>ERZ1292637.274-Hain-H14-01um-R3-274-length-35744-cov-19_pt1 | contig 28795 bp, 40 predicted proteins | sample MGYA00564405_ERZ1292637 | MGnify/ENA primary metagenome ERZ1292637 (study PRJEB36523, sample SAMEA6512645) | groundwater metagenome | collected 2019-01-09 | study: AquaDiva: Metagenomics assemblies of 32 groundwater samples | reverse complement strand
CTCAGCGCCAGCGCCTCAGTGAGCCCGAGCGCCTCGATCAGCCCGTCCCTGTCCGTGTCGGCCAGTATCTCCCCGTCGGCGTCATTGTCACCCAGCGCCTCGATCAGCCCGAGCGCCTCGATCAGCCCGTCCCTGTCCGCGTCGATCAGCGCCAGCGCGTCGATCAGTCCCTCCCTGTCCGCCTCCATCAGTGCGAGCGTGAGCGTGAGCCCCTCCGCCAGCGCCAGCACGTCGATCTCGCCCTCCGTCAGTACCAGTGCCAGCGTCAGCCCGTCGACCTCGCTGAGCCCCTCCGCCAGCGCGAGTCCGACGGCCGCGACGCCCACGGGGAACTTTGACGTCATGATCACGGACCAGACCGGGCACGACGTGCTCGAGGGCGTGGGCCTAAACCGGAGCGCCACGCAGTCGCAGCACGCGCCGATCGTCTATGCCGGCACCGAGATCCACCCGGTCATCGACGAGACGGACAGTCTGACCTTCGCGGTCGGTGACAACCTGGCGCCGAGCGCCGAAATTCAAGTCGTAATTTACTTCGCGCTGGGAGCGTAAGCGATGCCGCTGACGCTCGTGACCGCGCCGACGGTCGAGCCGATCACCGTCGAGGAGGTGAAGCTGCACGTCCTGCAGGGGCAGGACGTCGACGATGGCTACCTGGGCGGGATCGTGATCCCGGCCGCGCGGGACCGGATGGAGCTGGCCACCGGGCGGGCTGGCATGACCCAGACCTGGGATCTCGTCTGCGACCAGTTCCCGGGCGACGGCTACATCGAGATCCCGAAGCCGCCGCTGCAGTCCGTGACGCACCTCAAGTACAAGGACACGGCCGGGACGCTGCAGACCTGGGCCGCCACGAACTACATCGTGGACGCGCCGGCCGGCCCGCGGTGCCGCCGCGGGCGGCTGGGGTTGGCCTTCAGCAAGATCTGGCCGATCATCTACGGCCAGGTGGGCGACATCCAGGTCCGGTTCATCTGCGGCAACCTGCCGGCCGACGGCGTGCCACCGATGCTCAAGTGGGCCATGCTACTCGACTGTGGGACGATGTACGCGCACCGGGAGGACGTGCTCTCCGGGCGCGGCGCGGCGCTCGTCCAGCTCCCGACGTCGGCCGCGCGGATCTATCGGAGCTTCCGGAGCCACCCAACGCAATCGCCTGGGGCGACCGAGTGGAGGGGGTGAGGCATGGCACCGTCCGGGCAGATGCGCGAGCGCCTGGTCATCCAGGAGGAGGCGGCGGCGACGCTGGCCCTGGCCTCCCTCACGCAGGCGGCCGGCGTGGCCACCGCGACGACGACGGCGCTGCACGGCTACGAGACCGGCGACTACGTGACCGTGGCCGGGGCGGCGCCGGCCGGCTACAACGGGAAGGTGAAGATCACGGTGACGGGGACGCGGACGTTCACGTACACCGTCAGCGCCGCCCTGGCGGCGACGGCGACCGGGACCAAGACGGCCACCTATCAAAACGACGCGCAGGGCGGCCGGCGGACGACCTGGGCGACCGTGGACACCGTCTGGGCCGAGGAGATCCCGCTGCGGGCGGGCGAGCGCCTGCAGCTGGCGGCGATCCAGTCCGACGTGGAGTACCGGTTCCGCGTCCGGGCGCGCACGGACCTCGAGCCGAAGATGCGCCTCCTGTGGACGCCGCGCTGGCCGGCGGGCGCCGCGCAGCAGACCCTGGAGGTGAATGGCGTGCTGCCTGACGAGGAGGCGCCCTTGCGGTTCCAGTACCTGGAATGCAGCCGGAGCCCGCGCGCATGAGCTATGTGCCCTTCACGCCGGTCGGCGAGGCGCTCTACGCGCTGTTCCAGGACGCCACGCTGCTGGCGCTCCTCAGCGCCACGGGGGTCGTCGGGGACGTGCCGGAGGATCCGATCTTTCCGTTCCTCTGGTACGAGCTGCTCGAGACGCAGCAGCTCGGCGGGTTCGGCACGAAGCCGGGGACGAAGGCACTGCCGGAGATCGAGGTGCGGCTGCACGCCTTCTCGGATTACGCCGGCGGGCTGAAGCTGAACGCGATCCTGGCGCGGGCCATCCAACTCCTGGCGGACCCGCCGACGGTCGCGGGGTACTCGGCTTGGGCGGTCTTCCATGATCGGACCGTGCCGGCGCAGGACGCGGAGATGGACGGGGTGAAGGTGAAGGAGGCGGTCTCGTTGCACCGCCTGTATGTGGAGGAGAGCGCGTGAATGCAAAGCCGCAGACAGTGCCCGACGATGACCCGGCGGACGCGCTCGTCACCCCGGCCGGGCGTCCGCTGCGCCGGCGCGCGATAGCGGGGCGCGAACCATGTCCTCGGTGCGGAGCTGGGCCGGAGCGTCGACGATTGTCCGGCGGGTTCGGCTCGCCGCACGATCTCTGTGGCGCCTGCGGCCATGACTTCGAGGAAAGGACCCTGTAAACATGAGCGGCAAGTACGGCAGCGTCAGCTTCAGCGTCCTACTGGTCGACGGGTTCGACCTCCTGTCGGCCAAGCTCAAGAACTGGACGCACAAGGACGAGGCCCAGCAGGAGGCCTCGCACGGGTTGGGCGATCTCTGGGAGGAGGCCACGCCGACGGGCATGCGCAAGGCCACCATCAGCCAGGCCGGCGCCTTCTTCGACGACGCCGTCGGGAGCATCCACGAGGCCTGGAACGGCCGGCAGGGCGACGTGCGCATCCTGTGCGTGGCCTGGGCCGGCAACGTGATCGGCCGCCTGTTCAGGGGCTTCGTCGGCGTCTACGGCCAGGCGTACGAGGTCCTGGGTAAGCTGGCCGGCCTGACGAACGCGAACGTCACGTACACGGTCACCGGCCGCGCGGAGGAGGGCCTGGTCCTGCAGGAGCACGCGACCCGGACGCACAACTGGAACACGGGCGCGGAGGGGACCAAGGTCGACGGCGCCGCGGCCTCGAGCGCCGGCGGCGTCGGGTACCTGCAGGTCTCGGACTTCGACGGGGAGAACTCGCTGCTGTGTAAGATCCAGCACTCCGCCGACGGGTTCGCGTGGGTCGACCTAATCACGTTCACCGTGGTGGCGCACGGGCCGCAGGCCCAGCGCGTCGCGGTCGCCGGGGCGGTCAGTCGGTACACCTGTTTCGAGTGCACCGGGTTCGGCGCCATCAGCGCCAGCAGCAGCGCCAGCGCGTCTGTCTCGCCGAGCGCTAGCACCTCGCTCAGCCCGAGCGCCTCGACGTCGCCGAGCGCCAGCACGAGCCCGTCTACGAGCCGGTCGCCCAGTGCGAGCGTCTCGCCCTCGTCCAGCGCCAGCACCTCGCTGTCGGCCAGCGCGTCGATCAGCCCGAGCGCCAGCACGTCGCTCAGCCCGTCCACATCGATCAGCCCGAGCGCCAGCACGTCGCTCAGCCCGTCCACATCGCTGTCCCCGTCGAGCAGCCGGTCGCCGAGCGTCAGCGCGTCGCTCAGCACGAGCGCCAGCGCGAGCGCGAGCGTCTCGCCGAGCGCCAGCGCGTCGCCGTCGCTCGGGACCGGGCCGGGGACCGTGACGCTCTTCTGCGGGTTCGTGAGGCTATGACGGACCGGCAGCTGGCGGAGGCGGTCGGGCAGGCGGAGCGCCTGGACGAGCTGCTCCGCGGGCACCACCAGGCGGCGGATGGGATGGAACGGCAGCGGGCGCTGGAGGCGATCCGGCTCGTCGGGCCGCTTCGCCGGCGGCTCGAGCAATGGATGGCCGCGCGGGCGTGCGAGGCCGCGCTCAGGTAACGATAGGAGGAGGCAGACATGGCAGCAGGGAAGCACGGGTCCACGGAAATCACGATCGCCTACGACGCCTCGCCCGGCGGGTCGCCCATCACGATCACCGACGGCGTCCTGACGATCAGCGGCATCAAGATCGAGGCCGCCCAGCAGCTGACGCACGCCTTCGGCGACAGCTGGGAGGAGTCCACCCCGACCGGCATGCGCAAGGTGCCGCCGATCACGATGCACGGGTTCTTCAACGATACGGCCACCACCGGGACGCACATCGTCATGAAGGTCACGGACGCGGACGTCAGCGTGCAGGCGTCGACGCGGACGCTGACGGTCGTCTTCGGCAACAGCGTCACGGCGGCCGGGGAGACGCGGCTGGTGAGCTACGAGGTGCTCGGCAAGAACGGCAACCTCACCGAGTTCGAGGCCGTGGTCCAGCCGACGGGCGCCTGGACGATCTCGTAGCAGCAACGGCCGGACGTCGGCCCAGCATGGGACAAGGGGACCGGCCGCCACCGCGCGGCCCGTCCGCCTCCTTTCACCCTGGAGAGTGTCATGTCCATCTTCGCGAGCGAGACGCAGGCGACGGTCCCGGTGCTGTCCGATCCGCCGCACACGCTGACCATCCGGAAACTGACCGGCCGGGAGGTGGAGAAGGCGCAGGCCGAGCACACCTACGGCGTGGTCCACGGCCTGCCCGGCCGCGGCTGGGCCACCAAGTTCCACGAGGCGCTGATGAAGGGCCTCGCGACGGACGCCGATGCGGAGCGGACGCTGGCCGACCCGCTCAGCGGGTACGATCGGCTGTCCGTCGTCCAAGCGGGGCTGGTCGGCTGGAGCTACAAGGAACCAGATGGGACGCCGAAGGCGGTGACGCCGGAGCGCGTGGCCGACATGGACGATGAGGCGCTGGAGCAGACGGCGCTGGCGATCATGCGGCTCTCTAAGCCGGCGCTGTTCGAGCCGGCGACGCTGGAGAGCCGGGAGAGTGCCCAAAAAAACGGCTGACGGCCTTCCACCGCTACCTGGACGGTGAGGGGCCGCAGCCGTTCGAGCACTTCGTCGGCAGGCTGTCCGAGGAGTTCCACTGCCTGCCCTCGGCGGCGTACCGGGAATGGCTGGACGTGCCGGTCGGGTTCCTGGAGCAGGTCGTGGAATACCGCTGCTATACCAGGGCCTACCAGCTGCTGGAGGCGGCGACGACGCGGGAGACGCGGGACGCGCTGCGCGGCGACCCGATGGTGGACCTGGCCGAGCGCATCATGTTCGACCTGGCCGCGAAGGACTCGGCCGAGCGCCGCGCGCGGGCGGAGAAGCAACTGCGGGAGGTGCAACGGCGGGCGGCCGCCGCGGCGCCTCCGGCCACGCGAAGGAAAAGGCGGCGGCGATGAGCGACTCCATCCGGTATGAGATCGAGAGCGATACGATCTCCCCAGCCCTGCTGGCGCTGCCGTCGGCCGCCCAGGCTGCGGTGAACCGGGCCGCCGAGCAGTCCGCCCGGTCAATCCAGCGCGAGGCGCACGCGCGGCTCAAGCGGCAGCTCGGCCCGAACGCCACCGGCGCGACCCTGGAGGGCTTGACGGTCCGGCCCGCCTTCGACCGCAACGGCTGGATCGTGCTATCCGAGCGCGAGCACGTCTCCATCTCGCTCCACACCATGAGCCGGTCCGGGCGGATGCACACGCAGGCGGTGACCCAGAGCAACGTGCCGCTCTGGCTAGAGAAGGGCACGAAGCGTGGGCGCGGCACGCACGCCAACCCGGCCCGGCCCTACTTCTACGTCTCCGCCCTGCTCGAGGAGGGCGCCCACCTGCGCCGGGTCGAGGCGGCGCTCCAGGAGACCTTCGACTCCGCCGGGTTGGGCGGCTAGATGGCAGCCCCTCAGCTCGTCGTCCGGGTCGCGTCGAACATGGAGGAGTTCCGCGCCAACATGGCGCAGGGCGTCAGCCAGATCGAGACGACGAAGGGCGCGCTGACCCGGCTCTCATCCGCCTACGACGGCAGCCGGACCATCAGCCAGGCGAACGCCACGGTGGCGGCCATCCACCAGATCGGCGGGGCCACGAAGCTGACGGCCGACGAGCAGCGGAAGGCCAACCAGGCGATCGAGGAGGGCCTGGCGAAGTACCGCGCCCTCGGCAAGGAGGCGCCGCCGCAGCTGCAGGCGATGGCGGAGGCCACGAAGCAGCACCCTGGGCTGCTGGGGCGCATCAAGGAGTCCCTGGGGCCGCTGGGGCCGGCCTTCACCGCCGCCTTCGCCACGGGTGCCGCCTACCTGTCCCTCTCCTCCCTCAAGTCCTTCATCGGCGGCGTGGTCGAGGCGGCCGGGCACATCAAGGATCTGGCGCTGGCAAGCGGGCTCTCGACGGACGTGCTGCAGGCCCTCAGCGCCGCCGGCGCAGAGGTCGGCGTGGACATGGAGACGATCGCCCTGGCGGCGACTCAGCTCTCTCGGCGGATCGCCGGCGACGACGACTCGGCGCACGCGGCCGTCGGGAAACTGGGGCTTAGCTTCGCGGCGCTGAAGGGCCAGTCCGTCGACCAGACGATGATCAGCATCGCCGGGGCGCTGGCCCAGGTCAGCGACGCCGGACGCCAGGCGGACCTGGCCCAGGACCTGCTCGGCAAGGGCGGCGTGAAGCTGCTCGGCATCCTGCGCGACCTGCAGACCAGCGGCGGCGGGATGGACGACCTGGTCGCGCGGATGAAGGAGGCCGGGCTGGTCATGGGCGGCGAGTCAATCGAGGTACTCGACCGGGCCGGCGACGCCTGGACGCGCCTCGGCACCCGGATCAAGACGGTGTCCGGGAACTTCCTGGCGATGGCGATGGACGATTCCGTGCGCCTCAAGCAGCTCAAGGAGCTGGGCTACGAGCTGGACGCCCAGGGAAACGCGGTAAAGATCGTGGCGAAGGGCGTGGAGCAGCACACGGCGGTCGTGAAGGAGAACATCTCCGCCCTCGACATGGTCAAGAACCGCATCCACCAGCTCACGAACGAGGCACTGGCGCCGCTGTCGGCTGCGCAGCGGGAGCAGATCAACGAGCTGGTCCGGTGGGGCGTGAACGAGAAGGAGGTCGCCGAGCTGGTCGGGACGACGACCGCCGCGGTCCACCTACAGGTCCAGGCCCAGACCGAGAAGGTGGCCGCCTCCAAAAAGGCCGCGGCCGAAGCCGAGAAGGCGGCGAAGATCGAGGCGCTGGGCATCCAGGAGGTCGCCAAGCTCTGGAACGAGTACGACGCGCTGCGCGTCAAGCACGGCGGGACGGCCACCGACGCGCAGATCGCGGACATTGACCGCTGGGCGGCCGACCTAACGGCGAAGGCGGTCAAGGCCGGCACGGACACGCGGGAGTTCTACGACGCGCTGGCCGCGCTGTCGCGCGAGAAGACCGAGGCGGCGATGCTCGACTGGGGTGCCCTGTCGAGTTCCTCGCGGAGCCACCTGCAGGACGTGGCCGACAAGGCCATGGCGACGTTCGAATATGCGGCCTCGCACTCCAGCGACTTCACGCGCGAGACGATCCAGGGGTTCCGTGAGACGGCGGAGGCCGCCCGGTACGCAGCGAACGGGTGGGGCGAGGCGTTCGGCGAGGCGCTGGACGCCACGACCGAGAAGGCCAAGGCGGCCGAGGAGGCGCTCAAGAAGACCGCCAAGGCGGCCGAGGAGGCCGCCCGGGAGCGCAGCAAGGGCAACACCATCGAGTACGACCTCAGCACCGAGACCGGGTTCAACAAGTTCATGGAACTGAACCCAGGAGCCACGGTCAACGTCGGGATGGACTACTTCACGAGCCACACGCTGGCGGAGGCGATCGCGGCCGGCCTCGTCACCCTGCCGCACCTCGCGGCCGGCGCCATCAACTTCTCCGGTGGGAAGGCGGTCGTCGGCGAGCGCGGGCCGGAGGTCGTCGAGCTGCCGCGCGGCAGCAACGTGATTCCCGGCGGCGGTGGGCTTGGCGGCGCGACGCAGGTCACCGTGGCGCCCGGGGCCATCGTGTTCCAGTACCCGATCATGAACGACCAGCGGTCCCGCAGCGCGGTGGCGGGCCTGGTCATCGACGAACTCTACGCGAAGCTGCGGCGCGAGGGCCTGCGGGTGCCGGCGGGGTCGCGTGGCTGACGTCACCATCGACGCGGCGGCGAGCGCCGCCACGGCGCGCGGCGGCCGGGCGCTGGTGTTCACGACCGCCCTGATCGGCTACTTCTTCTTCATCGACGCTGACAGCGACTTCAAATATAGCAAGACCACCGACGGTGGTGCCACTTGGGCCGCGCCCGTCACGATCTTTAGCGGCACGGCGATCTGCTTCGACGTCTGGTTTGACCAGTGGACGCCGGGCGACGCCGGCACGCTAATCCACAGCTGGTATATCGACACGGTGAGCGACGACGTGATGTACCGGACGCTGCAGACCAGCACAGACACGCTCGGCACACAGCGCGTCGTGTTCGCCGGCCTGAACAGCTTCGGCTCCGAGAAGTCGCACGTCTCCGGCGCGAAGATGCGCGGCGGGAACCTCTACGCCGCCTACCACACCGGCACGCTGGGCGTGACCGGCACCTACCGATCCACGGACGCCGGCGTGACCTGGGGGATCCGTACGAACCTAGTCGAGGCAGATGGGGACTACGTGCGGATCTTCCCAGGCAACGAGGCCGACACGCAGGACTGCTGGTGCCTGTACTACGACAAGGACGCGCTCGAGCTGACGCTGAAGATGCACGACGACTCGGCGGACTCGGCCAGCGAGTCGGCGGTCCTCCTGGCCATGACGGCCAGCGTAACCGACGGCGCGGTGCAGTGGCCCTTCTCCGGGGCCATCCGCCCCACGGACAACCACCTGATCGTGGTTGCCCTGTCGGAGTACGACACGGCGACGGCCGACCTCCGGGTGTTCGACCTGAACGGGACCGGAAGCGTCACGGAGAAGACGGCGATCGCCACCGACAAGGACGACCTCGGCCACCCGTCCGTCTTCATCGGTGCGGCCGGGCAACTCTACGTGGCCTACATCGGGAAGCGGGACGGATCCGAGACGCTCGGCACGACCGCCGGCGTCTACTACGTCAGCTCGAGCGACGGCGGCGCGACCTGGTCGGCCGGCGACGCGAGCTACTCGGCGACGGCCGACGACTGGCTCCAGACCTGGGCGCCGCAGAACGGCCTCCGCTTCGCCGTGGCGTGGCGGGACGTCTCCGCCCAGGGGCTGCTGACGAACTTCGATAACAGTTTCTCTCTCGGCCTGAGCGCGTCCTCTAGCGTCTCCTCCTCGGTCTCACCGAGCACCAGCCTGTCGCCTAGCATTAGTGAGTCGTCCAGCGCCTCGCCGTCGCTCTCTCCGTCGACCAGCCTGTCGCCGAGCCTCAGCACGTCCGCCAGCGCCAGCGCCAGCGTGAGCCCGTCGACCTCCATCTCTCCGAGCGAATCCGCCAGCGCCTCGGTCAGCCCAAGCGCGTCGATCAGCCCGTCGACCAGCCTGAGCCCGAGCGCGTCGGCGTCGGCGTCGCTCTCGCCATCGGCCTCCGTGTCACCGAGCGCCTCGATCTCGCCGTCCGCCTCACTCTCTCCCAGCAAGTCCGCCAGCGCGTCCGCCAGCGCCAGTCTGTCGCCGTCCGCATCGGTGTCCCCATCGACCTCCCTCAGCCCAAGCGCTTCCCAATCACCGAGCAGCAGCCGGTCGCCGAGCGTCAGCTCGAGTGCCTCGGTGTCGCCGTCCGTCTCGCCATCGGCCGGCATCGACTTCAACTCCTGCTATGTCTACGTGACCGTTGGCGGGACCGTCTATGCACAGGCGCCAGAATGGCCGTACGGGCAGCCGACCGGGTCCATTGACTTCGAGACGCTGGTCATCAACGAGTACAACCGGAACACGACGAACACCTGCCAGTTCACCGCGCGTGGGTTCACGCCGAGCGTCGGGCAGGCGGTGGTCGTGTGCCTCGGCTGGAAGGACAACCCGGATCGGCTGTTCGGCGGCGTGATCACGAGGGTGGAGCAGTTCTATGTCGGCACGCCGGACGCGCAGGCGTTCCATGTCTCCTGCAGCGACTGGCGGTGGCTGCTGAACCGGACGCTGGTGTTCGAGCGGTACACGGGGCAGACTGCCACGGCCATCGCCCAGGACATCATCGCCACGTATGCGGAGGGGTTCTCGTCCGCGGATGTCGCGGCCGGCCTGGCGACGGTCACGGAGATCACCTTCGACGGCGTGCCGGTTATGGAGGCGATCGAGCAACTCGCGGACCGGATCGACGGCATCGCCTACGCCGGCTATAACCGGTCCATCCACTTAGCCAAGAGCGAGACGGCCGCGAGCCCGGCCGACCTGACGGCCGCGCACCCCTCCCTGACGGAATTCGGGCTGACCACAGACCTCGGGTTGGCCCGGACGCGCGTGGTCGTGACCGGCGGCGGCGGGCACGCGACGGCGGCCGCGGCCGTCGGGGCCACCAGCATCACCGTGGACGCCATCGGGTGGTACCAGGCGCTCGGTGGGACGCTGCGATCCGGGCCGCAGCGCATCACCTACACGGGCGTGAGCGGCAACAACATCACCGGCATCCCGGCCGCCGGCGCCGGGTCGATCCAGTACGCGATCAAGGTCGGCGACCCGGTCAATATCGTGGCACAGGTCGACGACACCTCGGCCCAGACCGCGCTCTCTGACTACCTCGCCTCCGGCGGAAGGATCCTGGCCTAGATGGGCACCTACATAGTCAAGCCGACGCAGCTCGCCTCGTCCTCCGGAGGTTGGTACCTGTTCGGGGCCGCCACCGAGGTCGCCGCGGTCTTCGTGGCCGCAGACGGCCAGGAGGTCCGGCTCCCGGTCGGCGAAGACGGGTTGCTGCGCTTCTCGTTCACGGGCGACAGCTTCTACCTCGACGGCAGCGGCGTCCCGGTGTCCTTCGCCGGCCTCCCGGCGGGGTTCACGCCGACCTCGGCGCACGTCATCGGGGAATGGGTCACGAACAGCGCGTTTGCTCACTTCTACCTACAGCAGAGTGCCTTATCGGAAGGCCCGATAGACCTGGCCGACTTCCCCTATGCCGAGGTCCCGACGGCGATCAACCTGTGGGGCAACGGCTTGGGCATCCGGGCGGTGGGTTATGACTTCGCGGCCAATCCGATGCGGGTGGACGCCCTCCGGATCACCGGCGACTACATCATCCAGTCCTGGTGGTTCAACAGCAGCACGCTGGAGTATGAGTACGCGGAGGCCTCCCCCGGGGCCGGCTGGGCGGCGGCCGCGAACCCGCCGAACATCCGCGAGGAGTCGGTGATCGCCGAGGGTGCTTCCTATGCCGAGGCCCTGGCGCTGGCGACCTCCATCCTCGCAGCCCGTGGCAAGGCGGAAGTGTCGGCAAAGTGGAAGTGCCGCGACGAGAACGCGCGCCCAGGCCGCTTGCAACACATCGCGCTGCCGGCGCCCACGAGCGTCTTCGGCGACTTCAAGATCCAGCAGGTGATGATCTCAGACTTCAGCATGAACCCGGACCTGTGCCCGACGTTCAGCGTGGAAGCGGCGCCCACGCGGCACTCGCTCGAGGACATCCTGCGGATGCGGTTGCGGTGAGGGAGGAACGGTATGAAATTAGGGCGCATGGCAGCGGCCCGAGAGCATTATAAAAGGGGGGGGACAGTAGTAATGAGATCAGGATGGCTGAGGCTATGATTCGCGGCGGGGTGCTCGTCTCGGCGCTCGTCTTGGCGGTGACTGAACCCGTCATTGGCGGGGAAGCGGACCTCCTGAAATACGCCATCACCCAAGGCGGCCTCTTGTTCGTGGTCTTGGTCCTGCTGTGGTCGTATCGCAGGGATTTTTCGCGCCAACTAAAAGAACGGGACGAACAATTCAAGGTGATTGCGGATTTGGTGAGCGCCTCGACGAGGGAACAGACGATCTTGGCAGACTTGAACGCACAAATGGTGCGGGCCGTTGAGCAACTGACCCGGGTCGTCGAACGGTTCCGGTGATGCCGGCCGAGCACCTGCCGGAGATCGCGGTGGCGGCCGCCGCGCAGGGCCTGGACGCCACCCTCGTCCGCGCGCTGGTCCTTGTCGAATCCGGCGGCCAGCCATGGGCCTGGAATCCGGAGCCACGGTACCGGTACCTGTGGGACGTGCGCCGGGCCGTCCCCTTCCGGGTGCTGACGGAGGCCGAGCGGGTGGCCGAGTTCCCGCCGCCAGACTTCCCGACGCTGGCCGGCGACCCGGACCAGGAATGGTGGGGCCAGCAGGCGTCCTGGGGCCTGATGCAGGTGATGGGCGCCGTGGCGCGCGAGCGCGGCCTGCGGGTGCCGTACCTGCCGGTCCTGTGCGACCCGGCCACGAACCTCGGGGTCGGCTGCGGACACTTGGCCGCGCTGCTGGCGTGGGCGCACGGCAACGTCGCCCAGGCGCTGGCGGCCTGGAATGGCGGTAAGGGCGGCAATACGGCGGCACCATACCGGAACCAGGCGTATGCTGACCGGGTGCTGCACCGAAAGGGGACACTGACGTGACCACGACCAGGCGCCTATCCCTCCTCCTTGCGGCGCTGGCGGCCGCGTTCAGCACGGCCTGCTTGCCGCCGGCGCCTCCCGGGCCGCCGCCCGGACCGACCGAGCGGCCCATCGCCTTTCACCTCTGCCGGCCAGGCGTGGACATCACCGTCCAGGGGCCTGGCCTGCCGGAGGCGGGCCTGACGCACCGGACGGATGCCTCCGGGTCCTGGGGCGTCGACGTCCCGGCCGCGCTGACGACCTTCAACCTGTTCCTGGCCGCGGAGGACTACCCGGCCTACGGCCACGTCATCACCGGTGGGCCGAGCTTCTTCCTGCCGGACTGCCAGCCGGAGGTCGCGCGGGACACGCTGCTGCCCGCCTGGTCGCCCGTGCTGGCGGACACGGGGGAGCGCGGGGCGGTCCGGGTCGACGGCCCGCGGTTCGCGCGCGCGGACGGCAGCACGTTCCAGTGGCGCGGGACGGACGGGTTCCTGCTCTACCAGCGGTGGCTCGAGGCCGGGGCCGGCATCGAGCCGGTCGTGCAGGACTGGCTGACCTGCGGCGGCCTGTGCGCGGCGCCGGCCGCGCCGAACGTCGTGCGGGTGCTGGGCATGGTCACGAGCTTCAGCCACTTCTGGCCGCAGGAGCATCCCGACTACTACGACCAGCTGCGGCCGTTTGCGGACCACCTCTGGACGGCCTTCCACCTGCGGCTCGAGTTCGTCATCTTCGCCGACGCGCAGCTCATCATGCCGGACCCGCTCGTCGAGCAGCTGCACGCGCAGCGGGTGCACGCCGCCCTCGCGACGGCCGAGAACGTCTTCCTGGAGGTGGCGAACGAGCCCTTCAAGAACCTCCCGGGCGGCGGGGCGCAGGCGGCGGCGATCGGCCGGCTCCTGCAGGGCCGAGGGCCGCCGGTCGCGAGCGGGGACTACGACGACCCGGCCGCCACGCGGCTGGACTACATCACGGTCCACACGCCGAGGGACGCAGAATGGCCGCGCAAGGCGAAGGACCTGATCGACATCCCGGGCCTCCGGCCGCCGGTCGTGGGCGACGAGCCGATGGGGTTCGCCGAGGCCGAGCGGCCGGGCGCCAGGTCGACCAGCAGCCGGGATGCCGGGGACTACGCGGCCACCTGCGCGCTGTTCGCGGCCGGCTGCACGTTCCACAGTGACGCGGGCCTCGCCTACGCGCCCTACGGCCCGGTCCAGGCGGCCGCCGCGGCCGAGTTCTTCCGCTCCCTGGCCTTCGCGCCTGCCGACGCGGCCCAGGCGCCCTACGGGCGCGGCAGCGAGGCGCCGGGGTGCAGCTGGACGCCGGACCCGGACGGGCCGGTGGCCCACGACGACGCGCTCGAGCTGCGGTCCTTCCGGAAGGTCGTGGCCGGCGAGGCCTACGTCGTGCAGGTCCGCACGCGCCGGGCGCAGGCGTCGCCCTGCCCGGGCTGGCGGGTCGTGGCCGAGCCGCGGCCCGGCCTGGCGAGGCTGGCACGATGACGGAGACGCTCCGGCAGCTGCGGGACCGGGTCGCGGACCTCCGGGACCGGACGCTGCAGGACATCGGCCACGACGGGCCGCACGGCGCGCAGGTCGACGTGGTCCTGCGCGGGTTCGCCGGGCAGCTCGACGCGCTGCTGCCGCCGTCGCGGCGCGTCTACGGGCGCAAGGCCCGCCACGACGGGGAGACGGACACCACCACCAAGGAGACGCCACCATGAGAACGACGACCATGCTCGCGGCCGGGGTGGTCCTGGCCCTCCTCTTGGCCCTGCCGATCGGCGGGCACCTCTCGGCGCAGGCGGTGCCTGACCCCGTCACCACGGCACAGGCCGAGGGGACGCGCCCTGGCGTGCCGCCGGCCTCGGTCCCGCCGAGTGAGACGCTCGGCTGGATGCTGACGCTCGGCATCGTCTCGAATATGCTGATGCGCAAGGCCAAGGACGCCGCCTGGCTGCCGTGGCTCCGGGACGGCGCCGGCAAGGTCAACGTGGCCGTGGCCGCCCTACTCGCGGCGGCCGCAGCCCTCGGCATCCACACCGAGTTCGACGCGGCCGGCGGCACGCTGCTCATCAGCGGGCTCACCGGGGCCAGCCTCCTGCACTTCGCCGGCGAGTGGCTCCGGCAATACGCGCTCCAGCACCTCACGTACCGGGCCATGGCCCGGGAATAGGAAGGGACGGTCCGTATGGGCATGAAGAAGTCCGACGTGTTCGAGCTGATCCTGAAGGGCATCGCCGTGGCGAACCCGGCCGTGGGCCGCGCCGTCGCCGGCGGGGCGGCGGGCATCAAGGCGCTGATCCACCGCGACGACGACCCGACGAACGACCTCGACGAGACGGCCGACGCGCTCACCGCCATCGCGCTGAACGTGGTGATGGGGACGGAGACGCTGACCGGCAAGGACTACGCGAACGACCCGATCCTCGCGCAGCTCGCCGAGAACATCAAGGGCGACCTCAAGCTGGCGCAGCTGGTCGTCGCACGGAAGCCGGGGCCTTCGTAGGCCGGCCGCCGGACCCGAGCTGGTCCTGGCCCTCGTACTACCCGTGAATGGGCCGGGTTGACGCCAGGCCCAGGGCAGGCGTATAGTCCGGCCCGTGTAGAAAACAAAAGGCCGCAGGTGGGAATCCCTGCGGCCTTCATGAGCGGATCCGGGTAGGGGCCGGGTCGGCGCTCCGGCGGCTCTCGCCGCTGGGGCCGATTATAGCCCACCAGAGACCTCAGCTCAACGAGTTCCGCGCCGACGGCCAGGAAACCGGACAGCGTCGGCGGACATCACCAAGCGGGTACTGGGCGGCTGCAAACCCGCAGCGTGAGTGCTTATCCCTAGAGCGCGGCAGAACGGGCCGTCCGGCGGCCCGCAGAGTCTTCAGGGACGGGACGGCCAGCCGTGACTGGTTCCGTCCTGCCGAGGGGCTGGGGTGGCGCGGTGGGCAGGCCCACAGCGGGACTTCAACCATCCGGCAGGCACGCCACCGGACGCAGTAAAGCGCGCGGTAGGGCGTGCTCTGCCATTGGGACCAGGGCAGCCTCGGAAGGCAGAAAAGGAAAAGACGAAGAGGATGGCAGACAACCCGTACGATGAACGGCGCGCGAGCTTGGCCGCGCTAGGATTTGCGTCCTATGAGCTGTACTTACAGAGCAGGCTGTGGGCGTCTATCCGCAGTCGGGTATTGTTACCGTCTACTCAGTGCGTTCGGTGCGTCGAACATCGAGCCACGGCTGTCCACCACGCCTCCTATGACATTGAGACTATGGCCGGCCGACGGACTGACGCGCTGCTGCCGGCCTGCCGGCGGTGCCACCACTTAGCAGAGCGTCGCGGACGCCACGAGATCTCTGCTGCTGACCGACTAGCCGCCGCGACGCTATTCCTCCTCGCCGGAACCGTCGCCGTACACGGTAGAGGGGCCGGCCATTGTCGGCGGCTATCGGCGCCTGGCGCGCCGAGACGTGGCTGGGAAAAGTGGGTACAGGTCGACCAAGCCAAGGCGCGGCGTATCCGAACTTGGACGGTGCGTCAGCAGGCCTGGAAATCGTTCAGCGCCTCGCCACGGCTGGTCAAGAAGGCCGTATAGGGCGCGCACCGCGGTCGTGCTCTGCCGCCTGGACCAGGGCAGCCTCGGCGGAGCAGGTGGGGTACATAGAGGCCGAAAGGCCAAGGAAACAAGGACTTGACAATACTATTAGTTTCCTGTAGGCTGGCCCTGTTAGTCGGCAACGCGCGCAAGCGCACCAGGAGGGCGGCATGGCAGCAACCCACTTCGCAGTAGTCAAGGCCGGCGCGGTCATCGGCTCGCGCAGCAGCACGTCACAGCACGACGCCGTTGTTGCGCTGGAAAGGATGGCGAGCTAGGCCATGCCGAACAATCGCGGCATCAAGCTCGGCATGTCGTTCGTCCCGTTCGAATACCGGCACACCTTCGAGGGTGTCAGCAAGGCGCATCTGGCCGATGTCGTCTGGTCGCTCGCTGGCCGATGCGTCGAGACTTCGGCCGATTTCCTTGAGGACGTGTTTGCACAAGCGTGTCAGGAGAGCGAGCGCGTCTCGCTGGATCGTGGTGATGTCTCGCTCAGTAAAGCAGCCGACCGCTTCCATGCTCGCATCGATAGAGCCGAGCGGAGCATGGTGGCGCGACGGGACGCGCAGGCGCGCCGACGACTGCGACACAGCGACCACGCCGTGCGGCGATCCTGATGGACCTGGCGGCGGCCGTCGAACATGAGCGCCTGGACCAGATCCGCGATGCGGAGATCTGCGCGCGGAACTTCAAGAGCGACGTCGTCTACAAGATCTCGTTCTGGCGATACCTGCACCATCGCGCCGCGCCGGCGGACCGCCTCCAGGCGGCGGCAGCGGCCGTGACGGCCTACGCGAAACTCGTCACCCACTTCACCCTCAAGATCCGCGCGCTACGCGCAACAGGAGAGCAGCGATGAAGGACCAGCACACCACCACGGCGCCGGACTGCGGGCAAGGCTGCGCCAGCCGAGAGCAGCACCAAGGACGCCAGCGCCCGCCGGTGAAGCTCGTCGGCGCAAACGGTAACGCCTACAACGTCCTCGGCCTCTGCCACCGCGCGGCGCAGCGGGCCGGCTGGACAACGGAGCAATGGACCGCCGTGCGAGATCAGATGATGGCCGGCGACTACGACCACCTCCTCGGCGTCGCAATGGAGCACTTCGATGTCCGCTGACGGCGTAACCGTGACAGCTCCGACGCGGACCTGGGCGCCGCAGCAGCAGTGGATCTTCGACTGGTTCGCGGACCCGGGCCTGCGGACGGTCAACACCGGCACCGGCGCCCTTGGCGTGCCGCGGCACCTGATCATCCGTGCGCGGGCCGGGACCGGCAAAACGACGACGATCATCGAGGCCGTCCATCACGCGCCGGAGAGGCAGATCCTTCTCGGTGCCTTCAATAAGCGCATCCAGGAGGAACTGGCCAGCCGCCTGCAGTCCGAGGCGACCGAGGCGAAGACACTACACGGCGTCGGCCTGGCCTGCGTGCGGCGGTACTGGGAGCGCGTGGCGATCGACGAGGACCGCCGGCGCCGGTCGGCCAGCCTGGCCGAGGCGGTCTGCGGGGCGACGGTCGCGGATCCGATTAAGCGGCTGGTCGCCAGGCTGGCGACAAGCGGCCGAGAGATGGCGCCGCACGCCAAGGAGCCCGGTGACCTCTTGGACATCGCGCTGGAGTTCGAGTGCGTCCCGGATGACGAGTGGGCCGCCGAGGGGTTCGACCTGGCGTACGTCGAGGCTCGGGCGCTGGAGGCGATGGAGCTGGCGGCGGTGGCGAAGCCGGCCGACGGGATCGACTTCGCCGACATGCTCTACCTCCCGGTGCGGAACCGGTGGATGCCGAAGCAGTACGACGCCGGCGTGGTCGACGAGGCGCAGGACATGACGGCGGCCCAGCTCGAACTATTCATGGGCGTCTGCCGCGGCCGGATCGTGGTCGTCGGGGACGATTGCCAGGCCATCTACGCCTTCCGGGGCGCCGACAGCGGCAGCCTGGACCGCCTGAAGGCGCAGCTGGGCGCGACGGAGCTGGGGCTGACGACGACGTACCGCTGTCTGACGCCAGAGACGCCGGTATGGATGGGCGACTTTTCTTATAAACCTATCGGAGATATCAAGGCCGGAGAGACGGTGATCGGCTGGGCAGATAAGATCAAGCGGAAGAAACATCGTATTAAGTATCTTGTTAAGACCCTCGTTACGGCGACGTCCCAAATCGCCAACGAACAGACCATAACACTCCATCTGAAATCCGGGATAAGCGTGCGATCGACCGTAGATCATCAATGGCTCGCTCCTCGGCCAATGACGGGAACCAGCGATTACAGGTTCAAACGAGCCGACCGATTTGTTCTCGGCGATAAGATTGTCCGGGTTGATACTAGTGATCCTGGCGACTGTCCATCAGAACTGCGCGAAACAGCTGCCTGGGTCGGCGGAATATACGATGGCGAGGGGCATCTATATGGCATCAGCCAAAGCGAGGCCACGGCAGGTGATTTAGCTATCGAAATCGAAAAAGCCCTTCGCCGGCTTAGGTTCGATGTTCATGTTGGACTTGAAAATAAACCAAGGCCGGGCCGGAAGGGTCGGAAAGTATTTATCCGATGGCGTGGTGGACGACAAGAGGCGCTCAGGTTTTTAAGGTGGGTACCGTCGTTTAGGTATCGTGCTCAATACGCGGACCGACTTTTGTTATCGGCGCATTTTGGGTTGATGGATGAAGTTGTTGCCATCAGAAAGAATGCAGCTCCCCAGCGGGTATGTTGCATCACGACAGAAACCGGGAATTACGTGGCGGCTTCCCTCTGTAGCCATAACTGCGGGCGGGCGATCGTCGAGCTGGCGCAGCGGCTGGTGCCGGACTTCGAGGCCGGGCCAGACAACCCGGAGGGGCATATCGACGCGCTGCCGTCGATCGATGCCCTGGTCCTGGCGGCGCAGCCGGCGCGGCCGTACACCGACCGGGCAACCGGAGAGACGCGGGAGGCCGGGGACTTCATCCTGTCGCGCACAAACGCGCCGCTGGCGAAGGTGGCGATGGCGCTGCTGCGGCAGCAGAAGCGGGTGCGCGTGCAGGGCCGGGACATCGGCGCCGGCCTCAAGGCGCTGGTCAAGAAGCTGATGACGGGCAAGGCCGCCGGCAGCATCCCGGCGCTTCTCGGGCGGCTGGCCCGGTGGGAGGAGCGCGAGGTCGAGCGCGTCCTGGCCGCCGACCGGCCGGAGCGCGTGGATGGCGTGCGCGACAAGGCGGAGACGCTGCGCGTGCTGGCCGAGGGCGTGCTGGGGCCGCGGGAGCTGGAGGCGCGCCTGGACACCCTGTTCACCGACGACCGGTCGGCTGGGGCGGTGACGTGCAGCAGCGTCCACCGGGCCAAGGGCCTGGAGGCGCAGCGGGTCTTCGTGCTGCGGGATACGTTGTATCCGAAGATTCCGCAGCGCAAGGGCGCGCCGGCGCCGCCGCCGGAGGTCGTCGCGGCGCGCCTGCGCGAGGAGAAAAACATCGAGTACGTGGCGGTCACAAGGGCTATCGACACATTGATCTGGGTCTCTGGGCGATAGGCGTAGATGGGGCGGCATGGCGAGGCACGGCCTGGCGTGGCTGGGCGTGGTAGGGCGGGGCAAGGCAAGGGACCGTATGGTCAACAACAAGGAGAAGGGCGGACATGCAGACGTACAACATCACACTGACCGGGAAGACGGCGCTGATCCACCACTGGGACAATATCGAGTGGTCGGACCAGATGGACGCCTGGAAGGCGGACCCGAACAACAAGAAAGGCAGTAAGGCAGGGGACGATCGGTCGCCGGCGTTCAGGTGGCTCGGGGCGCTCTATCACAACGGCACCGTGGTCGCGATGCCGCAGGACAATATCATGCGGTGTCTAATGGAAGGGGCTGCCCTAGTTCCCGTTCCTGGAGGGAAAAGCGGGAAGACATTCAAGGCGCAGAGTCAGAGCGGGATGCTGGTCGGCGAACCGTTCTGGCCGCAATCGGTGACGTCAAATGGGGCGAAGAGTCACACCATCCCGGTCGCGCCGTTGTTGGCCCTGCAGACGGAGAAGTCCTTCGCGAAGCATCAGGAGACGGCGCGGCGGCTCGGGTTTGAGCTGTTTCTCAAGCGGGCCAAGATCGGCCAGAGTAAGCACGTGCGCGTGCGTCCGATGTTTGAGAAGTGGTCGCTCGCCGGCACGATTCACGTCTGGGATGAGCAGATCACGAAAGGTGTCCTGGCGGATATCCTGTCGTTCGCGGGCACCTACAAGGGTCTTGGCGACTGGCGACCGAGCGGGAAGACTCCGGGGCCGTACGGCACGTTCGCGGCGACGATTGACGGATGATCTACCAAGCGCGGCGGGGCTTGGCAGGGCCGGGCGCGGCAAGGCATGGCTTAGCACGGCACGGCTCGGCTCGGCTAGGCATGGCATGGCGTGGCAAGGGGCTGTATAGCCAGAAAAGGAGATGTGTGATGTCGAAGGGTGCGCAATTTGTACATGTAGCACGGACAGATGCAGACGTGAGGCTCCTGACCGAACGGTTCTCAGGAATCCTGCCGGACGGTCGGCTGATTTCGCATGAAGACATCGAGGCGGCAGTGGGCCTCGACCGCGAGGATTCGCGGTATAAGACCGTCACGAAGCACTGGCGCCGCGTCCTATTCGAAGAGCAGCGGATCTTTCTGGATGGCCGCGCGGCGGAGGGACACGGGTTCAAGGCTCTGGCACCGGACGAAATGGTGCGATATGCCAACCGCGAGGTTCGGGCGGTGGGTCGTCGCTTGAAGCGCGCGCTCATTGTGGCGGCAACGCCATCAGACGACGAGATCGCCGATCCGAACAACCGCGCCTACCGGGCTCGGTTGCTCTCCGCGACCGAGCAGATCGCGCAGGCGCATGGACGCGTGATGAAGGAATTGAGCGCGGCGCTGCGCCCGCCACGGCAATTGCGAGCGGTCAACGATCGATAGCTCGGCGCGGCGCGGCTCGGCAAGGCCCGGCGGGGCGGGGCAGGGCTCGGCGCGGCGCGGCGCGGCACGGCAAGGGGCTGTATAGCCAAAAGTAGGCGGGCAAGCAGGAGGCATACTAGATGGAACCAACACCAGAAGAACTCCAGAAGGTCGGACAGATTCTCTACGACTGGCAGGCGGCACTCGAACGTCGGGCCGAGCTGCGGAAGCTGTGCGACGAACACGACGTCGTCCTGCGGGACATCATCGCGCGTGGGCTCGCGGCGGGCATCGGCTTTGTCGATGCGCGCCTGGTAAACAGGACTTGATTCAGCGAAGGATGCTTAATTGGGCGGCAGTATCTGCGTGAGGTGTCGGACAAGGGCAGGGACGGTCTCGATGTTGACCCTCGAGGGGGATGAGACATGGTGTGCCTTGTGCCTCCTAGAGTACCGGCTCGAGACGGCGCGGGCCGTGGCCGCAGAGATCCCGGCGCTGGAGGCGCAAGTAGCGCACCTCCGCGCGGGCGGTGTTGTGACCAAAACACCAGAAGGGCGGCAATGAGGCGATTCATCAAGACCTTCACCGTCCGCCGCCACGTGCAGTACGTGGTCGTCCAGGACGGCGACCGCCAGGAGTTCGCGGTGCAGCGATGGGCTGCGGAGGACCAGGGACCGGAGCTGGTCACGCAGTATCTCTACCTGGCTGCCGACCCGGAGAGCCGGGACCTGGCGCGCGGCGCCGCGATCCGCGAGGCGCAGCGGCTGTGCGAGGCGGAGCGGCTGGGCCTGCAGGCGACGGGCGCGGCGGAGGCCCGACTTGACTAAATTATTAGTTTCGTATACACTGGGTCCTGCAAGCACGTCAACCGCGCGCGAGCGCACCAGGAGGGCAGCATGAAGAACCAGGACAGCAACAGCGAGGCCAGCGGCCAGATGCCGGACGACTACGACCGGCTGTACGGCGCGCTCGAGGGCCTGCCGGACGTCACCCGGACCAAGCCGTCGACGATCACCCTGACGCCGCCGCTCGGCGTCGGCGGGAGCCGCACATTCATCGTGCAGACCGTCCGCCAGCGCGACGTGGGCGACGTGGTCTTCCTGCAGATGGTCGGCGCCGCCGGCAGCCTGCGCGTGGCGCTGGGGCCGGCCGTGGCCGACGCCATCGCCCGGCAGCGCGAGGCCGTCGGAAAGCTGGTCCAGCGCAAGCACGGGCGCCGGCTGGCGGCGGAGCGCAAGGCCGCCGGATGGATGCCGAACACGGAGGGGCTGCGCAAGGCGCGGCTGGCGCGGAAGCGCGGGAGGAAGTCATGACGGGGCTCCTGCTGGCGGCCTGGATCGGGTGCCAGGCCTTCGACCTGTCGAGCACGGCGATCGCGCTGCGCGACCCGGCCTTCCGGGAAGCGAACCCTCTGCTTCGGCACCACGGCTACGAGATTAAGATCAGCGTCAATGCCGGCATGCTGCTCTGGCAGCGCCGGATGCACGGGAAGCGCAAGAACGTCGTGTCGGCGACGATGGCGATCGCCGGGTGCAGCGCCGGTGCCGTGAATGTCGCCAAGGTAAGACAGGGCCAACCACAGGAGGAGGGCCGGCGATGACTATTCAGGGTCACTATGGCGCCTGGTTTGATAAGGTGACCGTCGACGGCGCGCCGCTCTCGCCGGCCGCCTCGCAGCGGCTCTACAACCACAGCCCGGGCGGGTTCGCCTGGGGCTACGCCGGAAGCGGGCCGGCGCAGCTCGCGCTGGCGATCCTGCTGGTCGCCGGCGTCTCCGCGCAGAACGCGATGGCGCTGCACCAGGAGTTCGAGCGGCAGTTCATCCAGGGCCTGCCACAGCGCGGCGACTGGCACCTGGAGGTGGACGCCGTGGGGTGGGCCATCGACGAGATGCGAAAAATCGGGGCCTTTGTGAGGACCTAGGAGTGGCATGCGATCTGCAGACACCATGATCGGAGGGAGATAATGACTACCACCCCGCTCCGCGCCATCTGCCAGTTCTGTCACGTCGTCGTCACGCCCGGCGAGCCAGACCCTGAGGGGCGCGTCTCGCACGGCATCTGCAGCCGCTGCGCCGCCCTGCCGGAGGTTGAGCAGTTCCGGATCTACGACTGGACGCTCCGCTACGAGGCGGCGTCCAGGCGTCGCACCGAGTCACCAGCGATGGAGATGGCCCTGCTGATGAACCCTCGGCCGTTCAAGTACTGCGTGATCGTGGTGGCCTTCCTGGCGGCCGCGACCTGCGCCTTCCTGGCGGCGCCGGCGCAGGCGCAGGCACCAAGGCTCACCAACGCCGACCTCGGCCACCCGGTGGCCTGGAAGCTGCCGCCGCCGTCGCCGGAGACGCTGCAGGGCCTGGTCGACCGCCAGTACGCCTGGCACCCGACGCCGGGCACCGGGCCAACGATCACCGTCGTGCCGCAGCCGGCGAACATGGCCGGGCCGTGGGACTGGCCACCGACGGCGCCGGCGCACCGGCTGGACGGGTCGCTCTTGTCGGACCCTCCTGAGGTCTACGGGATCCCGTGGTATCCGACCTTCCCGGGCCTGTACCAGTCCGGGTATCCGTCCTACCCATCACAGGGAGGCCAGCGGATGCGCCGCCGCCCACCAGCCCGTCCGGCGCAGGACGGCCCGCGGCAGGGCCAGGAGCAGCTGCCGAGATGAACAGGACGGCCATGGACCGGACGCTGGCGCTGGCCGAGGAGTACGCCCGCGGACGGCAGCTCGAGCGCGGCCTCCGGCGGCGGATGCGGGAGCTGGCGTGCTACGTGAAGCGCGACCTGGAGGCCGACGACCAGCGGACGTGCTACGAGCAGGACCTGCCCGTCGACGCGCGGTGCGACAACTGCCAGCTGCAGGACCCGGTCTTCCAAGCACTTAAGGCGCAGACGACGGCCGACCGCGCGCTGCTGCGTCGGCTCGAGGCCGCGGCGCTGCGCCTGCAGCTCCCGGACGTCGTCCCGGATGGGCCAGCGGAGCCGAAGCGACTATTGGAGCTGATGATGGACGTGAGCGTATGACGGACCTGATCGCCCGCCTGCGGGCCTACGTGCAGCATAAGGCATCCTGTCCTCGGTGGACGGCACCGAAGCAACATTCAACAGAGTGCGCGATGTGGGCAGGATTCCACGAACACAGATATCTTGACGATGCGAACGCCGCGTGTACGTGCGCATTGCGTTACAGCATATCCTGCGCCTGCGGTTTGGACGCTCTACTCGCGGAGGCCACGCCCGCCCCGTTCGTGATTATCTGTCGCTGCGAGGACTTACGTTCAGACGGGCAGGGCCGCGTCCGTAACCCGCATCCCAAATGTCCGGTGCATAGCGCGCAGGATTGACACAATGAACAAATCAGACGGCGACTGGCCCTTGCGCAAACAAATAATTTAGTATAGGCTACGCGGCATCATGGCTAGACAACCAGGGACCCCGATGTACCCGAACAAGACCGAGGCCGGCAGCTACTGGATCACCCGGCTCGCGAAGCGCGCGATGCAGGCGGCCGCCCGGCGGACCAGCAAGAGCGAGTCCGACGTGATCGAGTACTGCCTGCGCGAGGCGGCGCCCGGCCTGACGGCCGGCCAGGCCCGCCGCCTCGCGGATGCGAACCAGGAGCTAAAGGACGCGGCCAGGGCGGCACGTGGCTGACGACCGGGAGATCTTCGTGCGCAACGCACTCGGCGCCTGGTGGGTCGGCTCCGGCCTCTGGGTCATGCCGCCCGGCACCATCGAGATTGTCGCGCCGGCGAAGGCCCTGCGGTTCTCCTCGGTGATGGCCGCGCGGCTCGACGTCGGGTGGGCGTGCGGCGAGGTGCAGTTCATGGAGCAGGACCGGAAGGGCGCCTGGAAGGTCATCCACACCGACCGCGACCTCCCGCAGCAGGAGACAGGGACATGACGACAGCCAAGCAGGCGACAGACGGGGCGCTTCGCGGGAAGGGGTGCCTGGGACGGTGCGCGCCGGACGAGCCGGTGTTCGTCCTGCGGGCGCAGGACAGGTGCGCGGCGGCGACCGTGCGCCAGTGGGCGGCTGCGGCCCAGCATGTCGGGGCACCGCGCGAGAAGGTGGTCCAGGCGCTGGACGACGCGGACGCGATGGACGCCTGGCGTGAGGCGCACGGCGGCGGCAAGGTCCCGGATTAGAGATCCAGCGCCGCGATGGCCGGCAATTCCGCCGGCAGGGGAGCGCGAGAGCCGTGTAGGAGCCGAGCGGCGGATGACAATGTCGGCCCTGATCTTTCAAGGAGCGATGACGATGGGCGAGCAGATAGAGACGGTCCCGGCGGGCGTACCAGTCAGGCGCGGCACGGGCGATCTCGCCATGCCGGCCGTCACGGCGGCGCAGATGGTGGCGGGGCTCGAGGCTTACCGCGAGCTGCAGAAGAGCCTGGACAAGGCGATGCCTGACCAGATCATGGACCTGGACGGCAAGCCGTTCCGGAAGAAGGGCTACTGGCGTGCCATCTCCCTGGCGTTCAACCTGACCGTGGAGATGGTCAGTGAGGAGCGCAAGGTCGGCGGGTTCTTCCTGGACGGTCGTGAGAACTTCGGCTGGGTCGTCAGCTACCGGGCCACCCACCCGATGACCAGCCGGACCGACTCCGGGGACGGCGCGTGCTTCGCGGTGGAGAAGGCGCGGCGGTTCAAGTGCCTGCATCCGGAGCGCGAGGGGAGCAAGCGCACGCTGCACTTCCCGCACAGCACCTGCCCGGACTTCGACCCGAACTTCCAGTGGCGCACCCTGCCGGGCGACGCCACCGAGCACAACGTCCGCAGCCATGCCCACACGCGGGCCTTCAACCGGGCCGTCTCCAACCTGGTCGGGTTCGGTGAGGTCAGCGCGGAGGAGGTGGACCGCGACGAGCACCAGCCAGGCGCCGACGCCGCCGCCGCGCGGCCCGTCGGGTCCGGGGCGACGCCGGCGGCCCAACCGCAACCGGCGCCGCCCGCCGGCCAGCCGTCCGCCGCGGCCGATGGCGTCACCACCGTCGCTGATGTGAAGTACAAGTCTGGGACCAAGAACAACAAGCCGTGGAAGTATGCCGACGTCAAGTTCGCGGACGGGCGCGCCGGGCGGACGTTCGACACGGGATTACATGCGCGCGCGGAAGAACTCAAGCAGAACGCGGCGCCCTGTAATCCGGACCTGAACAAGACCGACAAGGGCTGCGACCTGAACGGGTTCCTGCCCATCGTCAAGCCGGAGCCCGTCCACGAGGATGAGCCGATTGCCGGCCCGGAGAAGATCCTGACGGTGCGCAAGGTGGACACCGACGCCGGCCCGCGCTGGATCGTCAACACGGACAAGCGGGTCGTCGTCACCGACCAGGAGGCGCACGCGACTGCGGCGACCGAGGCGCGCGCCGCCGGGCATGGGTTGCTGCCGGTGGTTGAGGTCCTCCGCAAGGAGGGCCACCAGCCGGTGAACAAGCTGCTGTCCTGGGGCGCCGCGCCGGCGCCCGCGGCCGCCACAGGCGCGCGCGAGCCCGGACAAGAAGGGTAGTAACCGTGAGCGACAACTCTGCCATCGAATGGACGGACGCCACCTGGAACCCGGTGCGCGGCTGCACGGCCATCTCGCCTGGCTGCGCGCACTGCTACGCCGAGACGTTTTCGGAACGGTTCCGCGGCGTCAAGGACCACCCGTACGAGCAGGGGTTCGACCTGCGGCTGGTGCCGGCCAAGGTGCGCGAGCCGCTGTCCTGGACGCGCCCGCGGCGCGTCTTCGTCAACAGCATGTCCGACCTGTTCCAGGACGGCGTGCCTGAGACATTCATTCTGGACATCTACAGCACCATGCAGGAGGTCCACTGGCACACGTACCAGGTGCTGACGAAGCGGCACGAGCGGGCGCGGGACGTCCTGCGCTGGGTGGAGCGCAAGTTCGCCGATGCTGGCCAGGCGTTCCCGCTGCCGAACGTCTGGCAGGGGGTCAGCGTCGAGAACCAGGAATGGGCCGATGAGCGTATCCCTGTACTGATGCAGACGCCGGCGGCCAAGAGATTCATCAGCGCCGAGCCGTTACTGGGACCGATCGACATCGTGGGGCAGCTTGTTGGCCCATGCGCAAGATGCGGCATGTCGGACCTGGAATGTGCAGCCCTAAGAAGCGAGGCAGGCGGAGACGATGGTGCCTGCTGCCCGCTATGTAGGCATCACAATTCGCTGGACTGGGTCATCGTCGGAGGTGAGAGCGGGGCTGGCGCCAGGCCGTTCGATGTGGCCTGGGCACGCGACATCGTGAAGCAGTGCCGCGGCGCTTACGTGCCGGTCTTCGTGAAGCAGTTCGGCGCCAGGCCGTACGACGGCGCCGCGGCCGAGCCTACCGGCAACTTCAGGACCGACCCAGACACCGGCCGGCGGCAGTACCAGGTCAAGATGAATGCGCTGGGACTGCGCCACAAGAAGGGCGGCGACATGGGCGAGTGGCCAGACGACCTACGGGTCAGGGAGTTCCCAGAATGAAGATAATCCAATTGCGAGCCGAGAACGTGAAGCGGCTCAAGGCCGTGACCATCACGCCGGACGGCGCGCTCGTCACGGTCGGCGGGCCGAACGACGCCGGCAAGTCCTCCGTGCTGGACAGCATTGCGATGGCGCTCGGCGGCGCCGGCATGATCCCGGGCGTCCCGGTCCGCGCTGGCGAGCGGCGGGCCAAAGTGGTCGTCGATCTCGGCGACCTCGTGGTCACCCGGACCATGACGCCGTCCGGCGGCGGCGCGCTCGAGGTCGCCGGCAAGAACGGGGCGGTCTTCAAGTCGCCGCAGGCGATGCTGGACAAGCTGCTCGGGGCGCTGACGTTCGACCCGCTCGCCTTCGAGCGCCAGGATGCCAAGGGCCAGGGGCAGACGCTGGCGCGCCTTGTCGGCCTGGACACGTCGGACCTGGACTTCCGGCGCCAGGAGTTGTACGACGAGCGCACGCTGGCGAACCGGGAGGTGAAGGCCCTGGAGGTCCAGGTCGACAACGCGCCATTCTGGAACGGCACGCCGGAGAAGGAAGTCTCCATCGTCGGCATCAGCGCGGAGCTGCGGGCGGCCGAGGAGCTGGCCCAGATGGCCGCGGCGGCCGGGCAGGCGCTCGCGCGGGCTGCCGGCGTGACGGCGAAGGCCGAGGCCGCCCTGGCCACCGACCGCGGCCGGGTCGCAGACTTACGTAAGGCCCTCGCCGCGGCCGAAGGGCAGCTGCAGGCGGATGCCGACTTCCTGGTGCATTGTCAGTCGCACGAGGACGTCTCCCGCGCGGCCGCCGGCCAGGCCCAGTCGGCGGTGCCGGACACGGCCGACATGCGCCGCCGGCTCGAGGCCGCCGAGGAGACGAACCAGCGCGTCCGCGCGAATCGACAGCAGGCCGAGCAGGTCGCGCTGCTCGAGGAGGCCCGCGGCCGGTCAGAGGCCCTGTCAGCCCGCATCCTGGGGGTGGACACGGAGCACGCCGCGCGCCTGGCGGCTGCGAAGTTCCCGGTGCCCGGCCTCGGCCTGGCCGACGGGGTCGTGACGCTCGACGGGCTGCCCTTCGACCAGGCGTCCACCTCGGCGCGCCTGCGCGTCTCGGTGGCGATCGGCCTGGCCATGAACCCGACGCTGCGGATCCTGTTAGTGCGGGACGGCAGCCTGCTCGGCGCAGAGAACCTGCGACTGCTGGCGGAGATGGCGCAGGCGGCCGACGCGCAGGTCTGGCTGGAATATTTAACCGAATCACCAGACGAGGTTCAGGTATTCATCGAGGATGGGATGGTAAGAATACCCGTTTCAAGTCGCGGAAAGTAAGGAGACGAGCGATGGATTTGAAGACTCTCACGATCACTGCGGCCGATCTCAAGGATGGCCGCTACATCGGCACCGAAGATCTCGCGGGCTTCCACGGGCATCTTGAGATCGCCGCATTACTTGGCACGGTTTGCTTTGTGAGCCTGAACATCTCAGGACGGATTCGCGCGCTCGCGGGCTCGGGCATCAAAGCGGGCGATGGCATCAAAGCGGGCGAGGGCATCGAAGCGGGCGAGGGCATCAAAGCGGGCGAGGGCATCAAAGCGGGCTGGGGCATCAAAGCGGGCGAGGGCATCGAAGCGGGCTGGGGCATCAAAGCGGGCTGGGGCATCAAAGCGGGCTGGGGCATCAAAGCGGGCGGGGGCATCAA
>ERZ1292637.199-Hain-H14-01um-R3-199-length-41175-cov-6_pt1 | contig 28907 bp, 26 predicted proteins | sample MGYA00564405_ERZ1292637 | MGnify/ENA primary metagenome ERZ1292637 (study PRJEB36523, sample SAMEA6512645) | groundwater metagenome | collected 2019-01-09 | study: AquaDiva: Metagenomics assemblies of 32 groundwater samples | reverse complement strand
CAGTAATTTTAGCTCGGACTACTCTGGTGGTATTTCTAGCACAATACACACCACACCTGCCGTTGATATATATGGCTACTATAATCTCGTACTATCCGCCATCCATTACCCCCAGACACCATCTACTGATACTGACGGTACGTTCACACGACTGACGAATTTCGACAGCACTACGAATGGTTCAGGTAGAGCGTCATATAAATTTGTTAGTAGCGCTGGGACTTATTCTGATTCTTGGATACTGGATACCTCTCAAGCAGCTGGATATATCACAGTTGCTTTCTACGGTGTTTACGGTGTGTACGTCGCAGGCCGTGTATTTGAGACTGATTCATCGCAGGCAATCAGTAGGAGAAAGACAGTAACTGTCGGTCTCGCTTCTGGGGCAGATAGCGCACAGTCTGTATCACCTCCTCATGTTGTTGGTACCACCACTGACTCTGACACTGCACAATCGATAACGGCAGTGCACACGTATACCTTAGGTCCAGCGACAGAGACTGATGTCACACAATCGGTTACTGCTCTTCATACGTATACGCTGGGACTGGCAACCAGTACCGAATACGCAGTACGGATAGCACAGCAGGTCAACCGTACTGAAGATGCTGATATAGCTCAGACGATCACACCCGAGAAGACCGCCTCGCTGGCGCTGATAGAAGAAACGAACAGCGTAGTCGGCGCTATCACAGCCATACACAGTCGTACTCTTTCACAGGTCGAAGACACAGATCTGAGCCAGACCATAGCCAAGCTCAAGGTCCATGGTTTTAGCCAGGCTACTGATAGCAGTACTACATGGCCCCTAGTGGTCAACAAACTTCGCACCCTCGGTCAGATCACAGATAGTGATTCTGCTAGGTCTATCGTCTCTGTTAAAGAGCTAGTCTTTGATCCCGGGCAGGACACAGACATTGCCTTGGCTGTCACGCCAGGGCAGTCTATACATACTACCGAGGAGGTAGACACAGCCCAGACAGTAACGTCTGGCAAGAACACTTCTATCGGTCAAAGTGGTGAGATCAGTGATGCTACTGCACTGGCTATCAACAAGACAGCACAGTACGGGTTAACAGCAGATACGGATATTGCACACTCTGTCTTGATACACAAGACCACTACTATAGGTATGGCTACAGACACTGATATATCATCTCGTCTAGCTATCCCTATTCTCATGGCTATTGAACAAGACATTTCTTTTGGGCTTGTTCAGGGTATGTGTACTGAGCTGGATATGTCCATGCCGGTTACTCCTGCAAGAGTATATCCGGTTGGACAGGTATCTGAAGATAGCTCTGCACTCAGGATGTCAAATGGAAATGTATGGACTGTTAGTGTCCTACTGGCGGTAGAAACTAATCAACCGTCCACACAGTCTCATATCCATACTGTTCGTCAGATCCGCCGAATTGGTAGTTATGGTGCTGCTAGCTCCACATATATCAGCAGTATTCTTGTAACTTCTGTGTCAGATCAGCCTGTCACTAGTCGTAAGACTAGTCAGCTTGGTCAGGCCGAAGAAGTTGAACAAGTTTCGCGCCTTGGATTCGGTACACTGGTAGAGATAGACAGTGCGCAAGGAGTTACAGCCAGTAAGACTCCTGCATTCGAACAGGCATCTGATAGTTCTCTTACACAGCCAGTATCTGTTAAGAAAACACATGCTATCGATCCTGGATCAGATACTGACAGTGCATCAGTTATACTGGCACAGAAGACTACTCAGCTCGCATTGGAGATCGACACAGCTCAGCCAATTGATGCTGTCCGAGGTACCACACTCGGTCAGGTTAACGAATCTGACTGGGCATTCTCAGCAGCACCCCTCAAGGTTCATCAGTACAGTCTGGCAGCTGATACCAATGAAGCAAGTCTGATAACTGCATGTAAGACGGTTACTGTTGGTCTAACTAGTGAGACGGATACAGCTCATCGCCTGTCTGTCCCACTCGGCCGAGTCAGCGAGACTGAGTTCGCATTCAGTCTTGCAGGTCTTATGGCTTGGGAGATGGACGAGGCTCGGCAGATTGTCTCTGTCAAGACTCTGTTTGCTGGTCTGGCTGAAGAGACTGACACAGCAGAGACTATCTCACTGTCTCACAGTGTTGTTGTCGGACAGGTTGCAGAGGTTGATCTCAGCCAGCCAGTCACACACTCCATGGCATATCTTGTTGGTACTGCCGTTGAGTCCAGCTACGCCATGCCACTCGGTGTCAATGTAGACAACACTGTTGAGTCTAACACTGCGCAGAGTATTACCTCTAACAAGCTTTTCGCTACTGGCCTGGCTGACGAGACTGGCTCAGCTCAGTTGGCTGTATCTGCAAAGGTATATAGCACTGATCCGGCAGATGAAATAGATGAAGCATTTGTCATTACTGCAGAGAAATCTTTGCAGACGCTGACAGAAACAGATATAGCTCAACCGATTGATGCTGTCAGAGCTGGTGTACTTGGCCAGGTACTAGAGTCTGATGAGGTCTTTGCGGTAACTTCTAACAAGGTACATCAATACAGTATCTCTACTGAAACTGATGTAGCACGTTTGATATCTATCGACAAGACAGCCACTATTGGTCTTACTAGCGAGACCGGCACAGTTAATCGACTACCAGTACCTATTGGTAGAGCTAATGAGACTGAATTTGCCAGGCCAATCAGTCAGGGCATGTCGGCTAGTGAATCTGGTGAAGCACGTCAGATTACATCAGTCAAGACCAGTACGGTCAATCGTTCGGACGAGACGGATATAACCAACACAGTTTCTCTGATTCATAAGATCGTACTTGGACAGACTACTGAAACTGATCTGGCTCGGGCTGTTACTACTCTCAATACATTTGAGATTGGTGTTGCTGACGAATTCAATGAGGCTACCCGCCTAGACATCTACCTCGGTCGGATGGTGGAGACCAGCACTGCGCAAAACATCACACCACTCAAGAGCCGTTCAGTCGGCCAGAGTGATGAGGCTGATCTTGCTCAGCTGGCTGTAGCTAAAAAGACACTGACAGTAGACCCTGGTCACGATACTGATTCATCATCTGTCATCACTGCAAAGAAATCTTTGCAGACGACAATGGAGACAGATACAGCACAGTCGATAGCCGCAGACAAGACGTGGGTTATCAGCCAAGCTGATGAATCTGATGATGCTTCTCTAAATACGTCACGTAAGACACGACAGTTTATTCTGGCTGACGATACTGATGTGGCACAAAATGTGTCGTCCCATAAGACTGTTACTGTTGGTCTAGCTGTAGGGTTGAACAGTGCTAACAGGCTAGCCATACCTATCGGCATGACTGTCGAGACTGATCTGCCTACCGATGTGGTACGTCATGTCAGGCTTTCTGAGTTTGATGAAGCCCGTCAGCTAACGTCAATCAAGACCATTACAGTAGATCAGTCTACTGAGACGGATTCGGCTGACATTGTTGCTCTGGTCCACAAGGTAGTAATAGGCCAGGCAGCCGAAACTGATCTGAGTCAGTCTGGTACGAGCGCCAGGACTTACACACTTGGCATCGCCTCTGAGTCTGATGAAGCCAGTAGCTTTGGCGAGAACGTCAGTCAGATTGCAGAGACTACCACTGCACAGAGCATTACATCACGTAAGCTTTGTGTTACTGGTCAGACTGGTGATGCTAATGCTGCCCAGCTTGTCTCTGAACTCAAGTCATGTACCCTTGACCCTGGTCAAGAGACAGACATAGCGAACAGTATCGTCCCAAAGATCTCTCTACGGTCGGCTACTGCGACAGACACAGCACAGCTGATCACTGTAGTTAAGACTGCAATTGTTAATCAGTCGTCTGAATCTGGCAGTGGTTTCCTTGCCACGGCTAGTAAGATCAACCAGTTCAACCTAGCCAATGAGACAGATATAGCACAGCTGATTGCTATAGTTAAGACTGCAATTGTTAATCAGTCGTCTGAGTCTGACACAGTACAACCAGTAACCCACTGTAAGTCAGTCACTCTGAACCAGGTTGCAGCGTCTGACACATCTAATGTCATTACTGCTGTTCGATTCGTCCCTGTTACGACGGCATTTGAGACTGACGAAGCTAGCACGGTTACTACCACTCTGCTGATGCAGAAGGTAACTGAATCAGACACAGTAGCTGCTACGACACCGTTGAAGACGCGTGTCGTTGACAGAGCTGAAGAAACTGATTTTGCTGTTGCTATGCTGTATCTGCCCATCTTCACTATGGAGATGAGCACAGCACGTCCTATCACTTCCACACATTCAGCAGTACTTGGGCAGGCTATAGATATATGTAGCGCCCCCTCGGTCGTTGTACCTAAGGTATACGCTGCTGGTCAGGTTAGTGAGGCAGATAGTGCATCTACTATCACACGTCTTGACTATACTGGGCAGGTCGGTGAGACGGATAATGCTCAGCCGATACAGATTCGTAAGATTGTTCATTCTGGTCTAGCTACGGATGCAGATTCTGCAAGGCTTGTCACTGTACATAGAAGTAGGATTCTTGGTCAGTGCTCCGAATCTGATGTTACAGCGACGATGCATGTCATTGAGCGTCAGGACCAAGCTCAGGAGTCCAGCACAGCAGTTGCTGTCACTGCACGCAAGAGAAGGTCCACGGGGCAGTCACTAGAAACATGTGTCTCCAACGCTATTACATGTGTTAAATCCTATGTAATTAGTGTGTCTGAGACACAGGCTGTCCAAGCACTGATGCATAGCAAGAGTAAGCTCATAGGTCTACTTACTGAATCAGGTGCTGCGTCACTCGTCATTCCGACGCAGCTGTACATCAGAGATCTCAAGCTCATTCTGCTATGGCAGGAGCGACGTACTGCTGTTGGTCTAATGATTGAGCGACGTAGAGCAACTGTAGTTATGATAGATCGTAATGCAGTTACAGCAGATAGTCAGATGATAGAGCATAAGAGGGCAACCGTCCGCATTATCGAACGTATCACAGTCAGCAGTATTGATGAGGGGGGTTAATGCCAGTACGTCTGAATTTATCACTGTACGAAGGCAACCCTGAGAAAGCCTCCATCACGATCGTCCAGGAAGACAACAACGCACCACAGAACCTTACAGGTGCTGTTGTTGAGGCTTATGTTAAATCAACCAGGGAACTTGCTGACACTGATCTGAGTGTGACGAAGCTATCCACGGTGTCGGGGGAGGTGGTGATTACCAGTGCTGAGAATGGAACGGCGACCATCACTTTCCCTAACACTTTACCTGCTGGCACGCATTGGTGGCGTGTGGATGTTATAATCGCGGGTCAGCGAAAGACATGCGCTTTCGGATCTCTTGTTGTTGAAGATACTTAAGGACCACTGAATGAAGACCGTACGTATTCCGGTTCCGAAGATTGACAATGATCTGGTGGGAAACATCATCGGTCTGCTGGGGCTCATGCTAATCGTGCTGGCCGTGGCTGGGCTTACGCACAGTGTGTGGTGGGGCGCTCTCACTGCCGGAATATTCCACATAGCAGTCGCTTATATGATCCAACTGCCAGACGATAAGCCACGTAAGGAGGGTTAATGAAGCTGTTTAATGCTCCGAAGCGTGTGGAAGAGGCATCCCCTAGTCAGATGATGGCCGTGGGTGCGTATTCCGGCAGTGTTGGTGGTGTTGATCCGATCGATGGTGATCGCGGGTACACCAAGATGGGTGGCGGGCAACGTGCGGTACCCGATCACACCATCGAGAAGGCGCGTGCAGCGTCTGTGGCGGCTTATCGGATCAACCCCATGGCCAGGGCCGTCATCGACACCATGACCGCGTTCTGTGTCGGTGACTCTGGCTTGTCACTACAGATCACCAGTGAGTCGGTGCGTGAGGTCGCTGAGGAGTTCTGGAACGATCCGGAGAACCAGCTGTTCAATCAGGATCTCTTCTTGCGTGATGCTCTGATCATGGGGGAGCAGTGTTTTGAGTTAATGGAGGGTGAAGAGTCTGGTTGCATTCGAATCAGCCCCATTGACGTCACTAACATCATTGCCATCTCATTGAGGGATGGTAATGTACTGTGGCCTGACAAGGTCCACTACCAGTACGGTGTGAACAATGTAATAACCAAGACACTGGTGAGGACTAATGAGGACACCAAGGGCCTGCGTGAGGGCGAGGCTATGTTCTTCGCCCCATGGAAGACTTTGCTCCAAGACACGCGTAGTACGCCGTTCCTCATGCCGATTCTGGATCAGCTAGATAACTATGATTCGGTTATCTCCAACATGATTGACCGTACTGCTCTTGCTCGGTACTTGGTGTGGGATGTGACTGTTAAGGGTCAGCCACGCGATGTACGCGAGTACGTGGAAAACCGAGGTACGGCAATGCCGAAATCAGGTGGCATTGAGTTCCACAATGATCAAGTCGAGTGGAAGCCACAGACGGTACAGACCGGGGCCGAGGAAGACAGCATCGCGGGCAATTCGATCATGACGCAAATTGCTGGTGGCTCTGGTATCTCCAAGCCTTGGCTCGGAGAGCCGGGGGACGCCAACCGGGCGACATCATTGAGCATGGCTGAGCCCGTCCGACGTCGGGTGGAAGGTATCCAAAAGGTATGGATGCGTTTCATGACAGAGCTGGTCCGATACGCCATTGATCGTGCTGTTGCCGCTGGGCGTATACCAGAGACAGTGACTGCATCTGATCCACGGACAGGGGTCGAATTTGAGGTACCTGCGTCACGTGCTGTGTTTATCACTGGACCTGAGATCGCTGCTGCAGATGCTCAAATCAATGCAGAGATTCTGCTGAACATGGCTAAGTCGCTTGAGGCGATGGTAGCGACTGGTGTTCTCTCTCATGCTGGTGCGCAGATGGCTGCACGCAAGGCATGGGAAGATTACATGGGTGTCCCATATACGCCAGACCTTGAGGATCCGGAAGCTGAGAAAGAGCAGCTTGCAGAATACATTGCTGCTAAATTGTCACAGGAAATCAGGCAGGACCACAAAGAGAACGATCCTGCGGATGTGGTCCGAGGGAAGACCAAGCCTGGTAATCCGTCTAATACTAAGACTGGCAGTAGCATGAGACAAGCCGGTAAGACTCAGCGGCCTGGCGACTCTAATTACTCAGGAGAACGCAACCCCCGGAAGTAAGGAAGGAATATGGACACTTTTATCGCTGATCTGGCGCGTCATCTCAGGGTGGCGGACAAGGACATCAAATCCGTCAAGGATCATGAGTATGGGTATGACGTCCTTCTAGCTGATGGTTGCCACATCCTGGTAGCTCCACATGGTGACTATTCTCTGAATGGTCGTAAGGACACGCGGAGATTACCTCTGTGGAAGCCCGAGCCCAAGCCCAAGGTTGAGATCACTGGTGTACCAGATCCTGAGATTGTCAAGGCTACATTAGAGAAGTTTTGTGTCCCTATGGGAAGTCCTGATGGGGTGCTTAACTGGGTCAATGAGAATAAGGATCGTGCAGAAGCTGCACTCAAGCAGGAGCGTGAGAGACCAAAGCCTAGGCTGGCTCTCATAAAGCAGCTTGAGAGGATTGTGATTGTCGGTGACTGATGGGTGATGATGTACAGGAGGCTGTAACTAAGGCCAACTTCAAGGGGGGTAGACACCCTCGGGATAAGGATGGTCAGTTCGATCAGTCCTCTGGTGCTGTCCATAGCCATGGCGCCAAGAATAACAAGGGTGCCAAGTACAGTTATGCTGACAAGAGAGATGGCAGCGTACAGCAGCATGGCAATGGTAAGCAAGGTAAAAGTCATGCCACCCACAAGTCTGACGGCACGGTCAAGCCTGTTTCTTCGCATGACAAGCAGAGGACCACAAAGATCAGGTATGACATATCCACCCTAGCCAAGGCTAAGAAAGCACTGACTGCGGTGGCGGCTGACAAGAGACTGTCACCAGAAGAACGACGCAATGTGACTGCACGGATCAGAGCTGCCATGAAGAAATTTCATGGTGGTAAGACGACAACTGGTCCTGCCACTAATAACCCATACAAACGTCATGGTGGTGCTAACTCAATGGGCAAAGAAGCTTTCAAGCCAGGTGATAAGAAGCCTGGTGATAAGTCTGGTGGTAAGCCCAGCGGGGGTGCCACCTATGATATGTCAACGATGGACGGCTGCAAGAAAGCAATGGCAGCTGTCTCCTCATCCAATCTGCCGGACGATGTGAAAGCCGCCAAGATAGCTAAGATCAAGGCGGCTATGAACAAGCTTGGTGGTTTCGGCTCTAAGGAAGCCGTCAGGGTCACGCACACAAGCCGTGTGGTCGAATCCAAGGTTACCGAGGGTAGCAATCGGATTTTCGGAATCAAGGTGATCGAATACGGGACCAGCAAGAATGGTCGTCGCTATCCTGAGGGCGTTATGCGCCTCTCGGCCCCGATGTATGAGGGTGCCAAGGTCTACGACCACCACCGCACGGACGCTGAACTCAAGACCAGCACCATCAATGGTGTGGTTGGATTCCTGCGAAATGTTGAAGCACAGACTGATGGTCTGTATGCTGATTTACATCTGCTTCCGTCTGCAACTCATGCAGCAGAAGCGCTAGATGCTTCTCTTGTACTTCAGCAAGAGGGACTCAACCCACTAGTTGGCATTAGCCATGATGTGCTGGCTAGATTCAAGCACAGTACTGATGGCGGTAAATCAGTCCAGGAAGCTGTGCGAATCGAGTCAGTGCAGTCTGCTGACATTGTTGCTCAGCCTGCGGCCGGTGGTGCCGCTGTTCGTGTCCTTGCTGGTGGTAGTGATACGGATGCGGATGATGCCGCAGAGAACTTTATAGTCATAGATGATGAGGAGATGTCAATGCCAACTCTGGATGAATTCCTTGGGATGCTCAAGGATGCCACCGATGACCAGCTGGCCAGTGCCGGTTTATCACGTGCTTCCACCCAGAAAGATGAGGATTCTCAGCCTGAGTTTGAGTTTGAGGTTGAGCTGGTAGGCGCTGGTGCGGAGAGCGCTACTGAAAGTGTTGAGCGCACCGTTGAAGCTGAGACGTACAGCAAGAACAGCTGGACCGGCAAGGCGATTGTGCGCGGTAAGTGTGAAGAGGCTGAACTGCCTGAGAAGGCTGCGGAAGCTATCGTGAAGGCTCTGCCTGAGAGGTTCACTGAGGCGGACGTTGACTCACAGATTGCTCAGGGTCGCAACTGGCTCGCTGCAATGGAGCGTGACCAGCTCAAGCCCACCCTGCCGAAGCATGGTGAGGGTGTCGGTCAGGAAGCCTTTGAGAAGAAGGTCAAGGCCCTTGACTACTTCTTCGATGGCAAGTTCCGTGAAGGCTACCACTCCTTCATCCAGGCCTACGCGGACATCACTGGTGACCGTCCCGGCTTCATGGATGAGGACTTTAGCCGCAAGATTCTTCAGGAGTCCTGTGGTTACCGTCCTGAGCAGAGGTCCATCCGTTCGACTGAGTCGATGGACACGACCACGTGGAACGTTGTCCTTGGTGACTCCATCACTCGTAAGATGGTGGCGGAGTACAGCCAGCCTGGCTTGGACGACTGGAAGAACATCGTCTCCAGTACTGTCCCCGTGAATGACTTCCGTACGCAGCGCATTGACCGCATCGGTGGTTATGACCTGCTTCCTGGGGTTAACCAGGGTGCGCCGTACCAGCCACTCGTCAGCCCTGCTGATGAGGAAGTCACGTACGCGCTGACCAAGCGTGGTGGTACGGAAGACATCACGCTGGAAATGATTGCGAACGACGACGTTCGTTCCATCTCGAAGATCCCTAGTAAGCTTGGTCTTTCTGCTGCTCTGACTCTCCACCGCTTTGTGTGGGCTTTCCTTACTGGTTCTGCGAACATCTTCGACTCGACTGCTCTGTTCACCTCAGGTCACGCGAACCTTGCTGGTACTGGCGCAACGCTTTCACAGTCAAAGCTGACTGCTGTTCGTGCGGCCATGCGTAAGCAGCTTTCCTACGGTGACGCGAACAACATCCTGTCCCTCACTCCTCGTACTCTGATTGTGCCGACCTCTCTTGAAGAGATCGGATACCAGATCACGAAGTCTGCGGTCGCTGTTCCGTCTACTCCTGCTGGCCCCTCGGACACTCCGAACCTCCACAGTGGTATGAACATGCTGGTTCTTGATCACATCACTGACGATGGCACTTCTGCCAGCGCTTGGTACTGTGTCGCTGACCCGAGCAAGTGCCCGACTGTTGAAATGGGCTTCTACCAGGGCAAGGACATTCCGGAACTGTTCACTCAGGCGGACAACAACGTCGGGAGCATGTTCGACAACGACAAGATCACTTACAAGATCAGGCATATCTATTCAGGTGCAGTCCTTGATTACAGGGGTTTTTACAAGGTTCCGGTGGCTTAAGATCTAGGTCTATGGATGCTAGTAACAAAGCATAGGTATTTGATGCTCAGGGTAGTCTCCTACCTCTACCCTGGGCATCATCCTTATGTGCTTATATCAAATCTTAGTAAGGAGACAGACAGTGACTAGACTTTCCCAGATCCAGGGTCCGATCAGCTATACCTATACTGTTCCAGCTGCAACCATTCTCGCTACCCCCACGTGGGCTCTTGGTTCAGTTCCGGACAATTGTGTGGTGACTGCCGTCAAACTCATCCCGGATGACGCTGTCACGGCCAATGCATCCCACAACTTCATCTTTACGCTCAAGAACGGGTCTACTTCCGTTGCTTCACGTACGTGGGCGGCTACTGATTCAGTAGCGGTTACGGGTGAGGCCATGACCCTCTCGGCAACCCTGGCCAACCGCAACTTGGTAGCGGGGGATACCCTCACCCTCGCCCGTTCGGTGACCGGTAACGGTCTGGCATCCGGTCGATTCACGGTTGTTGTTACGGTTCAGGTGAGGTAATCAATTTGCTTACTACTGCTGGGACGATTCCTGTCACAGCGGCTGGTGTGCTTAGTGACGGCCCCGTGATCCTTGCTGGTGTCATTATCCGGAACACACATGCAACCAATGCAGGTGTGTTCCGGATATACGACAACGCAACTACTAACAGCGGGACCATCCTATTCACTGCCAATCTAGCCGCTGGGGCACATATCCACCTTCCGTTGTATATCACCGTCAATGCTCTCAAGGGTTTGTATCTTGCCATATCCGGCAGCGCGACAGCAGAGGGCTGTGTCCTTATCGCGTAAGGAGGGTGAGGAATGACTCTATCTCAGTCGCCTAGGAGGTGATCAGATGTCTATTACGCTAGTCAATGCATATTGCACAGAAACACAGGTACGTGCCGAACTGCAAGATGTGAACGCGACTGTATCTTCTGATCTCATCTGTAAGGCGATCAATGCTGCGAGTCGTGAAATCGACAATACATGTTCCGGTGACATCCCTCGTTCCAGAAGGTTTTGGCAGGATAGTGCAGTCCAGACACGTACATACCTCTGTGAGGACAGTGCGTTCGTCTATATAGACGACATCAGTACGACAACTGGTCTGATCGTCAAGACAGACGAGAATGATGATGGTGTCTATGAGACTACATGGACCATTAACACGGACTTTGCGCTGTGGCCTCTGAATGCTGCTAATGATGCAACAGAGCCGTACGCATTCTGGAAGATAGTAGCCCTCGGTGGGAATAGCAGTAAGGCATTTCCTACCTATGAACGGCGAGCCGGACTGCAGGTCACTGCGAAGTTTGGATGGCCTACCGTTCCGAAGCAGATAGAGGAAGCCTGCATCCTCAGGTCCATCTCTATTATGATGAGGAAGGACTCACCAACCGGCATGCTTGTCCAGGCGGAATGGGGCAGCATGCGTGTGCCCATGTTCGATCCTGATTTCAATGCCATGATACGTCCGTTCATCAAACGTCGTCCGTACAGCGTGTCATATCGCTCCGAGCAGGCGCGTAACAGCCTCTTCCACAGGTGGGGATAGGTTATGGCTACTTTGGGTGCGGTCAGGCAAGCATTTATGGATGCCCTGAGTGACCCTGTTATACCTGGCTTGACCGCATACAGGGCCATACCATCTAATCCACTATATCCATGTGTGATCCCTCTCCCTGAGCCCCAGGAGACTGATTATACGAAAGTATTTCAGCGAGGGATAGTTATATGGCAGTACAAGCTCATCGTACTGGTGGGAGGCATTGATGGTACGGTATCTCAGGATAAGCTAGACCAGTTTATTGATATCTCAGGACCGAACAGCATCCCCAGTGCGTTGTATACCAACAGGACACTCGGCCTAGCCAATACAGACGTTGCTGTTCTGGGGTGTAGTGACTATTTGGTCAGGTATCTGAATATGCACATCGGTGCAGCACTGAAAGTTCGAGTCACTACTTCAGGAACAGGGTAAGGAATCTATCAATGGCTATGAGAAAACTCCTCGTCAAAGGTATTCTTCCAGTTGGCGGTAAAGGTGCCGGTCAGGTTGTTGAACTCGATGATGAGATCATCAACGTTGAAGCGCTGATATTCGGCGGACTAGTAGAAGCCTATGCTGAGCCGCTGAAGCAGCCTGACAAGAAGAAAGGTGACTAACATATGACAGCTACAGTTCTTTATAACTGTCAGCTCTATGTCGACGGGTTCGACTACACTGGCCACTCCAACTCTGTAGAAGTGAGTGTCGAAACTGATGACCAGGACTTAACGGTCTTCGGTACGAACGGCTGGAAAGCTAAGGCATCTGGCCTCAAGGACTGTTCAGCCAAGGCTGATGTGTTCTGGGAGTCAGCTGCTACGGACAACGTCGATGCTGTTGACGTGGAATTGTTCAATAAGCTGGGTGCGGTCAACTTCCCGGTGACCATGACCCCGTCCAGTGTCGAGACGGATACGGCGTACATCTTCAGGGGTGCAAGCTTCGCTCACAGCCTCCTCGGTGATGTCGGCGATTTGTCCATGACCAGTCTGGAACTTAAGTCTTCGGATACTCAAGGCCTCATCAGGGGTCAGTTGGCCAAGACGAAGGGCAACATCTCATCTGCTGCTGCTTTTGGTACGGGATGTAACCTAGGGCTTGTCTCGGCCACCAAGTTCCTCTATGCCACGCTGCATGTCTTTGCGGCTGGTACGACGCTTACGGTGGTGGTCGAGTCGGACGACAACTCCGGTTTCACCACACCTACCACACGTGCAACGATTGGACCTATCACGACACGTACAGGTACATACCTGACTCGTGTTGCTGGTCCTATCGCCACTGATACATGGTGGAGATTCAGGGCTACTACCTGTACTGGTACGTTCAGTGTTGGTGGGGCAATAGCAATTCAGTAAGTGGCCATGTGTTGTACTTCTTACGATTGCAACTGAGACAAATTGGCCTCAAGTTCGCAAGAATATGAGGACCACCTTTGGTTACTGGCTTCACGTGGTCAATTTCTAAATTCTCAGTTATGCCACACAGCCAGCAACCTGACCACATGGACAGTCTTTGTCGTAGTTGATTGTCAGTGAATGATGTTGTTCTAGCAGCTTTGATCAGTGCGCGACGGTTGTATCCGCCACGACTTAGATTGTTACGGTGACGTTCTGGGATTGTTCTTCTTTATCAAGGAAATTGTAGCGATTACTAGAGAAATCGTAATGATCGATAATTTCGGCCATGAGTCTCGTATACCTGGGGGCGCGCCGCGTTCACTCTACTCTCCCACGGTATACTTTCTCAAAATAATCCTGATTTGCTCTTGACAAAAGGAGAATTCTGTGAGTGCCTTCACGATGCTCGATTGCGTTTTTATTCTTAATGCAGTAACTCTTTCTACGTTCACCACCTCACTGACGATTGACATCAGTGTGGATGACCAGGAAACCACCGCTTTCGGTGGCAACGGGTACAAGTCCCGTATTGGTGGTCTCAAGGAATTCACTCTTAAGGTGGACTTCTTCCAGGACTTCGCGTCTGGTGCTGTTGATGCCACGATCTGGCCCCTCCTCGGTACTGTTACCACCTGGTCCGCCAAGGCAACGACTGCGGCGAACTCGGCTACTAACCCGAACTATTCGGGCTCTGTACTCGTTGCTGAGTACTCGCCCCTTGACGGTGACGTCGGTGATGTCTCGACCACGTCCGCTTCTTGGCCTGGTACGGGTGCTCTGGCACGCGCTACGTCCTAATCAGACGACTATGCGGGAGATGAGACGGTTATGTCCGATATTACTATGCGCGAACGTGGGCTAGACCGTCTCATCGACCGTTTGGATACTTACTCGCATGAAGGGAATGTCCTTACTGCGTTTGAGGACCCTATGATGGTGGTCGGATATACGGTGGCGGCCAGAGCGAAGGCAAATGTTCTGGCCACACCGAGCAAGCGGCAGAATGCCAAGCGTGGGAAGCCCTCACTACGGAGGGGGATCTCAGATGCGATACAGGTAAGGAAGGAACACATACATAGCGCGACGATGGTCAATGTCTTCGTCAATACATCACAGATGCCCGCAGGCAGAAAAGGATTAGGCAGTCTGTATGAAGGTGTGTCCGAGTGGCATCACCCAGTTTACAGACATGAACCTATTGTTAATCAGATGCCACATCCGTATATGGCACCATCGGAACATGGTGTCTATGCAGGACTTGAAGCAGCAGCTGAAAAAACCGCACTTAAGATAGCAACACACATAGGATAGAAAGAAGTATCATGGGAAACCGTAGTAAGCGTGTCGTCAAGACTCAGACGAAGCCGTTCGATCTTGATGCTCTGGAGAAGGAAGCAAAGGATGAAGGCGACCTCAAGAAGTTCAAGTTCACCCTCGGTGGTCGTGACTGGGCTTTACCTCCGTTCGGTAACCTGAACCGCAAGGCTCTGACTGACATGGACCCTAATGATCCTGGCTCCATGATGCTCATGTTCAAGAAGGCCATGTCCGAGGAGGATTACAAGGAGTTCAATGAGCTTGAGCTGTCCATTGACGGTCTTAATGCTCTGGAAGCTGCATGGACTGAGCACTCTGGTATCTCAGTGGGGGAATAGTTAGCCTCTATGAGTTCCTGGAAGAGCACGGGGAAGCAGTAGAGGCTGACTTTCAGCACTATTACAACATACCCCTGAGCAATCTGTTCTCAACAAAGAGGAAGAAGCGGCTGACTTGGCGGAGGTTTTTTGCTCTGCTGAGTCGGCTGCCTGACACGTCGCAGACAGGACTGTCAGTAAACGGATTCATCTGGGGTACCAGGGAAGAATTGCTTGCGTCCATCTGCGATGTACTGATGTCTGCCAACTATCAGCGTGGTGAGGGTAAGGGTAGAAAGCCTGAGCCTATCAAGCGGCCGTATGACAAGGCTGTCACACCAGAGGTGGCACTAGCACGTAAACAGCAGAAAGACGATGTGCTGAGTCGAGAAGAGTTTGAGAAGCATATGTTCGGTTGATAGGGGAGAATAGTGGGACGTACAGTATCAATCACTCTTATATTAAGAGACAATGTCTCCCGACGTATGCAGGCTGTGAATCAAAGTCTTCGAGAGCTACAGGATGAAGTAAACCAAACATCTGGATCGGTGGCCAGGCTCAACATACAATTGAGTAGGCTAGGTCGTGGAAAATTTACACCTAAGTTAGAACTAGATACATCTAAATTTGACAGTGATCTCAGAAGTGTTAACACCCGTCTTGACGCCCTAAGCTCAAGACGGGTCGATGTTTCGGTTGGTTTGGATTCAGCTAAGTTCACTGAAGATATACGTAACGCTAATCGTCGTCTGTCTTCGTTGCGTAACGGTAGTGTCGGACTGGATATGACCGGGTTCAATGCTAATATGAATCTCGTTAATGCCCGTCTTGATGTACTAGATAGGCGTAGTGTCAACCCAAAGGTTGGACTTGACACAGCTAGATTTGATATTGGTTTACGGTATGTCAATGCACAGCTAAGTGCTTTGGATGGACGTAGCGCCAGTGTTAGTCTAGATATGAACACAGCCAGATTCCAGGCTGCTGTTCTTCGAGCTAACGCACAGTTGGACGCCCTCGGTAGGAGGTCAGTCAGTCCAAATGTCAATGGCAGTGGGTTCGGTAGTTTCAATAGTGGTGCTGGTGCAGCAAGCGGTTTGATGTCTGCTCTGGTTTCAACTGCAATAACTTTGGGGCCAGCCCTTATCCCCCTGTTCGCTGCACTGACCGCAGGTATCGGTGCTGCTGCTGTCGCCCTCGGTGGTGCCACAGTAGCTCTTGGTGTCTTTGGTGCTGCTGCTGTTAGTCAGCTATCACCTGTCATCTCCCGATTCAGTGCTCTGAACAAAGCACGAGAAGAGTTCCGTAAGGCCACGACACAGAAGCAGAAGGATGCGGCGCTAGAACACCAGCGTATAGCGTTGGAGGGGCTCAACCCCCTCCAACGCGAAGCTGTCATGTCTCTGCTCAAGCTCAAAGATGCATGGAACAACTTTGGTAAGAGTGCCCAAGGTGATATCTTCAAGGCATTCAACAGTGGCATCCGGGGTATAATTAACCTTTTGAAGGTTTTTGAGCCTGTCGTTAAGGCGATGGCAGTAGTCGTGGCTGGTCTCGCAGCTCGTTTTGAAAAGTTCACCAAATCTGGTGGAATGAAAGATTTCGCAACATGGCTGGCTACTAGCGGTACTGCTGCTTTCTTGTCAATTACGAACTCTATGATCCGGTTCGGCAAGGGCATCGCTAATGTATTTAGCGCCATGTCTGGTGCGACTGGCAGTGGTAAGAGCTTCACTGATTGGCTTGAGAAGGGCTCTAAGAGTTTCGAGAAGTGGAGTAAGAGTAAGGCTGTTATAGATTTCTTCAACTACGTAAAGCAGAACGGTCCTGTTGTAGCTAATTTTCTCAAGGGTCTTTGGGAAGCAATAAAGTCTATAGTGCTTGCTCTTGCCCCTGTAGGCGGGGTTGTTCTTGCAGCTTTTGGTCCATTCTTGGGAGTACTTGCCAAGATTGTTAGAAAATTCCCTGAACTTGTTTGGGGGATCATAGCTGCTGCTGTCGCTGTTCGTGTTTTGATTCCTGCTGTACTGGGTCTTGGCGCTGCTTTGAAGTTTGCTGCTGCCAACCCCCTTGTGGCGATAATCGCGGCTATTGTGATCGGTCTTATCCTGCTGTATCGGCACTCTGCTACAGCGCGTAACATCATGAATACGATGTGGAATGGGATTAAAACAGCTGCTATAGCCGCGTGGAACATGATTCAACCGGTCCTCAATAATTTGAAGGACTATTGGAACAACACAATCAAGCCCGCGTTGATGAATTTCTACACTTCAACATGGCTACCCATCTGGAACAATATCAAGACAGCTGCGTCTACAGCATGGACTTGGATTAAGAGCCACTCGGAACAAGCTAAGGAAGTCCTGAGGGGTGTGTTCGCATTCCTCAAGACAGCTGGCGAACTCACAGCAGCAGCATGGAAGCTTCTGTTTAATGTAGCCAAACTTGTATGGACCGGAATCATCCTCGCAGTGACGGCAGCATGGCCAGCCATCAAGGCTGTACTGACACAACTGTGGAATTTCCTTAGTGTTGTACTTCCTCCTGCATTCAAGTTCATTGCAGGCGTGGTTATGATCGCGATGAAGATTATCATTGGTGTTTTTAATATTCTGAGTGCTATCATTACGAATGTAGTAGCTCCTGTGATTAGGTGGCTGGCATATAATATTATTGCCCCTGCGTTTAAAGTTATTGCTGCAGTGGTCAATTTTATAGGCCCAATCATCATCAATATATTTAAAGCCATTATCGCGGCGATAAAGATCGTCGGTGGTTGGATGATGTGGCTAGGGAAGCTCATTTATTCAGTTTGGATGGGTATCAGCGCTGCTGTTACAAAGGCTTGGTCTGGCAACACACTGAAGACTGACTTCCTTGCCATAATCGCTGCACTGAAGGTTGTCGGTACTTGGATGATGTGGCTGTGGAAGAATGTTGTCGTTGTCGCCTGGAATGCTATTAGCAGTGCAATCACTGCTAGTAAGGGCAAGATAGCAGCAATTTTCAATGCCATCAAAACAGTTATCAAAGCTCTGGGAACTGTATTCAACTGGTTGTGGCATAACGTCATTGTTCCCGCATGGGCTGGTATTGTCAGTGCTATTTCTAGTAACCATGGCAAGATAGTAGCTATCTTTAACTCCATCAAGATAGTCATCAAAGCTCTAGGAACTATATTCAGCTGGCTGTGGAAGAATGTCGTTGTCCCTGCGTGGAATGGTATACATGCTATCATCTCCAGTACCTGGGGAAAGATCAAGAATATCTGGAACCTCATAGTTGCGGCGGCTAAGGTTCTTGGTGATTGGATCTCTAAGCTGTGGAAGAATGTCATTGTTCCTGCATGGAATGGTATACATGCCATTATCTCCAGTAACTGGGGCAAGATAAAGACTATCTGGAATCTCATAGTTGCGGCAGCTAAGACTCTTGGTGACGGGATTACTAAGCTGTGGAAGAACGTCATTGTCCCAGCATGGAATGGTATATATGCTATCATCTCCAGTAACTGGAATAAGATAAAGACCATCTGGGAGCTTATCAAAGCTGGCATTAAGCTTATCCAGGATGCCTTCAATAGAATGAAGTCCGTAATCAGTACGGTCTGGGATAGCGTCAAGAAGACCATCAGTGATGTGTGGACCAATATCCACAAAACCTTCGACCAGATGGTCAAGTTTGTTAAGACTGACATTCCGAACGCGTTCAAAGCAGCGGTAGCTACCATTGGTAAAGTCTGGTCCGGCATCAAGAAGCTTGCCGCTGAACCAGTTAACTTCATTACCCAGACAGTTTATGGTGGTATTCATGACTTTGTTGGGACAGTTCTCAGCAAGGGATTCGGAGTCAAGACCAACCCACTTCCCGGTAGACCCGCCAAAATCAATTTCGCTGACGGTGGTGTGTTCGCCAAGGGGGGTGTTCTTCCCGGGTACAGTCCCGGTCGTGACAACATGGTCGCCACGTCCAGTCGGGGTCCTGTTCATCTGAGTGGTGGCGAGGCTATCATGCGTCCCGAGTGGACGCGTGCTGTCGGCGCGGATAACGTCCACAAGATGAACGCCATGGCCCGTAGGGGTGGTGTATCCGGTCTCAAGCGATCCATGAATGCCGATGGATTCTCCACAGGTGGTGTGTTCTCCGGTGGTTCATATGCTAGTGGTGGTGTCTTTCCCGGAGGAAGCTTCGATGATGGCGGCATCTTTAGCTCCATCGGGAACGTAGTGTCCAAGGTTGCGTCTCCTGCCATTAACGCGGCGAAGGCGGCTAAGGATGCAGTTTCCGGCGGAATCAAGTTCGTTAAGGACAAGGTTCTTGCGGGTAACGTATCCCTTCTCATGGCACCGTTCAAGAAATCAATCAACGCAGTGCTTAGTAAGTTCGACAGTATGGGTGCGATAGGTCAAATCGCTGGTGGAACAGGTCACCAGATTCTCAACGGCCTAGAAGCCTGGTTGATAGCCAAGACTGCTCCCACCGCTGGTGGAGATGGTGGGGACGTCACCTATGCGAACGCTTCCGAACGACTGACGAAGGCCCTTGCATGGGCTCGTACACAGTCTGGCAAGGCGTATCAATGGGGCGGCGGTGGTAACCCGTCGTGGGACTGTTCAGGTTTCATGGCCGGTATTCAGCGTGTCATTCAGGGTCAGTCTCCCGGCCGTCTCTACACAACGCACGACTTCGTGGGTAACAGTGCCCCCGCAGGGTGGGTTCGTGGTCTTTCATCCCCCTTCGAAGTGGGTGTCACATCATCTGGTGTCGGCCACATGGCCGGTACACTCCTCGGTGTCCACGTCGAATCAGCTGGTGGTGGCAAGGGCGTGAACGTTGGACCAGCAGCGCGCGGAGCGCATGATGGTCTGTTCGGCGGTCGTACCTATGGATACAAGCCAGTTGCCAAGGAAGCGACACCTTCCGGTGGTGGAGGTGGAGGAGGGGACGATAAGAAGGTAGCCGGTGGAGCTGGTGCCGCTGCTGGCGTTGGGACAGGTGTCAACTGGTTCAAGGGCATCGTCGCGAAAACCAAATCCATCAATAAGACGGCTGCTGGTGGCAGTGGTAGTGGCGCGGGTGCTGTAGGCGCACCTGGTGGCGCTGGTAGTTGTGTATTCACGGTGTTCGGTGGCCCTCCGGAGGTTCAGAACACGGCATCCGGTGTGAGCTCAGCTGCCCCTGGTGTTCTGTCGACAAACAACTATCCGCTTCATACCGTCATGGATGTGTGGGGTCCTAAGGGAGGTGCCCGTGGTACTTGTCTCGACTATGGTCCTGCCGCATTTGTCCAGCAACGTTGGGGTAACAAGCAGGTTATCGACGTTGGTCCTGACATGTCTCAGAAGATCTTTGGTTCATACCCCGGCCCTGGTGTCTTTCCTAACGGTAAGTTCAAGGTTATTTCCATGGGTTCCGGTAAGACATGGCGTCAACTCAGACCTGCCGGATTCGCCAGAGGCGGTGTCTTTGAAGACCATGGCGGCATGTACCGAGAGGCCAGTGCCAGTGATGGCGGCGTCATCAAGGGTTATGCCAACGGTGGTGTGATCCCACCCAACAAACCGGCCATTGTTGGTGAGCGTGGGCCTGAGTTGTTCCTCCCTGGAACTGGTGGATTGGTCATACCTAATGGCACCGATCTGTCACCCAAGCTTGCCTTGCAGTTGTCATCCCTCGGTCAGTTCGGATCACTGTCCCCCGACTACGGTCGGCTCACGGACATCAAAGGCAGAGTTGATGGGCTGACCGGTGGACTCGGATTTACGTCATCATCTGGTGACCTGCTCAAGTTGATCAAGACTTATCAGGCAGCCAAACTGAAGGGGCCACTTGAAGCGGTAGCCAAGGCTAAGGTCAAACTGGCAGAGATAAATGCTGCTATTGCATCCCATTCGGCTGTGCTGAAGTCCAAGCATCCAGTGGATACCGCGCATAAGGCTCTTGAGTCGGTTAAGTCCGCGATCAGGTTGCATCGTAGTAAAGCATCTATCAATGGCACGCTGAAGAGTACGGCATACCTTGCGCAACAGAAGAAGGATGCTGCTGATCTACAACTGGCACAAGAGAATGTAAAGCGTTCTCATTACGGTCCTAAGTCTGCGATGACGAGCGATCTCAATGCTCGCGACCGCAGAAACCTTCTCCGGGCACAGAAGGCTGTGACTACTGCTAAGACTCACCTCGGTGCCAGGGATATCTTTGCTAAGTTCATCCCGACACTGACAGATATCTCTGGTACCACGCAGCATGAGGGTATGCCTGCGCACAAGTCCCTGACAGGACTTGCCACGGCTTTCAAGACTGCGGCTAAGGACAAGCTGTTCAGGACAACTCAGGCAAATCTTCTAGTTGATAAGTATCTTAATCCTGCTATATCAGCGGCTAAGACTGATGGCCTGCATGCTCTTGGCCAGTCTATGTACTTCGATTCTATGGCCGTGGATGGGGACAAGAAGTTCCAGACCATCCGCAAGGATGCAAAGAAGCGTGCCGCTCCCCCCTCGATGAAGGGTGCGGGGTTCGAGAATGACTATCTTAAGGCATTCCTTGACATCCGTAAGAAGTCAATAAGCAAGAGTGACCCTGGATATGACCGCATTACATCCATGGAACAGGCGCTGCTCAGTAGTGGTAACTACAATCTTGACAACCCAACGCCTACCACTCTTGCCAAGAGCAAGGATAAGAACTATACAAACTATGTCCTGGCTAATGGGAAGGTATCTCCTACTCTCAGTAAGGCTGGTCTAACTAGAGCTGAGATTAAGAAATCAGATCTAGGCAATAAGACCAAGAAAGAGATAGCACAACAGCTTGTTTCTTCTGCTGAAAACAGTAGTCTCAACTGGCGTAAGCAGTATTCGTATATCGAAGACATCAAGGATGGCCGAGGGTATACCGGTGGCATTGTAGGATTTACCTCAGGCACACATGACATGCTTGAACTGGTGCAGCAGTACACCAAGATGAAGAAGAGCAACCCGCTGGCGAAGTTCATCCCCGCCCTGAAGAAGGTGGATGGTACTGAGAGCCATAAGGGTCTTGGTGCTCCGTTCGTTACCGCATGGAAGGAGGCCGCCAAGGATAAGATCTTCCAGAGTGCGCAGAACGGTGAGCGTGACCGGGTCTACTTCGACCCCGCTGTACATAGGGGTCTGGGGGATAAACTTCGAGCCCTTGGTCAGTTCATGTACTACGACGCAGCCGTCGTGCATGGTTTCGACAATGACCGGGACAGCTTCCCGAACATCCGTAAGAATGCTATGAAGAAGGCCAAGACACCGGCTCAGGGTGGCGGTGAGAAGACGTATCTTACCTCGTTCCTCAATGCTCGTACTGTCGCTATGAAGCATGAGGAGGCGCACTCTGATATCAGTCGTGTGACTGCACAGCGCAAGTTCCTCGCAGAAGGCAAGTACGATCTCCAGGGGCCTCTGAACTGGAAGATGTACGGTGACTCGTTCCACCTCAAGGGATATGCCAAGGGTGGACTGATGGCCCCTAACGAGGTTGGGGTCGTTGGTGAGAAAGGCCCTGAGCTGTTCTTCGCTGGTCGACATGGCGGACAGATTGTGTCAAATGATTCTGCTACTGCTGGTAAGAATCAGCAGGTGCACATCAGCAGTGGCAGCAGCGGCAGTGAGATTATTCTCAACTTCAATGGTACTGTGTTCGTAAAGAACGCGGCCGAGTTTGAGAACATGGTAGTTACAGCACTCACTGAAGCGAAGCGTAAGGGGAAGATGCGCTAATGGCAGGACTGTATTCTGACTACTATGTCGATATCGACTGGGGTAACCACCATGGTCTGAATCTGTCAGATTTCGAGCAGACACTGACCGATTGGAATGCGGAGGGTTCAGGAGGACTTCCCGGACTCGCTTTCGATACTGTGACGTATTACCAGGGCTCACAGTCAATGAAGGTCTCCTGGCCGAACACCTCCGCATGGGTGGCTACCCCCGCGTCAGTACAGTTCACCTTCGACAACGTGTCGAATGGGTTCGACACTGGTCAGTTTGATAACACCATCCTGTATCCCTACATTTGGCGTGATCTGACTGGATTGATATCCGGCAGGACATACACCGTCTCGGCATGGGTGTTCAAGCCGACCTCTTCAGGTCAACATGTCACACTGTCAATTGAGGATCGTGCGACGTCAGCCGTTTCCACACTCACGAACACATGGGAGAATCTTACTGTCACATTCACGGCCACAGGTACCACGCATCGTCTGCGCATGAATCCTGTCAGCCCGCCAACTGCGGCTGTGTTTACGTATATTGATTACGTTTCGATGACAGCAGTATGGGATTCCACCTTGATACTCAGTGCCGGTGGCCTGAAATTCGAGTATGGTCGGGACTCGTCCCGCGCTCTAGCTCCTATCTCTCCTGGATCTGCTTCGTTCCAGGTGTGGAATATCAATGGGCTGTACTCACCTGACAACGCAGGTACTCCTTTGTATGGTCAGTTGTCTCCTGGACGACAGGTGCGTGTCGTAGGACAGGCCACCGGAGATGTCAGACGTAATCTGTTCATGGGATACATAGACGGATATGATCTTAATCCGCATATGCCTGTGGCCACGGTTGACTTCACGTGTCATGATGCTCTTGGGTTACTCGCACAAACTGCGATCTCTACCGAGGTGGTAGCTTCCGGCACTACCGGTCAGCTTATAAACGCTGTTCTGGATGCAGTGGGGTGGCCCAGTGACCTGCGGGACATTGATGCTGGCTCCACTGTTGTCTCCTGGTGGCATGCACATGAGACGAATGCGTTGGAATCCATTCAACAACTCTGTGACAGTGAGGGATCTCCGGCATATGTGAGCTCTGACGGCGGTGGTCGCTTCATTTTCAGGGACCGTCAGCATCGCATGCTGAACACCCGTTCGAACACAGTTCAAGCAACCTTCTATCCGCTGAACGAAGACGGGGGATACCCTGTATACAGTGATCCACTGAACTACGATGTCGGGTGGAAGGACATCATCAACTCGTGCACATTCAATGTGGATGTCCGAGTTCCTGATCCCGCTGGTAAGCAGGTGGTGTGGTCGTCCACTGACAAGTTCGTGCTATCTCCGGGGCAGACTAAGGTCTTTGAGATTGTCTCAGAGACCCCCTTCTGGGGGGCCGTAGCGCCCGATGATCCGTACGTCATCACCGGGCCCAACGAGCCGCTGAACGACATCGCCTTGAGTGGTGGCACGGCCACGACGTCCATCAGCCGGACGTCGGGGCGCTCCCTCACGCTGACCGTGACCTGTCTGACCGGAACCGTCACGGTCACTCGTGTTAGAGTGCGGGCCACCATGATCATTGTGGACCACACAGTCTCAGTCAAGGTCGAAGACGCTGAATCCATTGTGAGCAACAAACTCAGTACGTTCTCAGGCAGTGGTCCTATCTGGGCAAGCGCACCTGATGCTCAGATCATAGCCAGTAATATCGTAGCCACTCGGTCTGAACGCAAGCCCACTATCAAGTTCAGAGTGGTCAATGGTTCGACTGAGAACGTAGCACAGATCAACCAGCGGGACTTGTCTGATCGTATACATATCTATGAGTCCAACCTTGGTTTGAATCATGATTTCTTTATCGAGTCGATATCACACGCGGTCAGCAATGCGGGCATGTTCCACGAGGTGGAGTTCGGAGCAGAACGTTCCCCCCTCTACGTGCCTGACTCTCCATTCACCTTCGACAGCTCAACAGCCGGGTTTGATTCTGGTAAATTCGAAGAGGATGGGCACATAGACGCTACTAAGGTATTCATTTTGGATCAATCCAGTCTCGACCAGAAATCTCTAGGATTCTGAAAGGAACAACATAAATGGACACGACACCTGCACTCATCATCAAGGACCAGGTACAGGCTTATTGTAACCATGGGCGATGGATCGCAGACTGCTGCCGTCAGTACTGCCAGAGCGCCATACAACTGACGACCGGACAGCAGTTCTTCAACTGTGCCGAGTGTAGGCAGGAGGCTGTAGTCCTCTGGCCATCCAACGTCGGCGAGCTTACCGAGGTGCTGTCAGCGCGTCCGGTACCGTCAACTCGTAACTGGTTCCCGTCCGGTCATGAGCTCGCACTTCGTTCTGGTTGTGACCACGGACAGACCGTGCAACAGCTCAAGGATGAGCAGATGGACTGGGAGTCTCGATAAATGGTCTGGACATCACCGATGACAGCTGTGGCAGGTAACACCTTCGCTGCATCTCAGTACAATCTTTATGTTCGTGACAATTTATTAGAATCTGGCGTGGCCAAGCTTACCGCAGCGAACGGCACGTTCGTGACGGACTCTGCCAACTCCGTAGCGGCCAGATATCCAGTCGGGTCAGCCATCGTCACCACTGATCAGTCTACGACCAGTGCATCATACATAGATCTTGCCACCCCCGGCCCCTCGGTCACCCTGACCACGGGGACGGATGCAATCATCATCTGGGCCGCACGTCTTTACAACTCCTTGGCTGAGTACGCGGTGTACTGCTCCTACGAGGTGAGCGGGGCTTCGACATTCTCACCTGACTCAAGTGTATCCCTTATCCGGGATGGCATGGGGACGTCAGGACGTCAGCGGGCTGGCATGATGCAGGCTCGCACCAACCTGACCCCCGGCATTAACACATTCACCATGAAATACAAGGTGTTCAGTTCCGGAACCGGATCATTCGCATTCCGTCAAATCATCGTGATCCCGATCTGAGGAGGACACCATGGTATGGACTGCACCACAAACAGCTGTAGCCGGGCAATTCACAGCTGCACTGTTTAATACACACATCCGAGACAACTTAAATATGTTGGCCCCCGCCTTGGCTACCACCGTGGGGGGGTACTTCGTATCCACAGCGGCCAACACGCTCGCTCAACGCACGCGTGGCCAATCCAGCATAACCGCAGAGGACTCCACAGCCAGTACGACCTATGTCAACCTTCCCGGTGGGTCAGGTCCCGCTGTGACTGCGACGACCGGGACCAAGGTAATCGTGGGTCTTTCATTCATTGGCAGGAACAGTGGCACGGGCGTCAACAACCGGCAATGGATGAGTGTCGCAGTATCCGGAGCCACGACGACGGCAGCGAGTGATGTGCGGGCCTGCATGATGACACAGAACGCTGCTGACCAGAGCCAGCGCTCAGGAACCTGGACAATGATGACCGTCACCGCAGGGTCTAACACATTCACCGGGCAGTACAGAGTAACAGCGGGAACTGGTACATTCTATAGCCGTAATATCATAGTTATTCCACTGTAAGGAGGGGAACTAATGGCTTGGACAGCCCCTATGACAGCAGTGGCTAACTCAGTATGGACTTCGACACAGTACAACGTGCATGTACGTGACAACTTACTCGCCAGTGAAGCGGCGGTAGTGACAGCAGCAGGGCAGATAGTATTCTCCACAGCTGCCAATACTCTGGCAGCACGGACACCCAACAGCGCCGCTGTCGCCACATCAGAAACAACATCAACTACTTCGTATACCGATCTGGCTACAACAGGACCTCAGGTTACGATCACCACCGGGACCATAGCCCTGATCTACGTGGGGTGCCACATGTCAAACTCCACCATTGGCGCTGCATCCTATATGTCCTACGGTGTGACCAGTGCGACGTCCATTACAGCCCTAGAAGACTGGGGAATCAGTTGGGACGGTAGTGCGTTCGCCAGTGGTGCGGCACGTATCGGGGCTTGGCACTACGTATCCAACCTCAACACAGGTTCGAACATCTTCACGGCCAAGTACAAGGTTGAGTCCGGCACGGGTACGTTCCTTAACCGTGAGCTGATAGTTTTCCCACTATAAAGGAGGTGGTTAAGTAATGGTATGGACCGCACCAATGACATTTACTGCCAATACAGTGTTAACGGCAGCCCAATTGAATGTGTATCTTCGCGATAACTTCAATGAGACTGCTCCGGCAAAGGCTACCACAGCCGGATATCATTTCGTATCCACCGGTACAGGTGCAATCTCAGAACGTCCTGTAGATTTCAACTATATTGAGACGGGTGAATCCACCACGTCAACTTCATTCACAAACCTGACCACAGCAGGCCCACAGCTGACATTGACTACCGGTTCCAGAGTCCTGTGGATGATCAATGCTTATCAGAATAACAGCATCTCCAACAACTCAGCCTATGCAGGCGTGGCCATCACTGGTGCGTCGAGTATTCCCGCGTCGACATCCCGATCAGCGTCTACTGACGGCCTTGGAGCGGGGCAGAACTCACGGGCTGGGTACTTCCACATGGAGAGCGGACTCACCCCCGGATCCAATACGTTCACCATGCAGTACATGGTAGCGGCAGGTAGTGGTACGTTCGCCTTCCGACGTTTGGTTATCATCTGTTTCTAATGGAAAGGAATTAGTAATCATGGTAGTGAATCAAGGCGCATTGGTAACCGAAGATGGTGAACAAGATCTAAGTAACAAGATATTGGTTAGCCCAATACTTAATACTCCGACACTTAATAGTCCAACAGTCACTGGCCCATTCCGAGCTGAGATCGACAATGCGCAGGCTGACATTGATGCGTTACAAGCCATTGATCACAGTCATTTGTTCACTCTACAAGCTTTGGTGACTACTATTACACCGGTAGCAAACACGCCTACATCAAAAACACTGAGTGGATTAGGTATGGACAACTCTACATACTATCCTCAAGTTACTCCTGAGAGTACTGTCGTTGGTTCCGAGGTTAAGGGTGTCGCAGCTACAGAAGCTGATAACACTTCAGTCAAGGTATGGATCTATCGTACGAACACTTCAAATACCAACTTATTTATCCTGATGCCTAATGCAGGCGACCCCGTTAGCTAGGGAATAATTATGACTCGCATCCTCAACCCCGATACTCCTAAAGTGAATCTCATCAGATTGCGAGACCGGACAACGAGTGAGTGGTACGAATGGGATCAGTGGCCAATGGTTGAGGTCTCTGTTGTCTGTACCACTGTTGGATGTCCTGCCGAGGGGGTTGGACTAGATGTGACAGTGGCAGAGAATGCGGACAGCATCTATCGTGTCGAGTGTGCCAGATGCCGCACTGAGCCTGAGATGCATGAACGTGGCAGTATCCCTACTAATAATGATTGGCGACACATACCAGGAAGAAGAGGTGCAACACCATGAGTAAAGCTGCAATGATGGACATCGCAGAACGTGCTATCCGTACATTCATCCAGGTTTTCCTCGGTCTCTATGTCCCCGTCATCCTTGGCGCTGACTCCCTCAACGGTCTCATCGATCTGACGATGGCTGACAAGGCCGCTGCGGCTGGTGTGGCGGCTGTTCTGGCGAGCATCATGGGCGCGCTGGGGACTAGGACAGGCAGCTCAGGGGATGACGCTAGCGTTCTCTGAGCTTAGGATCGTTCCTGGACAACCAAAAGCCCCCGGCTCCCCTCCCTCTTCGGGAGCTTTGGAGTCGGGGGCTGTCTGTGTTGTCAGATACTCACTTGACTACTCCTCGGTCCCACCGACGAGCGGTGGCCTCATGAACGCCGATGCGGGTTGCGGCTTCCTTTCGGGACATCCCGAACTCTTCCCTGAATTCAAAGTATTCTTTCCTGATGTCCTGACACAGTTCACTACGCTCTTTGCTAGCCCTCTTGAGACCTTCTAGGTTTATCCAACTTTTGTCTTTCTTGGGTTCTGGTACTCCTCCTTCTGGCTTACCGTTCCTCCACCAGCGTGAGTAGCAGATATTACACCACCCGCGCCCACCATGCCTACGTGTCTTACCACAGTGAGTACAGACGCAGATTCTTGCTGGCATTAAACTACTTTGCTCCTCCATGACACGGACAATTTTGAGTTGGTATTTCATTTCGTATCCTATTCCATTCCATTCCATTCCCGCTTGTGCGGGTAGGGCTGGTGGGGATCGAACCCACACTGTATCGATTTTAAGTCGATTCTCTCGGCCAATTGGAGTACAG
>ERZ1292637.369-Hain-H14-01um-R3-369-length-28925-cov-11_pt1 | contig 28925 bp, 50 predicted proteins | sample MGYA00564405_ERZ1292637 | MGnify/ENA primary metagenome ERZ1292637 (study PRJEB36523, sample SAMEA6512645) | groundwater metagenome | collected 2019-01-09 | study: AquaDiva: Metagenomics assemblies of 32 groundwater samples | reverse complement strand
ACCTTATCCCGTATTTTGTCGCTGCGATCACCTGCCGCCACGAGAGTCTCCTTAAAAAAGGACTAAGGGAGGCGACACCTCCCTTAATCGTTAGCGAGCAATGAAAGCGTCAGATTTCTTGTAATAGTAAAAGAATCTGGCGGTGTTGGTTGTTTCACCCGGAATGTCGGTAACGGATGTTCCGGTGAGATAGTCAACGTAAAACTGTATCTCATCGTATCCCAGAAGAGTTGTGAGCGCAATCGCTCCAAGTCTTTGAGCGCCCGTAGTATCCAGTGTACCATCGCCGTTAGTTCCGAGCGTGTCAATGACCGTCCAACCCGTAGTAACGGTGTAGCCGGATGTGCCCCCGACATTCTTGCTTCTCAATCTGTAATAGAGTGCAATAGCGGCACTATCATTGTTTGAACCAAAAACAACAATATCGCTTGCACCCCCCAGGCTGAGAAAGGCAGAAGTGTCATTTGCCGTTGCAGCGGTATAAGCTGTTTTCTGATAAAACTGGTAGGGTGCGTTATACGCGGCCAGCGCTCCGACTTGTTGAGACAGAGCGGTTGCCGTTCCCAGAATCATCAGAAGAAAAAAGAGTTTCTTCATGTGTTTATCCTTTATGACTTCGTTTGTGAGCCGCGAGACCCGCCTTTGATTTAGCTGTCTTCTGGCAAATATCGCAGACAAAAGCGGAAGAAATTATGGTTACTTCTTCCGCCTGAGCCTGATTGTTTTCTACAACCTCAAAACGTCCTGCTTTTTCCGGTTGCGCTAATATGGCTTTCCCAAATTCATCCGGCACTTCACAGGTGGGTCGGAATAGGAAATACTTTGTCTGATTCCCCCACTCAAGAATTTTGTGAGGGCCGTCAAGATATTTGAGTAGCATGGCTTGGTTCTCCTTACGTTATATTAGTTTAAGTCCAGATTGCGCTGACGTTAGATGACGGATTCGGTGAATACGTGCTCAACAGGAAAGAGGACTGATTGACGGCAGTCCCACCGCCATCGGGAGTCCAATCCGCCCTGATATCGCCATAAATATATCCACCACCGAAACCGATCAAATTCCCATAATCATCTTCCTTCCTTCTGCGAATGAAGGACTCTTTTGCAAAGGCCCGTCCAATCGCATTAGAACCAAAGACAACATTCATGCGAATATCGGTTGCGGTCATTCCAGCACCAACGGTTGCAGCATTGACGGTTGAAATTGCGTTGGATGAGGCCGCGTTTGTCCACAACTTTTCAGTTGAGATACGCGGGTCTTCCATGACGTAAATACCGGCATAACGCTGTCCGTCTGCGCGGGTAAAGATGGGATTCTTTGCGCTTCGCGGCAACGCGAGTTGAACTGCGTCTTTCCAGTTGGAATCAGCGCGAAGGGTCTTCATTCCGTACGGATGAACACAAAGCCCATAAGAAGCCTCGCCTTCAAAAGAAACGGGTGCTATCTTATTGACAACCAACGCAACCGCCACTCTTTCGAGCACGTCGGTATCCAATACGTCGTTTGCATCCACATCTGTCAGGGCTGCCTTATTTTTCCCAAAGATTCTATTGGGATGAGCAACCCCCGTTTTTGAACCACCACGCCATACGTTGGGTGAAAACTTGCCGTAGAACGCGATGAAAATTCCATCATCCAGTCTTTTTGCAAGGTGAACTGAAAGTGCCTCGTTGCCGGACTTTTGAAGGTCGGCAGGATTGCGCTGTTCAGCCATTTCACCCTGAATCAAGAAACCATGACGATAGAGGTCAACGGGAACGTCCATATAGTAAGCGGATAACTTTGCCTCGTTGTCCACTAACTGTTGGGTTCCAGTCATACCGGCATCAAGATAGGCTGCGGCTGTTTCATCGCCCGAAACCAATACCTTGTGCAGTTGAAGTGTAATGTTGTCCCCCCTGCTTTTACGCAGGTCGGTTTTTTCCACAATCGGATAATTGATAGAGTCGGCTTCGATGGAATCTTCTCCGCCCTTATCTTTTCCAATCATGTCTTTCCAGAACAATTTTGCCTGGACTTGTTTGTGCAGCAGGCTATCCCACAGCTTCTTCGTTACAGAAGAAGTACTAGATTGGGTATAGCCAACAGCAGTATCATAATCTAAAGCCATAGCTTTAACTCCTTAGTTGTTATTCGGCATAAGCCTTATTCGTATATCGGTTGACTGCCGCATCCACTGTTTTCTGGTTATACCTGGTCGCAGCCGCCTTCGGGCCATAAAGGGTGACATATTTCACTATTTCTTCATCCGAAACAGTCTGAGACGGTGGCGCGGGTGCAACAGGCGTAGACTTGGATGCGGTTTCAATTTTTGCTCCTACGTCTTTTCGCACTTCGGCGTAGATTTGTTCCCTCAGTTTGGGGAGGTTTTTGAGTTGCCAGAAGCCCCTCATTCTCTCTCCAATACTAAGATTGGTAAAATCTTCGTTGACCCACTTCATCAATTCATCAGCGTTACCGTCGGGAACCAACTGCTTAAATTCGGCTTTCGCCTGATTCACAGAGCGTTCCTGCTCAATGGTGGAAAATCTTGCATTGATACGCGAATCAATCAGTCTTGCTTCATAATCCGTTACAGCTTGGTCGTAAGTCTGACGCTGTGCGGGGTCATAAAGGTCGAACTGAGTTGGGTCTGGTCGTTGAAGTCCAGCCGCTTGATTAGCATAGGCTTCCTGAAGCGCGGGATTCATATAAACATCCCTTGCCAGATGAAGTGCTTGTGCGAATTTCGGGTCTTTACTTGCCAAGTCTATGAGTTGTTCAAATGGTTTGAGTCTCTGACTTGTTTTGGTATTTTGACCCTCTAATTCTTTGTAGCCCTTTTTGAGTTCTGCGGCGACCTCTTTAACATCTCGTCCCTCCTGGTAATAGGGAGTGTCCTTGAAGATTTCGCGCAGTTCGTCAATTGAAGCTTGTCCGGCTGCTACGGGCGCGGGTGCTTTTACTTCTGAAACGGGTTCCGGCTTAGGTTCTGACGATTTACTTTCAGGAACCCAACCATGTTCAGCGTTGGTCATCCTTTCGAGTTCCGCCATATTTACTTCGGTTGTCGGATTATCCGTTGTCGGTTTTTCGGCTATTGCCGGGGCTTTTTCGACTGCCGTTGTTGCTGTTTCCATATCATCCTTCCTTTACGGTTGATAAATAAAAAGGCGCAAGCTATGTCATTTCTGACATAAGTTGCGCTTGGTGAAAACCTTGCTACGTTATTTAGACTTTAGTTGCCCGTCAGAACAATTCCTTTGATTTTATCCATGTCTCTTCGACCGCCATTGTCTCTTGCATGAGAATACAACAACTTGAAATTCTTCCCACCAAAAGAAGTTTCAACCTCAAATTTAAGGGGCATCATCAAAGACGTGGCTGTGCCATTTACCGGATTGCCGTCTTTGTCTGTTATTTTCACGGTACCAATCATGTTGCCATCTGAGGACTTTGTACGCCAGCTCGATTAAACATCAAATCACCTGGCATCGGGGGTGTTGCTTTTGGTGAAGCCGATTTACCGTTATTACCCCGTTCAACTCCCGCCATAGCTTGCATTGCCGCCATTTGTTTCATCGCTTGCATCCCGGCCAGAATCCCCTGCTTTCCTCTCACATCAGAGGCGGCAATAATGGCTTCATCCGGTATCATTAAACCGATAGAGCGCATATTCAGAAGATCGTAGAACTGACGATTTCGTTCTGACGGACTATATGGTGCGTTGTCAATTATCACATCATATCTTCCAACCGTAATATTGCTCAAAGCATCTTGATTGATAGCGATGATTTTAGCCCCCTCTTCCACGCTAACTAATCCCATTTGAATGGCTTGTTGCATTTCGGGGGGAATGAATTTCTGCGTATAGTCTCCCAAGATTCTAATTCTTCTGGGTTCGGTATAGAACTGCTGAATCATGGAAACAACCAACTGAGCCAAAAGCTGTCTGGACAGAAGATAATTGTCGAAAAACACGCTGATAATGGTTTCACTTGGCCCCTTAAGCTCTTGCAGACCTCTCCCGCTTTTTACCCCTGCGGGTACTATCCCCAACGAGGCGTCTCCAAGTCCGGTAATTTCCTTCATATCCTCTTCCGAGGACTGTTCCATGCCGACGATTGCGGGAATAGCCGTTAAATCTGATGGAGCCGCCATAATGCTTCCCGCAAGTTGACCAGGGGCGGCATTTGTTTCAAGGATGGTTGGACGGCTATAATCTTTGCGAGCTTGCTCGATGTTGTCAAAAAGATTTTTGGTTGAGAGGATGGTTCCTTTCGGAGAACGGTTCAAGATGTCTATGATAACGGAGCGTCTCTTGTTTTTCTCCATCTGGGCATCAATCAGGTCTTGTACAACGCCCGTGATGCGCCCCATTGTCATATCGCCAAACCAGCCAACAAGGTCGTATCTATTGTGTTTGTATTGGCTTAATCCATCTTCCAAAATCAGGTTTCCACAGATGGTTGTAATCCTGACTCTTTTTACCCTCTTTGTGATTTTCTCAAAGGGGATTTCTTCCAGTACCACTTCCGCCCGCGGTTCTACAAGTTCTCCTGTAATCGGGTTTTTGACGAAGGTTACACTAACAAATTCCCTTTTTTGATAACGCAATACTTTGAAATTGTTTTCCTCTTTATCGTAGTAATCATCACACACAAGGCTTCCGCCTTCCGGCAGGTAGTCATCTCCAGCAAGCGGCGTATCCGAATCCCTGTTCTCGTAAAGTCCTTCAATTCTTTCGGCTTGTTCGGGATAGCGTTCTTTCAAATCTTCCTTCGACATCGGAAGGACTTCGATAATGCCCCTTCGATCCAAAAGATCATATCGTTCTCCCTTGCCGATAAGATAGACCTTGAACGGATTAACGTATGATATGCTGATTTCTCCTATTGGGTCGAGTTCATCGTTCCATTCCGACTTTGTAAATCCCCTCCCGCAGATAATCATATCCTTCAAAGCCTGGGCAATGGAAATCTTGTCTGCCTTATTCAGGTCATAGACATATTTCCTCAGGTCTCCCAGAATTTCCGCTATCATCGGGTCGGAAACGTCGTCCCTGGGGATGACCTTTTCTTCAACCCTCATTTGGATTGAGTTGCCGAAGATTCTACGGACAAATTTCCTGACCATGTTAAAGGAAAGCATGGTCTTATCGCCCATCTTTTCTCTCCAGGAGCTTTCCCATTGACCAAGTTTTCCATCCACCCAGTTGTTGTAATACTCAAAACACTTCTTCCACACAAGCCTTTCCTCGCTTTCGGCCAGTCGGGCTTCGTGGTAGAGTCTGGTGATTTTTACCGCTCTTTGGGTTTCGGTTATGTCTTCGACTTCGTTCACAGTCATTGTGTCATAAAATGTTGGTGTTCCGTGAGGTCGTAATCTCTTTCAATTCCATAGTCCCGGAGGTAATCTTTTTTCTTTGCCTTCAACTCCGGCGTGTCATAGACGTAAATCGTCATATAGCGACACGCGTCTATGGCATGATCCTCTTTCTTCAGAGGTTTTTCAGGTGCATCCTGTTTTGCACTTGGCCGTAAATCCCTCCATCGGTAAGTCTGAAATTCTTCCCTGAGTTTGGTGCATTTACGGAAGACCTTGATTTTTGGTTTTCCATTCTTGTCGAGTTTGATATATTCCTGTAAATGATTGATGCCAGCCCGGACATCGTTATTTGCCGGGATGAAATGAAGTCCGCAATCCGCGAACTCATCCATAACGCTTTTTCCGGTAATTCCATTTCTGTTTTTGCAGGACGGATCAATCAGGTACTGTTGAATTTTTTGATGATAGTTTTTTGTCTTTATGACTTCCGCTATTTCAGATACAAGCTTTCCCGCCGCATAGAACTCGTCATAAATCCAAAGATCGCCCCTAAAATCAACCGCGCCCCAAAGAACACAGGTCGGGTTTCTATACCCATGATCCAACCCTATGAAGCGGTACCAGTCTTTTGGTATTTCAAATTCGTCAACAACATGAGGTGGGGAGTCTTTGAAATCTTTGTAGATAAGACCCTCGAAACTTTCCCTTGAACCAAAGACATACCTTTTAATCCATTCTTCCGGGAATTGTTGCTTGAGATTCTCAACATATCCATCAGGAAGATAAGTATTTTCATAACTTGTAACCGTTACTGCAAAATGGTCTTTATCCGGTCTCGCCCAAAAATCCTGCCAAAGCCAATCTCTGCCTTCGGGGTTTGTAGTGATAAAACCGGTATGTCTGAATCCCTTTCTTCGACAACGCCCTATCAAACCCAACCACATTTCCCGCGTTATCTCGGAACCTTCATCAACCCAGAACCAACCCAAATTCAAGGATTTTACCTTGTCAAAGGAATCCTCCAAGGCCCGAAAGATTATCTGACTTCCATTCCTGAATGTCAGGGTATTCTCGGCCTTATTGAAAGAACTAACAAGCGGGGATGCTATCAGCGGCATTTCTTTCCCCTCCCACTCAACGGGGAACTCTAAAAGCTCCCTTCGCGTTGTATCCCTTAATTCCGGGTACGTAGCCCTTCCAACGAGTCCAAGATTCTTGTCCGCCCCCATTGAAAGAGCGATTGATTCTGCCGCTCCGCATAAAGTTTTACCGGAGCCGAACCCTCCGTCCAGGAGACGCCAAGGAGCTGGTGAGCGATGAAACTCTGCCTGTCCGCGAAGGGGTTCGTAGATAAGTCTTGGTACATTCACAGCCATTCAGGTGAACTGCATTTTGGGCAAACCAAAGTATCGTTTGACAAGGGTGTTCTCAGACAACGAGCGCAATTCTTGTCCTTCCAATTCACCACCTCTGGTTGCATGGTCATGCAGGGAACCAATTTATTATCATGTTTCCTGGCTTTCACAAAATAATGCGCCCCATGCCTTCCCATCTTTCCCCTCATTCCTGTTTGTGCGGGAATAATATGGTCTGAATCAATGAGGCTCATAAAATCCTGTCAAGTTCTTTCTTCTTATCGCTCAGATGACCTGATGGATTGGTTACAATTTCCGCGAACAATCTCAGGGTTGCAATGTTTGTCTTTCCCTGTTTTTCAAGTGCGTCTTTGAGGGTGGCAAGCTCTAAGAAAACCTCATCTCTTAATTTCTTGTTATCGCCGAGATATGCGTGGTAATTCTCGTCAATTTGCGAACTCACCTGAGAACGGAGAGCTTCAATCCTGTTAAGCAGAATATCCACCTCATCATTAAGGCGGTCATTAAGAACGTCTATTTCATCGTTTGAATTGCGAAACAGACGGTCAAACAATCTCAAAAAGAAATTCTTTATTTTGCTACCCATTGTGTTCCATCCCAGGCATAAGTTGTTAGTACTCCGCTAATAACCACAAAGCAAACTCCCTCATTGTATTTTGGAGTTTCTGTGGGCACCCTATCAAGCGTCTGCACGCTTAGCGTATATCCTTTTTGAAGCACCCGACTCTTTCCCCCCCCCCTAATTTTTCCGGTACAATGGGAGTCAGTGGTTTAACAATGCGTGCAACGCCGGTAATTGTCCTCTGTGTGGTTCTTCTTATGCTTGCCTTGCCAGTCTGCGTTTTATCGGTGATGATTGAAATTGAGGCTTTTCCGGTAATCGTTTTATTGGATATTGCACTTAAACTCGCCCTTCCAGTTATCGCTTGCTCAGTAGTGGCAGTTATTCTTGCTCTACCCGATTGTGTCTTATCGGTGGTAGCGGTTATTCTTGCAATACCAGCAACGGTTTGATTTACCGTTGTTTGAATCCGAGCACGACCAAGTTGAGTCTGTTCAACCGTTCTCTGGATGCGGGCAAGTCCAGTTTGGAGCCTGTCCGTAGTAGCCGTTATTCTTGCTCGACCAGTTATGGTTTGGTTGACGCCCAACGGGGCTATATTGGCAACACCCGTTATAGTTTGGTCAACCGTCTTTTGAATCCGAGAGATACCGGTAGTTGTCTGGTTTACCGTCTTCTGGATTCTGGCTACACCGGTAATGGTTCGATCAGTGGTTACTGTTTTTGTAACCGTCAGGGTTGGAGTAACGGTATAAGTTACCGTCCAATCGGGACTTGTAAAGCGGAACTGAATCGTGTCGCCGTTAGCTACATCCGCCGCCACAACTTGAAGCCCAGCCTCAGTTTCAGAATTACCACTGGCTACAATGTCATTGGCCGCCCCACCCGAAGAGCCATCTTCGGTACAGCCCGCACCAGAGACTTCAAATGTCCCCGTACCACTTAATCGTTTGGTACAAGCCTGACCATTAGTAAACGCACCAACAGCAACAGCCCTAACAACTGAAGACACGGTGGTAATATCAACCCAACCAGCAGCATTTTTGTTATATTGAAACTGAGCATCTGTATTAGCTGCCGCCGTTGCGCCGGATTCCTGCTCGGTAAATCTTAGAAGGAATGTCCAGTCAGTATCAACATTCTGGGTATGGTTGGTATCTTCGGCTTGCCAAAAGGTATGGGCTGATTCGGTTCCGTCATCATTTCCAAAGCGAAAGTGGGTTTGTCTTAAATCAACAGCCATCAGTCAATCTCCATTACTCTTTGAATGTTAGAGCCATTTGCGAGATTGGCTTGCCAGCCTATCCGATAGACTATATCGTGACTTAATTCTTCCGCATTATAAGTATGCGTATGCTTGCGGAAGAAAATGAGCCTGATGTTTTCTATCGATTCATCGTGCATCCGAAAAGAAATGCTATTTATTTCAAAGTGACCATCGGTAAGGTCAACAGAAAAAACCCTCCCATCCCCGACCAGCGAGAACCGGATAAGTTTTTCCTGAATTATGTCAAAGAACGCAGACCGTTTTGAATCTTGAAAACTTACATCTTCTTCGTTTTGTTTGAACTCTGTGTCATCATTGTATTGAGCGACAAACAGATATTTGAGCATTGGATTACCCTAAGATTTCATTCAAGCATTTTGTCTAAGCGATTTCTTCGTTCAACCTGTTTGGTGTTTTCTTCACCATGAAGGAGAATTACATCATTCAGATTCTTTGTTTCTTTGGGGAATTTAACGGCGTGCCCACACACGTCGCACACAAGAAGAACCTCATCATTTCTATCGAGAGATACTTCGTGCGAGTTTGCTTGATTGCAAACAACACAAAGAACGTTTTTCTTGGGCATCTTAATTCTCTTGGTACTGAAGGGTCAGTGTAACGTTGGCCGTATCGCCGGAGGCCGCACCGCCTGCCGTTTGAAGTTGAGTAGTCAAATAATTCGTATAACATGGGTTCGTGGTCATGGAAGCGGCTTTGCCTGCGGCTGCCGGGCCGGTAGCTCCAAACCACACAACCTTTCCCGAAGCAATAGCCGTTACTGCTGTTGCGTCATAAGTCAGGTTGGCATTGGTTGTCGTAGAAGGTGTGGCATAAGCAAGTCTATTGGCGTCTGCTGTCATTGTAGGAGAGGCTTTAAGCGTCAGACTTGCTCCGAAGGCTGTTGCAGTGTGCGCCCAAAGGCCGGCTGAAATCTGATTAAAGGTTCCAGAAAAATGCCCGTATTGCCACTTCTCGAAACTGTTATTGCCCGCAGCAATGGAAGAAGAACTATATGCGGTTGTGGAATCGTCTATATTCTTCCAGTTATTTTCAGTTCTTGCGTGAGTTACGGTTTCACCTGCACCATTTGCTTCATCAAATTCGTATGTAGCAGCCATAGAAATCTCCTTAAAAAATAGTGTTTGGGTGCATCCTACGACACACCCAAACTGAAAGTTACGCGGGCACTTCTTCCCAAACAAAGGAAACAGCGCACGTCTGAAGAGGTGCGATATTTCCAGCGAAGAAGATAGCCGCTCCTTGTGGAACAACCAACGTGCCGTCGAAGTCATACTTACCTTCAAAGTACACATTTGTTGCATCCGCACCAGTTGTTACCAACTGGTTAATGCCAAGTTGCATCAATAGACCCGGTGCAACCGTTGTAACAGCAGAGGCCAGGAACTTTGCTTTTGACTTCGGGCCTTTAAGGTTAGCATTGATACCATCGGCAAATGTAGCCGCCGTAATACCCTTGCCACCCGTTGCGATCGTATCCCCGTCTGTGATATATCCCAGACAGAAAGACGATGCAGCCGCTGTTGTTGAAACGTAGCCAATGTTCAATCGAACAGGAACCACGTTTACGCCGGAACCTCCTGGATTGAAAAGACCGCATTGCTGGGTTGTGTTAGAGTAAATAGGCACAACTGCACCAGCCGCAGCTTGAGAACCAATAAATAGGTTCCCGCGAACCGCTTGTGTATAGAACTTGCCGTGAAGCTCAACGACTACTGCTTCGGCCTGCTTCCCGCCAAGCAAATTAGGTTGCGCGCCATCGGCAAAACTTGGGCCGGGTGCTCCAACCTGTACTTGTACTTGAGCCATAAAAAGCTCCTTTATTAAATTGTGGATAATTCGTTACGAAGTGCTTCCGGTTCGTCTTTCACATTTAACCCCTGTTTCAGGTAGTATGTATGAACCCGCAATTCGGTTAAGATTTGACTTAACGCCTCTAAAACGCCAGCGTTGATCGCGCTGGTAAACTCTTCCTGTGTAAGTGCCTGTTCCCCTCTTTCCCACTTTCTTGTGTCGGGATTGAAAACTAATTCTCCCTTCAAATAAGTGGCGGCGTGCTCATTGACAATGAACTCTTTGTCAGCCATTACGACTCTTTTTGCGACTTCTGCCATAAAAACTCCTTAATATGTATGAAAAACTGAACCGCTGAATGATTTCTTCTTTGCAGTAACTTTATGCTTCCCTGTTACGGGATTACTCTTGTGAGTGGAATTGTAAATCTTCGCAGCCCTTGTCTTGGCTGCTTTGTCGCTCAAACCCTGAGATTTGAACTTGTCGCGCATTATTTCGTACGCCTTAGGCAACCTTACTCCTGAAGTGAATTGATCGTTCTCTGTTTGACCCTATACTGATAAATCGTGGCAACTTCTTAAGGGGTGAAAATGTCCCAAAGTGATAAGCATGTAATGGATGCTGTCTTGAACGCTTCCACTTCCTCTGTTGTGCTAAAGAAGCCTGCTTTATCGTCTGAGCTTCCTCAGATACCTCGGAATGGGGAACATAGACCGGCTTCCTGAATGACCGAAGCCATAACTTGAATCTAACCCACCTCTCAAGAAACCAGTGCCTCAATTCGTTGCCCCCGTGTACGTACCAGCACTACACTGATTGTACGGTAGCCAGGGATATTCTGGGGGAGATACCGGAATGGGATAACTCGGAAAAACAGGATATGTTGCGGGAAGGTTAATAATTGTGGGTGGATGAGCCTCAAGCTCCCTGACCCGCCTTTCAAGGTCAACAATCTTTTCGAGTAGTTCCTTTTCTCGCTTCTTGTCCATTTGTCCTCCTAATTCACCGTCTCTGGGGTTATATGCACCGTTACTGAGTTATCATTTGAATTGGCCTCCAAAAACATCCCGTCCGGCCTTACTGAGGCCAACATTGGTATCTTGAACTTTCCCCCATTGCTGTATGCAAGAGAGAAAAGTATCTCATACATCAACTTAAACTGCTGCTCTGAGGTTACTTCCACGCTATCCCCTGAAAAAGACCATCGAAACCAATACCGACCCCACAAACATTGCCATCAGTAAAGCCCCAAATACCACCGGATGCCTCTCGAAATATCCCCCTGACTTACCCCCGTTGCCCCGTAGTCCTATCCTTCTCTGCTTCCCACAGCGACAGACATTCTCGTCTATCCCGTAAAAATGCTCTATTGCGTTGCATCTATTCATGGGTCATTATTACCGATTTATCTCCCCTGTCCATTTTTAATCTCCCCATACCCCTGACCACCGTGGGCTGAGGAGTCACACTCTCACCCCACCCCGGTCGTTGGTCAACACCTCCTCCCCCGGTCTATGCCAGGAAGTCTTTATGGGAAAAGGCTTTAAGCCTGTGGCAGTTAGCACGCGGGGGGGAAGGTTATTCATGCTGTTGTTGCAACCGCATAATTTTCGCTCTATCATCTGTCGCCTGTCTCCCGCCTGTGAGCGTTGGGCATTTACCCCTTATATTCTGATGTATTCCCAAATATGGGAAAACAAGACAAGTTCAATATCATTGGGTTATTTGCGGTGTATCCTTGCTCGCGTCTGTCCCCGTCCCGACACTTTCAAGCTTCTTTTTCCCGTGTTCGTCCGGCGGCCTCTGCATAGAGGTCATTAGTTGCACTGTCCCCACCTGACCGCTGTGCTCAAGCTGATCTCCCCAAATGTGTCGCCTATAAGCCTTTAACACTGGAAAGGCATAGCCCGCACCACCCCTTGTCAAGCAAACCTGTGTGATATTATCCTCTAACGCGTCGAGGACGGTATCCTGGATATTGAGCCATTGGATACGGAAAGTTTCGTCGTTGGAGCGCCATAGATAGGCAGCTTGGCGTGTAATGCCTACTTCTTTGCAGGCTTTTGAGATGTTGGGCCAACACTTAGAAAGGATGGCAAGGAAGGCTTCTTTGCGTTCCTTGCATTCTTCGCGGCTGCCTTCTCTACCAATGGCAAGGTTGGGATATAGCTCGGTTTTTACGATGGTTTCGGTCATAATTAGATGTGTTCAGTTGAGGCCATGTTCATTATGTTTTATATTGATGCTTGGTTTTTTGTTTATGAATTTCCTTGAACTTGTCCAACTCTTCAATCCCTTCAACTGATAAAGTTTCCTCGCCAACTCCTCATTTAGCCTGTCGTTGACTATCGCCGCGACCACCCTGTCATGTAAAGCCTCCCCTACCTTATACTTCTTGAAAATCCTGTTGAACTCTACCGCTATCCTTGACTTGCCGGAAAAATGAACTGAATTGATCTGGTACAATCCACAATCCAACGTCATGTTTCTATTAACGTGGAGCCTGTATTTACCGTAATGAGATTCGTAACGCGCAATCTGACCCTTTACGGAATCGAATGATGGGTCTTGCCACAACATGAGTAGGAGAAGTACCAAATAGCATCATCTCTTAGTAACCACTGTTACCCATCTTGCCGCCTATGTCCCCTTTTATGAACAATTCGTCACGCGTATGTTCATTAGCCGTTTTCTCAGCCTGGATTTGGCTCGTCTGGGTGTGGGGGGGGGATAACAATAAAGGGAGAAAACCCTGATTCCATCCGAGTTTTCAGTTCTTCCACATTCCATTTCCAACCGGCCTCTATGAATGCAAACATTTCTTTCGTAATTGAAAGATTGGGTAGAAAATTAAGATTTGTGTTGTTCATATACCCCTTTTATGGATATACTTCATGGATCTGTTTCATGGGTAATCCTGGCCCGTGGTGATATTGTCCTCGCCTAAGAATGGCAGGGCAAGCAATAAGAGTATCAAACTGACAAGTGTCCGCAAGCGGTCTCCAGGCGATGGACGAGCAGCATTTTTATTTATACCTATTGATGTTTGGGTTGTGGTTTGCCGCGCGGCTCCAGGAGCTTAAGGCTTGGAGCGTTTACCGGTTTATTCGTTGCGGCGTTGTGTTTCTGCTTTCTCTAACCTGCAACCAAAGATAAGACAATAATAACAACTTGTCAATGTAATAAAATAAACCTTTGGCATGGTTGTTGTTATTCGGTCATTTTTACTAATATTAAATCTTTTTAATTTTGCATTATTAACTTGACCTGTGCATATACGTATATTATATTAGATGCAATCAATAAAACAATTACTCAGGAGGAACGGCAATGAAAACCCTTGAACAGATAAACGCAGACGGGAAAGCCCTAAGTAATGATTGGAGGGCGGGCCGGATCAATAAACCCGAATACGAGAAAAGGGCGCTTACCCTTGAAAATGAGGTCAAGGTATTGGCCCTACAAACCAGCAAAGAAAACCCGTCGAAAATACTCATCGTTCGGTTTGTTTTCTTTGCGGCGTTTTTCTATCTACGCTCGCGGGTATGGACTGACGATCCCGGAAACTCTGTATTTGACGGCTATTTCAAAAACGGGGAATTACGACCATTCACTAAGAGTCAAAGGATGCGCTACCAAAACAGCGGTATAACTTGTCAATAGAAGGAGTTGAACCAATGAAACACTCAAACAAAAGAGGAGGATATAAAATGAAATTCAAAACATACCAACGGTTCAGATATTCTTTTGAGGGTGTAACCGAAGATTGGGTGTTGATGTTTGGACGCGCCGTCCGAGGCAAATATGTTTATGTCTTTCGCAAGATAACCCCGCCTCGGCTCATGGTCTCAAAAGCCATTTACAATTACGCGAAATTACTTGTTGGATGCCATACAACGCAACGTCATTTATACTATCAACTAACCACACCTGGTATCAATCAATGAGACAACAAAACAACAGGAGGCCGCATGAAAACTTTTAGAGAAAATAGAACCTTTCCCCATGTTCTACGTGATAGCCAGGGGAAACTCCCCGCCTTTCTCCCATTGCAAGGAGTAACCGCGGGGGGCTTTACCGCATCATCCCCGAAGGGATTGATCGTACCAGAAAAGAAGGGATTAACCGTAACAGAAGTATATCTTTCTTCGACAGAATCCCCGAACCATTGGCGCTATGTTGTGAAGTCTGATGAACCATACAGCGAGATTGAAGGAGCTGCACATTTCTTTTTTGCACCGAAATAACACTCACAACTAATAAAGGAGGGCCTTACAATGACACAAACACAGCGGCGATCTTTCATAACTTCACAACAATTTTAGAAAACTAAAATAGGAGGGCTACACAATGAAACTCTACTATCACAAAACAGACGGCGGTGCGGAGTACTTATTCGATACCTTCGTAAAGTGCAGGGACGGCCATCGTGAAGGCATTATCAATGACAAAACCAGGTATGTCGTGCGCATTGACGGCGACATAACAAAGGACGCGGAACTTTCAGTGCAGGAGGAACAGCAATGAAAACAACAACACTATTAAGCGTCGTTAGGCCCTCAAAAACTGAGCGCAAAAAAACCGAGGCGGACTATATCTTTTTGCGGGAAGATCTAAGAACGGGCAGAAAATACAAGATTTACGTTAAGGTGAGTACCACAGCATCAGAGCCTTCAAGTTATTATAGATGGTCTCAATGGGGATGTGCGACTGATATTCTTTCCGAGAATGTTGACAATATAGAGAGGTTCTTTTCTACCCACGATGCAAGAGAGGAGGATATAAAATGAAATTCAAAACATACCAACGGTTCAGATATTCTTTTGAGGGTGTAACCGAAGAAATGTTGAGGCGTGTATGAGCAGACCAAACGCACAAAACCGAGCCTTTGTTATGCCTGAATCTTGGACTGTCCGGCAACTTTACGACATCATTGAAATGGACGGCAAGAAAGAAACGGTGATCGAGGAATCCTTAGACCTGAGAATCGCCGAACAGCGTCTAATCGCCAAACAAAACGAATTTGGAAAATCCATCATCTTCAAATTGCGCAAACATAAGGAGGTACTATGAAATACACACAAAAAGAATTGCAAGCTGGTGCTATACTTTCTCAATATGGCAAAACTCTCCCAAAGAAATGGAAGGGGTTGAAAGAAGTATGGCACGCCTGGCATCAACCCCACCTCGTTTATCAGATGAGTTGGGGTGAATATGTGAACAGGGTTATTGAAATTGAAGATACTAAACCCGTACATGAAAAACCTTTGAGATTTAAGTTGCTCAACTTGGTAAAGGGAAAATTCCGTCGCACAAAAGCCTACGCTGAGTGGCAGAAAGCCGACGCTGAGCGGAAGAAAGCCGACGCTGAGCGGCAGAAAGCCTACGCTGAGTGGAAGAAAGCCGACGCTGAGTGGAAGAAAGCCGACGCTGAGGAAATCCAAAAACTTCACCGCAAAGAATGTAAAGACTGTTCTTGGGACGGAAAACAGGTGCTATTCAAAGAGACACTCGAAAAGGTGAAAGCATGAAAAACAAAATCACTTGCTTACGCTGTGGACATACTTGGAGGCCGGAAGTACCAAGGCCGGTCTGCTGCCCAGCTTGCAAAAGCTACCATTACGATAAACCTAAACGAATACCAAAAGAGGAAAAGAAATGAAGCAACGATGGGACTTACTCCTACTCTTGGGTGTTGTTCTCTACTGCCTTGCGGAGCTTGTGCTGTGAGAGGTTTTGAAAACAACCTGCCGGTCCACGTCAATAGGCTATATTCGCTCGGATATGATAGGCGGGCTTTGCTTAAGTTGGAACTTGCCGAAAAAATCCGCTACATCGGGAGCCATTACTTTGTTAGAACGACCTGTACTTGCGGATTACCTCTCGACGAAGAGGCTTACGCCGGATGGAGAGTTAATTATCCCGCTTGCCAGGTGTGCGCCGGGGCGATGCTGTGAAATAGTCCGTTATCCTCTGCCGTAGAGCTGGGTATCTGTGAACATTGATACAGCTACTCAGCTCTTGAGGCTGTACCCCCAATTCATAAGCAAACTCTTTCTGCTCTTTCCCGGATAAGAGTAGTTCGATCTTAGCCCACACTTCAAACCTTCTCTCTTCTGGTACTTTCTTCAATAAAAAATCAAGGGCTTTTTGTTTTGTCATTTCCTCATCCCGATTCCAACAAGCATTTCCTTGACGGCGGCCTCCTCGTCCCCGACTACGTTTCTTGTCAAACACGCAAACAACCACTACTTCACCAGTCTTTTTGTGTTTATAGTAGGACATTTCGTCTTTGGGAACATTTTTGAAAAGCCAACGAGCATACTCATCTGAGCCGCGCCCATTCCACCATCTTCGGAATAATACCCTATCGCGTCTCGATGTTGAGCATAAGCATCTTGGTTCTCGCAATGGCGAATCGTTCTCGTGTAAATGCGGAAATTCTCAGCACGCTGACGTGAATGCCGCTCGGAATATCCGCTTGTTGGGTCGTCTCGTAAACCGACCCCCTATGAATCGCAAACTATGTCGTGTCAAGTTTTCAGGCATTGTGCGTAGGTTCAAAGCCGCCCGCTTTAGCTGGCGGTAGTTTACTGCGTCCTCTTTCGTAGATATTCCATGAAGCCTTCAAGGGTGGGCGTTTTCAGTTTTTTCCACTCGTGACTTACAAACCGCGTCTTGAATTCTGAGTAGTATCTTTTGCGGTAGTAATACTCGCCGGGAGTTACCAGCTCTAATTCCCATTTCGGCGGTTCCTTGACCCAAAACATCAGCGTTGAGTCATTCCAGCATTCTTGTTTGTATCCATCCCAAAGAGCAATGGTGGTATTGAGATTTATCGGCAATCGTCCAAGCCAATTAACCATCGGTACCTCGACGCTATCGAAAATGAAAACTCTGCGGGCACTGGATATTGTGTCTATCCTGTCTTCCCATTGTGCTTGAGCTACACAACAAAGAACGAGTGAAAGTAGCAGTGTTTTCATAGCGCGTCCTCGTAGACAACCAACACGTTTTCCTCTCGTAGTCCCTCGTCCAACATCTTCTGAACCCTTGCGGCAGCCTCGGCCCTTGTGATTAACCCGTCCTTGTTGAAATCCAAACGCGCGTTTTGAATGTACCGCTTCGGGTGTTTGGAATCCTTCTGGTAGAACAAAACATAATCATCGGGCTTGCCGATTCCTGCCGGCCACAAGATCGCCATGTAAACATCAGAGAGTGTTTTCAAGTCTCCCCCCAAACCAGCCATACTTCCCTGAATTTTGGTTCGATGTAGGGCACACCGATCAACTCGAATAACTCTTCTTCTTCATGAATTTCCTGTAATGCTTTTGTTTTTACATTATACAGGATTCCATTTTTGCTTTTGTATCCAGCCTTTACCCATCCAACCGCAAGGACTTTGTGCGAGAAGTCTGCACTTCCGGTACGGATGGCGAAGATCAGGCCCCAGTTATTTTCGTTGGCCATAAAGAGATCGAGGTTGATTCCCTCCGGCAATCGGCGTTGTGTGTATCGGCCCGTTGCTTCACCTTTAATCTTCTTCCATTGATTAACGATTGTCGAAAAGGCATACATATCTTTCAACCGCGGAATGCAGACGATCTCAATGTCCTTTACTTCTGGTCTCTCCCTCCGGATACTACCGGCAATCTCGATGCGCTCACAGTATGGCATTAGCCAAGACTTGTATTTCTCGGCAATTGTTTGGGCTTCCGAGAGTTTCACTTCCCCTCCGCAAGCTGAGAGAGCAATTCCCAAGTCTTTTTTGAAATAACAACGCCACCCGTTTCTTTGATTTCGTAAGTTGCTTTTGTTTCCTTCATTGCCTTCTGGTATTGCTCAAGCTGAGTTTTAAGAGAGATTATTGTTTGCTCCAAGTGTGTTATATTGCCCTCGGTCTCAGATGCAAGTGCTCTTTCTTGCTCAAGCTGGTATCGGCCAATAATTAAAGATTCTGCTACTGGGTTTGGAATTGCACTTTGTTTGTAATACCACCATTGACCATCTGTATCTTGGTCTAAATGTTCTTGTTCGCCGATTCTCTCCCTGTCCTTCTCTGGAATCTCTGAGTAGCTCATCAGAGTTTTTTACTCCATGTTGGCAACAGAAAATTGAGCTTGCGACGTTCAACCAACTTATAGGTGGCAATCTCAACCTCTTCCCCGATTTTACCCGCTTCTTGAGGGGATTTGTTTGCTATAAGAAATTCGCTACCGTCATTTTCAGTTTCTGCGGTAACGAAAATCACTTGTGGAAAAGATTTCTTTGACATAATATATCCTCCTTAATTTATGGTTTTTGGAATTTCTTTGAGTAGGTCATGGCTTCACCAATCCTTTCCATGTCTTGTAGTAATCGGTAACAACATAGGTGGTTGTCTCGTTGTTGATGTGTGACGGTTTAATCTTGATAAGCGTCAGTATGCCATTATTGAAGATTCGATAGACGGGTTTATTCTCGAACATTTCACCATGTTCTTGTCGAATCGTGATGTACTTATATTTCTTCATTTTCCCTCTGTGTCGGGGTGGATCAGGGAGCGGAGTTTATTCGGCAGCTCATCCTTGTAATCTCGAATTGTACCATCTATACAACCAAGAGCATATTTCACCGCCTCCTTGTGTTTCTGGAGTTCGGCGGTGAGGGCTTGATATTCTTTTCGCCCAATCCAATTCATTTCCATCTGAGCATGGGCAACCTCACGATAATAATCCACCTCTGATTCACCAGACCTACGAAGTCCATCAGCAAGAGCCTGTTCTATGGTTTCTCCAAGCACATTTATTAGCTTTTCTCGACGTTCTTTCATTTTCTCAATCTCTTGATCTCTCTGTCGGAACAGGTTTACCTGTTTTTATTTCTATTCTCATTGTTGTTTCTCCTTCATTCCTTTCTTTCGGGGATATTGGCGGCAATTCCATCTATCAATTAAATGTGGTCTTGCATCATCCTTAAGTGAAAACATAATTACAGTGCTTGCGCCACAAGCGGCACATTCAATATACTCCCCACCAGCATTTGGGGTATTTTCATCGGCTTGGATTTCGTAATAACGCGGTGAACCGCCACAAAACGGGCATTGTTTCATTTTGGGTTCATTTTCATTCATTGTTGTTTCTCCTTCACAATATAATCAGTTGCAAATAGACTATCCACCACTAAATTTGTTGCATTGATTATTGAATCTCTGCGTGAGATTGCGTCTTCAAATAACTCCAACTGTCGCACCATCGCCCGATTGTTCCAATCAAAGACCCTGGCATCACCCTCCAAGACTTTTATTCTCTGTAACAGACTATCTACCAAGTTCACATCTGATACCGTTATTGTTACGGGACGCGGTGTTGGATAGGTAACACACAGGGTCGCCATGAAGCCTGCAAGGAAAATAAAAAGTATTTTCAAGCCGCATCTCCGTGAAACGGTAATGTTGTTTTGACCCCCCCCTCTATGATAATCCGTTTCGTCTCTCGTCTGTTGGGTCTGCGCTTGGTGTAACTGACGTGGAGCCAAAAATCCCCCTTGTCAAAATCTGCCTCGTCAATCGCCTGATCGAAATCTATATTCGCTTTGAGAAGTTCCCCTATGAGTTGTCTTGCCGTCCACGATTCAACCGAAACATCTGCCGCCTCTCCTCGTCTATGTTGACTCTCTTTTACCCCGCCAACAGCTTGATTGAGTTGTTCGTTCCTGAACCCAGAGGATACGTTAATAGGCTTGCTCACCCTTGCTCTCAGAGGTTCAAGAACATTCTTGCAGAGGTTTATCAATCTGAGAACCTCATCCTCGCTGGGCTTGTTCTCTATGCCGAGTTGTTTTGCCTTATTGGAATGAGTTAATTCTTCAAGTGAAAAATGCTCTGTCAATTTCATGCCGTCCTCGGTCTGTTAATTTGTTAATAATCTGTTTGTCTAATCCCTTGTATTTATGTTTTAATTGCCCGGCATCGACCAATCCAACCAAAATTCCTTCAAGTCCTTCTGCAATGGCTCGGTAATCACGTTTCATCGTTTTGGGTAATGGAGTGAGAAAATTCCAGGCTGCGGGAAAATTGTCTAAAACGAAATCAGTCCATTCCTTTTGACGATAAGTATAATAGGTGTGATGTGCTTGACAGCCCGGCAATCCATTGGCAAGCTCATGTCTCAGGTCGTAGTTGGTTCTGCCTATAATGTGCATACCCTGTAATGCCCCAGAACAGTGAATATGGTCAAGTCCAGCCAGAGCACACTTACCAGATGCTCGGATGATAATTGACCAAAGAGCATCGGCGTACTTCATTGGGGATTTTCTTTTCATTGTCATCAACGAATTATTGTCACAACAAAATTATAGGAATGTGGGAAACAAACGATCATCCTCCGCATTGATAATTGGGACTCGCAGTCAATTGCAACAAGCGGAGCCTGTGGAACCTTAAGTCTTGACGTGAGCGTCATTGTTTTACAAACACAAATGGAAATTCCTGGAAACCAGAGCCATTCAAAGCGCCCGTCATAATAGTATCGGCCACAATGCCGCTATAGTAGATTGGCAAATAGGCGTCAAGAGCAAATCGAAGTAGGATTGATTTGTCTACCAAGCTGCCTTTCACGTGGAGAGTATCGGTTCTGTCGCCAAAGCTGATTCTTCCACCACCCCCAATCTCCGTGCTGTCTTGAATCAATTTAAGCTTAATCACAAAACCTTGATTCTCTCCTTGCCAGCTTCCGGTCACGTTAGTCGGAGGGCGAGATGGAGAAGGTGGTGGTGCTGCAGGATCGGTCGGGTGGCTGCATGAGACCATCAAAGCAAGTGCAAGAAACTTTTTCATATGCCGTTTTCTCCTTTTTGCTTTTATTGTATAAGTGCGATAGCAGCAAGTAGCGCTACAGCGCCAAAGTATGGTCAATCCATGTAGGTTTACCTCGACCTCGACCTCGACCACGACCTCGACCCCGACCCCGACCACGACCACGACCTCGACCCCGACCCCGACCACGACCACGACCACGACCCCGACCACGACCCCGACCTCGACCACGACCTCGACCACGACCTCGATGGTTTTCTAAATTGAGAGATTTTCATTTTACAATCCCAAAACTTTCGATTGAAGTCTTCATAACGTAAATCTGATTGGGCAGGGATTGTACGTCTTTCCATTGTTTTTCACTGAAAGCCCCGGTTTCATAGACAATAGATGGTTTTTCCAATTTTACGCAATCCTCATTCACTCCGACCAACTTTCCTGTGTAGATATAATTCGCGCAGAAAAGCGTAATAACCGAATCAAGAAGAGAGACCAGTCCTTCATTGGGCACATCTATCACTTGTTTTGTTTGTAACATTGTATCCTCCTTATTGTTGACAATTTGAATTTGGTGAATGTATCTCTTTACACCTGGGACAACGGAAAGACTCGTTACGGTTGACTGCCGGGGATCCCAACATTTTCTGAGACAAGGTATTGATTGCATCCACAAACTCTTTTGGTGGCGGTACGGCCTTCGGACATTGATGACCATAATACGCCGATTCGGATTGAAACTTAGCTCCGCAAGATTCACAGAAGCGAGCTTTATCATTAAGTATCTTAGATTGTTTGATTGTTCCCATCTCCAAGCCCCTTCGCTTCCACTGACGGGCGGCAGCCTTCCAATCCTTCATTGTGGCACGTCCGCTAACCTTCCACCCGTTGGAAGAAAAATGATCGTAGAATTTAGCGGATTCGTTAGGGATTAGAAGTTCTTTGAAGTAGTTATCTACATCTTCTTTGAGGGGGGGTACCCCTATCTTTATATTCTTCTTCTTATCTACTTCTACTTCTTGGTCGGGAGAGTGTCGGGAGTTTGTCAGGAGTTTGCGGGTATATTCATCAGCCCGTTCTCTCAATTTGGGCGCATAAATAAGGCTTTTTCGCTTCCACGATAGTTGGTCTATTAAACGATTGTCCGCCAAAAAATCGCAGAAGTTTGTCAATCGTTCAACGGTCGTTCCGAGATCGTCCGCCAACAGTTTAACTGGGAACGGACGTTCGTCGTTCGTTTGCAGAGCGAAGGTTTGATTCTTCTCAGTAACAAGCATCCCTATTTTACCAAGAATAGCCCAGTACCGTCCATACCAGTCCCATCCCCACTCATCAATCATTTTCCTCATATCGAGGTTTTCCTGTGCATCGCAGTCCACTTTATACCATTTCATTGTAATAGAAATAGAAAAGCCCCGCATACAGCGATAGCAAGACTGACAGGGATACCTGGCAGGAATCGGAGTACTTGGGGCTATTTTTTGTTTTTCTGGGGTTCATCCCAATCAATCTTGCTGGTTACAATGTGCGAAGATAAGTCTGTTTTGTCAATGTAATTAAATCAACCCTTCTTCTTGGGCTTCTTCTCGGATTTATTGGGTTGTGGGCAAACATGGATCTGTGTCTTGTGAATCGTTGACCCACAACGAGAACACTGATAATTGATTAGTGCAAAATGCCAAGAATCTTTCATGTCCCCTTCTTCGTGAGTGCGGGATTCCAGAGCTTCAAGCGTTCAATGGGTGATTTTACGCTGAGTCTTAGAACCCCGCCATCACTAAACTCTGCGCCCCGGTTTATCCACGTCCCCACCCTGTAATTTTGGTTTCATGGAATGAGGCGCATTATCCGAATTTTGGTGTATTGTCGTCAAAAAATCCCCACAACAAAAAAGAAATAATCAAACAAGCCGCCAAAACAACCACCAATAACTTCCATCCCCCCAAGAGAAACAGAACCATGCAAACAACAATGAGCGATAAGAATACCGGGTTGACGTTCACAAATTTACCCTTCTTCTTCATCAACTATTTGCAGTGACCCCTTTTTTACCCAGAATCCACAAGCCAGAAGAAAATTCTCGTATTCTGATAACATATCCCCCAGGTCTTGATCGTCTCCGAACTCAAAGGTTATTATTGTTTTTGTTCCACCTTCAAGTTCATAAATTAGCTTGTACGGCATTATATCCTCGCTCCATGAGTCATTAACCATACCCTCCGGTGTTTCCGGTAGGTTCGATAAGCTAAGATTGCTGTCAAGGTCAAAAAGGTCAAGGTGAGGAATTTTTTCATGTTCTATTCTCCCAGCCAGTCGGCTTGTCCGGGGTCTGGCAAAACAACGCTAAGTTCGAAAGCCGCGAATTGTTTGATTTTTTCACAGTAATCAGAAAACTCTGCGGTGCTTAAATCTGTCGTAGATCGAACTGTTGGTAATTCGTTCTCATGAATTTTTAGGAATTTCCACTTCAGGGCTTCATGCATTTCATCAACAGAGTAACCGAGTTCATCCGCCAAGATTTTCACAATAACCCCGAAATAGTACCGGTTCTGTTGCGTTGTCCGGGAAGCCTTGTCAGGCTCTATGGTTATCAGAACATCACCCTGAAACCGCTTTACTCCATCAAGGAACCAATCCTTGTTGGCAAGTTCAAGGTGTCCATTCTTGACTATGCCGTGAGATTCAAAACGCATCTAAAAAGGGAATCCATCCTTTTGTTCCTTTTCCGTCTTTTCGTTTTCCTCGCGGTATATCTGAACGGCTACCTGATGCACGTCTTTCATTCCGTATTTCGTTTGAACGTTCTCTGTCCCAGTGTAAGTAAGTCTGACCAGTCTCCCCGCCGATATTGCTTCAAGAGCACGATTGAGATTCGTAAAACCATAGACACCGAAGGCTAACCCATCTTCTCCGGTGAACTCCCAAACGACCTGTTTCCCGATCTTCGTGTCAATTTGGCGATGTCCGTTGAGCGTCCCGGTGTAGGACTCGCCCTTGTGCTTTTTGATGTCCATTACCTGAGTATTGACTTCTTCCCAAGCCATAAATTCCTCCTATTGTTTTTTTGGTTTTGAACGTTGATGGAGTCTTAAACTGTCTGCCACTTCAATTATTTTTCCGTTGGCGATAATGGGTTTGTAATGAATGGCTAATTGATAATCCCCGCTTCCGTAGCTCACCATCCGATTGTCGAGAAGTTCTTCAAGGGCTTCATCCTGTAATTGGTCTAAGGTCTTGAAGTTGTAGCCAAAAGATTCCAGGATTTTCTCCTTTGCTCTTCTCAGTTCCATTTGAACCTTGAAATACTGTTTAACAGAGGGCATATCCTCTCTGTCATCCTCTGGCGGTTGTTCGGGTTCTGTTCTGGCAAGAGTCATTTTTTATCCTCAATTCTCCAGATGTCTTTGTTTGTAAGGCATAGTTTTGGTCATCTCCCAATCATCCCTCAAAAAATAAGGATTCTTGCATAAGTCCTTTTTGATTTGTAGGGCGTTCCTTACCTCCCGATCAATCCAGGTTTCTTGTCGGTGAAGAATGCACTTCATTGGTACATGGGCATTCTTGAGGAGTTCACAACCGGGGCAGGTCATCTTTTTCTCCTTAATTCTCCAATGCAAGCATCACAGACCATTCCCTCTTCTTCGTGTTCGATCAGTTTATCCGCTGAGGCATGGCATCTTGGACAAATCGCATCTTCTTCAAAATAGAATGGTTGGGTCTTCTGAAGAAATTCTTCTCTGTCGGGATAGGTATGGAAATCTCTCATTGCAATTTAAGGATTCGGTTTGATTTGACAGCAAACAATTTGCACCAAGCCTGAGCCGTTGTCTCGTTGTAGAGTTTCTGAGCCGGGGCCATAAGCAACCCTATAAGGGCATCGTCAATCTTCCCACATCGCTTGACATGACGAATCAAAGCACTCGCATTTCCTGCAATCTTCTTGTAAATAGAAGCCAATACCTTCAATTCTTCTTTTGTCGGTATTCCAGATTCAACGTTGAATTTATTCCATCCAGAAAAATCAGATTCGATGGAAATTACCGATTGACCCTTAGAATTTTCTCGGAAACCCAACCTCTTGAGTCTCTTTTGGTTCTCGGCAACTAATTGAGAATGAGAACCAATGCCCGCAAGAACAACTTGCTTGGTTCGATTCTTAACCCTGAATTTGACGAGAGAAACTATTACGCCCTGGCACATGATTCCTCCTTAGAGTAACGGTTCAATTTCTTTGAAAAATTCCGGCATATTCCGTCTGAGCCACTCTCTGTTTGCTTCGTCTAAAACTTCCTTGAGCTTGTCATAGGTGAGAGACTTTGAACGGTGCAGCATGAGAATCCCTGGAAGGGTAACATCATCTCTTTTGGCGTCTCGTTTCAAGAGCTTGTGTTGTTCGGGATATACTGAAATCGGGATTCTGTTTTTCATGGTGTGTAATATAACATGACAATGCGTTCATGTCAAGTTAATAAGCATTCAGAACATTAAAAATTTTTAATAATCGGGTTATTGTATTAGATGGGTTTTAGAGGGTCTGAGAGTGGTGTATCAGGGAAGGGGGCTTTGGAATGGTGTTCGTTCAAAATCGGGCAGGTTCCGCTCGAAATTTGGGTGTTTAAGAGGTGGGTCTAACGGTAAAAAGAGGGCGGTTGGCTTGCTTTTACGTCTCGCTCATATAAATCGAGACCCCACGACAAGAGAATAGGTAGCAAGCATGGGGGCAGAATCTTAGACCGGCGGGTGCGTTCCCCCTATTCGGTCAGTTCTCTCATCACCATCCTAACGCATCGGCAACCACCCTTTATTTCAAACAAATCTTCCCACAACAGGAATCAGCTTTGTTACCAACACCGTTAAACCCGCCACAATCACAGCAAACCCGACAAAATAAAACAGACCATGTGTTTCTTCTGGGGGGCATAAGACAGGCGGAGGTGTGAATTTGACTGAGTTCGGCTGAATCTGTACCGTCGTCCTGCTCTTTAATGCACTAAACAAGTCCTGGCATCCCCTTATTTTCCTTAAGAGACTGTCATTCCTTGTTTGTTCCGCGCTCAGGAGAATCTGTAATTGAACCTTTGTCTTCTCAGATTCAACCCTGTAAATATCCTGCCAACCTATACTATCGGGAAAAATCCGAACAAACCTTGTGATATAAACCGTATCTCTCGCAGTGGGAACGGGGATCGTTTGTTCTTGTTGTTTGACATAATTACTCGAACACGCAGCAAAGCATATTGTTGACAACAAAATGATAGTCTTCATTTTTTCCTCGGATTTTTATTTGCACCGCAGACAGGACATGGTATCGTTGGCATCCCCTCTCCTGCATCCATTGGCCCCATTGGACAGGGATCACCGAAAGCCCAAAGGCCAAAGCCGTAACAACATTTTTTCACTCGTCCTGAGCTTCTTTTTTTCTTTGCCACTCGTTTTGTCTTGCCCATTCGGTTTCCTCTTGTAAAATTCTTTCGTCTCGTTCTTGGAGAAGTTTCCGCACAATCTCGCATAACCCATGATTACAGTCGGGGTCGTCGCAAGGCTTTGGGATTTGTTTAATGTTCAACTTTTTGACTGCGCCACCAATCTCTCTGTTTTCGGGCACATTCGGGAAAATCGGACTCCTCTGGATTCATCAGGTAATACAAAACTCTATCCATGCTTGGCATATCTCCGGTGCAGACTTCCGAAAATTCGTTTGTTAGGTTTGCCTTCTCGTATTTGTAAGTCAATATACCACTCCTGTTGTTGTCCATGCTTTTGTGTGGACAAATTCTACCCAGTCTTTTTCCGCAATTACAATTATAGCAAAGTAAATCGTATTCATCTTTGGGCCACCCCTGATCCCGCATACTTCTTAATAAGCCCAAAGCCCCTCCCTGAGATTTTCTGTCATGCTTTCCACCGCCAAATTTATGCTCAACCGTCAAAAATTCGGGCGCACTCTCCCCGCAACAAGAACACTTGCCACCATAGGCATCTATAAATTGCTGTCTCAACTTTTTCAGTGTTTTATTTACGCTTTCTTTCGCCTTCTCCAGATTAGAGTCTCGCCATCTGTAATGCATTTTTTTGCTACATTCTTTACACTCGTTAGCAATGCCAGATTTTAGGCCTGGGTTCCTATAAAACTCACTGAGCAACTTGATCAAGCCACATTTTTTGCATTTTTTAGTAGACAATTCCATTTTCAATCCTCAGATTCAACACTCTGAACATCTCTCCGTTGTTATTCACGAAGGCAAAGCCGTGATTCCATTCATTGATTGGCATATATTTGGGCTTTAACTGACAAAGACAGCCTATTGACCAACAAGTTATTAATTTGCCACCGATTGTACGTCCCGAATGTTCTGAGGTCATATGTTTGTCTCCCGCTAATGTAGGTTCTTTTGCTCTCAGAAATAACGTCCTTGCTGGATTGACGGGAGAAATCATGCCACCCCTAAATTCATGTCCATGAATTACGTGAAGATGCCCTATTTTGATAATCCTCTTGTCCTTGATGATTTTGGCTTGAAATTTCTCAAGTTCCAGGTATTTCTCAAGGTTCATTTTTCTGAGCCAAGCCAACTCGTTGGCATTTTGATAAAGATAACGTTCAAATCTCTCTTCGTGATTCCCAAATTTCCAATAAATTGGCACTTGAAACTCGTCTTTCAATACTTCGATAAAATCATGGCAATCATCAATCTCGTTCTGGATGTTTCTTTCGCGGGGATCACGACTAAAGGTTGAAAGTTGGTAACAATCCAGAATGTCTCCGTTAAGCAGGATTGCCTTGAGGTCGTCGTGTTTGTCTCGCCTGTTTCTTCCCCAATCCAATGTCGAGATAACGGCTCTGGTGTCGTGGAAGGGAAATTGAATATCCGAGAGAATCCATACACCATTTTCGCTTATTCTAAAATCACTTGAATCGTATTCTGAGGGCAGGGGTAAATCGTAATTCTGATTGATAAATTCCTGAGTGTCAAGCTTAAGCCTATGTTCCGCCCCACTTTTTCCCCTGTAATACCTAATCAGTGACCTTACATCTTCAATTTCAATTTTAGGGTACCGAGAGTTTATCCACCTTGCTATTGTTCTTGAGGGTGTTTCAGGGTGCTTCCTGAGGAAATCTTTGACTATTTCGCCAATTTCCAATTTATTTGTCCCCCCTCTTGAATCGTTTCCATGCCAAACATGGTCTGCAACGATATACGTCCATCGTCCTGTCATCTGCCACCGGCCCCACATATTCCATCTCTTCTCTTTTGTGGGGACAGAGAGTCGAAACCTTGTATTTCTTCTTTGGCTTATCCCTGATTGAAGGACGATTTTTTGATATATTGTCCTCTTTTGGTTGCAAACCCTCGCCGTTGGGCCAAAACTCATAATCACCCGTTAATGGGGCGTTGATCGCTTTTGCAGTTTTCATTTCTCCGTTCCGAATGGATGATTTTCTCATAACTTTTTCACTATCGCTATAAGAGCTGCCTGTGCCGCGTCAAGCTTTGAATCATATTGCGTCATAACATTCCAATCTGTTTGAGATTTAACATGTCGAATATGATAAGTCCAGGTTCCCACAAGCTCTTCAAAATCAATCGGAGTCACCCAATATTCCCATCCTATCAGAAAGAGCATCTCATCAATGCCGTCCTGGGTAATTTTGTCGAAACGAACAAAATCAAACCTATCGGGATATTTCTCTGCAAGCTTCTTTAGGGAATCTTCAAGGCTCATATCCATCTCCCCGCTCTCACATAAAAATACCCCATAGCTTTTCTCAATGAGAAAAATTACAGGGGGGGGGGGGGTTGGGCGGG
>ERZ1292637.68-Hain-H14-01um-R3-68-length-60484-cov-69_pt6 | contig 29132 bp, 49 predicted proteins | sample MGYA00564405_ERZ1292637 | MGnify/ENA primary metagenome ERZ1292637 (study PRJEB36523, sample SAMEA6512645) | groundwater metagenome | collected 2019-01-09 | study: AquaDiva: Metagenomics assemblies of 32 groundwater samples | reverse complement strand
AACCCACACCTGCGACATTGGAGCTTACCGCCTGAAGCTGCGTGCATTGTAGCTTGACAGACAGGACAAGCCCACGGGTTAGGAGCACAGACTACGATAGGAGTAGGGACTACGATAGGAGTTGTCATAATGTATACTAACCTCAAACTAAGACTAAAGGCCGACGGAAAGCTCTATGCTATCGTAGGCCGACGGGCATATGATGGAGGCTACCTAATCACGCCAATGGAGGAGGTCATAGACCATGGGCTTACACCCCGCCCTTGGCTTGAGTACTACAGTAGGAACTCTTGGTCTGTTAGCGAAAACGAGGTCGAGAGCTTCCTTGCTTACTCGACATAGTCCTACAATAGCAGGTTAGGAGGAGGATGTCAATGCCTACGACCTACATAGATTTAGCTAGTCTAGGGCCGGACGATGACATAGCCGAGCAGCGAGCGCAGCTACTGGAGCTGAGTGGAACCCTTGTACCACGAGACGTGCGAGATGGGCTACTCGGTATTGTAGATGGCACGGTTATCTGTGGGCCGCAGGCGCTGGACTACTTTCGGATACTGCCGCCAGAGGTGGCATTGATTAGCATTGAGGATACCTCGGCCCACGATCCCCTACCACTACGCTTCGATAGCCTTCGTGAGTGGGCGCTGGTCTGTCATGGCATTCCCCGCAGTGAAGCTAGGGCACTGGTCAAGACACCACCGAAGACCCCTAAGCACAAGCATTGGGTAGTATACAATTCATTGGCCTGGATTTCTTGGGACCGTCCTACAACATCGTTGCCCGACAATCTACCTACGATATATTCTGAGTCCCAGCCTACGATTGAGGTACCATACACAGTTACATGGGTCAACGATAATGAGACGCTAGCCCGTGCTACTTTGGCTCTACAGATTGCAGGCGGGTGTGCTTCAACCGCTGAAGGGCAGCATCAAGAAACCCAGCAAGATACTCAATGTCAACCTATTATTATTGGAATCGACTGTGAAAGCGATCAAGTGGGTTCTACGCCTAGCGAAATGTGTGATATACTTGTAGGGATCGGGATCGCAGTTGCAAATCAGTGTTATTATGGAACCCCGAACAATGAACAGTGGTTGGAGTTACTTAAGTACAGGCTCCCTCATCTACAATGGTGCGGTCATAATGCCAAGTGGGATGGAGTTCTGCTGCGGCGTAATGGAATCACTATTGGCCCTTTGGTCGGAGATTCTATGCTGGCAGCGCTTCTTCTGGGAGAGCCCAACGCCCGACTCAAAGACGTAGCACAACGCAAGCTGGGCGTCAGGATGACAACCTACGATGAGATCGTTGGCACAGGCAACAAGCGAATACCAATAAGCAGCGCCCCGCCTGAACTAGTGGCTTCCTACTGTTGCGCCGATGCCTACTATGGAGTGAAGATCGAGAAACTACTAGTATCAGAGCTGTCTGAGAAACTGCGAAACCTCTACCATAACATTGATGTCCCATTGGTAACGATATTGGCGGACATGCAATTTGCTGGCATTGCCATTGACCGCCCCGCTGCTGCGACTACATTAGTGAACGTGTTGCAGAAGCAACTAGAGCTTGAGGATGTTATCAATCTACTAGTGGGTCAGGCGGGCTGGACGCGACCAGACAAGGTAACGGTGTGCTCAGCGTGTAGGAATGGAGCAAAGAAGAAACTAGACTGCGGCGTGTGTCAAGGCAAAGGGAGGTTCGAAGCTCCTCAGCACCTCAACATGTCCTCTCCTCTACAACTATCTGAGTTCTACTATAGACACTTAGGTCTACCAGTACAACGGGTTAGCAAGGAGACAGGCAAGCCATCAGTGGATGCATTGGCTCTACTGCGGATGCGAGACAAGCATCCTACGATAGCATTGGTGTTAGCATGGAAGAGGTTGGAGAAGTATCGGGAGTTCCTGGTAGCATGGCTCGATGCATCACATGAGGATAACAAGATACACACCACGTTCAGCAATGCGCGGGTACGGACACATAGATTTTCGTCGGAGAACCCGAACCTGCAACAAGTGAAGGTAGACTGGCGAGAGGTGTTCATTGCGGACGAGGATACATTGTTGGTAGCGGGGGACTACGATGGTATCGAATGGAGGCTGGGTGCATATGTGTCACGTGACCCAGGGTTATTGAAGATAGCCCAAGCCACGCCAGGCACAGAGGAGGGAGACCTACATGGGCAGAATGTAAAGAAGCTATTCAACGTAGCTTACGAGGAGCAAAAGCTGGACCACAATAGACCGCTACGGACGAGGGGCAAAAATTATTTCTTTGGTGCCATGTTCGGAAGCAAGGGCGATGAGGTCCACAGTGTTATCGAGAAGCAGATGCTCGAAGATCCTAACCTGGCTACATTGGGCATACCTACGATAAAGGAGATTCGTAATGGTATCAACAATATCAATGATATATATGGGAGGTATTTCAAAGAATGGGTACCGTTTGCTATCTACGAGGCAATCGAAAACGGATGCACTGCTTACACCCTTTACGGAAGGCCACGGATCATACCGGACCTACTGTCTAGGGACAAACAGGCGCGGGAGGCGGCGGAGCGGGAAGTCATATCGTTGATAATTCAAGGGTCTGCTGCCGATGTCATGAGGTTATCACTGATAGACGTAGCTAAGATACCAGGCGGGCGTCCCATCCTATCCGTGCATGATGAGATCGTATGTAGCGTGGACAGGGATGGGGTGAAGGAATATATGACGGAGATGGATACACGGATGCAGCTAGGCCAGCCGTTCGCGGGCGTACCGCTTGTCGTCAATATGAAGGCGGGTAAGAATTGGAAGGAGACACACTCTTGAAAAAGTAGTATACTAGAGATAAGAGGCGTAGGGCCTTGGAAGGAGGACACATTAGCTAATGTCGGAGTGCGGACGCAGCATCTTTAGGTGCATCTGTATCTTACCTATCAATCATAGTGGTGATCACGTCTGCGATTGTGAGGGGTCTTGGGATGACGATAATAACGTTGTGCTGCTACCCCAGGTAGTTACTGAATCTGGTGGTATCTTCCCTATAGGATTCAGGTTCTTTGACGACGATAGTAAGTAGAAATACCTATCAATGATAGGTAGAAACACCCTTGACAAGAAGCTGACGATGGGATAAGGTGAAAGGGCTTGACGTTCTGCCGTGGGTGCTACCCTTAAGGTGCCAATCTGCTTTGCGGGGAGGTTCACATGGGCGGGTAGCTAGTACGGAGGTGGGGTACCGTACGACGATGATATGGGGAAGCCACGCGCATCTGCGACCCCGCCCCCGTGTCGGGCAGTGGCACAGACGTAACGGGGGCTATCAAGTGGGGGGCCTGGGTTAGCGCCAGGGTGTTGCAAGAGGGGTAAGGCCCCTCCTACTCTGGTAACGGGAGTTCAACTCTCCCGCCCTCCATCACCCTACGATATAATGGAGGTAACAATGCGGCCATCACTAAGAATACAGGGAACGGATGAGGAGTAAAGATTGTGCCCCTGTACGATTATATTTGTACCCTTAAGCACGTGACCGAACAACGGGGTGGTTATGATGATGCCACGATTCCCTGCCCTAAGTGCAAGAACATCGCAACGCGCCGACCAGGTTACATAAGCCAAGGCGTAATTTTCCACGGAACAGGCTTCACTCGAACAGTGATCCCTCCTGCACCACCGAAGCCAACAACGAAAGCTGGTGAGCCGGTCAACGATTGGGCTGAACATACCGATGAATATGTTCGTAAAAATTATGAGGACGATAAGAACTATCGGGAGGAGAGGAAACAGCAAGCAAAGGATATGCTTCAACAAGTAGACAAAGGAGGAATAGCATGAGTTTGCCAACCGTAGATGAACTGAAAAGACTTAATGGACAACTTGGAGATGACGAAGGCTACCACGCTGAGTTCGATATTCTGTTAGAGGATAAGCTACTTGACCTGGATCGGGAATGGTTAGAGGCTATGCGAGATGCATATCGAGCAAGCGGATTGTCGCGCTGGTACGCATGACCATGATACTACGTGAGCTAATCATCAAACTGCAAGACCTACAAGATGATGGGCATGGTAACAAGGAGGTTCATCTAGAAGGCTGTGATTGTATCGGTCCAGCCCTCGGTGCTAGGCTCGATAAAGGGGAAAACATCATCCTCATTACCCGTACCCGTAACGAAAATGCCAACTGATCCGCTGGTACCCCCAAGTTGGGGCAGTCTCTTCGCCTTCGACTTCGAAGAGGCTGCTAAGTATGCGCGTGAAGGGTTGCCACTGAACAACAAAGGCTCCCGTATGCGAACCGTCCATGTATCATTCGATGTCAATGTACTGAATCTCATCGACCGTGTGCTGAATAAGAATCCGTCTGACTTCGGTGGTCAGGTAGATAATTTCATCTACTTTTGTACTATGCTGACATTGAGGACGCTAGCTGAACATGGGGTACCTGAGAAGGGACCACTACCTACGCCCCTACTGGCACTCGACCAGCTATCGCAGGAGGCTGAGAGTGCGCTGGCATTGAAGAGGCTGGCCGAAGATACAGTTGGGTTAGACTTTGTGATCGAGACGGCGGTACAGGCAGGCAACTGGCATACGGTCTGTGACCAACTAGATATGCTGAGGACCACGTTCGGAGGGATCAAGTGGGACTCTATGCGCAGGGTGATTGAGCAGGCACAGGCAGGACGACAGGTGCTATACAATGCAGTTATCAAGCTAAACACACTACCAGGAGAGGCTCTAACGGACGAAGATAGAGAGCAGGCTCTATGGTGGGCCGAGTGGTTTAGTGGGTGGCATCAGCCAACGATAAGTTAAAGGAGGATAACAATATGATCGATGGGATACTCGCAGGAGCAGGCTTCTTAATAGTTATTACAAGCATAACACTCGTTCTCTTACTGCTCGTTGCAGTAGTTAGAGGAGAATGGTGGCCCCGTGTCTGACCAACAACACCCTAGCCTACCACCAGACTTGTCGGGTGCCATCGATCTTACTGACCCTGTACAGATCTGCCTTGCTAATTTCAAGCAGCTTGCAACAGAGCAGCGCGTCAAGGCCATAGTCCTCATTGGGCTCACTGATAAGGGTGATGTGGCACTGTCATTCCATGCGCCCAGTGGTGCTGTCCAGGCTCTCGGTATGCTCGCTGCGGCTGACGCAGTTATAACATCGAAGGAACTAAAATAGTAGGATGACTAAGCAACTCTACTCGTTCACGTATAAGGAACTACAGTATATTGTTCGTCGCTTACGCAAGTTAAACGGTGATTTCATGGTTGAAGGTGCCCATCCTGGTTGCCGCTGTGTAGATTGCAGGTTGATACGGCGTTTAGAAAGGATGCTTCGCCATGATTGAACAGCTTTGTCCACCAAGACCAAGCGGACTAGGGATCACTATCTCAGGTGACGAGTGGTGGTCTGGACAACAGGAGACCATTGAGGAAATAGCATCTGCCTTTTGGACCAACAAGTTTGTACTCGCTAATATACCTACGGGTGGGGGCAAGACCATTGTAGGCACAGCGGTTCAACGATTACTTGGTAAGACGGCCCTCTATCTCTGTCATACGATCCAGCTACAGCGCCAGTGCCAGGAGACAATGCCCTGGGCTGTGCTGGCAATGGGTCGAGGGAACTACCCGTGTGGACGGGACAAAGACGACTCCTTTATGAAGCTGTTTGGGACGATGACGGCACAGGATTGCGAAGACTACGGTGGATGTAGGGAAGCATTAAAGATAGGGCCTTGTGAGTATGCACAGATGCTAGAGAAGGCTGCCTACAATCCACAGGTAATTATGAACTATGCCTATGCATTGAGGATATTGCAGGCAGGATATATCGGAGGACAGGAGAATCCCTTTCGACGATCTCTGCTGATTGCTGACGAGGGGCATCTGACAGAGAACGCATTGGTGGAAGCAACGACCATTAGTCTATGGAAGGGGCCTTGCAAGGATGCGGGGCTACCAGAGTGGCCTAAGAGCAACGATCCGTACCAGTGGATTGCCTGGGCAATGGACTCGTTAGAGGCTGCCGAACAGAACTACAATAAGGCTAAAGAATTCACTGATAAGGGGACAGACTATAGTGTTGGTCTTGGTCCTACTAATAGCCCTGATGGTATTGAAGCTCTTGTCGAGGAGCGAAAGGCTAAGGGACTCTACGATACCATTATGGAACTACGGAGGCTTGATCCTACTGACTGGGTCGTGTCCTACAATGATAAGGAGGTGAAGTTACGACCCCTATGGGCCTGGTCTGTGGCCGACGATAGATTGTGGCGACACTTTGACCGCGTGCTGATTATGAGCGCCAGCCTTGGACCCCCACAGACACTCATGACTAAGCTAGCTATCCCACCTGACCAGGCTCTTTACATTGACGTGCCGTCTACGTTTCCATTGGAGAACCGCCCGATCTTCTACTGTCCTGCAATCAAGGTGAATAGGAATACTGAGGCTTTAGAGTGGCAGTCGGTAGCAAGTGTGCTCAAACATATTGCAGACATGCCGAGGCTGGCAAATCAGAAGGCAATCATTCATACGACAAGCTACAAGGTAGTCCACGCCCTGATCCCATACCTGATGGAAGATGAGCGGTTCCTGTTTCATACGGATGCGCGACAAAAAGAAGCCCTGATTAACATACTCAAAGATACGGAACCACAGGGGCGCTTCGTACTATCACCATCGTTAGGAACGGGCGTTGATATCCCGAACGTCCGATGGCAAGCGATTGTGAAGGTACCATTCGGAGACCTGGGGGATCGGGTCACACGGATGAGGAAAGACTATCAACGAGGAGAGGACCGGCTGTTCGGGCAACGTAATTACAAAGAAGAAGCTATGAACAATGTAGTGCAGGCAGCAGGACGGGCTGTACGAGGGCCAACAGATTGGGGCGTTACATATATCCTTGATGCTAATTTTTGGATGCTGTTTAAGACTACCCATTCGCCACAGTTTTTCAAAGAGGCGGTCCAGTGGTTAAAGACATAGACGGAGGAAGATTTTGGTCCAAGGTCAATTTTGATAACGATTGCTGGGAGTGGATGGGTGCTATTGTAGGTCACAGTCGTACCTCAACCGGCGGCTATGGTCAGTTCCACTATAAGGGTAAGACGTGCTATGCTCACCGCATAGCTTATGAGCTACTAGTCGGTCATGTTCCATCAGAACTTGATCATCTCTGCCGAAATAGAAGGTGCGTTAATCCTGCACACTTAGAGGAGGTGCGCCACCAAGAAAATCTTGCACGAGGAGAACACGCCAACCGAAATAAAGTCTACTGCCCGAAAGGACACCCATACGATGCTGTAAATACATATGTGCATCCGAATGGACGAGAACGGCGCTGCCGTACATGTCATCGAGAAGAGTATACGAAGAAGGAGTATCTACAATAATGACCGAAGAGACTACAATCCCTGACGTTCAAGGTTTCTCCATCGACCCATCGACGTGGATGGAGCCGAAGGAAACATTCCCAGGTATCGTACTGGTCAGCGAATATCGTTGGTGCACGGATAAATATCTTGACGAAGTGACCCTGCGAATTGCAAACCAAGCACAACTGACCATCGATAAGGTGCTTGAGCTATTGAAGGCCGCTAACCCGACAGGCGTGGCGAAGATTCCCCAGTGGGACCTACGAGTGAAAAGGCTTGACACGATATTGCAGCTACCTGATGGATCACAGGCTGACGCAATACGATACGGTGGATTCGATCTGGTCAAGTGGTCCAATAGGGACAATACGTTCGTGGCAATCAATCCGAACTATGGTAAGGAAGCCTTCATTAGCGGCGGGTGGAAGAAGATTGCTGGTCACACCGAACCACCTACGATATTAGTGAACCGGATGTTCACGTTTGACTACTTCCCGTCAAAGAAGTTTGGTGGTGCCATGCCTGCCAAGCGGGTACTCGTGCCGACTGAGGTACTGCCGCCGGACTACAAGTTCACAGGAGAGGTCAATATTATTGTAGTCCCTGACCGAGGAGACACGGTAGCAACAGGAGACGCAGGTGGAACGACTGCTTCCGGTGGAGCAGGCGTACCTGTGCTCACCGAGGATGTTGCTATCGAGCTACTAATCACAACCGTCCTGCCTGATCAGAACGCTAAGCAGGCGGCTAAGCTGCTGGCTGCCCTACCGCAGGAGCTATGGATTCCGTCGATTCAGAGTGGTATTGCAACAGGCAAACTGCTCGATATGCTAGCGGCTGAGGGCAGGATTGTCATTGCCCCCGACGGAACGATTTCCTTACCCTAAATGACTGTAGAACTTAAAGTCTACAAGACTGCCTTCGAGTGGTATAGTCTGAAGGATAATAAGGACTGGGTTATCGAAATACTCTATACCGAGGATGGTAAGATGATGCCTAAGATCTGGCAGGTGGATGCAGGAGCGAAGTATATGATGGAGAACAATATACGCCCGTTCCCTGTAAACCTCAGCGATTCGGAGATAGAGTGGTACAATGATCAATACAGCGAAGTGCTACGACGAGAGGATGAGAGTCTAGGATAGATTGTAGGTAGGAGCGGGTCGTATAGTTGTGGCTTGGAAGATGCGGGTCCTCTCTGTCAACAAGAGCGGCCCGCCCCTACTCTAGGAGGGAAAATGAAGATAAACATTAACATGCTATACTTACCAGAACACGATGCTGACCTTCCCATTACGACACTTGCAGGTAAGGTAATAAGCATACTTCAGTGGCGACCCGACGGGAAACTGCCTACCCTTGAGCTAGTTTCTGGGCACCGACCAGATCCAAGCTCAAAGTTCTACGTCATGGCGTCATGGTTGACTAGATATGGAGGAGAACAATATGATGGATTCCCAGACAGCAGCAGCTTTAGTAGCTAGTAAACTCGCACCTGCTGAGATCAAGGCTTGGCTTGATACCCATGACAAGGAGTGGACAGCGGCCCTAACACATGACTTTCCACTCCTTGTCGCGATGGCAGTTGTCTCTGGTATAACATTAGAGCAGCTAGGAACGGGTTACTCGATAGGCTATTGGCGGGGACGGACAGAGGAGAACAGGATGGAGGTTGACTAGATGTCAGATATAAGTGGTAAGTCAATCAGGGTAGACATGAGGCTCTCAGATATAGCTTATGCCTTAGAGGGCTGGGAGACAAAGGATATTGGTCGGTTTGTTGGACTCCTGCTCTTTAACGGCGTTGAGATGGCTATACTAGATTTTTTAGATGAGCAAGCTCCCCCCCGTGAGCATTGCAGCGACATGATGAACGCCCTTATCGACGGTATATACGAGTATGCACGGGGGGCAATTCAATAATGGAACTAACCTACGATAAGGAGTACACTGACGAGCTGGTCAACAATATTATCGAACGGTATGGGGGGTCGGGGGTTAAGAGGGTAGGCACCCATGTCAGTGACTTAACAGGCCCCTGTCTAAGAGCGTCGTGGGGCAAGCATAATATCCCTGAAGATCAGTGGCTACAAGAGGCTCCAGAGGATAGCCCAATGGTCATGTGGTCCCAGGGGCTACAATTTGAGGATCTCATTGGCCCTGGTACACCCCAAGTGCCGAAAGCCTACTGTCCGTCGTGTAATGCCATCTCAACTGTACCGCCGCCTACGATAACCGACGACGGCTTGGAGGAGGTAGCCAAGTGTACAGTCTGTAAGACACGCTGGCTCATTGGCACACCGGACTACAATATTGATGGTATCATTCACGAAGTCAAGCAGACTAGGAAGTCTCAGCGACATGGGCCAGCGAACGCGCCGTGGTGGATCGAGCAGATCAAGTCATACATGTTCTTTGCGCGTATCAGTAATGCTGATGCGCGCAACTGGGGGCGGCTTGTAGTCAACTGGCTGATGGGAGACTACGGATCCAAGAAGAAAGGTGAGAGGCCACGGCCACCACGGTCAGCAATAGAAGCGTTTAAGGTGAGCTTCGATGATACTGAGTGGCCCCTGTGGAAAGACGAGCTATTACGGAGGAAGCAGATTGTCGAGGGACCTACGATGCCGCCCCTCAACGGTATGGGTGAGGGAGACGAGCGGAGCCCAGCCTACGATTGGGCATGTTCGAGTTGTCCTGTGGGTAAGGCAATGGGATGTGAGATGTTTATTTGGGACGATGACGATCAGGTAATATCGAAGGAGGAGGTCCTCTATACTGGCTACAGCGGCGATGGGGAGGTAGTGTACATGGGCTCCATTGGGTAGTACGTGGACGTTATGCCCTTGCCTTCCTTCGTCAAATCAGACCGCGGCTCCAAGTTCGGGACACTCAAGTACACAAAGCACTTACTGAATGGGGTGGTCATACTTGGTTGCGTCGGCCAGCAGATGATAAGCATTGTGGGTGGGGACACGAGTACACAGCCGCTAACACACGATGGCGGAAGCCTCGCAAGGGTGATGCCGCACCACGGCGCGTCTGCCGCACGTGCCACAGAATAAGCGAAAGGAGGCGTTATGCCACTAAACGAAACCGTAATCAGGGGGGCTGAGTTTGATACGAACACCCCAGCCCCCGCATTTTCGATGTCTGTTGAAGGGTTAGAGGGCACAGGCAAGACACACTTTTCTTTGCTAGGAACCCCCCCTCCGGTTGTTCACATTAACCTTGCTGATAGAGATGCCACTTGGTTTATGTACAACATGAGTGAGGAGCGTAGGAAGCAGACCACCCTTTATGATATACAACCTTCTACACCGAATGGATGGACGCGAGACGAAGCACGTGAAGCAATTAATAGGGTTAGTGCCATTGCAAAGGATCATTTATCAGACCGTAAGATGATAGGCGGTACTTTCGTACTTGATTCTGGTACATCGTATTGGGAACAGATTCAAGCGGTCTATGTAGCTCCTGAACAAGAGAAGCGGGAGCAGGCAAAGCTAGAGGGGCTACCAAGTGGTAAGCGGACCGGCGGATTGGAATATATGCAAGGGAACCTAATTGTCAATGGCGTAATCAACTGGATCAAGAATCAGGGTGCCTTCGTAATCCTGACCCACCGCAAGACGCAGGAGTGGGGGCCAACCGGTCCGATACCTGGGAAGTTCCGAGCGCAAATCAACAGGAAGGTGCCCTACCTGGTGGAGGTAAGGCTAGACCTGTATAAGATCTGTACTGTCTGTGGGGCAGAGGAGTGCGAAGCGAAGAAACACCAAGGACGGAAGCACATGGCTAGGTTTCTGAAGTTCAGTGCGAGCACTGCGCTTGAGGGATTTGCTTGGGAGCTGACGGAGGAAGATCCTGGGTTTGCCATGGTGTATCAGCTTTACACTGGAAAGGGGCCGTTCTGGAAATGAAGACCGTCAATATAGGCTCTACATTTCTCCGAGCTCATACGTATCCCCCGCCCCTTAGTGCGTGCGTCGTCTTCTCAGGACACCATGAGCTTGTCAGCTATCATAAAAGCATTAAATGGCAAGAGGCGGGGTTTCGCTTGACGATAAACACCAAGCAGTTTGGGCTTCAAGTTTCATTGACGAGGCCCATCAACAGCGACTACTATAGGAAGTTCGGATGGTGGGGAGGTAAACCTACAAAGTGAGCAACAATAGTCCAACAGCTACCAAGCCGGAAGGCGCATTTAAGTATTACGCCGGTGCGTGGTATTCAGAGGATGGACATAGCATTGCGAATAAGGTGCCTGGAAAATGCTGGCACTGTGGTAAGCCTACGGTATGGATTGAGATTAACTTCGAGGCACCCCTATGCCTTGGCGCATGTACTGATGCCAAGTGGAAGGAATATCAGGAGGTAAACAATGAGCGACTTCCAAAAATGCCACTATGAGGCTATTGCAAAGATACTTGCGGAGGCAGGCGTGGGTATCAAGACTAGGGCTCTTGCCGAAGAAACATTACTAGACGTTGCCTATAGGCTAGTATACCTATTCACCTTAGATAACGACAGCTTTGATGCTGCTAAGTTCTATCGTGCAGCAAAGATAGATCAATACGTATGAGTAAAGATAGTCCTGTAGTTATCGTAGATACACGCGAACCTCCATACATTAGCAGTCAGCTTGCATCCTTCGGCCTCACAGTGGTCGAGGATACATTGGAGACTGGTGACTATATCTTCTATCCTCATGGTCTGAAGGTTGCTATCGAGCGGAAGAGGATCGATGATCTACTGAATAGTCTACGAGATAATCGAATGGTCAGCCAGGCTCATCGACTGATCGACGAGTTCAGTGCAGCAATATTACTGGTCGAGGGACGCTATGATCGTGGGCTCAACGGCGTTGTGACCTACGAGGTCAACAATAAGTGGGTCGAGTCGGGCTGGTCATGGGATAGCTTTACGGGTATGATGCTGGACCTCAAGTGGATGGGCCTGATCTTCCACCAGTGTATGAGCGGTGATGCGGCCAGGGAGATTGCACGCGTCGTAGGCTCGTTGTGTAAGGAGGAGCACGCCTGGATCAAGACACGTGCGAGGCCACAGATAATTACCATAGACAAGCAATGGCGAAACTCCGTTTGGAGCTTATGCGCTTTCGATGGTATAGGTCCTGAGTGGGCTGAGGCCATGCTACAAAAATATGGTACGCTTAAAAATCTCTTTAACACAACCGTCGATCAGCTCACTGAGATTACCAGCAGCAGCGGAAAGAAGTTTGGCCTCAAGCGGGCGATTAAGGTAAGGAAGGAGTGGGATGAGAAATGGACAGCAATACAGCCGCGCTAGTTATAGCAATCCGTAATGCACTTGCTATATTCGACGCTAAGCAAGTGCTGGGTAATAGACATATGACAACTGATCACGAGGCTTGGCATGTAGCATTTGACCTTAATACGCATGGCGGGACTTTTACTACACTGGAACCGAATCCAGACTGTCCCTACTGCAACGAAGGCTGGACTAACGATGCTTGATATGCGGACAGCAGAGAGCAAGCTAAAGAAGGCTGGCTTTGAGTTAACAACCGGCAGGCACCGCAAGTGGACGCATCCTGATGGCCGGACAGTCACCCTGCCGAACGCCAGACAGGGGACTATACTCTGGGGATGGCTCGGCCAGTCTGTTGAGAGGATGCTTGTCGATGATACAGGTAAGAGGAAGCGGGGTCAATAAGCATGAGTGTAGTAAGTAATGTAATTCTAACGTACCCAGTATGGATTGAGTCGCCCTCTATAGAACAGATCAATGCGCTCTCCAGCTTGCGTGATCAGCAGTTCAATGATGTTGACGCCTGTGCGGGTGGTGGCAAGCACTTAGAGACGCATGTTCTTGTGGCAGCCTTTAATCACGTATACACAGCTGAGGTGATCGAGGACTTGAAAGAGCTGTCCTGGCTTAACTGGCGGGGAGAGAACATGTGGAAGTACGTGCAACTATTTGTCTGTGAGCAGGACGACGATATATTTACGGAAAGGCTCGGCCACAATGAAGTTCCGGACCAACGATGTGGAGGGTGTCCACACGGCTACCATCCAACAGCGGTATGCGGGGAACCTACGAAGATGTTCCTTCAGAAGGTGCCCGATCAAATCACATCCCTTGTCAGCCCCTGCCCTTGTAGCTACGATATAGATGAAGGTCCACTAGACGTAGAGGAGGAGACACCACAATGGCACCAAGCTTTCCCATTGTCTTCATAGAATGGAGGGACCCTAAACAGCAGCATGGCTGGACATCGAAATTGGCGGAGGACTGTGCGAATATTAAGACTGTCGGATTCCTGATAAAGAGTGACGCTTCTGGGTCCACAGTTGTCGAAAGTGTGGCCGATGATATTGACGAACCTTGGGGGTGTAGCACATTTATTCCGAACCACCTGATCTCCAAAATAGAGCATCTTACAGGGTGTGAAGTGCGGTGTGTTTGTGGGCACCTCGTCATCGAACATGATGAGCTAGGATGTAGACCTTATATCTATAACCCTGCCGCTGGTCTATTAGCCGAACCCTGTCCATGTACCTGGACCAAGAATACCATGACGGTAGCCGAATGATCGTACTCGATGAACACGGACAGCAGTGGGATGTGAAGCAAGGCGAACCTGCCTACAATGCGATACAGTATCTACTGAAGATTGGATTCAAGAACATCGTGCTTCCACTGACCATTCTGCTCAATGGGCGTAAGACCGAGGCGCTTCCCTGGCCTACAATAGATGAAGCGCGTAAGCGGGTTGGCAAAGACTTTCTACGATATTGTAGTCTCTATGATCAGGCATGTGCTCTGGACGAGAGCGACCAGTTCAGGTAAAATAGGAGGTGTAATGACAGTTAAGGAGGTGACAGACGACCAACGTATTGCACGGATTCAACCGCTCTTTACGAAATGGATAACCCTCCTTTCGCTTGCTGATTGGGACATTACATGGCAGTTCGTAGACAAGCTAGCTGGACCAGATGGAGACAATGCTATTGCTCGTGTCACTCCTATATGGCCGTACCAACGTGCCCACATTCGTCTCGTACGTAAGGCCGTAGATGCTGCTGGTTTACCTGGTGAGATCGAGACGGTTATTGTCCACGAGCTTTGTCACTTAGTCATGGCACCTCTCTGGGAAGCAATTGATGACGTGTTGGGTGGTGGCACCATTGCCAACCGCTTGCATGGTCACATGGAGACTCTGATGGACATATTCGCATTAGGACTACAATACAGCTACGACAAGAAACCGCGTGGTGCCCTCTACTCTCCTGTTCTTGAAGGGACCCCACAATAATGGAAGTCACAACCAAGCAGGCATGGCGGCGCAGCCATCGGAAAGAGCTAGCTGCATATCAGCACGCTTATCGGCTGGCTCATAAGGAAGAGTATAGCACGTACCGACGATCCTGGGAACGGGCGCATAGGCTCAAAATACAAGACCGCGTTAATCAGATCAAACTTGAGCACGGCTGTCATAAGTGTGGCTTTCGTGGACACCCTAAAGCACTAGACTTCCATCATGTGGGGGGCAAGACTCTTGAGATTAGTAAGGCAGTCAATCGTATGTGGAGGTGGGACCGCATTGCTGAAGAGTTAATGCGGTGTGAGATCCTCTGTGCCAATTGCCATCGTGCTGGGCATGGCTCAATCTCAAGTGATGAAGGAGGAATGGACTAGTGGAAGTGACCCTATTTGTCCCTAAAGTAGTTAAATCCTTGCTTCTACCGATGCAGGAGGTGAGGATTCTACCGATCTGTGATATACAATATGGTGCGAAGGGCTGTGATGTTGATAGGCTAAAATCTCATATACAATGGGGGTTAGACAATGGCTGTTACTTTGTCGGTCTCGGAGATTATGTGGATGTGGCGAGCCCTAGCAATCGCCGAAAGTTTGCATCCGCAAACCTCTACGATTCCGTTAGAGACGCTATGGATAGCGTATCGGAACGCTTTAGCACGGAACTCATTGAAATCCTCAAGCCTACAAAAGGCAGGTGGCTAGGATTATTGTCCGGTCATCACTACTGGGAGTTCCAAGACGGCACAACCACTGATACTAGGCTGGCTCATGCATTGAACGCCCCCTATCTGGGAGATGGTGCAGCCAAGGTAATATTGCAGATGGCCTATGTTCCTAAGAGGGGAGGGACAGCAGGACGTTCGAATAGGAAGCTCGTAGAGGCTCACATCTGGCTCCACCACGGCGTAGGACAAGGTAGGCTACCTGGTGGTGGGGTGCAACCACTCTACCATATCTCCAGCCGTATCTTCGCTCATATCTATCTCATGGGACACCGCCATAGCAAGGAAGCAGTCAAGCTCCCCTGGGTCAACCATCACGTAACGAAGAACGGAATCATCCACGAGTACCACCTAAACAGGGTCCTAGCGGTCTGTGGTGGCTTCCTGTCAGGGTATAAGATGGGGTCCACGGGACCAAGTGGACTACCGGCGGCTGGGTATGTAGAAAAGGCCATGCTGCCACCGACTGCATTGGGAGGGTTGATGCTGTACGTTCGACCTAAGCTGGACCAGGATATTGGGATTCCCCTGATCGACGTAGACGTTTCGATATGACCAAGGATGAAGGTTACCTGGATCGGATCGCTTGGTACGACCTCACGAGGGGTAAAGTAGGAGCGGTGATGACGGCTGAGGTTTTTAATCATGCCTGTCACATGCTGGAGGGTCTGCCCATGCCAGGCTACGACTTAAAATGCTCAATTTGTCGCCATAACCGTGGGATGGATAATTGAGATGAAGACTAGATGTAAGAACTGCCAGCATAAGCGGGGGCCGCGCTCCCTAGCACCAATGGCAAAGGCTGACCAGAAGCCAAAGCCCCATGGGGAACAGCCGAAGAAGGCATCGTGTAACTGTGAGTGTCACCGATGATAGGATGGATAACAGTTGAAACAGCACTCATCAATGCTGTCGTAGGAAGCATTGGGGCCTTCATTATATTACTAGTCAAGGGGGTGTTATGGAAGTAGACAAGGCAGAAATGGACCAGTTTGTAGATGCTGCTATGTGGGTAGTCAAGAACTTTGAGGAGTGGACTGATACGCCTGCCTGGGCAGGTGCACCGTTTGAGGCGCTTGCAGAAAGTATTGATAAACTGCGTGAAGTCCTTCCATTATTGGCAAAGGAGGCAAGGAAATGATCACCAAGCCAGAATGTTTTAGCCTTACCTGCGATGTATGCGGGCGTGAGTTTATCTATGATGAGAATGTGACACACTTCTCTTCTAAGGTTGATGCGATCAGTGCTGCCGAGGATTCTGAATGGATAGTCTACCTGGACGATGTATGGTGCTCTAACTGTGATCCACCATGCGTCTGCGGTGATTCATTTTGGGCTCATGATGGTGGCGATAGGCCCTGTGAAGAGTGTGGTAACTGTGACTCCTATCGAAGGGCTACGATATGATCATCGATGATGATATTTGGGAAAGTGTCAAGCTCCACCCATGGAAAGCCCGACCACGATATGATGGTCCGATCACCCTAGTCGAACTCCACGCCACGCGCAGTGGGATCGAAGGTCGGACACCGATGCAGGAATACGGTTCGACGATCAACTGGTTCAAGTCACAGAACAATATCAACGAGGCCCTGACCCGTCCGTGGGCATCGATGGCATCCTATATCGTTGGCAATGGACGGATCTGTCGCGTAATGCCCGATCACTACTGGCCGTCATTTTCGCTGGGTCACGCTGATCCCTTTGCCATTAGCATAGAAATAGCACAGGCGACCAAGGATACTCCGTTCGACCCACGAGATCTGGAGTCAGCAGCACAGATTTGTGCAGAAATATCCACACTCCATAACATTCCCGCCCGCGTACTACCATACCTATCACTAGACAACCATCAGGCACCTGGCTATGTACGACATGACCGAAGTGACAATGGACAATGGTATGGTAAGAGCGATCCTGGCTGGTTGTTCAACGATGCAGCTTTCGAAGATAGGGTGAAGGCAATCATTATACTGTCAACCCTACCGCCAGCAATTCCTATAGTAGAGGAGAATGATATGGTAAAGCTATTTGCAACAGGAAACCCTTATCAGGTCTGGGCGGTCATGCCATCTACGGCCAAGGCTGGTGGAGCCGTACGGAGGTGGGTACAGAACGGTATGCTACTATCAGCACGTCAGATTCTTGGCGTCTGGCCGGATACTGTTACATTCCTAACTACCGGATCATCGAAGTATGCTTTGCTGATGGCTATTCCAGAGGGGGTGCCGATCACATGACACCTGCGATACCTACGATAACCCGTGAACAGCTTGATTGGCTCACTGACTGTTGGACACCAGGCAGTCAAGGGGTTCGAGGCAGTCAAGGGTTTCGTACGTGGCTTGCCGGAAGTGATCGCGCTCACGAGCTCATTAGGCTGCTTATCCTTGCCGAACAGCGGAGGTTTGATCCACCAATATGATGAAGACCTACCAGCCTGAACGACGGGGTATTGTCATCGAATCGAGCACCATCCATGAAACGCTATACCCCTGACGACGTACTGCTCGTTACCGAACCTACAGGCCACCTCTCCGTCCGATACGGTGGGTGTACTGCTGGCTGTGGTGCCTGCTGCGAATATTTGACTGTTCCACTGGACCCACGGATTAACGATAACGAACCGGAAAAGATTGAAGACCTCCGATACTGGCTGTCACTACATGGACTGACTATGTATCAAGATGGCGACCAACTATCCTTGAATATACCGATTCCATGTTCAAAGTTAGTGACCGATGAGGACGGAGATAAGATCTGCGGCGTCTACGGAACAGATGAAAGGCCGGACCTTTGTAGCAATCTGCCAAGGACGATAAGGGGAGTACGGGGAGTTGAGCAGATCTGCACATACCGCTGGCGTGCTGTTAAGCCTGGAGAGAACCCGTCTACGATACAACGAGAGATGATCGAGGTACAGGAGCAGCGGGGGGATGAGCCCCCATTGCCATACCAAGCTCAGAATCTACGGTAGAAGGGAGGTGATTAAGATGACCGAAGACATTATCACAAGGCTATCCTCGCGCAAGTTCATTGCAGTGGTAGCTGGCGGAGTCGTGACGTTCCTAGCGTCGGCTGGTGTAATCGATCCCAGTACTACGGAAGCACTCACGGGCGCGGCAATCGTCATCGCGTACGTCGTGGTTCAAGGCGTCATCGATTTCCTCGCTTAGGACTACAATATATCGTAGAAGGAGGAGTAATGGTTCAAGAAGTACTAACTGCCGAGAAGGTTGACTCTGACGCTGCTCTGCTAAAAGGGTTCGCTGAAATCTTTGCTAAGGTCCTAAGTGCTGATGTTGAAGCTGCTGATGAAAAGACTGGGGGCCAGATACTAGATTTCACGCTTAGGGGATTCGTCTTCCTATCAGGTCCCTATAAAGATATCAAGACCCGTACCCGTGACTGGACGGCGTATGCTGACATTGACGTAAATATTAACGAGGCCCGTCGTTGGGCTGCTCAAATGGCAACGGAGGGTATCCCATATTTCTGTCCCCACCTTAACTCCGCACACATGGAGGTGATTGTACCAGGGGTTCCAGAAGCGTTCTGGCTCCAGATGGACTTGGAGATCCTAGACCACGCTGCTGCGATATTCTTGCTACCAAACTGGAGGGAGTCTCAGGGCGCAAGGGCAGAAATGGAATACGCGCAGGTAGCAGGTATACCTATCTATACCCACAATATGTTCGAAAGGTTTGTAGACGATTGGCGGAGCGGACGTATCCACAGCGTACAGGGGAAGGAGGAAGAAGATGCCGTACATCAGTCAGATAGCCAGGAACCGCCTCTCGGAACCAAACCGAACTCCGACAACGGTGGGGGAGTTGAACTACGTGCTGACTGGAGTGATACTCAATTGGCTTAAATCACAACCACCAAATTACAAGAGCTACAACGAAGTCATAGGCGTGCTGGCATGCATGAGCCAGGAACTCTATCGTAGGGTGGTCGTGCCATACGAGGAGGAGAAGATAAAGGAGAACGGAGATGTCTTTTAACCTTGGAGAAGAACGATAGCATGGAAGGTAGCCTTAGCCCTACGCGGAGCACTGGTAGCATTAGTGTTATCGACGACGGCGGTGGGCGGGGCAGAAGAAGGGAGCAACGATGGTATTAAAGAAGCTCGGATATGGTCCACGCCTATCGGGGCCTGGCACCATATGCGGTCACTCGAACCTAGTCCGCCTTTGTACCGAGGAGGGGTGGGACAGGAAGATACTGGAGTGCCTGACGTGCAAGGCACAGTTCCTCATATCGGGGGAGCCAGCACCAATCAAGGAGGGGCCTATCTTCAAGGGGATCAGTCCTTTATCGAAGGATACCGTAGCGCGGAAGGGTCGCCAGAATACGAGGAACATTTAGTCAACGATGTACTACCCTGCGAAGATGCCGAAGGGTGGGGGATAGGATACTATGCCAATGGATATATCTCACGCGCGCAGTTCGACCAAGGTAGCTGGGCAACTGCTACGGCAGGAACTAACCTCAACGACCCAGCCAATCCTTACCATGTTGGTGCAGCCGTGGCTAACTGGATCAACATCATCGATGACCCAGGAAGCAGCGCAGGGTGGCCTTACTGCTGGAAAGTTGGCGTTCCGTTTGGTTCTCGGTGATGTTGTCCTCGAAGTCCACGGCCCGCTTGTGAAGCCATGACTAAGCTATATCTCGTCGGAGCATTGAGGAATCCTAAAGTTCCTGTTGTAGGAAATAGGCTACGTGCTATTGGGTACGATGTCTTCGATGAGTGGTTTGGAGCCGGTTACGAAGCTGATACAAAGTGGCAGGAGTATGAGGAAACACGAGGTCGGCACTACCATGAAGCTCTCTATGGTAGAGAGGCCGTTAACATTTTCCAGTTCGATCTTCGAAATCTGAATGACAGTGCTATAGGTGTTCTGCTTCTACCTGCTGGCAAGTCAGCACACCTAGAGCTAGGATACCTGATCGGACAGGGCAAGCCCACGTACGTACTCTTCGACAAAGTACCAGACCGATGGGATGTAATGTACCAGTTTGCTACGAAGGTATTCTTTGACGAGAATGAGCTGATAGCAGAGCTACAGGATAAGTTGCCGGAGCAGTTCGACTACGAAAACTAGGAGCGTGGAAGCGGCGGCTGTCAGCCCTCCTTGCCTTATCACAGTACCCTTACCGTGGTGGTTGGCAGTATGGATGTGGGCCTGAGTAGCAGCGGCGTCAAACCTATCGCTGATACCGTTGACCTGGCGGGAGAGGCCGTCGAAGCGTGAGTCCATACGGGCTTCCAGGGTAGCCAAGCCTCGCTCGACGAAGATAAGGCGGCGGGCAATATCCTCATCCATCGAGGTTGATCTCGACCCCCTCTAGCAGATGTTGAACATTCTCTGTCGAAGCTAATCGAACGGCTTCCTTCCCCGTGTTAAGCTCGTAGAACGCCTGCCTAGTCTGGTGTAGTATATCCTTAGCCCAGTCTCCATCTTCTGCGGAGACGAAGTTGTTAATCAACATCACGTCTCCGACGGTTACATAGAGGTCTACAATCTCCTTATCATCGTCCGCTTCTAGAGCATAGAATACAGCATAGAGCTTTGTGCAAAACTCTAGTGCATCTTCATCTGAAAAGGGACGTACCGCCTCGCGTAGGCCCTGACATGCAGCTCTATTCAGTAGCAGATGCTGAAATAGTCTTCCCATTACGCTTTTCCCTTGTCTACAATCCTATAGAACTCCCGTGTCTCGAAGTCGTAGTCCAGATCCTCGTCGAACATCCAGTTCAGCAATAAATGATTCCATTCCACACAGAGCTTACGCTTCAACCTTAGCGGTAGGTCCACTAGTGGAAATGGTCGCGTACGCCAACCGTCTGGGCGCCGTTCTGAAGTATCGTTCTGGAATAGTTCGACGAACTCTCGTAGGTTTGCAGCATTGCTGCCCCAACCGTAGTCAACAGGGCTAGGGATGCGGGGATCATCACTCTGTACCCAGACAGAGTAGTGCGTTACCTTCCCCCTTGTCGCCTCCATGTCGAGCTGCCACTGATAACCTGCAATACGCTTGATGGCAGTTTCGTCCGTGAGCTTGGCACAGAACAGACAGCCATCAGCCACGACCGCAGGCTCTTTCCACTCTAGATCATGATCAACAGTGATAACTACCGTCTGCTGTTCATTACGATACGGATGGCCTACGAGATAGCCTGCGTAGTATTGAGCAAGCAGCGTGTGCTCGTCTACGATATTCTGGGGAGGATTGACGATCTCGCGCATGGACTATGGCCTACTTTTCCTTTCAGCGTCGTCGCGCTGAGATGGACATAAACGCTCAGGCGCATAGTGCCGCTCTGGATCGACGGATGGCCTGGTTCGTGTCGGTGTCGTTGTCCGTGTCTTTGTGACCACAGTTATGATACTCCTTTCCTACAATATAGTATACCATTAACAGTGGTGCGGCCAATACTTTTCTACGAGAGCTAGTGCCCGATCTTGTTTCCCAGATTGTATAAGCTCCTTATCAATTCTTACTCATCCCACTCTATAATAACGATACCTGGGCCACCAGCACCACCATTCGCGCCGTCTTCATTTACTACATCAGCACCGGATGCACCGCCCCCCCCTCCACCTGACGTACCGGCCGAACCTGCGACTGACGATGCTGAATTAACTGCTTTCGATCCCGCGCCCCCAAAACCGGTAGATGAAGCACCCCCACCGCCCCCACTACCACCAGCTCCCGCTGTGGCCGTCCCGCCAGCCCCACCACCAATAGCCAGAGGAAACGCTCCACCACCATCACCTCCTGCTGCAGCGTTCCCCCCACCACCACCACCACCACCACCTAAACCGATAGGAGTAGACGCGCTGCCACTAGCTCCTACCAGGCCAGCAGTTCCACCTGCTGTACCTCCACCACTAGCACCTCCTGTTGAACCCCCTGTCGCGTCTGGACCTCCAGCACCCCCTACCCCCCCAGCTAACGTTATAGAACCTACGATAGTGGAACCTCCTGTTCCACCCGTACCCCCATCCCCCGCACTGCCTGTTCGGCCTGCGCCCGCTGCTCCGGCTGCTCCAATTGTGATCGACAGTGTGCCAGAAGCAATATAGTAGGGGAAAAGATGGGTACCTGCTCCTGCTCCACCTCCAGCAGCGCCACCACGGTTAGCACCAATAGTACGTGCTGCCCCACCTCCACCTCCTCCTCCGCCTGCTGCCGTAATATAGATGATCATGGAAAGCCTAGGAGGAACGAAGGTTCCGTCTGCTGTAAACAGTTGCTGCCTACGGCGTGCCTGTTTTAGAAGCCCTTGAGATATGAGTATCTGAAGCTCCTCTAGAATTACAGCTACAGGATCTATTGGAGGAATCCGCAAGCCCCGCCACGCTTCTTCGTCCGATTCTTCTTCTGGGGTTGGAAATCCATATTGATCAATAGGCATCGTAGTCTATCCTCGTGGTGGTGTAGCCAACGGCGCTTGAGCTGCAATACTTGGCGGACCGGCTACGACTTCAAAGTCAGCATCGATTCGGATAACAATAGGGCGTCGGATAGGCTCTGTCTGCGTCATGGTATATGCTAATGCCCATTGGAACTGCGTACCAAAAGGCTCAGCCGCAGGAAGCCTAGCAACAAACGGTGGGCGTGCTCCGAAGTCTAGCTTTGACCACCGTTCATGCGTACCATAGCGGTAGTACATGGTAAGGGTCGTCATGCCATCGAAGTCTCGACCGAAGACACGGACTTCCCGCAGCTTTATCAGTCCTCCGCCTACGGGGTCGAAGATGGATGATTCAACGAGTCCTGCGGATTGAAGCCACGGCCACATGCCCTGTTCGGTAAGGTGGTAGACATAGATGTTAGTGCGACCTAGGAGGGTAAGCTTTCGAGGATTAGAGCCAGTCGCCCCGCCAACGGGGGCCATAGCAATGACACCAATCTCATCCGTGGCATTTACTGAGCCAAGGTCATGCCAACCACCACCGGCAACGCCTGGCCTTCCCATACAAGCGTGGGGGTAGACACCGGAGCGATCCTGGCCTTCGGAGGCAAAGTTCGTGGTATCTACCGTCGGCCTCCAAGGAATGACGCGAATATCGGCAGGCCGTACCGTGGCGCTGAGAGCGGTAGAAGGTTGGAGCCTAATGTAGTAGGATGTCCCCGTATCGCTACTAATGGCACGCGCAGTCCAGTCGGTAGGATTACCTGTGAATACGATCAGCCCCGACTGGCCCAGTGTAGCACCCGATAATAGGGTGAAGTCCGTCAATGCCATCGTCTGCCAGGCTGTACCGTCCCAGTACCATGCAGACAGGGTAGCCGTAGTCGTATTTACCTGTGTTGCGCCAATATCAAACTCGACTAGCATTGCGCGGAATGGGAACCGTGCACCGATGTACACAAAGTCCTGAGGTGCTGTCGGCGATAGAGCATCCCATGTTGCACGAGTAGAAAGGTCCTGATCACCGCTCTCTGAGCTATAGTCCGTAAAGGTGCTCTCATTGTCCAAGGTCTTCCATGATCGAAGACCCTCGGTTGCGTGCGTACCAACATTAATCAGCTTACTATTGTAGGTCGCAAAGCCCGCCAGTCCGTGTTCTTCCTTCGATCCTGATCCGCCAACGTATCCGCGAGATACTGCCGTAGCACCTGCGATCCAATCACGGTAGATACCGAGAGCTGAGAAGACCTGACTGGTAGTATCGAATCCTGGCGCGGCACGTGGACCGAACGGGGAAAACTCTTTGACGGTATAGCCGTCGAAGATAACCGCACCACCTCCACCTTTGCCAATGATTAGGTTAGGACCAAGCGATACTGTAGCCCGTCCATTATCAGGGTTAGGATCAGCCTCCCATGCGGGAAGCATATTCTCCCAGAGGTCCAACGACCTATTGTAGAGGAATATGCCTTCGGGTTTCAGTACACAAGGTACTCCCCTTACGCCTGCAATATTATTGATGTCTGTGGTTGCCCAACCGACACGGGTAATGGCAGCCCAGTTTGTAGCGGCTGCAGGATCGCTGCCATAGGGACAGAAGGTTATACCATTCCACCGGACAGCAGACGCAGGTATCGCAGACCCATAGAGGGCACCAGAGATCGATGCCACCTTATCCCGCTGTACCGTGCCTGTGATCGTGTCAGCAGAACCGGCAATGTTGAAGATTTGGATATTGCCGTTATCTCCTTCGGCGACAACGAGACGTTGGATGCCCGATCCGTTGTCGTGGAAGCAGGCACCTGTAGCGATCTGGGCGAGGGTGATCCTTGACGTAGATACGCCGAACTGTAGTTGGAAGACAATGGCATCTGCGATATAGATCAGAACAGGGTAGCGGGCATTTGTTGCTCGCCACTCGGCTGCCCAAATTGGGGGCCGGTTGATCGTAGACGCATGGGCTATCGTGGTCAGCGCATCGGCTACGCGAAGCTCTCCTGGATAGCGCGTGTCCCAGCCACGATAGACGCGGTTGTAGCGGAACTGGCTTCCAGCGTATCGCTCGTCTCCATATCCCTCATGCGCGGACTCGAATAGAGGGACTGTCCGAATGTTGGATTCGGGCTTGTCAGCAGGCTTTTGTGGTGGCACATCTACACTCGTAAGTAGGGTACGGAGATTGTCCGCTCACGGGTCTGAATACCCTTCTGCTCTGGGCCATAAAGACGCTCAAACTTCGACAATCTATTCTCAGCCAATTGTAGAACGCCTGCGTAGAAGTCAGCTTCATGGGGTGCTTTGATCAGCATGGCCTCGGCAATGAGCTTGGCGGTCGCTGCGGCTGCGTAGTCTAGCGGACAGAGCGTTGTCGCTGCGTCACCAACAGCACGAGCAGCGGCGGTCAAGTAGGTTGCGGACAATGCCGTGTAGTATATCCTCTCGTCATACATGTATGGCCTGCCGGTCATTGGATTGTCAAATTGGAGAAACACCGCATCGTTGACCTGCTTCGGGTTAACGCCCATGATCTCTTCGAGCTTCTCATCTCCGAAGTCAGGACTCGTCTGGACGGGATAGTTTGTCAGTCCATATACCGGCCCCACCTTCTCGCGTGAGTCTACACGGGCCTCAAGCTGCATCCGCCTGGCATCTTCCTTATGGAAGAACACTGGCCCCCATTCTACGATAGCGGTAGCCTCGTCTCCACGGAGCCAGATTTCGATGGAATCGGATCCCGTGGGTATGGAGCCTGTGACTTCGATGCCCGTCCAGCCTCGACGGGTGGAAGTTGCTGTACCCGATAGTGTGACGTTAGCACCTGCTGTAATATCCCTGACTACGACGGTAGCCGTGCCTGCTCGGACAGATACCGGAACGTAGAGGTAGAACCGATCACCAGGTTGAAGGGCTGTGATAGCCAGGCTCTCCGCCCGACCATTTACGGTACTGCCATCGTTGGTTACTAGAAGGGTTGCCCGCCAGACCTCTGTAGGAAACGTACCGCCCTGCCTTGCTAGAGTAGCAGAGGCTCCGGCATCCCAGTTCGTCGTGTCTACTTCCCAGTTGGGATTCGTGACCAATGATACTGGGAACAGTCCCCACTGGGAGCAGATCGAAGTCAGTGCCTCATCTCGTAGTCTATCAACGTCATCGGGGTCGATCCCCTGCCGCCAGATTTCATAGCGAGCGGCGGTCGTAGGGGCAACGTCCCATAGTGGACTGACATAGAGATCACCTAAATCTTGGTCCAGATAGTCAACAAAGGTTTGGTAGCCTGCTGCCACGCCTCCTGTCGTGGATATACGGACTTGGCAGCCATTGAAGGCTGTAGACGGGAGAGCAGCAGCGCCTACGAGACGGGTAGCGTCACGGAGACGGGAGGTAGTCCCTGTAGCCGTAGGCGCGCCGAGGACGCGGATTAGACCGTACTTCTTGAGTTCGGTCCTTATGGCTTCCCCAGTACTTGCTGCCATATCGCTGTCCTAGGTTAGGATATTCGAAGAAAACTCTGCCCAGACAGCCGAGACGAACCCTAGTACAGCCGTAGTACCACCATGATGTTCCAGAAGGGTACCTGGGCCAACAATAATAGGCTTAGTTTCAGGGTCATATATAAGATTCGCCTCTGTCCAGTATGAGGTTGCGGCTACACCCTGAATGTCACCTCGACGTTGGAGGTGTGCTAGCTCAATACCAAGTACAGGAGTCGGTGTTGCATCGGCTGTATATACGCTCCGTGCCAAGACCTGCGATGAGCTTGTCTTATCCGTTCGGAGGTTGAATATTACTTCTGCTGTTGCGGCGCCTCCTGTTATCTGCGATATACGGTCAATGCTAATCATGGCTTCACACTCGTCCCCGTCAGTATCAAGCAACTGATTCAGTAGTGAGATGCGCACGCTCAGCGGTATCATACTAATACCAGCCGGAGCACCCACGGTCAGCATGGGCCGTGCTAGGACCATTACGGTGCCATCACCAACGGGCGTAGTCAGTGAACCCACGGTAACTTGGTGGACACGGCCCTCAAGAACAAGCGCCTGGACCCAGGGCATCACAATAGGCGAACCGTCACGGAACGCCCGCAGTGCTACAACAGCACCGTCTGATACATATGTAAGGTCTTCAACCTGTGCTTGTACCTGTAGCCCCTCATCGTGCGGCCTGACACCGCTTGGATTAGATTCCTGGTCAACCATATTCTATACTCCTATCGTAGATATTCTAGCCCGTACCATCCCAGCGGCTCATTAGGGTAGCATTGACTCCTGGTGTTGTAATGGCCGTTACAGTGAACGTTGTAGGAGCTGCTCCTCCCGTTATGTCTATAGCGCCCTCAATGTCCGGCTCGCCTGAAGCACCTGCTAGGAAGATGCTTGCTGTTGAGGCCCACGTACTAACATCAGGCGAGGTGGTGCCAGATGATAGACAAAAGAAGATGTAGTACATTGCTGGAAGTAGCAGTACAGAGGGACTAACTGCTACAACTCGCTCACCCGTATTAGCGCCAACTGCATCAGTAACGTTTACTAATAGAGTGCCTCCGTCCATCGTATACAGCGCAATCCGTTCAACCGCATTTGCGCTCCCTGCTATCGATGCGTTATAGGTAATATTATCTAGCTCTAGTGCAGTGGTAAGCACCACAGCACCGATCCTACCGGAAGCAGTTGTAGGCGTAGACGTGGTAGCAGTACCACCAGTAAATAAGGGATAAGGTATCGCTACACGGGCCGTCTCTACGCCTGTGTAACGAAAGGCTGCATTAGCTCGGTCCTCCCACATGGGGGCCGTCCTGCCAGTCGTACTCTTTGGATACCATATCTGAGTGGACATTCTACTCCTCTAAGACCTTCGGGTTTCTACCTTCTTGGTCATCTTCGTGATATTGACTTGTGGGCGTTCCATCTCATCCCTCTGAACATTTTGTCGCAGTTCATCATATACCCTATCGGGCGGATAACTGGTCTTCTTCATTGCTTTGTCAAGCTGATGATAGACCTCTGGATCGCCAGCAGGGGGCATTGCGCCGTCCCCCATCTTCATGACCTGGCGATATACGCTACGTCGTATTGCAGACTCTCCACACTTACACCTGGCCTTACCAGTCCGTGTGAAGTTACCGAGTATAGAGAACTGGTCGAAGGTATGGCCGTTGGGACAATCGTAGGTGTAGATCATCGAAACATCCTCGGTAGGAAGGTCCTACGCATACGTGTCCAAAATGAATTGTTGACCGATTCCATTACCTGTTCCTGGTAGGTTGCGCTCCGTTCAGGGAATCGCAGCACACCTGTTTCCCTGTCCGTCCACCATGTATAGATCGGCGACTCCATCCGCTCGTTCGGCTCGTTGAAAGCGTCCCCACCACAGATGCAGCGGATCCGCATCCCAGCATACGACCCATAGAACCTCTGATCCTTTGTTGCCCTACACGCTGAGCATACGAACCGTGTAAAGGCTGGCTGCCTCTTCTTTCCTGTTTCTTCACTCATTTCACTACCTCCTCGATAATATTATTGGTCTTGGGGGAGTAGGCAAGCGGCGTACCTACTCCCATTATATCCTAGTCCTATTACAGGAACGCGGATTCCGGCAGCTCAGCCCAGGTAGCCTGAGCGAAGGCCGTACCTGAAGTGACCTGGTACAACTGAACGTCTAGAGACGAACCGTCAACTCCAACAGGAGCAACAGGAGCGTTCTGCACGTTCCAGACACGGTTGTTCTCAAACCCAACCGCCGCGTCGATGTCGAATGACGTAACGTCATGGAGAAGCCAAACCTCCACGCCCGTTAGCACATCCGTTTCAGTATCAGCGGTATGAGCAGCCGTTGCAGCCGTTGAAACCGGCGAGTCAAGCCGGAGGTTAACCGGCGTAATCGCCGTTTCCGTACCACCCGTCCCGTTCAGGGTCGGCGAGACAAACACGAGGTATTGGGCAACTGCCGCACCTGTCACAAGGGAACTTACACGAACCTCCAACGGGAGGAACGCAGTACCGTCAGGAATGTCCACAAACAGCAACTTGTCATCATCGCCAAGCGACGCACCAGCCAGTACCGTCATACCAGTGACATTGATCGTGCTAGGCTGGGGTGCTGGTGCCGTGAAGCAGCGGCCTTCCAGTACCAGAGCCTGAAGCCACGGCATAACAATCGGAGAGCCGTCACGAGTAGCACGCAGCGCAAGCCACGTACCATCAACGCCTCGACCGATGCTTTGCTGTTGTGCCCTTACATATAGATCAGCCATAATATTGTTGTTCTCCTTTCTAGTCCCGTTTC
>ERZ1292637.345-Hain-H14-01um-R3-345-length-30770-cov-5_pt2 | contig 29366 bp, 38 predicted proteins | sample MGYA00564405_ERZ1292637 | MGnify/ENA primary metagenome ERZ1292637 (study PRJEB36523, sample SAMEA6512645) | groundwater metagenome | collected 2019-01-09 | study: AquaDiva: Metagenomics assemblies of 32 groundwater samples | reverse complement strand
TAAGACCTGTTCTTTCAGGTATGGTCTAATTACAGTCATACAAACCTACTTTGATTGGTTAGAATCAAAAAGAACTAAACATTTACTATCCCTTTTAAAAAAGGGCGATAGTTTAATCGGCCATAGCTTTGGTGCTGTGGTGATTTCAGATACATTAAAGCTCTTATCAGAGCAAAACTACCAAAACCCAGAAAATCCCATTAAATTGAACAAGGTATATCTTTTTAATGCGGCCTTAAACACAGATGCTCAACTAAATACCGAATATGTGAATAAAATCTACGTCTTTTATGATAAAAAAGACTGGGTTTTAAAGATTGCATCATGGTTTCCTTGGAGTAAACTTGGGAATATGGGGCAAGTAGGGGCAAAGATTCTTGATTCGCGAATCGAGAATAGGGAAATAGAGGATAAATCTCCATTTTGGAGCTATGTCCATAAACGGATATTCAAAACACGCAAAACAGTAGATGAATACTGTGATATTATTGATAAACTCGAGGCAGAATAATGAGTGGAGCAGCAGGAGCAGAATTAATTAGTGTACTATTACCACTAATTCAATCGTTTCTTAAAGGAAAGAGTGGTGATGAGCTGAGCACTCTATTAGGTAATAACCCAGACGCCCTTCGGGGTCTATTGGGGGGTGGTGCTGGTGGCGCCAGCCCTACAGTCATCCCTTACCCCCCGGACAAATCATTAGAAATCCTCTCTATGATGATGCCTCTATTGAAGCAACCTCCTTTAGTAATTATACCTAAAGATAATAGCATTGGTATTGCGGATATTCCTCCTAGTCAAGCTGCTACAGCTGCTAAGGATGAAGAAATTGCGGCGCTGCATGCAAAACTTAAAGCTGGGGAAGAAAGGCTTATAGCACTTGAAAAGTTCGTTAATATCAATAAAGATAAGAAGATCTAATGTTAGAGGATAAGGTTTCAGAGATTGTGACTCTCGTAGACAGAAAACGCCGATTATACCTTACATCAAACCAAATCTATGACAAGATTAATATGAAAACGGGGTTGATTTTAACAGGCTTTGACACTGTCATGGGTCAATTGATGCCACTATTAGGAAGATTAGGGAAGAAATAAATGACTAATGCAGAATTAGAAAAACTAAAGAAACAAATAGAAGATGCTCAAGCTGCTGTATTAGCAGAAGAAGAAAGACGTAAGCGAGCCGCTGAATTAGGTGTCTCTGGTGTTGAAATTGACACCTCTAAGATTGAATCTCAATTAGATGACATTATTGCGGATGAGAAACAATCAGTCGCATTACTTAACCGATTTAATCAAGTATCAGACCAAATTTACGCTAAACTAGAAAAAATCTCTTTAGACTTATTGAGATTAATGGAAGCTGGTATGCCTCTTTTAGAGAAAGCAAATAAAGGTTAATAGTGCAGCAAAACCAAGATATTGAGTGTATTTGGAATCCCGGTAGGCCGACTAAGTACCACTCAGGATTAGTCTAAGACTTAGTTAGAAAGAGAGCCATAGGCTGGTCTAATGTCATGATCTCTGCTTCTTGGGGTATATCTGAGAATACCTTCTACAGTTGGGCTAGAGATAATCAAGAATTTGGGGACGTACAAGAATTCTCTAAAACCCTATACCAAGCCTGGTGGGAAGAAAAAGGCTATAAGATGGTAACAGGTCAAGAGAAGGGCGACTTCAAGACATGGATTTCCCATATGAATAAACACCATGGATGGGCGGGAACTAACCCCAACATATCTACAGGTGACACGATTCATATTGGAAATATGAATGTCTTATCTGTCAGTCATGATGAAATCAAGAAGAAGCTTGCTGATTTGATGGAACGCAATGGCGCCCTTAATATCAGTGACCTTAAAGTAAAGCTATTAGATAATGACAAGCAATAAAGACAAGGAAGAGTTATTACAGTTACTACAGGCTATGGAACATAACCTGAAGTACCGTAAACTCTATACTTGGTACTTTCAAGATCATTTCATAGAACCGATTAATGGTTGTGATATCAGTAGGGATAAATACAAAAAGCACCTCGCATTTATGCAAGCCGGCGCTAAATACAGAGAAAGAGCTGTCATAGCCCCTAATAGGGCAGGGAAGACGGAAATGATGGCCGTCGAGGTGACTTATCACCTTACAAAGGACTACCCTACATGGTGGGAAGGAAAGCGCTTTAAAGGCTCTATAAACGTCCTATGCGTAGGTAAGACAAATCAATCAATACGAGATGTACTCCAAGAGAAGCTGCTTGGTATGCAATTAGAGCCTGGAACCGGCATATTGCCGTACGCAGAGCATAATAACGGTGTAGGGGTCATTAAGACCACTACCAAACCGAATACTGCCGGAGCTACGCTCGATATTTTCGTACGAGATAAGAATGGGGATATTAACCATTTGTTGTTTCTATCACAAGAAATGGACTTTGGGGTAATAATGGGGCGAGCATTACACTTCATATGGTTTGATGAAGAATGCTTAAACCAGCTCTTCTATGAAGAAGCAATGCAACGTACAGTTACAACGAATGGTATTGTTGTCCATACGTTTACACCACTAGATGGTATGACGCCTACGATCATGACTTTTTGTCCTGACCGCCATCCAAGAGAGGATGGGGTGGTTATGGATAGTGAAGGGAATATCCAGAAGAATCGATATTGCATTAACTTATCTTTAGTGGATACCCCCCATCTCACACCTGAGATGATTGAGTATCAATTCAGTATTAATCCGGAAGGTCCAATACGAGATGCTAGATGCTATGGGATACCTAGCATAGGTTCTGGTCAGATCTTCCCATTTACTTCTGACCAAATAACCTGCGCTCCATTCCAAATTCCCCAACACTGGCCTGTAGCATTTGGAATAGACTTTGGGTGGACGGAGACGGCTGTAGTGTGGATGGCTATGGATCCCAACAGTAAGACGCAATATATTTATGCAGAGTACTTTAAAGGACACGCCCTACCACTAGAACATGTAATGGCTATTAGAGCTAGAAGTGGATGGAGTATACCTGGCTTAGCTGATCCCGCTGGGATGCAATCTAACGCAATGACAGGTAAAGAATTTGTTACAGAATACAGCAATCTTCTTGGCAAAGACTTAACACTTGGAAACAATGCTATAGCTGCGAGTATAGCCAGATTACAACTTAAGTTTACATGTAATCAATTAAAGCTTTTCTCTACATGTACTCATATCATGAAAGAAATTAGTCTTTGGAGATATGATGATAAAGGGCAGCCAGCTAAGAACCAAGATGATCACTGTATTGATGCACTTAGATATGTTGAGAGTAAATTCGAAGACGTAGCTGAAACAGAATTAGAGAATATGAAGAAAGAGGCGGGTATTGATGAATATAGAGAATATCAACAAGATACACGCTCAAAATGGACTGGATATTAGGAATGGCTGATACCAAAAAGCTCTTAGAGTTAATAAATAAGAAGAATCTTTCAGAAGACTATGATGATGATAAACGTAAAGAAATCGCTCGTCAAGTCTGTGAAGGTTTCGAGATTGATAAAGAATCTCGCTCTGAGTGGCTTGATAAGAATACCAGAGCTATGGAAATGGTGCATCAAGTAGGGGAAGCGGCTGCTGAAAAGAATGATCCATTCGAGAACTCTGCTAGGGTTATCTACCCCTTATTAGCGCCCGCTATCATTCAATCCACAGCACGGCTCGTCCCACATCTACGACGAAATGACAAGGCGGTATTGATCCACGTTGCGGGTGAAGACCCAATGGGTACCATACAAGAAAGAGCTGAGCGCGTCAGTAAGTACCTGAATTGGGAAATACTGGTTAAATCAAAGTGGATGCTTAGAAGTCACAAACTAACGAGTATCTTAACGGCTTGGGGTATGTGCTTCAGAAAACAATACTTTGATGAAATCCGCGACGAAGTCTGTGATGAGATACTTCACCCAAGAGATGTTATTATCAATAATGCCACTCAGACGTTAGAAGATGCTAATCGTATTACCGTTATTAGTTATCTAAATCAGAATGACATAGTCTCTCAGATTAATTTAGGTTATTTTAATAGTGACCTTGATCCCACCTTAAAAGATAAAAGTAAGTTTGATCTTTTGAAGGATGGGAACTATGAAACTATTGAAAATGATCCAAAAGATGATCAACCAATTTATGAGATTTTAGAGCAATACTGCTACCTAGATCTCGATGAAGATGGGTATGCTGAGCCTTATATTGCGTTCGTGCATGCTCCTTCAGAAACCTTAATGGGGTTATATTGTGCCTATGAAGCAGATGATATCAAACTTGACAGAAACCTTAATTTTATTGCTATCGAGAGAAGACTCCGCATTACCGATTATCACTACATTGATGATCCAGATGGCGGCTATTACAGCATAGGGTTAAACCACTTATTAATTAATCCAAATGAAGCCATTAATGCTTTATTGAGGCAATTAGAAGATAGTGGGACATTAGCCAACTATCAAGGCGGCTTCTGTACAAAGCTAGCGAAGACAAAACAAAGGGATTTACGGTTTACAAAACCGGGTCAATGGAAGGTCTTAGAATGTCCACCTGACACCGATTTAACTAAAGCTTTCTTGCCATTACCGACTAAAGAACCTTCAGCGGTATTATTTCAATTATTAGGTTTATTAATCGAATCAGGAAAAGAAATCGGCGGTATAACCGATATAATGACTGGTGATACGCCCGCCCAAAACGTCCCTGCTACGACTATTCTAGCCCTTATTGAGCAAGGGACGAGGGCGTTTAAACCCATCGTTGAGAAGTTATTTTATAGTTTAGCTACTGAGATGAAAATTAGATTTCATTTATCTAAGAACATCTCACAAGAAAAGTATCAAAGATTTCATAATAATGAGCAAGTCAGTCTTGTTCAGGATTTTGAAGAAGATAGTTTTGATATTACTCCTGTCGCCGACCCCTCGATTAGTTCAGAGGCACAGAAGTATGCAAGAATGCAAGCCTTAATACAGGCAATGCCAAATTTTCCAGGATTAATCAATCCGAGTGCGGTTTTAGTCGAGTACCTAAAACAACTCGAATTACATAATCCAGAACAATATATGATTCCGCCGGAGCAACAACAACAAGCCCCTGATCCTAAACTCATAGCCGCTCAGTTAAAACATCAAGTTGATATGGCTAAGTTGCAGATTATGCAAGCGGATGAACAAATTAAACAGAAAGAAGTAGAAGTCAAGATGCTGAAGACTAAGATAGATCAGCAAGAAATGGCACTAAAGGCTAATGAATCTCAAGCTAAGATTGGTAAGATGAAAGCAGATGCTTTTAAAGACCAACAACAAGCGGAGCATTCAGAACGTATGACCAAGGTAGCAGAGGAGAAGAATGACCTTGAAGCAGAACGTATTCGAGTTATGGAGATCGCTGCCAGAAACAAGGCACGCACTTAAACAGTTAGATGAAGCGATCAAAGATGTGGAATTGTCTATAATTGGCGGTAACACCGATAGCAGTCTAACAGTTGAGGACATTGGACGTAATTACATAAGAGACTCTAATTACCTTAGAGGACTCAAGTTTATACAAGAGATAGTAGACGACTTAGAGGAGTAATATGACGTACATAGAATATAAAAACTATATTTTACCTACACCACCTGGTTATTGGATTCTTGTCGAGATGGAGAACAAATATCTTGAGGAGGCTAATGCCGCAGAATATAAAACACAAGGCGGGATTATTGTCACAGAGACCTTAGTTCGGCAAGATAATTATGCCTCACCATTAGCTACAGTAGTTGCAGTAGGTGAGGGTTGTTATAAAAGTTTCTTTAACCAAAAGACGGGTACATCTGTTGATTGGTGTGAGGTTGGTGATTTCGTACTTCTTGAGGCTCATAGTGGGCGTATAGTGAAGCATGAATTTGGAAAGAAATTTCCACATGGGCTGTTTCAAATAGTCACAGAACAGAATATCTGTGGTAATTATGGATCAGCAGAAATAGTAAAGCAATTAGCATAAATAGGAAAATTTATGGAAAATGAAATGTTTGAGGATGAAACTCCTCAAGAAGAGATTCAGGTTGATACCCAAGAAGGGTATGATGATACCCAAACTGGGTATATAGATAATCCTGATGAATATGTTCAACGTACTGGTAAACCTCGTGAGACTTTTAGATCAAAGAAAGAGTATGACGAATTTGGTGCTTTAAAAGACGAACTTAAAGCCGTACGTGACGAATTGAAAAACTGGAAAACTACAGCCCAAATGACGGCAAGTATGTACACAACAGTTGATCAAAAGGCTTATGAACGTGCCTACAATGAAATTCAAGAAAAGGTAGCTGAGAATTATGCCATGGGTGATACCCAAGCTGCTCAAGCTGCACAACAAGAGTTAACTCAACTACAGCAAGCAGATCATCAAAAGCGATTAGCTGTACAACAAGAGCAACTCAGACGGATTGAACAAGACTTTGTAGAACGTAATAAAGACTGGTACAATGAACAAAATCCTGACCTGCAACGAAAGGCACATTTTTTAGTCGATAAGTATAAATTAACGCCTAACATCACTGCAGATCAGATTGTCAAAATGGTAGAGACTGAAATCAGAGAATTTGAGTTACCAAAAAAACAAAAAGCTGGTTCCACACCCAATATATCCAGAACGACGTCTGGTGGGAATAAAATAGCACAAGCTGCTACCTCCCGACTACCTGCCTCTAAAAAAGCAGCCTTTGAAGAACAGAAGGCAGTCATGACGAGTATGGGAGTTAAAAACTACACCGAAGCCGATTTTGTGGCTTATTTAAAACGTTACGGAGATATATAATGGATGACAAACTTAATTTAGAAAGTTTGGGCGAAGAACTAAACAGGAATGAAGATATTCATGCTCAATTTAGGCCTCATTCAAGTCAGGCGTATATTCATGCGCTACCCAAATCTTGGATGGAGCCAGGAAAAATGTATCGAAGGGTTGCAGAATCTTTCAACTACTGTCCATTCCATATTGATAAAGCACTGGGTAAAGGATGGAAAGTAATGTACTATCCTGGATCAGAGCTTACCAGTAAAGCGAATTCAATTAAGCAAAAAGAAAATATTCATTCTGGACCCATTCGGGTCGTAACCGCTAACGGAGCAGTGTCCTATTGGATGTGGATAGATGAAAAACGCTATCAAGCTAATTTAAGGAAGGCGGATTTAGAACGTAAAGCTTTACTAAAAGCTTCAATAACAACGTCTAAGTCTCCTACTGGAATTCGCGAAGTCGATAATGACATATATGATCCGTTAGCCAGTAAATAAATATTGGAGATAATTTAAATGGCTAAACGAGCTTTTGGCTTTAAATCTGCTGATGACGGCTCTTCTGATGCGCAAATACAATGTATTGCCCTTTCTGGCAATGCGGATGTCTTAGCACCAGGTGATGCAGTTGTTTTAGTAGGTTCCACCTCAGGAAGTGGAAAAATAGGAACAGGCCCAAGATGCCCCGCTATCGCAAGAGGTGCAGCAACGGGTTCTTTGTGGGGTTTTGTATCCAGTGTAGATCAAGCATCTATTACTCCTGCAAATTTTAATCGAAGACATAGACCAGCCTCTACGGCTTGCTACATTAACGTAATTCCTTTCAAAACATTTAGGGATTATATTATACGAGCAGACGCTGCATTAACTGCAGAAGATGTTGGTGAAAATGTGAACTTAGCAACTATTGCAGACGCTAATACTACTCTTGGTTTATCCGTGATGGAAGTATCTGCCTCTACTGCTGCTACCTCACAAACGGCATATCAAATGACTATTATCGGTATTGAAGATGATGGTACTAATGATATTACTTCAACTACCCCGGTTATACGCGTACGAATGAATAACATTCAAGCCGTTAACGCGTTTGCTGGTGTATAAGGAGAATAAACTATGGCTTTATCAGGAAGAATGGCGACTGGCTTAAATCCACGTCAACTACAAGAGGGTTTAAACAAAATCCTCGACGAAAGTCTAGTACATGTGTACGAAGGTCCACATGAAAAGATTTTCCCAACCAAGTCTCATAAAAAGATAATTTTTGAAATCCAAAAGTTAGCAGGTATGGGGCCAGCCGGTCAAAAAGGCGAAGGTGTCGCAATCAGTAACTACGATTCTGTAGATCAAGTATGGACGTATACCCCTCGATTGTTGACTTATGAAAAATCAGCACGTATCACTTTAGAAGCACAACATTACAATTTGTATATGGACTTGCTTCCTAGGATTGGTAAAGAATTAGCAAAAGCACATAAAATCCGAAAGGATATTGAATGCGCTAACGTTCTTATCAATGCATTTGATACAGCCTATACCTATGGTGATGGTAAAGCGCTTTGCGTCTCTGACCACCCCGTACAATATGGCGGCACGATCAGTAACGTTCTAACCCAAGACTTTGACGAAGATGCTCTTGAAGCAGCTCGTGTCAGAATCTATGGTTTTGTGAATGATGATGGTCAATTAGGTAACTACGAACCTAAGAAACTCGTATATCCTACCAACTTGATGCATGAAGTAGAACGCGTATTGAAATCATCTTTGCAACCAAATACTGCAAACAATGATATCAACGTCAATAAAGATTTAGGTGATATTAGTGAAAAAATTATGTGGAAACGATTAAGTGACACCGACTCTTTTTACATATTAACTAATCATGAAGACGGCTTCTGTTTAGCAGAATCAATGGGCGTAACCATGAAAGAGTTTGCTGAAAACTTTACATGGGATACAGTAGTTTCCACTATTGCAATGTGGGTTCCAATCGTATTGGATTCTCCCCGAGCAATTGTTGGCTCCGCTGGCGTCTAATCAAACTTTAACTTAATTGAGGGGTGAAATTCCCCTCACCCCATGTGGGTTTAAATGGAGATAAAATATGCCTGTTACAAATTTCCCTAATGGATTTTTATATGGTGTTAATGTCCGAGGTGTACCTATCCTACAGTTACATCCTGGAAAGGTTTTTTACGTAAATAATTCCAGCGTAGGTAATGCTGGTAGTGATTCCCAAGCAGGGAATTACAATAAACCATTTGCTACATTAGATTATGCTGTAGGTAAATGTACCGTCTCTCGAGGTGATATCATTGTGCTTATGCCGGGTCATGCTGAAAACGTGGCTACTGCAACAGCGTTAGCTCTTGATGTGGCTGGTATTTCTATTATGGGTCTAGGTGTTGGTACATTACGTCCATCCTTGACTTTGATTACCAATACCACAGCGACAATTGCAGTCAGTGCAGCGAATATATCAATTAGTAATGTTCGAATCATAGCTAATAAAGCAGCTATTGTTTCTGCTATCACATTAACTACAGCTAAGAATTTAACGTTACAAGATGTTGATTTCATCGATACCTCTGCAATCTTAAACTTCAATGCGTTGATTGATACAAATACAACCTCCAATGCCGCCGATGGCTTAACACTGATTAACTGTAATTGGTATGGCTTAAGTGCTGAAACCAATACCACGTGTATCTTAATGGATGGCACGAATCGTGGTCTCGAAGTCAAAGGTTGTTATTTTACACACGCGGGTGTAGCTGACTATCCAGGATTTATGAAGATCGCTGATGGTAAAGTTGTGACGGATGCGAAAATTATTAAGAATATTTTTAATTTCGTAAATGTGTCATCTGCTACAGGCGGTGTATTAATAGTAACTGATGGTAGTACAAACAGCGGTGTTATCGCTGAAAACTTTGTAAAGCATTTAGATGCTACGACAGAAGTTTTGGTTACAGCCTCTTCTGGTTTTGTATTCCATGATAATAAAGCTTCCGCTGTTGCTGACAAGTCTGGTTACTTGTTACCTGCTGCTGATGCATAAGACTAACCCATAATTTCTTAGAGAGCTGTGGTGTAGAGCTAAGCTGTTAATAGCTCGAGGGGTTGACTACGATGAAATCAATAAACAGCTATTGTATGTGGCGTCAACGTGTGGCTCTAAGTGATTAAATTTAAATTGAGGATATTAAAATGGCAATAAGCCGCTCAAATGATGGGTTCTCTGCATTACCTGCTGGTGACCCACTAGCCGACTTAGATATCGGCAACCCTCGAAAGTGGGCTACTTTCATGGAAGATTTCCTTGCTTATGATGTTACACAACTTGTAGGTGGAAATCCGTATACACTCACTGTTGAAAATGCATGTGTAGACACAATCGTTGGACCAACGGGTGTGTTAGCATTGACACTCGGTGGAACTGATAATGACTCTGGTATGCTCCGGCTTACCTCTGTTGGTGTTCAAACTAATGCTAAACGACTCTACTTTGAAGCTAGATTAAATCTAACTTTAGCAAGTGGTGGCACTGTTGCTGCTAATGAAATATTTGTTGGTTTATCTGGTGCACAAACGACCACTAACTTTATCGCTGCTGGTGGTACATCATTAGCTGCAGATAATTGTATGGGCTTCATTAAATATGATGCCGGCGCAACGGCATTCTCAGTGAATCGTAAAGTCGATGTTGAATCAACTGATGCTACAGTGTGGACTCCAACTGACGGTACATGGGTAACTTTATCCTTCTACTTCGATGGATCAAGCACCTATTATTATGTAGATAAAGCTCTAAAGAGTACGTTAGTAGCCGCAGTTCCGACTGTTGTTATGGCTCCTACACTTTATGTGAAAGCAGGCGAAGCAAAAGCAAATGTCTTAAATGTAGACTATGTTTTATTAGCCTTGGAGAGATAATATGGCTGATGCAGTCTCAACCGTAGTAATGTCCGATACCGGACTTCGCTACGATGTTATCTTAACTAACGTATGTGATGGTACAGGTGAAACCTTAGTCAAGAAGATTGACCTCACGGATATATCTTCCATTAATGATCCTGACATTCATCCCAAATCGTTAGCCTTAGAAAAAGTAGAAGCGTCTGTGAATGGATTTGACTCTGTCTCATTATTTTGGGACAGAGATCCCTCTAATTTAACAATGGTAGTTTTACCGCAAGGTAATACCGAGATGTGTCTTCATCAGTATTTAAATGATCCGAAACATGGTCAGACAGGTACAGGTGATATCCTTCTTACTACCAATGCTGCAGGTGGATTATCCGCACAGGAATCTTACACAATTCATCTACGTTTTAAATGTAAATATTAATGAAAATACGAATTAAGCCAGCAGGAAAACGACATATCCCTAAGAACATATGTCGTGATTATAATGGGGGTAAAGATTACTACGTCTATTGTGATTTAACAGGATGGCGTATCTTTGCTTCTGAGGCAGTCACTATGCCTAAATATAGTGGTGTTGCTGGTTTAATCGCTCATAAATCTTATGCCTACGGGAATGCAGCAGGGTACACACCCTTCGTGCCTCCTTCAGAAAAAGGCATACCATGGACAAGAACTAATCATACGAATACGACGGATGCAGCCGACCCAGCTGTATTTGATACTCGTGGTGTGATTACATAAGAATTATTGCAGGGTAAGGAAACGGTTATCCGCTCAGCCTCATAAGCTCAGAATAGTGAGTTCAACTCTCACCCCTGCTACCAAATTAGGAAAGATGAATGGCTCGATCTGGAAGTTATAACTTCACTTTGACTCGTAATAATCTTATTACGCATGCGTTAAGATCCATTAATCTTATTGCTAAGAATGAAACCCCTACTGACGAAATGATGCAGTACTCTGCTGATGCCTTGAATATCTTAATCAAGTCATGGGAAGGAGAAGGCATCCAAATGTGGAACCGTCGTAGGGGTTATTTGTTTACGGCGTATCAAACTGAGTCTTACACCCTTGGACCAACTGGCACCCATGCCACTAACTCCTATATAAGCACTCAATTAAATGGTGCGTTAGCTGCGTCTGCCACTGCTGTAACAGTAGATAGCACGACAGGTATGACAGTTGGGGATAATATCGGTGTTGAGTTAACAGCGGGATCTCGATTCTGGACAACCATTGCTACGATACCTACATCAACCACACTGACGTTAACGACAGGCGTAACCACCGCAGCGGCTGATAATAATTATGTAATCACATATACCAGTAAAATACAAAGACCTCTACGTTTAGTACAGGCAACCTTAAAGGATATAACAACCTCTATAGAAGTAACAATGGCTCCTATAAGTTATGATCAATATTTTGATTATCCGAATAAGACAACGGATGGACAATCCTCCACTTATTATTATGATAAGACAATGGACAATGGTACGCTGTATCTGTATCCAAGACCTAATAATGTTGATAAGATTGTCTGCTTCACTTATCATGAAGCATTAGAAGATGTGGATTCTTCCACGCATGACGTGGATTTCCCCACAGAGTGGTTAGCTGCTCTTAAGTGGAATCTCGCCGTGGAGTTAGCATATGCATACGGTAAATATCCAGAATTAGAAAAGATTGAGCCCAAAGCATTATATCATAAGAACTTAATGCAATGGTTTGATACCGATGAAGAAGATTTAATTATAACGGTGAGTTAATGGAACTAGATATCATCGGTGGTAATTACCAACATAGATTCCAGAATATTAATCCACAAAAAACGATTAATTGGTATGTCGTCAGTAAAACAAATATCGAAGGAAATAAGACATTACATTCTCTGTTTCCGACACCCGGTTTAACGAGAAAGTTTACAATCACAGGTAATAGAGTACGCGGTATTTATGTAGCCACCGACTTAACAACGAATCGATGCTTTGCGGTAATTGATGACACCTTATGGGAATTGTTTAAAGATGGAACGACAACAAGTCGTGGGACATTTACAAATGGTGTGAATAGCACACTACCCGTTTACTTCACTGTTAATACCAATAATCAATTAGGTATCTTTGATGGTGGCTCTTGTGCCGACTATTTAGACAGTTACACCATTGTAACGAATAATGGTAACTTAATAGGGAATACCTTTAATTTAAGTACCAATACCTTATCCACTATTTCAGATGTTGACTTCCCAAATGAAGCGGCAGACAGGGGTAGGGTTTACTTTAGTAATTCAAATGACACCACAGCATGGGCTGCTGCGGATGTGTTTACTCCGACATTTAAAGCGGATAGCTGTATTCGAGTTATTGCTTTTAGAGAAGAGCTTTATTGTTTTGGAAAAGAAACAATGGAAATCTATCTTAATGATGGAACGACCCCCTTTACACGCAGAGAAGGGACAGCATTATTATATGGACTGGTTGCCCCACATAGCGTGGCTCAACATGCCAATGGAATTATCTTCTTAGGAAGAAGTAATCGTGGTCAACCTGCAGTCTATGAATTGACTCATGATTATAAAGTACAACAGATTTCTCCACATTCTGTATCTTGGCAAATAGGTAAGAATGTGCATTTAGAGGACTGCATAGGATATATACAGGAAAATAAAGAAGGACATATTTTCTATTATTTACATATTCCCGGAGCTGATACAACACTCGTCTATGATAATATTAATAATGAGTGGCATGAAAGGAAAAGCACTAAGCCATATTCCTTAACAGACGGCACGACGGAACAGGGAATGTTTCGTGGCAACTGCTATGTTAATTGGGATGGTTTACATTTGTTCGGTGATCGCTACTCCGGGAATCTCTTTGTTGAAGACTATGATGTCTTCACAGAAGACAGTTTAATGATAGCTAGGCGTCGCGATGGGATCATCTACACCCAAGAATATAGACCTCTGTCGATTGATCGTGTTGAGATTGATATTAATAGTGGAGCTGGTGCAACCACTGGTCAAGGCAATGACCCACAGCTTATGTTCCAAGTATCAAAAGATAAGGGGATGACATATGGAAATAAGAGATTTATTCCTTTAGGGGCATTAGGGGATTACTCGAAAAGAGTGAGGATTCATGGATTAGGAATTGCTGAGCATTGGGGTTTTAGATTTGAATTAACTGACCCTATAGCGTGTGTAATTGTCGGCGCTACCGCTAATGGATCGTTTGGTGCTGTGTAATGTCTACCCTAACCACTAAGAAATTACCCGCAATTGACACTAAGTTAACCACTGAAAGTGGAACCATGTCAACTGTGTATCATAGATTTTTTAGAAATTTTAGTGAAGCGTCTATTTCTGTGCCAGCCACCCCCGGTATCGTGGTTTCCACGGGTACCGCTTTTGTTACCCGTACCATAGCCGGTACAGGAAGTCGCATTGAGGTAACCAATGGTAATGGTATCAGTGGTAACCCCACGATTGATCTATCCACTTCCTATGTAGGGCAATCCTCTATTACAACACTTGGTACAATTACTACTGGTGTGTGGAATGGAACAACGTTAGCTGTGGGGTATGGTGGTACAGGAGCTAGCGCTGCAAGTATTACGGCATTTAATAACATCACAGGATACTCTGCCGCTGGAGCTACGGGAACTACAACGACTAATTTAGTTTTCAGTACCTCACCTACCTTAGTGACGCCTATACTTGGTACCCCTACGTCAGGGACATTAACTAATTGTACGGGCTACACAGACGCTAATTTATCAACGAGTGATATAACAACTAATAATTCAAGCACAACAAAACATGGCTTCTGTCCTAAGTTATCAAATGTTGCTACTCAATATTTAGATGGCTCAGGTGCTTTCAGTGTACCGGCTGGTACAGTCGCGATTAATCGAGTCAGCACTCAGATTACGACAGTTGATAGTACCGCAGTTGTAATTCCGATTGATAACACTATTCCTCAAAATACAGAAGGAAAAGAATATGTTACTCTAGCGATTACGCCAGGTAATAGTGCTAATATTTTAGTTATTGAATTTGACTCCTACTGCTCAATTGCAACCGCTGCATCGACTGTTACTGTGGCTTTATTCCAAGACACCACAGCTGATGCCCTAGCCGCTATTCCTTGTACCGTCCCGGTGGCCACCTATGTAATGCCAATACGGCTGCGGCATATAATGGCAGCTGGTACAACCAGCGCTACTACGTTTAAGATTCGTTTTGGGACACAAAATACATTAGATAGTGCTTACATAAATCAAGGGGCTAGTGGAGCTTTATTCAGTACTGCCTCACGATCAAATTTCTCAATTACCGAGTATTCCGTATAATGAAATTAATACAATTATTTGAACCACACTTAATTAGAGAAGCGTTACGAGAAGATGATCTATACAAGAGCATATTACATATCGATTCAATTGATACCTGGATACCTGACACGTGTATCTGTAAATGGTTTGTCGGCTTTAAAGATAATGAGTTTTTAGGGGTCTTATTAATAGATCAGAAGACAGATTATCTTTACGGCTTTCATGGTGGCGTCTATAAACCTTATCGTGGACAAGGAACAGAGATTGTGAAAGAAGCATTAGAGATTGTAAGAGAGCAGTATCATTGTAAATTTATGACAACCATACCAAGTAATAATACCCCAGCACAAGGGCTTGTTTTGAGATTAGGATTAACGGAGATAGGTCGTATTAAAGATGGCTATAAACCATTTGATATGATTATCTATTCGGAGGAAGAATAATGGGTGAAATAGCTGGCGTAGCATCATCATTAATGGGCGCTGTCGGTAGTATGGGTGGCGGCGGCGGAGGCGGAGGTGGCGGAGCTCCTCCTATGGTAGAATTTGAAGCATCAGAATATGCTAATGCTGCTAATCATATCTTAGATAAAGCCTTAGAGCAAGCGATACCCTATACTGAGAAAGCCTCACAGTTTGGGATAGAGGCGCTTAAGAACTTCTACCAGCAGTCGCGGCAAGACGTACAAAAAGCCGAAGCTAAAGCTCGAGGGGATTATCAGCAATGGCATGATATTGCCAATTCAAGATTAGAACCCTATCGACAATCCGGCTATGGTGCCTTAGATCAAATGCAAGATATCTTAGGGTTACCAAGGTTCGCGGCGGGATCAAGTGCCGTGGCGCAAGCACAAGAAATGAAAGCACGTCGAGATGCATCATTACAACAAATGCGAGCAGCGGGTGCGGACTTAATGAGTAAGCTACCGAATCTATCAGAAGAAGATAGAATGAATTTGCAATATGCGATTAACTCGGGAGGAAACCCTGAGGGTATATTGATGGGCTTACGTCAAATGGGCATCACTTCCGGTCAACAAAAGTTTAAGAATAATTTCACTAACCCACAATTAAAGACCTTAGGTATTGATATTGGTCCTGGTGAAGAAGAAGGACATATCACGGAGACCGATGTCTCTAGACCGATTCCATCAATCCTTGGGGATATAATGAATGGTCTTGCTGATATGAATAATCAAGTCTATGGGGACTTCTCACAATATGGGCCAACAGCGGGTGCTGCATATCAACAATACCTCGGTAATCGAATACCAACCAATATGTCACCCATATTAGCGGCGTTACGTGGTGGGGTTAGCACCTCAAATCCAGTCGCTACTGATGTCTATAGGAGGTCATAATGGCAACACAAGACCAAATGCCCTCTAGTTATATCAATGTACCAAATTCTGATTTGTATTATGACCCAGCTACTGGGACGTTTATGTCACACGGTACTGCACCAGCACCCCAACCGAATCAATGGGCTTGGGGTGATCAAGGGATGCAGATTGCGGGTTCTTCAGACCCACTCGGTATTCTTAATAGCTTCTTAGATATTAAAGATGACTATAGACAAGGCTCGCCAATTACAGCAGATACTTGGCAAGACGCAGTAAGAAAATCATTAACTGGTTTTAATCGAGCGAATTATGGGGTTGACCCAATCTTTAACTGGAGCCCTCAATCCGGCAAACCAGGTTCTCAGTTCCGCATGGGAACTATGGAAGAGCTGGCCAATCAGCTGCCGGGGTTCTTTGATACCTCCGGTAACTTAGTTAGAAATAATGTCACTGGACAAGTGGTTTTAGATCATGGCCGAGCAGCAGCTTTTGACCCTTTATTAAGTCTGAATCCACAAGATAAATTACTAGCATTTGAAGATGTTCCTTTTGAGCAGATTGAAAAATCAGTCGGTGGACTTCCAGGTCAGTTTCTTAATCCAGCGTATGCGCCAGCCTATCAAGCCTGGGTAGCACCATTAGATAAACAATATGCTGAAATAAACAGACAACAAGGTATTAAGAATACTCCACAGATTATTAAACAGAAGGCTGCCCTCGAAGCACAAATGCGAGCTGGGCCACCTAATGCACCTCCTCAGTTTTTATCACTTGCCCAGTTACAACAAAGTGGTAATGTGGATTTTAATGATTTACTTTATAAATTAAATATTGATCAATACGCGCCACCCGCACCAATTATACGTGCCACTCCTGAGTCAGTTTTGGCACAATTCTTTGATACCGCGCCATATCGATTAGCCTTTGGTAATGATCCAGGTGTTATTGATCCATATGCCAGCCCGGCGGATAGATTTAGAGCTGATCCTGGTTATCAGTTTGCTCAAACCGAAGGTCAACGTCAATTACAGTTTGACCAATCTAAGAGAGGATTATTAGAGTCAGGTAGGGGTCAACGGGATATGTTAGGCTTCTCACAAGGTTTAGCAGATCAAAACTATCAACGTAAACTCGCACAAGACCAAGAATTATTCAATCAATGGAAGTCTGGAATTGCTGGAGTTATGGGACAAGGAGCGAACGCTGCAGGACAAATCTCTGGTAATGATATGACCTTAGCTCAATTGCTTGGTAATTCTGCAATGAATACAGGCAACATTTTATCTAACTTGTCTGGGCAAACAGGCACTAATATAGCCAATATATTTGGTAACCAAGGTATCTTCGGCGGCTCTGCCTTCTTGAATACAGGTGCTGCACAAGCGAGTAACATTATGTCAGCCGCTTCTATACAAGCACAAATCGCTGCGGGTAATGCACAAGCGCAAGCAGCAGCACAAAGTGCTCAGGCTGGAGCTAGTAACGCCTCTGGAGGCGGTGCTGGACAGTTATTAGGTCAAACCGCTAACTTAGCAGGGAGTTTCTTCTAATGCCAGAAATTAATCCACTACATGGAGACTTTGGGGGACTAGCTCAATTATCTGGTACACGTACAGGGGGACTTGGTTTGCCTAGTTGGGGTATAACTGAGGCACCAAGTAATGGCCCATTCCTTTCAGGATTGGCTGAAGGGCTTGGAAGTCTAACTAGCACACTTCAACAAAATAAAGCTTTAGCACAACAAGATGAACAAGCTAAAGCGGCTGCAGCTATTGCAGCAGAACAGAAACAATATGATCGATCACAAGATGCCAAAGACTTTGGACTTCGAGAAAAGCAATTTGATCTACAGCTTAATAAACATGCTATGGAATTAGCTCAACAAGAAAAAGCGGATAAGCTCGAAGCGGCTCAGTCTGTTTTATTCGCTATTGCACAAATGCCAGAAAGTAAATGGAATGCTAGTCGAGTAGGTATTATAGGTGCCGCCCTTAAGGCCGGCCTTATTGATGAAGACCAAGGTAAGTCGTATATTTCTATGGAGCATAGTCAAATTATACAAAGTGCTAAAGCCGGTGCTGTAATGGCAAATAAAACTTTACAATATCAAGCTTTAAAAGATATGGAAAAGGGTGATGAGTCTGGTAGTGGAGTGAAGCTTCATATCAGTGAAGGTGGGGAGGTCACCTATGAGTCTGGCTCGACGAAAGCAGAATTAACAACTAGCACCGCGACGGGGATTCAAGAGAATGTCTTATCTATGCAAAAAGATGGTTACATGCTAAAGAAATTACGCGATAATTTTAATGATGACTATTTAACTTATCGAGGTCAAGGCGGCGCTTGGTTTCAGGAAAAATCTGAAAAAGCAAAAGGGACAATAGCAGAGCCAATTCTTGGCGCAATTGCCGAGTTTATTTTACCAGAAGGTGTGAATCCAAAAAAATATGTATATGACTCCACTAAATATTTAAATACCGTGGAGCAATTCTTCCAACGCTATCGTAAACAGATTACAGGTGCTCAAGCGGCGCTACAAGAATTAGCTGATTTACGTCAAGCATTTATTAGTAAAGATATGAGCCCCAGTCAATTCCAAGGTTCACTTGATGCAATCTTAGATAAATATATAGGTGATTTAAATATTGAGAAAGGGGCTTTAGTTGAGGGATTAGATGTCACACCAAGTGGTAGTATGGAAGCTACAGAGGCAGATGTGCAAAAAATAATGTCTACCTATAAAATCTCTCGTGAAGAAGCATTAAAGAATCTTCAAGCGAATGGACATACATATAAAGGTAATAAGTAATGAGTGGAGCAGGCGGAAGCTTTGGGAATTATGGCGGTGGTGGTGGCGGCTCTGGCGGCGGCGGTGGTAACTGGGCTTTTGGTGGAGGGGGAAGAGGCGGTGCTGGAGCTGGTGGGGCAGGCGGCTTCGGTGGTGGAGCCCCAATAAATCCACGGGCTAATATCATTCCTCCGAGACCAATTATGCCTATGGGTGGTATGGGCGGAATGGGTAGGGGACTAGGATTAAGTGGACAGCCGGGAATGGCTGGCGGCTCAATGATGCATCCAGCACCTATGATGCAACAACGTCCTCCAATGCAGTTTAATCCAATTCAGAATCAACCATATACACCCGGTGCACCGGGTATGTCACCTCCTCCGCAAACACAACCCGTTAATGCGGCGAGTGCGGGACAACCTAAGCCACAAATGCAATTTAAACCGCAACAAAATCCTGCGCAACAAATGCAAGAATTAGCTAAGAGTCCCCATGTGCAAAGAATGCTAAATGAGAATAAATACTTTAAGAGCTTCTATGCTAATGCGCCCGACATGACGAAATTAGATTTTATAAAGAGTGCTCATATTACAGGACAAATGACTTCTCCTGGGATGAAGAGTTCATTAGCACCACAAAGTGCAATACCAAGTATTGATAGTGGTATGCTGCAGCCTGGACAAACACCTCAAATTAATAATAGGATACCAGCCCCAAGTAATACGACGGCAGCTGGGGAATTGGCCTATGAAAATGGTGCTACGAGAAGTTGGGATGAAGCTATTGCCCCACAATGGCCATCAAAAACAATATCATCCACACCAGCACCAAATAACACGCAAGCAGCGGGGGCAATAGCTTATGATAATGCATCCAATAGCTCCTCAGCACTAGAGAATCCAGCGCGAGATATGGGTAATTGGAATAGGTTTTTAATGAGAGAGGCTAATAAGCTTAACCCCAATAGCGGAGCGGTAAGAGACTCTGAATTTCAAACAGCCACTGAAATAGGGTTTAAAGGTAATAAGATACAAGACGCAGGTATCAAACCATTTTATGATAAAGTAAAAAATGCTGAGGCCTTAGATTACTCTGCTCGTGGGGAGCCTGTATCAAATCCTAGTATGATTAACAGTATTAATAAGTGGGCTAATCCAAGTCAACAATTAACTCCTCAAATGAACATGGACAGTGCTATTGCACCTGTCCCAGGTCAAAGCCAATTCAAGAATGATTTCTCTACTTTCAATTCTGGTAAGTCAAATCTTAAATTAGGGGAAATCAATAATACTTCCTTAGAAGACTATAATACCTTATATCCAGAAATGCAAGAAAAGGTATTTAAAATTGTGCAAATGATGGAAGCTCAAGGATTTAAGCCATTAATAAGAAATGGTATTCGATCTAAAGCTCAGTCAGCAGCTAATGCTGCAGCCGGAAGTGGAGCTAGTAATAGTCTTCATAACTATGGTTTAGCGGCGGATATCGTTGACGCTGGTAGTCCTAACAATAATAATGGCGCATCGAAAGGATTCTTCCAAGCACTACAAAATGCAGCCAATAAAGTAGGACTAAGATCTGGTATGGGCTTCAGTAAACTCGATAGACCACACGTTGATATGGGTTGGGGGTATTATAAATCCAATAAGGCTGATATCCAATCATATTGGAATAATGGCGGGAATAAAGGTAATACAACTAATACCGGACAACAATCCTCTAGTAATAATTTAACAACCAGCCCCGCAGCTACGAATATCATAAAACAATCTGAGGGCTTCAGCTCTAAGGCATATTGGGATAAGAGTCAGTGGTCAATTGGCTATGGCACTAAATCTTCGAAAGGAGCCACTATATCTCAAGACTCCGCACTACAAGAATTAGGGCATAATCTTAACTATGCCGCTGAGCAAGTAATGAAATATGTTAAAGTACCTTTATCTCAAAGTCAATTAGACGCCCTATCTTCCTTTGTCTATAACATGGGACCTGGTTCTTTACAAACGAGTACCCTATTAAAATACCTAAACAAAGGTAACTACCAAGCCGCAGCAGATGAACTTCTAAAATGGAATAAACAAATTACTAATGGCGTTAAGAAAGTTTTACCTGGTTTAACTAAACGTAGACAATTGGAGAGAGCATTATTTTTAGGGCTGCAATAATAGCATTTTTATTTATGTTTACAGTTAGTGCATCCAGTGCACCTGCTAAAGACGCCTACTTATCCATATTAGTCCACTATGCCGATCAGATTTATGGGAAAGGTTCTGTGATGTCTAAATTATTAGCAGCACAAGCGATCTTAGAAAGTGGCTTATTAGGTAAGCCAAGTATTTTAGCCACTAAACATAATAACCTATTTGGGATTAAAGGCAAAGGCACCGCCGGTTCTGTTAAACTCCGAACTTGGGAAATCCTTAACGGAAAAAAGGTGTGGGTTATTACCGCCTTTGCTAAGAACAAAACGATGTATGATTCTTTACTTCAGTATAAAAATCTAATGTCTAAGTCTAGATATCAGCATGTTATTGAAGCTAAGACCTTCTCCGACGCAGCAGATGCGGTCTATAAAGCCGGCTATGCTACTGATCCAACTTACCCAAAACAATTAAAGAGTATCTACAATACTCATCTATCTAAATTCTATAAAGAGTAAACGATGCCAACAGACTATCTTGCAGATATAAAGAAAGCACCAGCAGGTGGTACAGATTACTTAGCTGATCTTAAAAAGACTGATAACTCTACCTGGACATCTAAAGCGTTAGCTAGAGGTAAACAAGGGGCTCAGGATGTAGTGACTAATGACTATGAAAGAATCAAAGCTAATGCACAGGCTGCGTTTACTGGGGTGTTATCCTTTGGAGCTTCACTATTAGGTGGACTACCTAACATAGACAAAAATAATCAGATGTTCACACCCAAAAGAAACCTTGCTGCTGATGTTAAATCGCAAAACGATCAATATACGGCCAATCTAGCTAAATACGGCCAAGGTTTACAAGTACCCTATATGGCAGGACAGGTAGCCGGCTCTAGCTTCCTTAATCCGGCTATGAAAGGAATCATGGCTGCCCCTGGCTTAGCAGCTCAATATCTCCCCACGGGCTTAAAGACAATAGGTAAGCTTGCAACTGGTGCAGTTAGTGGGATGGCAGCCGGTGGTTTATTTGGGGCTGCTACGTATGATCCTAGTAATCCTGAAGGTGGTAATATCCAGGCAGCCGAAGAGTATGGTTTAAACCCCTTATCGGCTGGATTAGGGGTAGTAGGATCTAGTCTTGGTAGTTGGGCTGCACAAGCGAATAAGCTAGCCCAAGCTGAATCTAAAGGCTATGGAACCATGGTGATGAATAGAGATTTAAAACCTAAAGTAAAGGTATTAGCGGACAATACCTATGGTTCACTACCCGTCATAGGGGATGCAAGTACTCGATTAGCACAACAACAATCTTTTATACCGGGGATACAAAAGTTTATAAAGTCCATTTCCGCCGAAGTAGGGGAAAATATTGCCACCTCGTCAGGAACTAACACATTAAACTCAGCGGTTAAATCCGCTTTAAAATCAGTCAAGACAAGAATTACTGCGGATGAAAAAGCTATATGGAGTCCTATTGATGATGTAGCTAATAAGATTTTCTTAGATGGCTCTGAGTTTCAAAGTATTAAACAAAAGGTACGTGACTTTGTGAATACTCATAGTGAAATAACGGTAACCAATAAAGGACTATGGTCATTCTTACAAAAAGGAATATTAGATTCTAAAAAACCCCACCAAACTTTTGAACAATTAAAACAAACGAAGTCAATGATACAAAAGTATTTAAATGGTAAGCACTCAATGTCACAGCCAGCATCAGAGGATGGCTATAAGTTAGTGCAGGGTCTTTATGAGAATCTAGATCAATCAATTTATAAAGTTGATCCAGCATTAGTTCCAGCATACCACAAAGCTACAGCCTTTACAGCTGCTAAATATAAAATGTTTAACGAAGCGGGCAATAGCTTTAAGGCTGCATATAAAGCGACAGATTTAGAAAAGGCGGTTGCTGATAATGCAGCTGCCTATGATTTTGCAACAACATTAATTAAAGAAAATAGTCCTGATCAAATTAAAGCCAGTATGGCTATGTTCACCTCTGCTGAAGCAAATAAAATAAGAGCAGGGATAGTTGGTAAAGCTTTAAAAGAATCCATCCATCCCTCTACTAATAATTTTAATATTAATAAATTCTTAAAATTAACCTCTGAAGAAAAGAACATAGATGTTCTTATGGGATCAACTTATCAATCACTCAAAGGATTAAATGAGTTAATGCAACCCGTACAACAGGCGCTTAACACAATGAATAAAGGTAAAGAGTTTAAACAGGGGATTGCTTATGGAGCAATGGGTGGTGGAGCTGCTCTAGATCCCATCAGTACAGCAGCCGTTGTTGCATCCACTGCCGCCTTAGTTAAGATCTCACACTATAGTCCACTAAAGCGAATTCTGATAGCGGTCACTGGAGCTAAAACAAATCCAAGATTATTAGAAAAGATATCAAAAGAAGCACATTCAAAATTACAACGATACGGATTGATTATAGGAGCTACCCCTGACGGTAGCCCACATGTTCAATCTAAAGAGGAAGGACAACGATGACAAAAGCGGTGAAATGGGCGGGGAAAGAAACTCAGTTCTTTGCTAATGACGGTACCGTCTTAAACGGAGGTAAGCTCTATCAGTATCAAACTGGAACTACCACGAATGCGAATACATACACTGATGTAGGCATAGGTACTGCTAACAGCAATCCGATGACTCTCGATAGTGCGGGTCGCCTACAACAAGATGTCTTTATTAATCAGTCAATGACTTTTGTCTTAAAGGACTCGAGTCTAGTAACGATATGGACGATTGATGCCGTCACAGCGGTTGATCAGCTATGGACAACCGTAGCGAAGACAAGCAACTATACCACCTTAGTGACAGATAACTATAAACAAATCGCAGTGGATGCTACGGCTGGTGGTGTGACATTAACACTCCTCGCAGCCGCCACTGCAGGCTCTGGCTATATTCAAGCGGCTAATAAGATAGATGCCTCCGCAAATACTGTTACATTAGATCCCAATGGCTCTGAGACGATAGGTACAGGGGCAACGACACAAGTCCTCAGAGAGCGCAATGAGGGGATTCTATACGTCAGTGACGGAACGAATTGGCAAATCATTGCTAAGTATTGGGGGGATAATATTACCCTAGCTACAGGGAATATCACACTCACTGCGGGTAATTTAACGATTACAGCTGGTAATGCAACCTTAGCTGATGGCACACTATCCGTTAATGATCAAGATGCAAGAACTAATACCGTTAGTCGACCTTTAACGATTGGGGCAGATACCACTGGAACACCAGCAGCTGGCATAGGAACAGGGATATTAATTAACGCTGAGTCAGCTGATGAATCCCCTAGTAATTTTGGGGCATTAGAATTCTGTGCGACGGATGTGACTGCAGGTAGTGAAGATACTTACTTTGATATTCTTACACGCGTAGCTGGGGCAGCCCTGACAAAGGTGTGGAGATTTATAGCCACGGGTGCCTTTAAAGGCATAATGACGCATGCAAATACAGCAGATAGAACCTATACCTTCCCTGACACAGATATAAGCCAACATATAATTCAATGTGTACAGACACAAACTGGCGCTGTAGCTACTGGTACTACCGCTGTACCGATTGATGACACCATCCATCAGATCACTGAGGGTGATCAATATATGACCTTAGCTATTACCCCAAAGTCAACCGCTAATATTTTATATATTGATGTGGTGGTGCATCTCACCCACTCAGCGGCGGGCACCATGGCTGTTTCCTTATTCCAAGATGCAACCGCCGATGCGTTAGCGACAAGCTTTGGACAGCTTGTCTCGGTGACTCAAATAGTAAATCTTAAATTTTCCCATAAAATGACAGCTGGTACAACCAGCGCTACTACGTTTAAGGTTCGAGCCGGTACCGCCACTGGCGCTACCACAACTTTTAATGGCTCTGGAGGAGCAAGATTTTTTGGTGGTGTCTTTGCCTCCTCAATTACCATTACCGAGGTATCACCATAATGGCTACTTATTTAGAAAAAGCAATTCATTTGAATCCAGGATTACAGCATGTTGTGTTCTGGAAAGACCGATGTCCACAAGCTGACTTTGAAGATCCCTATGATAGATTACTATGGAATCATCCTACAATAACGAAACCAAGTAAGGCTACGTTAGATGCGGTATTAGATTCAGAGGTTGATGCAGCTAAGCTGGCATCACTTAAGTCGGATGCTAAAGCTCATCTTCAAGCCGATCCCTACTTAAAGACATTGTTTTTAATGGTGCGGGAATTAAAAATGGCTCAAGCCGGTATGACACAAGCTCAAGCCAATACGTATATATTGAATATATTGGATGGATTAATTACTTAACGCGTTTAAGATAAAAGTCTTCTCTCGCCTCCATCCGCTGCATTAATAATAATAGACGTCTGTAATTGATGACAGCATAGTAAGTAATAGGTTTACCGTCTTGTCTAAAGACGACTAAATCTGTGTCATGAGTCTCAGGTAGTAGCTTCTCATAACACTTAGGGAACGTCTTCATTCGCTTACATTGAACTGTAAAGTCGCCCACTAAGGCATCAACCTGTGCGTGTTTCCCTAAAGATTCACCATTACTTGCATAAGCTCTTTTAGCTTTTATCCCAAAATCATGAGCCTCTCTAACCACCTCATACTCAAGCGCGTTTCCTCGCGCTTTATTTTTGCTCGTCATCTTTCTTCTCTACCTTATCAATTAATCGCAGAGCCTCACCAATCACTTTATACAACAACCTTAATGCTCTAACGACCTTATCTTTAATAAGGATGAGCGTTAATAAAAGTTTACCCATTATCTTTATCTCCTAGGTTATTTTCTAACCCATATATACTTAATTTATCTTTCATCTCAGCAGGCGGTGCATGAAGTACAGCTAATGTCAGTATCTCTTTCACAAAGAGTACAAGTTTATCACCACTCCACTTACCCATTGGCGTTAGATCTATTTTTATACTCATGAGTCATACCCCACTACAAATCTCAAATCTTTTAATTCATCCACTCCGGTCAGATACCTTAGTGACTTCTGCAGACTACTTAACAGTGTCTCATACTCATATGCCCAATCTTCCTCATCATCTACAGGTCTTAGATTAAACACAATCGTAATCTGATGATCCTCTACTGACTGTGTCAAGGATCTGGTGTCTGGTATATTTACCTCCAAATCAACAAAGTCTGATCCAGTAAACCAACCTATGCTATGCTCTCCCATCCAATATCCATTATGCTCACCTTGAGCATCTACTTTAAAATCAGCAGGTACTCCGGTATTCCTAATACCCATTGTGTCATCATTAAAACGCCTAGCATACGATGATGGAAAATCCAATGCCCCTGTAATTAAATCTACCCATTCCTCATTCCCTCTGTGATCCACTACTTTCTTTTGAATCACACAATGTAATCCGCAACCCATTAATCTTTACCTCGCTCATTGATATATTTAATCCATTCTTTAAATGACTCACTATTCCTATCATCTAAAGCACTATCTAAATCGACAGCCCACCCTTGATTCTCACCATACTTATAAGCTTGATATAAAGCTAATGTAATAGAGGTCTTTAATTCCTCCTCAGTACTAACTCTCTTAGATGAGTTGATAATTATGTCGGTGTATAGCTCATTAGTAAGTTCATTAAGAAAATCATTTAGTTGGTTTTTCATTTATATTTCCTCTTACCTCTGGGTTTTCTATTATGTAGAGAGAGTAAAAATTCTGCTACGTTAAAGGTTTTAGTGAGCCTAAAAGCCTTAATCATATCTTTTTTTATTACCTTAGTTATATGACTTAGTTGGTCTTTCATTTATTACCACCATAATATCCGTTAATAATTGATGATGTGTACGGCCATCATGCGCCTCAACACATTTTGCACAGACTAATGTCGAGATTGTATTATTGTCGCCATGTTCTAATGTGACATATGGCTCTTTATTATCATGTTTACAATCTTCAATAATAATAATCATAGTACAGTTATGGGCTTTCATTTTAACTTGCCTTGCATATGTCGTAATGCTTTACCCGTAAAGTTATGCTCATTCTTTAACATAAGAATGATCTTATCTAATAAGCTTAAAAGACTCGCTATTTTCTTTTTTGAGGGGCGTCTATTGGTTCCACTCAATACCAGTTTACAGTGCTTCTTACCATCATTTGTTTGATAGGTCTTCACTTCCAGACCTTTAATATCTACAGTACTCATAGTTTCTTACCTTTGGTTTTGACAGATTTTATATAAATCTTCGGCTTCTCTGATTCCATTTCTATGACCTTGTCCACAAAAATCTCAATGCCTCTATCTCTTTCGGTTTGTTCAGAACACTTTTTACTTTTTAAAATTTTCATAATAACCACTCCCCAGGGAAGATCTTTTCTTTAGGTGCCCGCTTGATCCAACACAGCTGGGCGACTTCTTTAAATCTATCACGTATCTGTTCCAGTGTCAAGGAATCTTTTAAATGTTCTTTATATAGATCCCAACATAAGCTTATACCTTCCTTATAACTTCTTATATCTTTTAATGCATTATAAGTAGTTACATCTCCATAACACCCCCGAGCATTAAGTGGCAGACCGGGTATGTTATCCACACTATCCCCCATAAGAAGTTGTGCACAGAACCATAGCTGACCCCCACCGACTAACTTCTTCTTCTTCCCATTAACTCTAAGAGATAAGAAGCCTGGGTCAGTGATAAAGTAGGTTGAAGTTCGCATATACGACTTCATACGATACTCAGATTCACCCATACTGCGTATCTTCCCCCAATCCATATCGAAGTGCCAGCCTGGGATCATCTGTAGATCTTTATCCGATGAGCAAATAATAGACGGATTACCTAGTGTCCTACAGTCAAAGTCTTTACCTTTATTAGAGGTACAACTATCTAAGTCACAGATAGATTTACATTGCTCAATCCCTAGAGCATCATCCACCTCAACTCCTGTAATAACCTCCGCATTATGATAATCTATTAGGTATTGTCTCACAGCCATCTCATGTTTAGGTCGCTCTTGCTTCTGTCTATTTTCTTTATAAACCTTAGTCTGAGCGACAGAATACCTAAAATGCTTAATGTCCGGGTTGCCTACAAAGATGCGGTATGTATCTGCTGGTATAGTTTTCTTTAAACTAACCAGCATTTTTTTTACATTACTTAATGCATACTCAACCGGATCAACAGAGACGACCTTACCTTTCTCAGAACGCTGTGCAGCAAATGCTGCACTCATGACAAGTTTATCTCCATCGATAAGACAGGTACTAAACTTAGAAGGGTGATTCATCATCGTCTATCTTGTAGCTTACTACGGCTTGTGTTTTTTGTTCATGGAGTTCAGCCTCTTCTACCACAGCTGTTTCCGTTTTGAGAACACTTGTTGCTGTTTTAGCAACAGCCATTAGCTCTTTCTTAATTTGGTAAACCTCTAAGGTCTTCTGCTTTAAACCAGTCAAGCCTTCTTTAGAGATAATCGCTTGCATTAATCCACTAATCTCCATCGATAGTTCTTTGTCAGGATTAACCACTGCTTTCTTAAAGCTGCTGCTGTTCTTTAATCCCGTCCATGTACGTTTACCCGCTTGTGCTGCTGTTAAGGTGCCTGCTTTAGCTATCTCAACTAAGGGTCTAAAGCCTTTATCGTCAGGCTCACCATAAGCGGTATCCACTTGTAATCCAGGTGTGAGGTGTTTGCCAGTAGTTTGTAATTTTTCAAACAAAGGCTGGAAAGGAAACACATGTTTCGTTACCTCCTTACCTCCTGCATTAGTGTAGGTAATTATATGCTTAACCTTTGGTAGACCATTCTGATCTCTATATTCATTATTTAAATCTACGGATTTAATTGTTACTGTTGTAGCCACTATTCACTCTCCTCATTTTCAATTGTCTTAAATTCGATATCACATTCCATTAATGCTTCGATGCATCTAAACACTTCTTCACATTGGGCAGCATGAAGTGTATGTCCATACATATTATTATATGTTAAATATAACCTGTCGTCA
>ERZ1292637.364-Hain-H14-01um-R3-364-length-29523-cov-11_pt1 | contig 29523 bp, 50 predicted proteins | sample MGYA00564405_ERZ1292637 | MGnify/ENA primary metagenome ERZ1292637 (study PRJEB36523, sample SAMEA6512645) | groundwater metagenome | collected 2019-01-09 | study: AquaDiva: Metagenomics assemblies of 32 groundwater samples | reverse complement strand
TTGCAAATACGGATATGCTCTTTTCCATTTATAGCAGGGATTTAACAACGAATTTGCAAGAAGACATAAAAGAATTATGCAACCAATAGATATTTTTATTACCAGCTACCTAAGACCAGAGTTTACTCAAAAGACACTTGAGTATCTAAAAGAACGGACTAAATATCCTTATCGTACTTTTCTTATAGACAACGGAGGAAATAAACACTTAAAGGATAAGGTAGATTTCTATATTGGTATGAGTAAGAATGTAGGGATTATGAGTGCTTGGAACATCGCAGCACAACTAGCGGAAAGTGAGTACTTTATTACATCAGATAATGATATTTATGTGCCTGATTTAAGAATGGTAAGCGGACAAAATTCAGTTTATCCAAAAGGTTCAGCGATAGATATTTCTCAATTACAACCTTGTTGGTTGGAAAGAATGGTTAGATTTATGGATAAACGACTTGATTATGCAGCAATTTCTCTCCATCCACACGTAATTATAGGGAATGTTAGCGAAGACCCAAACGATCCTGAAGATGTAAAAGAGGTAGATCATGCTGGTGCGGTAATGAGAATTATGCGGACAGAAGCAGTGAGAGCGGTAGGGGGATGGGAGAAGGTAATTAGACCTCAGAGGAACGGGGAAGAAAGATGGATAAGCGGAAAGTTAAGAGAAGCAGGCTGGAAGGTGGGTAGGACTACTAGGATTAGAGCGTATCATCCTTTTGGGAAAGACATAGAGGGTAATTTAGGATGGGGGTATACAACTGTTACCCCAGAAGAACAAGGACACAATCCAGCATTAAAAGATGAAGTATTACGATTTGATAATCCAGAAGCCTATGACAGTCGTACTTGGTTACCTTTATGAAAATTAGAATAGAAGAAGGACAAATGATTCCCAAATTTTATGGAGTAGCATATAGAGACTATGATACTCTTTATGCTATTTGTTATCCAATCCCTTTAAATATATTTATGGGTTTATGGAATAAGATACTTATTTGGTTTAAGCATGGTCATAAGTTATATGAAAATGGATATACAAAGGGACATAGTGAAGGGAAAAGATTAGGTAGGGAATATGCTTTTAATCAATATAAAAAGATGATTTTACGAGATAAACTAGAAGAAATTATAAAGAGATTCATAGATGAGCAGGAGCGAATTATTAGTGTAATAAAAGAAAATCCAAAAGAAGCAGAAGGATGGATTTATAAATTTATTCATAAGGAAGAAAAAAAATTATATGAAAGTTAGTATAATTTATTGTCTGTTTGATTTTACGAGAACACTTCGCCACACTTCAATGGCTTCTATTGCCAACATTCGTAGGTTTACAGATGATGAAGATTATGAACTTATCATTATAGACAATGTACCTAAATTTCCTATAAGAGATGACTACAAAGTCTTACATTTAGAAAATGCACAAATTATAGAACATAAGGTAGATATAGGATATTATGCTTCTTTAAACGAGGGGGCAAAATTAGCCAAAGGAGATTATCTTTGCTTCATTCAGCCTGATATTTTTGTTCACGAAGGATGGTTAAAAAACATGATTTTCTATCTGGAGAATGGTTGGGAGTGTGTATTTCCCGACCAGTTCCCGCAAACCAGAGAATATATTAAACGCTCTTATGAAATGAGTTTTGAAGAAGCCAGAGGCTTTGGAGGGAGAGAAGCAGGGTGCTTAATGATTACACGACAAGCGTTTGATAGGGCAGGAGGCTGGGATGATAGATTATTTAATGAATTTGGTGAGGCGGCTTTCTACAGAAGACTGGATAAAGCAGGAGTAAAATGGACTCCCACCTGTAAGTCGTTAGTAACCCATATCACCGCAGGAACTCGTTATACTATGTGGGATTTACACCCTGAAGTTCACATTAAGGATATGGCAAAAGACGGGACAAAATGGGGAGAAATAAGAAATGAATTATAAAATTGTAAGAAAATGTCGAGTCTGCGATAAGAAATTAAAGAAGCTATTTAGAATAGCTCCTCAGTATATTGCTTCAGCATTTGTAAAAAAGAATAAAAGAAACAACATTAAAATTCCTATGACTCCAATGCTTTGTAATAATTGTGGTTTAGTACAACTTCAGGAAACAGTTAATCCAGACCTACTTTATAAGGAGTATTTCTATCGTTCCAACGTCTCAGATACAATGAAGCGTGATTTACAAGATGTAGTGAATAGTGTCTGTAAATTAGTTAAACATTCGTCTTCAGCTTTAGATATAGGGTGTAATGATGGATTGATGATGAGCCTATTTCCTTATTATGTTACCCCATTTGGAATTGACCCAGCACAGAACATTAAACCTGTAACTGAAATAACTATTATTGAAGATTACTTTCCTTCTGAAAAGTTAGGGGAAATAGAAAAACAGTTTAGCATTATTACTTGTATAGCTTGTTTTTATGATTTTCCCGAACCTAATAAAGCTGTAATGGAAATGAAAAGATTTTTAACTAAAGACGGAGTAATTTGTATTCAGGTAAGCTATTTGTATGACACGATAAAGGATATGAACTTTTATGATTTTGTTCACGAGCATTTAGAATACTACTCTCTGGAAACTTTAATATATCTGATGAACAAGAATGGGTTGGAAGTATTTGATGCTTCAACTAATTTTGTAAATGGAGGAAGTTTAAGGATAATGGTAGGGAATAAAGGTAAGCATAAAAAGACTTCTAATCTAGAATATCTTTTATTAAAGGAAAAAATGATGAGGCTTAGAAGTAAAGATACCTATTTAAGATTTAACTCGCTTGTTAAGTTGTCGGCTAAAAAGGTAGTAAATTATATTAGAAATCAGAAAGGACTTGTAATAGCTTTGGGAGCTTCAACTAAAGGAAATGTGTTGCTACAGCTTTGCGGTTTAACAAAAAAAGATATTCCTTATATTAGTGAACGAGCTCCTCATAAGGTAGGACTCCGTACTCTTGGAATGGATATAGAATTAATATCTGAAAAAGAAGCCAGAGCAAAAAAACCAACTTGTATGTTTGTAATTCCCTGGAACTTCAAAAATGAAATAGTGGCAAGAGAGAAAAACTACATTCAAAAAGGCGGTAAGTTATTATTCATTATGCCTTATCCATACATCTTAGATAAGAAAGGAGAACGCAGAATATAAAACATCCTAGATTTGATTTCGAGCAAAAAACATATTGGGATACTTTTGAAACCCCCTATCAAATGGGAGTACAGAAACATAGGACTTATCTTCTCGACCTATTGAAGGAAAAGGAAGTGGAAAGTTTATTAGATGTGGGCTGTGGAACGGGGCCTATTTTTGGGCTAATTTGTGAACCCCCAGATGAGGGTAGATGGGATAATATCAAAAAATATAAAGGCGTTGATTATTCTGAGGCCATGATTGAAATTGCCAAAGAACAGTTTCGCTGGGGAAATTGGGAAGTGCAAGATGCAAGAAAGCTCAAGGAAGAAGATGACTCCTACGACTGCGTTTTGCTGATGCATTGCTTGGATCATTTAGATGATTACAAGGCTGCAATCAAAGAGGCAACAAGGGTAAGTAAGGACTATATTTGTATAGTGTTCTGGAGACCATTTTCTAGTGTTGATAATCTGAATGATAGAAATATGATGGGAAAAAAAGAGGGAGAAGAACCCTGGGAAGATACACATCTGCATGAATATAATAGACTGGAAATGGAAGATTGTTTCAGAGAAAATGATTTAAGTATTTTACATATTATAGAAGGACAAGCTATAAACTCAGACTATTCTAAGTACAATTTCCTTTACTTTCTTAAAGTCAATAAAGACGCAAAACCTATATGATTCCATTTTCTGAGTGTACTGTGATTATTCCTCATTACGGAGCAGATGAACAGCAGGAATCTGCTCTAGACCAGTGTTTTTATTCTCTAAAGGAAACAATTCCTGATATTAAAATATTAATTGCGACTAACGGAAGAAAATGCAATCGCCACGATAGAACTCACGTGGATTTATATGAACAGGGTCAATGTAAAGCTGTAAATGCTGCGGTTGCTTCAACTAATACTGAGTGGATATTTGTTTCAAATGATGACATGATTTATCCTAACAACTGGTGGCAAAGATTAACTTCATTCTATGTTTCAAAAGATAAGATGCTCTGCGTCTCTCCTAAACTGGTAGAGCCAAAACAGGGTGCTCCTACTTTTATAGTTAAACCTTTTGGAGGAGTAACAGACTTTAATAAAATAGCTTTTGAGAACTTTGCAAGAGAAAGAGAACATCCGCAAGAATTATATAAAACGGGGTTTAATTTACCCTTTCTAATAAAAAGGGATTTGTGGGATACTATTGGAGGTTATGATATAAACTTTGACCCTTGGGGTTCAAACGGAGATAGCGATTTGGAGTATAAGATTAAACTGGCAGGAATTCAGCCCTATCAAAGTCAGGATGCAGTTGTCTATCATTTCTCACAGACTTCAGGTACTTTCTCACCTGAAAATCAAGGTTACTGGAAGAAGAACTGGGATTACTTTATTGAAAAATGGGGTTTCGAAAGAACAGATAAAGGTATTTGGGAGGCTACATTTGATATCCCAAAGGAAAGAATATTTAAACCAGATTATGAAGATAAATATATTGCATGGGATGACCCTACAAGGAGCGATGTATGAATTTTGAAGATTTAGACAAAAAAGCAAGGCTAGGTGCATTCAGCACTCTAGATATGGAAGTGCTAGTTCCAGAGGTAGAAAAATTAGAGCCAGGTGATGTGTATCTTGAAGTAGGGGTAGATAAAGGTAAATCTCTTTCTGTGGCTCGAATGGTAGCTAAAGAGGGAGTTCATGTATGGGGAGTTGATATTCAAGTTAGTCCAGGAATAGCAGGCACAGGTTTTCTTCAGGGCGATAGTGTTGAAATGTCTAAAAAGTGGGCTTTAGGTAAAATCTCAGTCCTTTTTATAGACGGAGATCATTCATATCAAGGTTGTAAGCGGGATATTGAGGCTTGGTATCCGCATATGAAAGAGGGGGGAGTAATTATGTTTCACGATGCAGATGAGACATCCCCTGGTGTTCAATGGGCGGTTGCTGAATTTGTAAGTACGCATAAATTAAGTGAGTATAAAATCTTCAAACGGACTGATAAGAATACAAGCATGGCTTTAGTAAGATTGTAGATATGATTAAAAAAAGAAAAACATTTACTGAAAGAGTAGCTAGAAAAATTATGAAAATAGCAAGTAAACAAGGTGGTTTTTGGAATGGGATTGATTATGTAGATGTAAAAGAATTTTCTAATTATATAGAAATTTCCTATAGAACTCGTGAAGGAAGTATGAGTAAATGGGGTACTATTAGAATTAAAAGACAAAGGAGTAAAAAAAAATGAAGACGATTGAAGAACTAGATAAACATATTGCTAAATATATTCAAGGAGGCTTTGGACAGGCTGATATGGCTGTGATGAAAGAGGAGTGTGAGAAGTTAAAGCCTGGAGATGTATATGTTGAGATAGGGGTAGATGAAGGAAGAAGTGCAAGAACAGCCCATGAATATTGTCCAGAAGGAGTGTATAAGATTTTTATTGATATACACGATCACGGCCCAGTACCTAATGTAACTATTAGTCGTGCAGCTTTTATGGAACAAGAGGGAATGGTAGGACTTGGAAAGAAAGGATTTTATGTTCATGGGGATGCTGATGAGTTTGTTGATTTATTGGAAGGAAAATCAAGGAACATAGCCCTTATGTTTATTGATGGGCATCACGATTATGAATCTGTAAAAATAAATACTCTTAAGTGGGAAGGATTGGTTATGAAAGGTGGAACTATTCTTTTTCATGACATAGATTATAAGAATGGAGTTCCAGATTTTTTAGACGATCACTATGGAGAAGGTAAATGGGAAAATTTGCATGGGAAAATAGGGAGGGTAAGAAAATGATTTCAATAGCAAGGGGTAAATGGTGGATAGCAGTTTTCTTTAGGAATAAAAAAATATTCCAAATTGAAATATGGTTATAAATTTTGTAGGCAGTTTTACAACAGGCTATGTTGGGGAAAAAGCAGATCAAGTACATCTTGCTCGTGAGATGGAATCACTTGGACATACGGTGCGTAAGATTCCTCAGGATGAGTGGAGAGAGCATGTAATAGAGGAAAAACCTTACAAAAATGTTCCTATTGATTTAAAAGCGGATATTAATATTATAACTAAGTGGCATCACTTTAGTAACAGAGTTTTTATTGACCGACTTAAAATTGAAAGTTCAGCCCCTGTTTTTTATTGGGTGTGGGATTATATGCAAGCGGAAGATTGGCATATGCAGGCAGTTGAAGAATGCGATCTTTATCTAGGAAATGATGTAAAGAGCTCATTCTATACAGAATATAAAAATTGTTACTATTTCCCTTTCGATGTAGCAGATGGTGATCTTCCCTGGGCAGTAACTTCAGAAAACAGTAAGAAATATGATGTTAGTTTCTTTGGAAGTTATTTAGATCAAGGAGATAGGGTTGAATGGTTAACTGAAATTAACAAGACCAATCCTGTTAAGATATTTTCATGGAATCACGAAGAATGGTTAAAGTGTGGATTTGATGCTGTCCCTGCACGTTATGGCTTAGACTTGGTTCAGGCGGTGGGAGAGAGTAAAATAATCCTAGGGTTCTCTGTGGAAAAGAACCTTTGGGGTTACTGGAGCAATAGGGTAGGGAAGGTGCTTTCACTCGGAGGGTTCCTTCTCTACCAGTATGCTCCAGGAATGGAACTTTTCTTAAGAGATGGTTGCGAGTACTTCTCGTCAATCGAGGAAGCTCGTGAAAAAATAGATCATTATCTGATAGCAATTGAAGAAAGGCAAAGAATTGCAAAAAGAGGTAGAGAGATAGGAAGAGAACGATTTACTTCTGAGGCAAGAGTAAAAGATCTGATGATTTTAATTGAGAGGTATTTGAAGAAAGGAGATACACAATGGCAACTGTAGCTAAACCAGGAGAATTATGGTTTGAAACACCAGATACTCATACTCTTTGCAGGGCTGGAGGGAATGGGCCCCAGCACCCAAGCCAGCTTTATGCCATTAAAAAGTATGTAGAGCGTGGAATGAGTTTTTTGGATTACGGATGCGGTTCTGCTACAACATTTGAAGCTTTAAGGAAAGACCCACAATTTATAGAAAAACATAATATTGGAGATGATGAAATTGATTGGTTAACTATTGGGTATCAAGGTTTGGATATTATTCCTAAGAATGTAGAATGGTGTAAGAAAACTTTTCCTGAAGGAAATTTTGAAGTTAATCCTTCCCTTCACAAAATAGACCAACCTGATAAATCATGGGATGTTGTCTATTCTCGTCATGTTGTAGATCATATGGAATCTTTTGAGAAAGCAATGGATGAGCATAAGCGGGTAGCAAAGAAGCTGGTAATTGCAATTCTTTGGACTGGGTTGGTAGATGGAGATGAGCATCAAATCAAAAATATTGTAGATCAAAGAGGTCTACCAACTGAGAAACTATATCCTAATGAATACACTAATAATTATTCAAGAAAAAAGGTTAAAGAGTATCTCAACTCCGACCCTGAATGGGAACTTTTAGAGTTAAATGAGGATGTGGGAGGGAACCAGGTGATAGTTTTAAGGAGAAAAGATGGATAAATATAAATTACCTTTAGGTATTATATGGATAGAATATATCTGTAAAAACTGTCAGACACTCCACAAAATTTGTGTTAGTGGTGCAAAGAAAGGAATTTTAGAGAAATTATTATTTCAAATTACTTATAAACCTAAAAAGAAATGAAAATTAAATTATCAGAATTAGAAATTTTTAGTATTAAAAAAAATCATAGAAAAGATAAAACGTTATTTATTATAGAATTAAAAGATAAATATTTAGAAATAAATTATTATAAAAATGTTTCTGAATATGCAGTAAGTAATTTTTTAATTACATCGAACAATATGATTAAATTGATCTCCTCTCATTTCTTGTTTCAAAAAGGATATGGAATAAAAGAAATTAAACATTTTAATTATAGTAATTTACCTAATATAGTTAAACACTTAATTAGAGAGAATATTTATGAATAAAATATTGATAATCCCCGCCAGAAGACATGTAATTGAAGCCTATACCGAATATATTATTCGTTACTTAGGTGATAAATTCTATTTTGAAATGGGCTATCCTCCTGCTCCCCCTTATACTAACTTTCAACAGAGAAAGTATCAATTAGAAATCTCGCCTCTTTCCAAAAACCCCAATGATTTTGACCTAATTTGGCCTCACTTTGATACACACTGGTTTTTAGAACCTCCACAGGATTTTGCATATAAAGTAGCAACAGTTCTCTTAGAGCCTGCAGGAGCAAGATTTAAGACTGCTGTTCTGGCGGGGACTTCTCCTGCTGTTGAAAAGTCGTTGCCTATAGGTAGTCATTCTTTACGTTTTGGAGTTGATACAGAGATGTTTAAATCTTTCCCTATGGCAAGAACAGATAACCTTCTACACGTTGGTTTTTTAGGCAATATAATGACCCCCCGAAGATATATGAAGGAACTTTTTATAGAAGCGTTAAGAGGTGTTTCGGGAATAAGGCTGATGATATTTCCTACAGTCTGGCTCCCCCACACGAGGTCAGACGAGGTAACTTCTATGGGCGGGGTAGAAGTGATTGATAATGTTGTAGATGGAGATAAGTGGTATCCAGGACTTCCCAATCTCTATAATCAAATGGATGTATTTATTAGAGCGGATATAGATCATGGTTATCAATTCACTACTTTAGAGGCAGCCTCGTGCGAGGTGCCTGTAGTTTGTACTGATTCTGGGAATAATAAAGCTTTGTGTGATGATGGTGGAGGAATTTGTATTGATAATGGCAAAGGAAGCTGGGAGAAATCAAATCTTGACAGGATAGCAGGGGAGATAAGGGAAGCAGTAATTAGATTAAGGGATAATCCTACCCTAAGAGAAGAAATGGGATTTAACGGAAGACAGCACGTTACTCGGAATTATAATTGGAATGAATTAATCCCCGCTTGGGAGAAGTTCTTTCAGGAAGGATTAAAAAATGTTTCTAAAGTATTGTAGAGTCTGCAAGAGTAAAGAGCTAGAGAAGATATTCTCTTTAGGAAAACAGCCTATTGCTAATAATCTGCTGGATAAACCTGGAAAGGTTAGCGTTTATCCTCTTGAGTTGTTGCAGTGCCAGCATTGTAGTCTAATCCAATTATCTTATGTAGTTCCTAAGGAAAAGTTATACGATAATTACTTATATATTCCTTCAGTCTCAAAAACTCATATAAGTCATTTCGATCATTTGGCAGCTTCTTTAATCTTTGATCTTAAATTAAAATTAAAATCATTAGTTGTAGATATAGGGGGAAGCGATGGAACTTTACTTAAAATGTTTAAGAAAAGACATATGAAGGTATTAAATGTTGAACCAGCAAGAAATCTTGAGGATGCTAATAAGAAAAACGATATTCCAGTTATGACATCTTATTTTGATGAAGATGCTGCTAAATTTATAATAACTATTTATGGTAAGGCAAAGTTAGTAACTGCAACTAACTCCTTTGCACATATTGATGATCTGCATGAATATCTAAGAGCTCTGGATATCCTTCTTGAAGAGGATGGAGTATTCTTTGCTCAATTTCCTGATGCTAGAAATCTCCTTGCAGAAAACCAATTTGATACCATTTATCATGAGCATCTAAGCTATTTTACTTACGAACCGCTTTATCATTTATTTGCTAATTCTCCTTTTGAGCTTTTTAGAGTTGATGAGAGTTCAATTCATGGGGGAAGTATGAGAATTTACGTGAGAAGACGCAGACCATTAATTGAAAATTTTATATCTAATGTCAGAGAGATTAGGCAGGATTTAATAGACTATCTTACAGAACAGAAATTACAGGGAAAGAAAATTGTTGCATTTGGTGCTGCTGCCAAAGGAATGGTACTTCTCAATGCCTGTAATTTGAATAATAAGATTATTGATTATGTGGTAGACGGAACATCTTATAAACAAGGGAAATATACGCCTGGCACTAACATTCCCATAGTGCCAGAGGAACAGTTACTTAAAGATAAGCCTGACATCGTGCTTATTCTTGCGTGGAATTTTAAAGAAGAGATAATGGAGAAGTTAAAAAATAGAGGATTTACTTTTATTATACCAATTCCTGAGGTAACAATAATATGAAAATTCCTAAAACAATTATAATAGGGCCGCACACTTATAGAATTACTTTTGAAAAGGGTTTAGACTACAACCATAATGCTTTGGGGCAATCAAGACACACTAAGGGAGAGATAATTCTTGAACCAGAACAGTCCCCAACTCAACTGGAAGAAAGCTTTATACACGAGGTGCTACATTGTATAGATTCACAAGTTAAATTTGCTTCTACCAATAAATCTGTTGCGGAAGATTCAATAAGAAGATTATCTCCCATGTTTTTACAAGTATTAAAAGAAAATAAATTATTAAAATGAAAATAAGTGTCAGCGATTCAACAAATTTCAAGTTTTGTTCTGACTTAATTAAACACTGGCAGAAAAAACACGAAGTTAAACAGGAGATAGGAGCTTCAGAACTTCTTGCTGAGTGGGCTGATGTCTATTATATTGATTGGATTGATAACAATATCCATTATCTTTTGAAATGGTATAAAGAACATCCTCAAGCTAAGAAGCCTAAGTTTGCAGTAAGAGTGATTGATTGGGACTTCTGGGTTAGGGGAGTACGGAGTCAAGAGTTGGTAGATTTTGTAGACTACTGGATTTGTATTGCTCCCCACATTCAAGAAAGACTTTTGCTTGAGAAAGATGACCAGACAGGACTCCCAATTCAATGGGGGGATAAATTAAGGTTAATCCGACCTGGTGTTAATTTGGGTAAATTTACTATAAGACAGAAGGAAACAGATGGATATCAGATAGGCATGGTACTAGGAGATATGTGGTGGTATAAGAATCACATGGCAGGATTAGATTTATTTGCTGAGTTAGATTCTGACTATCATTTACATATACGGGGAAATCATGAACCTCAAGCAGGAGATTATAACCGATTAATGTATGAACATTTTATCAAATCAAGAGGCTTGGAGAATAAGGTAACTCTCTATCCTTTTCAAGATAACATGGACTTGTGGTACGAGAATATTAATATTCTTCTTCACCCTGGAATGAAAGAAACCTTCTGTTATGCTGTAGGAGAGGCTTTAGCAAAAGGTATACAACCTGTGGTAAATAACTTCTATGGAGCTGAGGAAATATGGCCTAAGAAGTGGCTTTATAATAATGGAGGAGATGCAATGAATGCGATAATGGCAGGAGATGAAGATACTCCAGAAGGAAGAAGGCAATTCATAATAGATAATTATTCAAATGAAAAGATGTTTAAAGAAATAGATACTTTATTAGGATTATGAATAGAACGGAAAGTAATTTTAAGAAATTTAAAAATAAACCAACCTCTAGAATTGTCTGTTGGCGTTGTAAAAGAGGAAATAAAACTTTATTTAGAGTTACCCCAAAAGAGAAAGGTAAATATAAGACTATTAAGCCTGAAAGAAATCTGGATTATGTTTGTGAGGATTGTTTAGTTTATGGTAAACCGCCCATAGAAAACGCATCACATATTTATTATGAATGACTTGAGGGAGTTTAAAAATAGTAAGGAAAAAGCTACCTATTGGAGAAGAATGGCTTATGTCCTAAGTACTCGTAAGGAGCGAAGAGAGCTATTTGGCACTCCAATAGATGAAATATTTTTCGTAAAATATAAAAAAGAAAGTGAAAAGATGGATAAGTGTAAGCATAAATGGGGTAAGTGGCAAATCAATAGAAGAGATTGTTTGAAATGCGATAACGAACAAATAAAATTTAAATGAACGACTGGACAACTAAAAGAAAAATAGCAACAATAGATAATTTAATTATTTTGTGTTGGAGGTGTCATCCAAAAGTTCATAGTAAGTGGGAGTTAAAAGATTGGAGGATATTTCTATAAACCAATGGGGACAAATAAAGAAATTGGTAATAGCAGAAAGTGATGATTTCATGGATGCTCCGAACAGGAATGGGTTGTCCTATCTTTTATACTGGAAGTCTAGATTCCCCAACTTTAAGATAACCCTCTTCACTGTTCCCGATAAGACTACTATGGAGTTCTTGGACTTTATTGACTTTCCTAATGATTGGTGCGAATTGAGCGTTCATGGATTTACTCACGAAACTAATTTTGAGTGTTGGCACTGGGACGAGATAACTGCTAATATCTTGATGAAGCGGGTAGAAGATACAGGTAAGTATGTTAAGATATTCAAAGCCCCAGGGTGGACAATTACAGGCGATAAAGAAGGTCATGGATCAGGCTATAAGTTAGAAGAACCTAATCTTTTAGCAAGTGATAATCAAGCGGTTTACAAGGCTCTAATTAAGAGAGATTATATCATAATAGATCGTCATTACAATAAAACTCTGAGACCAGAGGGCGGTAAGATAGTTTGTATTGACTGTCAAGCAGATTTTGTTCATATGCATACTTGGAATGTCCCATCTGGTGATCCTAATGGACGTAATGGTTTTGATGATGTACAATATCTTCATGGGGTTCCATGGGACAATGATACTCAATTTTATACCATATCGGAAGCCTGGGAAAAAGATTTAATTTTACCATGCAAGGAATAATAGTTGACCCACAAAATCAAATTTTACTACAACAACATAAATGGTTTATAAAATCTAATGGGTATGTAACTGCAAAAATAGACGGAAAATTTGTTTTACTCCATAGACTTATTACTAAAGCTAAACCTTCTGAAGAAATAGATCATATAAATAGGAACAAATTGGATAATCGTGAAGAGAATCTTCGTAAGGTAAGTAGAAGCATAAATATGCATAATGCAGAATATAAAATAGGTAAAAGTGGATTGATAGGAGCACAATGGCATAAGCAAAATCGTTATTGGGTAGCGAGAATTAGGTTAAACGGAAAGAGAATACATCTTGGTTGTTTTCAAAAACCTGAAGAAGCATCGAGAGTTTATCAAGAAGCTTTACGAAATTATCTATATGGTTGAGGTTGCATTATGTTTCCCGATTGTTAGAAGCGATTTTATTGGTAAGGCACTGGAAACCCTATACAAATATACTGATAACGAAATTTTCAAAGTCTTTGTATACGACCAAACTGGAAACGATGAGGCTTATTTAAAGTATCACAAAATGACTCATCTATGGATAACCCCTTGGCATAACTGTGGTTTTGCTAAAGCTGGGAATGAGATGCTTTGGACTGCCTACAGACAGGGGTATCCCTATATGGCAATCTGTAACGATGATATTGAGTACATGAATAAAGGTTGGTGGCAAGGTATAAGGGATACCTTTGCAATGAATGACAAAATACTTCTCGCTGCCCCAATGTCTCCTAAAGAAGGTGGATGGGGGTATGGACTTACTAGCGAGAATAACGATACATGGATGCCCCCACAAGGATTTATTAGAGACCCTCAAGATGATAGATCAATTCTTCCAGAAAAACTTACATATAAAGAGAATTTTACTGATGAGGATTATGATTATCTCGTCAATCATCATCCCCATTGGCAGAAGAACTCTCTTTGTGATGGGATGGCTATGTGGCATCCTGTGTTCAAAAGAGAAGCGTTAGAGAAAGTAGGTTATCTTGATGAACGCTTTTTATATGGTAAGGGTGAGGACTATGATTATATGGCACGTGTCTATCGTCTAAAGTATAGAGCTGTATCTACCACCAAGTCCTGGGTGTGGCATCACTGGGGACAGAGCACTGAAAAATTAGGAGAGTTACCGCTTGAATTATTTGACAGACCTCCCTGGAATAATTTAGATGAACTCTGGGTGCCTGAAGAAAATGAAGGAAATCATATCGACCCATGGGGGTTTTACATATCAAAAGCTGGTATAAGAACACCCCTCAAGAGAGTCTCCGAAATTCGTATAGACCCTCTATAAAACCCCTTTCTTGAGCGTGAGATAATTATCAAGGGAAGTCGGAGCACTTTCTAACTTCCCCCTCTTTAAATATGGCTGTTTTTACGGGATCCCCCCAAACTGGTGGTGGTGGAAGTAATGTAACAACTTGTAAAAATTGTTTCGCTAATACTGCCGATTCGGTTTGGTCAGTAAATCACGATGCAACAACGGGAACAGTTGAAACTAGTTCTGTTAATACTGTCCGTCTTGCAGCATCAGGTGCGGCAGATAAATGGAGTGTTTTAATTAGAAATTTCCATTCCTATGATTTAGCTTCGATTCCCGCAGGTTCAATAATAAATTCAGCCACAATAGCCTTATATGTAACAGAAAAAAATGAGACTTTAGCTTCTCAAAGTTATAATATTTACAATTCAAATACTGCAAATGCTAATGATGTTGTAGCTGATGATTTTGATAATGTAGGAACAGCAGGCCAGGCAACAGCTCTTACGGGAGCGGGTATAACCACAGGTGCGGTTAATACTTGGACACTTAATTCAACAGGTCGTAGTACTATCTCGTCAGCATTGGGAAGTGCTGTAAGGTTCTGTGTTAGATTAGTGTCTGATGCAGACAATGTCGCACCAAGTTGGGCAAGTGCAGCAGTTGCAAATATTGGTTTTCAGATGGCAGCAGACGCAAACCCGCCTCTTTTGACAGTAGATTATACAGCACCAGTAACTACTACGAGTACAACAACTTCAACTTCAACCAGCACAACATCAACAAGTACGAGCACCACTTCAACCTCGACCAGTACATCAACTACCAGCACGAGTACCACCTCAACTTCAACATCAACTACCATAACGACAACTTCTACGAGTACGAGTACGACCTCTACTTCAACCTCTACCAGCACCTCAACATCTAGCTCGACAACTATAACTCTTCCTTATTTTTTTTCAGTAGAAGAAGCAACATAAATGAAAAATGAAATTAGCGATAGTTTTAATACACAACAAAGGAAATTTAGGAAATACATTGCAAATTGAAGTTCTAAAGCCTCTTATTGAAAAGCAAACTGTACTTCATAGCGGTCAGGTAGATTTTAAAGGTAATACGATACCTGATTTCGAAACTTATTATTATACAATTAAAGGTTTAACTATACCTCATGAAGCTAAATTTTATCAAATAGTTCCTTTTGGGGTTAACCCTCCAACAAATCTTTATGACATTGATTCCTATAAAGTCTTCTATGGTAAGGGTGATGAGGATAAGGTGGGTGATCATCCAAGATTTTTTAACTGGGGATTAAAAAGAGGAACTGATTATGAAGCAGATATTGTTTTACAGCTGGATGATGTGGCTTCTCTAGATATTCTTAATCTTCCTGCAAAACTAAACGCTTTAATAGAGCCTACTAATCCTACGGAATTTACAGAAGCATCATATGGGAGAATGGCAACAAAAAAACTCTTGAAAGAGGTGGGGCAGTTGGATGAGGCTAAGAATTTTGATGCAGCTATAATTGATTTAAAAGAAAGAGTTATAAAGAAAGGATTTGTAAATGGCTAGAGGGCCTACAATTGGATTTGAACTCAATAGCTTAACTGCTGATGTAGAGCTTACAGCGAGTACTGGAAGTCCTAGCATTCAAACTACAACTGTCAGAAGCGGAACTTATGCTTTGGAGATTGCCTCTCTTTCGTCTGGCGTCCCAAAGGGTGTTATCTATCAGTTTACTACTCCAGCTTCTGGCGGCCCCCTATTTTTCCGTATATATTACCGAGCGGCTACTCTCCCCAGCGCGGAAAATAGAATAATTGTCTTGAATAATGCAGTTGATCTGGCAACTCCCGTAGCGTATATCACCATAGACTCTGGCGGAGCTCTGAGGCTTTATGATGAGGATGGAGTAATAGGGAGTGCTTCTTCCGCCTTATCAACTAATACTGATTACAGAATTGAGATTGAATTTGACGGGACTCCTGCTGCTGGTTCAGATGTGGTAAAAGCAAGAATAGACGGAACTGAGTTTGCTGGATCGGCAGCTAGAAGTTTGTCTGTTGGGATACTAAGCATTGCTATTGGCGGAAACTTGGCAAGCGAGGCACAAACCACTGGTGATTGGTTCTTTGATGACATAGCAATGAATAGTACCGAAGGTTCTTCTCAGAATACTTATCCTGGAGCTGGTGAAATTATCCATCTGAGACCTAATGCTGCTGGTGATACTGACGCATGGGATGCTCTAACTACATTTGAAGATATTGATGAGGTTACGCCAGATGATGCCACTACTCTTATTGACAGTTTGACATCTGGGGATACTCATGAAGTAAATCTTGATGCTACCCCTGCGGCACTAGCATCAGATGATACTGTAAATGTAGTTCAAGTTGGAGTTAGATTTGCTGAAAGTGTTGGAACTGATCCTGATCCAACATTTGTACTTCGCATTAAGGCATCAGCTGGCGGGACTACAGAGGAAAGCGGATCTATTACTGCTAGTGCGACAGCATGGAATAGTAATGCGACAGCGGTTCCAAGAAATTACGTTTTAGTTCTCTATGATCTTCCTGGTGCATCTACTACCGCATGGACAAAAGCAGATTTAGACACAGCACAAATTGGAGTAAGACTAACTAATAGCCCTGTTGGTCTAGCTCAAGTATCTACTATGTGGCTTAATGTTGACCATGAACCCCTCACAACGACTACTTCAACGTCAACCAGCAGTAGTACATCAACCACCACGTCCACCTCTACAAGTACATCTAGTTCTACATCAACCTCCACAACATCGACTAGTAGCTCCACCTCAACAACTACCACAACTTCTACATCTAGTTCTACATCAACCTCCACCTCTACAAGTTCCAGTACTTCAACCACAAGCACGAGTAGCTCTACGTCAACTACAACTAGTACCAGCACAAGTACGTCAACTACCTCTACCAGCTCTAGCACATCCACAACTACCTCCTCTTCAACAAGTACATCCACAAGTACAAGTTCTTCAACGAGTACTTCAAAATCAACGTCTACTTCTACCAGTACGACCAGTACTAGTACAACTACAAGTACTTCTACTTCCTCCTCAAGCTCTAGCAGTACCTCCACTTCAACGACAACTCTAGCTCTTACTACAACAAGCACCTCTACTTCTAGCTCCAGTTCAACCAGTTCTTCAACTTCGACCTCTACTACTCAAACTTTTCCATACTCAGGAGATACAGAATTTATCGAACAACAACTATCATCAGTAAGCGTTCCCCCTTCGATGGATGGGGAAGTAGAGCAGGGAGAACCACAACTATAGCTTTTACATGAGATAATTAAGTGTATGGAAAGGAAGGTGGATTAGTACGGCCAGACGTATTCGGATTTCGAATCCTGATTTAACAAGATCGGAAAAATCATATTTAACAAGTGCTTACTCTTCAGGTACTACGTTAAATGTGGTTAATTCATTTGCTTTTTCAGCAAATAATTTTGTAGTTTCAGGTGAGCCTGGTAAGGATGAAGTAATTGAATCTGAAAGGATTTCGGTAGTTCCTTCAGGCGGACTTACCCTAACTGTGGCTTCAGCGTTAGATTATGATTATCCTAAAGATACGGTAGTTTATCAAAGTAGGTACGACCAAATTCAAATTGAATCCAGAGCTTCCTCTTCAGCTAGTTTTGCTTTGATTTCTACTTCTAGTATCCAATGGGATAAACTCGCTACACTTTATACTGACGCAGACGGAATAGAAACTACTCAATATAGATGGAGATTTTATAATTCCTCTACTCTTACTACCTCCGAATACTCCCCCACTTTACTAGGTTCAGGATTTACTGAAGACCAGGCGGGATATCTTTTAAGGGAAATACGCTTACTGTCAGGAGATTTAGACGGTTCGGTTAAGAAAGACCGAGAAATTTTAAGAGACATTACGAGAGGACTTGAGATAATTTATGGCAGAGTACCAAAGGCGTGGTGGTGGAGAATTGAAGACTCAACAATAACTACAATAGCTTCTACGGATAAGTATAATCTGGATACTTTGAATAGCGGAACTGCTGGTTCGCCTAATACGAATTTAGGAACTGTTGATTTAATCCGCTATCAATATAATGACGGCTCAACCAACATAGTTTACCCATTGGAGTTTAAGTCGAACCTTGAATTTTACGATCTGGTAAGAGATAACAACGCCCAAACAGATGACAATGTTCTCTACTATACTCTCTTAGACCCAGACTCATCTTCAAAAAATGGCTACTTTAGGGTTTTTCCTAAGCCTAAGACTACAGCAAGGGGTACTTTCTATATTACTGCTTTTACCAGACAAACTACAATGGATACTGTAGACGATGCGGTAGTTATCCCTCTGCCTTCAATTTTAATAGACTACGGAGTTGCTATGATTGAAAGAGTAAGGGGAAACGACTCAAAAGCAGCTTATTATGAAGAGTTATTCTTTGGGCCCCCTCCAGGAAGACAGGAAAGACAGCGATTAACAGGCATCTCACTTCTGGAACAATTAAATGCACGCCAGCGTCATCCTGAAGGACATCCTCGTTCACTAGTCAGGTATGTAGGAAATGCTAAAAGACTGTTCGGAAACAATAGAGTAAATTCAGATTATATTCGTGAGAATTATTGGTAAATATGGCTACAGATTTAAAACAGGATAAACAAAGAAAACCTTACACTGTGGAAGATATGTCAGGAGGAGTACAAACCAAGACTACATTTTTTTTAAATAAGAAAAATGAACTTCAGGATAGTCTTAACGCACTCTCTACTAAATTAGGGGGAAAATCTAAAAGACCAGGTTATATACAAAAAGGAACTGACTTAACTTCTACTACAACAACTTCTACCTCAACGAGTACGACTTCTACCTCTACCAGTACTTCTACGACTACTACAACAAGTACAAGTACGTCAATAACAGCCTGACCTAATTTACTATAAGACTATGGCAAATATTCTAAATATATTCAACTTTATAAAGTCTGATGCAACTGAAAAACTTCTGGTTACATACGGGAATGATATTGGAATTTATAATGGGGTAGATTTTGTTGGTCAGGGAAGAAACTTAACTGCTAATCTGAAAATGGAATCCGATGTGTTTCTTGATTATTGGATAGGAGTAAACGGAACTGACAGAAATCAAGTATATGACCAAACGAGTTGGTTTGATGGCGGAGCAAGAACCAGAATGCCTATTGCAAATTTAATTAAAACAATAGGTAATAATGTATATCTAGCCAACCTGACTTATGCTGGAATGAATTTTAAGTCAAGAATATGGAAGACGGATTTACCTAAGAATGATGATATAACTTGGGGATATGAGACAGGAACTAACCTTGTAACAACTGCTTTATCTTCGGTAGTTACTTCGGCTAATAGTGGTTTTCTAACTTACAACATTAAAATAGGCGACCCCTTCTTCATAACTACAGGAACTAATGTAGGACAGTACACCGTAAATACAATTGATTCAGATACTCAGATTACCTTAGTTGAAGCAATGAAAAACACAGCTACGGGTTCTACTTACTGGGTGGGTTCTAACTGGTTTGACGCAAGAAGAAATGATGGAGATACGCTTAGGGGTTTGGGAGAAAATGACAATAAATTGTTAGTTTTTAAGAGAGAAAGTCTTTTCAGATATGATGAGAGAGAACTTCGTAGGGTAAAAGGAGCAGCAGGCACTACTTCTCATCGTTCTATTGTGAATGTCCGTGAGAACACCTATTACTTTCACGATACAGGCGTGTACCGCTATGATAGTTTAAGTACGTTTTTAATCTCAAGACCTATTCAGGACTGGATAGATGGCATTGAAGCCAGTGCTTATCCTAACATTGTTGGTTGGAGAGATGAAGATATTTTATATATGTTTGTTGGAAACATTGTAAATTCGCCTAAAGGAATAAACCTTTCAAATGCCATTTTAATTTATGATACAGCTGCTCAGGCTTGGGATATAGGATCACTAAATGATACCGTAAGGGTAGCACATGAAACTACAGTTTCTGGAACAAGAACAGTTTATCTGGGAACTTCCGATGATGAGATTCTTACCTGGAATAGTGGAACTGCTGACAAAACTGCATCTATCCCTTGGGCATTTGCTACAATCTATCATTTTCCAGGTGGGGTATATAATGTAGTAGATTTTGAGAAAGTAGAAGTCCACACCATAGACGGAAGAGGTATTTCTCTTTATTATAAACTGTATGGTACTAACTCAATAGATAATCAGTGGCAGCCTCTAGGAGATATAAATGACGATGTAACTACATTTCCTTTTAAGAGAGGAACAAGGGGGAGGGGTATTGCTTTTCAATTTCAGGAAAATTCCACCCGCAGTCCTACGGTCTTAGGTAGAATAGATATATGGACAAAAGACAGAAGCGAAAGAAATTTACCTAACCAAACTGACCAATGAAAGGAGTAACTTACGGCTTGGAATGACGAAGGTTTCAATAACTATCTTATAAGAGAGTTCGCAACAGGGAGTACAGCTCAAAAACCTACTCTTACTCAGGATGATGTAGATACTTTGATTGAAGGAGTATCAGGTTCAAAGATTACATCAGGTATCTCACGTTCTAAAGACGGACTTTTAAAGGTAGACTGGGATAAAGGGACTATGACATTCTCTGACGGAACTAAACCTTATTTTGTGGTAGGTAAACAAGATGATGGTACAAGAGGAGTGAAGTTATTGGATACTGATGGTAACCAGATTAGCATTAGCATGATAGAATTAAATGTAGGAAAGAAAACAATTCTACCAGGCGGAACGAATACTGGGAGATTGTATGTTGAAAGAATACCCGCTTCAGGTAAATTGAGGCTGGTTATTCAATATCCGAACGGAGATATTCGCACAATTGCGACACAGATTTAGACTATGAATCCTAATCAACCAATACAAGGAATGCAAGGCTTAATGGGTAAGGTAGGAGGAGCTCCTAAATTAAACTTACAAAAACTACATGATGCTTACAAGAGTATTCAGGAATTGAGAATGTTTGCTTCCCCTTCTGTTCAACAGTTATTAGATCAAATACCTAATCCTTTGCACCCTGAATATACCGACCCAGAAGAAATGGGGCAGCAAATGCCTCAGCAAAACATGGGTCAAATGGAACAGCAATTTAATAACGGAGGTATCTAATTATGTTTAATAGTTTAAAAAATTTCTTCGCAAATATATTTAAACCTCAGCCTGCACCCAAACCAGCTCCCCCGCCTGCTCAAAAACCTGCTCCTGCAGCAATAAAAAATTTACCTCTTACTCTTTCGGGGGGATGGAGTGCTGCTCCTTCTGCTACGAGAACTGGCACAGTTGCTCAAGGAGGAGCTAGAGGAGTACTTCCAGGACAAAAATATCCTTCCAATGCTTATGGATCACAACCAGGAAGAACTGGACAAGTATTGGGGACAGCCCAACAGCCTACGCCAGGATTTGATAGAAATATAGGGAATGTTACATTTGGGCAGTCTTATGGAGGCGATGGGAGAGGACAAACTCCAACAGGAACTACTGATGAAGGTATAATTGACGGCCCATCAGAAGCGGAGAGGATTCTGGGAGAGGCTGTTAATTCAATTCAAGGTCTTTTAAATTCAGGAGTTGATTTAAGTAAGCCTTTTGCTTTGGATGAGTTACTAGCTAATAATGCGGCTATGCAGGCTATCTCTCCTTACTACGCTCAAATTTATGGAAGATTTAAAAGAGCAGTTGATTTAGACAAACAAATGGGTCAGGAAAGAGCTCAAAGAGGGCTTGAAGAACTTCAGCAGGGAGGAGAAAATTACCAAACTAAACTTTCAAGACTTTTACGATTAGGGCAGGAACAGACAGGAGAACAATTCGCAGGACAAGGACTTTACGAATCAGGTCAGAGACAAAGAGCACAGGGACTTCAAAATGTAACCGCTTCACAAGATTTATCAAATTTCTTACAAGGACAACAAAGGGGACAACAAAGTATTAGAAGTGCACAAGAAGACTTACTTAATAGACTCTTGTTACAGAAACAAGAAAAAGAAAGTGAGTTAGCCCAAGCTCAAAGAACTGATGTTGAAGCCGCAGTGCAAGAAGCTCAGCGGGTGGCTGCTTCAAGACAGGGAATAGCGGCTTTGGAAGGACAGCCTCTGGGAAATGAAAATCTTCCCCAATATTTCCAAAGGAGAGGAGAAACCCTAAATAGGTTTTTACCTAGCAGTGGGTACTAAATATGGATTTACAGCAATTAGGCAACGAAGCCACATCAGCAGTACAGAATCAGTATCCCTCACTTCAGATACTTAGGGATGCTCTGGTTAAGAAGTTCTCTACAAACAATCCTTTAATCCAGCAGCGTCAAAGTGCATTGTCTAACTTTCTTTCCTCACCAGAGGAGGCTATGGAGAAGTACGCCCAGCCTCAAAATGTAACTATTGGCGGGGGACAAGTACCAGCCCCTGGACAAAATCCCGTAGGTGAACAGGTAACAGTACCTAACGTCTATCTCTCGCCTTTACAGCAGAGAAGTCTTTATTCTAGACACGTTGCTAATAAATTCGCACCTCTCTCAACTTTGAATGACTTACTTCAACTACAAAGCGGAGGAATAGAACAGGTGCTTTCCCAAGCTAATAGAGGAATGGAATCAGATATCAAAGCCAAACAACAGAAGTTTGATGTAGCTAAAGCACTGGAAGAATTACGGCTTAAATCAAGAGGGTTAGATATTCAAGAAGCAAAAGTTAGTAAAGCCTCTAAAAAAGAAGCCAACTTAAAACAAGAAAGCCTTAATGACCTTAAGGAGATTAAAGATAATATAGCAAACGCAAGAATTAAATTACTAGCTGGTGGATATGGAGCAGCGGGATTATTTGGAGGTTTAAGAAAAATACTACCGCAAGGATGGCCAGGAGCTTTTAGCAGTAAGTCCTCTGAATTAGATGCTAGTTTAGGTTCGGTAAATAAATCAGTATTTAAAACTGCTGGAAAAGCCTTCACTAAAACTGAAGCTGGTCTACTTGGAGGACGGATACCGAAAGGATTCTATGATAAGGTGGCTATAACAGCAGCCCTTGATGAATTGGAAAGAGATGCCAATGCAAGAGAACTCTTAATTACATCTGGGGGATATATCCCAGGACAAGAAGAAACTCTTCAAACAGATACAACAGAAGATGATTTTACACCTGATTTATGAGCAAAATACGAGTAATAAATAAGCAAACTGGACAAAGCGGTATGCTCTCTGAAGAGTATTTTAACGAAGAAAAATATCAAAGGATAGATGAAACTCAAGGAGAACAAGCTGGTTCTATTACCGACTGGTTTCCTGCGGTAGGAGGTATTATAGGTTCAAAATGGGGTACTAAAGGTGCAATGGCTGGTTCAGGTATAGGAGAAACAGCAAAACAAATTTTAGACAAAATAGACAAAAATCGTAATACCGATCTTGACCCTTCACAAATAGGAATGTCTACTTTGTTGGGTGGAGTGGGAAATGTTGGTGGAAAGTTATTGGGTAAGTTATTAAATCCCATAAGATCGCTAGCGGGTTTTCAGGATACGTTGTTGAAGAAAGCTCCAGGAATGATAAACATTGCTGAACAGGAAGCTCCTGGACAGGCTGCAAGCGTTATGTCCCGCTTGGGACAAACTACTGTTCCCCAATTACAGCAAAAAGGATTTGGAAGAGAAACGTTAGAAGCTCTAAATGCTTTCAAAGCTAATGTTGGAACTGCTGTAAGTTCATATACTCCCCATATCCCTGCTGGAGCGGGTAAAGATATTGCACCCCTATCTCTTCCTCGTTTTGAAGCTAATCAATTAAAAAGGTCATTTGGACAAGGCATTAGAGATGCTTACGGAAAAATGGGAACAGCAGAGGAGGAATTGAAAAAAGGATTTATAAAAATTCTAGGTATGGATATAAAAAAAGGAAGACCTGATATAGATTTATTAAATAAAGCAATGCAACTTCTCTATATACCTAGAAACATAGGAGCAGGAGCAACGCATTTATTAGGATTGGGTGGTGGCCCAGCTTATTATGCAGGTGCAAGTTTGAGAAGAGGAGGACAAGCACTAAGTAGCGGATTAGGAAAGTTGGGGGATGTATCTAAATATCTTCTTCCAGGCTTATTTCAAGCTAGAGAAAGAGAATAGCGGCTCATTCATCATAGAAACCTTCCACAAACGCCCCAATTAAACCAATTATAAAAAGAACAACAACTACTAGGCCAATAAAATGTAACATAATTTTTCTTTTCTACTCAAGTCTACCATGAGTTATAGTATCTCATTCTATAAACCTGCCTAGAAGACGTCAGTCCCAATCCTTCTTTTAAAAGATTTAGTAAATTTGCAGGCGCACTGATTTCTAGCTTCTTAGCCCCAGGTCTGCCTTTACGCTCAGCTAGCTTTTAGTCTACCGCCTACTCCGTTTCAGGTGTAGGGACTCAGGACGGTTGGTATCATCTGGGAAGTGCTTCCAGTCCAATGATACATTGGCTGGGCTTTATCCACCTGCTATAATATATCGTACCCCGTAAGGTATGGATCACTATGGCTTACGGGGTTTTAGCACTTCCTTTTAATGTGAAAAATATAAATAATCCAATAACTAAAATGAGAAGAAAAAGGAGATATAATAAAGTATGGTTCGTACAATTCGTACAAGGCACTAATTGAGCTGACTGTGCTGCTATATTGGTTGTGAAATCTAATTCCATAAAAAAACCCCTTTGTCTCGATACGGTACAGTTTAGAGCTAGAAACCGTACCAAGACAAAAGAGTCTTGGGCTCTAAGCTGTTTATTAACTAATATTTATATATCATACTTTAGCAATAATGTCAAGGGCTTTGAAAGACTATGGTATACTTAAACTGTGGACTTGTATTCTAATCTATTAGATTTTATGGAACAAGCAGACAGGGCAAAACCTATTAGTCCGTCTATGGAAGATGAAACTCTCTATACCTTACAGCCTTCTGAAAAATATATATCACCCTTACAGAATCGTCCTCAAAATATACCTCAACAAAATATTATGCCCCAACAAAGGCTAATACCTCAATTCCAAATCCAAACTAGAACTCAACCCAAGCCTCAAACAATATCTCAGATGTTCCGTCCTGTAATTCCTGCAAAGAAAGTACAGGCTTCGCAAAAGACTATGCAAGCTGTTCAATCTGGGCCTGCTGATATAGTTGCTCTAATTAAAAAATACTTTCCTAAAAACCAATGGAACAATGCTATGGCAGTAATGAATCAGGAGTCTGGCGGAAGAAATATCCCAAGTCAATTTAATAAATATGGAACTGAAGAATCTTATGGCCCATTTCAAATCAACTTACAAGCCCATCCCCAAATGAGGGGTAAGGTAAATATCCCAGAAGAAAATGTTAAATATGCGGCTCAACTATTTAATCAATCTCAGTGGCAGCCATGGTTTAACAGTGCTAGGAAGCTAGGATTATTATGACTAAAAACACTGGAATAACAACAGCTCAAATTTACGAACTTGTAGATAAAAAAATAGGAGAAGTTAACAATTCAATAATAAGACTTGAAGCCAAGTTTGACATATTAGAGCAAGGCAGGCTATCTTCTCTCGAAACTAAAGTTGCAGATATGCAGGGAAGACTTTTGGCGACTACGGGGGTAATAGCTTTTGTTGTATCAGTTGCGATTGCAGTCGCAGGATTTATATTGAAATGAGAAAAATTTTCAATTCACAATTCAGAATAACTCAGAAATTTGCTGTTAACCCCGAATATTATAAGCAGTTTGGTTTAAAAGGCCATGAGGGCTTGGATGTTGTTCCAACAGGCGCAGACTGGACAGTTCTTTGTCTTGAAGATGGAGTGATAGTCAGAGATATTGACGATGCAACATTAGGCAAAAATTATGGCAAAAACGTTACAGTCTGGCATCCAAGCATTGGAAAAGCTACCCAATATTGTCATCTAGCCGAAAACTTTGTTAAAATGGGAGACCGTCTCAGTAAAGGCGATCCTATAGGCAAGATGGGCTCAACTGGTAATACTTCAGGGGCACACGTTCATCTCAACTTATTTGAAGTGGATGGTAACGGAATAAGACTTAATAGGGAAAATGGATACTTTGGAGGTATTGATCCTCAGCCATTCTTACAGGAAACTGCAAATGGGGAAGTAACTTTGCAGGAGGAATTGGACAAGGCAAGAGCTGATAGGGACAGACACTGGAATGCCCTAATTTCGCTCTGTGATGTCCTAGGAGTGGCACATAGTCCCGAAGTGGCATTGGCAGAGGTTAAAAAGCTGGTTGATCTTGAAGATACATTGATGGATAAGGAGAAAAAACTAACAGAAGCAACAACTAAGATAGGGGAATTGGAAAGAGGTCTTAAAAAGATTCAGGATGTCAATGAAGCTCTTTTGTTGGAAGATGCAGCACTAAAGGATAATATAGGAAAACAAGAAGAAACTATAATTAAACAGGGAGTTAATATTGATACTCTAACATCCCAAATTGGCCAATTAAAAGATTCAGCTAATTTGCCAATATTTCAAGGATGGAGAAAATTTATTGTAAATTTATTATCAAAATTTTAACGATAGGGGGTGAGAAAAATAAATGATAAACTTACTTAAATTTAATTTCCTAGAAGGAAAGAAAACATACATTGTTGGTATACTTATGATTCTTCATGGAGGATCGCAAGTTGTAATGGATTTATTAAATGGCAAACCAGTATCCGATATGAATGTTACAGAAGTTCTTGGAGGATTTGCTATAATCTCAATCAGAAAGGCTATTTAGGTGAAAGAAAAAATAATTGAAGTTACCGAATTTCAGAGACAACGCCTTACTCAATTAGAAGACGGCTTAGCGAATGTCAATAACATTGAACGTACAATGGCATTCACAGGACAAAGTGTTCTTTTTACTGGCCCCGAAGACGAAGAAAGACAAATTGACATGGATGTTTTAAAAGCAATAAAAGGAGGATTAAGAGGGGTAGAAAGTGAACTTATCTTTGAATATGTGCCAGACAAAACAACAGGAAGAGATATAAGAGTTAAGAATGAAGAAATGCAATTGGTAACTAGAGAAATTATATCAATAGCTAATGCAATAAAAAATCAATGAAAGATTTAAGAAGAAAACCACGCTATCAAGTACAACGTAAAAACGAAGGAGTTTTTGAAGGGAAAGTTTTTGTGAAAAAGGCAAATTCTTGGTTAGAATATACCCGATTTAACACACCAAATAAACCAGATATAGAAGTATGGACATGAAAGAATTACAACCTTTGCCAATTAATCCATTTCCTCAGGAAGAATATAAAAGCTATTTTGGTTTGTTTCAGAATAAGCCAGCTTTACTATCACAAATTTTTAAGGAGTCAGTACCACTTGGCCATGCAGTAAGAAGATTGGTACAGGAAGGTACAGCAATAGGAATTAAGGTACAGAAAGTAAATGGGAAACGGGACGTACTTGTAAAATTGAAGTAAATGTGATATATGTTAATAGAACCGTTTTTACAAAACCAACAACTCTTTGTCGGCAACTGAATCTGCTGAGAAGGGGTTTTTGGTATTTGAGGATGCTTGTTTAAGAAAAAAGTCTAAGTGATAATATAATTATTTATATTATTAGTTTTGGTATTAACTAATATTATGAAAAAGAAGAAAAGTCTAAGATTGCATTCGCCCTTCCTTTACGCAAAATAAACAATATTGTCTAGTTATATTTGGCATATTATACCCATGAGATTGATGACGATATCGTTGTTTTTTTAAGATTTTTCTATTTTCACTAGAAAGGTCTCCAAATAAATATCTCCATACCTTCTTGTATTCTGGTTTGTTTCTTGGTTTCCTACCAAGATATTCAATTATTTCCTTCATTCTTTTAATCATTTTTAAAAATTAGCTCTCTTTTTTTCAGTTCTTCTCATTTTCCTTCTCATACTTCTCAATCTCCTGCATTATTGCATCAACTATGAAAGGCACTTCACCAAAAGCTGAAGTAGTCTTCATCAATCTATCGTATAGATTCTTTTTTAATTCTTTTTTAGTCATCGAATTATTTCCCCCATTAATGGCAAGCTTAAAAATTTAGAACAAATCCAACACATAGCATAATATCTTTTTACGTACGGCAAATTATCATTTACTACAATTATTTCCGTATGGATTCCCATTTTACAAAGAATTTTCTTCAACATATTTTTCATACTATCTCCACATCTCTAATTTCTCAACTACTCCTTCAATATCTTTATCCCATATCTCATTTTTATACTTATTGATAAAATAATACTGTTTGGGAAACTCTTTTTTAATTAACTCAAAAAAGAAAAATGGGTTATTTGTATACCAAAAGTGATGACCGCTGCACCCGCAAAGAGCATTATTCTCTTCCCATCTTAGCCTATGATTAGCTCTGCCTACAATATGCATACACTGCAGCTGTCCCGAACACTCTATGTGATCTAAACCTCTTAACTCACACTTACCTCGTGATCGAACTTTCTCGCTAAATAACTTATCAGCTCTAGCCTTTAGCTTCTTTTTAGATAGCTTTTTCATTTTTCCTCCAAAACCTCCCTCTTTGCGTTCTTGATTTCTTGAGATATAAAATCTTCTATTTCCTCATCTTCTGCAACAATTATATCTATGCAACCCTGACAATAATGAGCATGGTCTTTGCTGTTTGAGCAATCCTTACGAGTTGGGAATAATTTTCTGAATCTCGTTGCCCACCCCTCAGAAGTTGATTTCTTTTGCATAGGTTTGCCTAGATTAACTAAAAAGAACAATATCCCAACCGCCTTTCATTCTTGTTGCAGTTTTATACTCTGCCATCAATTCTCCTGTACTTGAATTGTAATTTCTATTTACTTTTATTTTCCACTTTTCAGGTAATTGTTTCATGTCAATGCCATGAATATTTAAATTCATGCTGGAATTAGGAAACAGCTTTTTGATCTCATCAAAGAGTATTTCCATTTTCTCTATTTTCTCCTTCTTAGATTTAGTTATAGACATAAGGAATACTTTTTTGTTCCAGACATTTTTGACAAAAAACAATAAAATGAGGATTAGTACCTGTCCAATGATCACTCAATAAAGCCCACAGATGACTACACTTTTTCTCCTTCTTCTTAGTTTTCATATCTATGTCCAATACAATATTTCAAAAATGTTTCAGTCTTTCCACTCAATATGGCCAACGCAATCTTTATCCTTTGAATAAGTGGACGATCTAAAGGATCATAAATAATAACTAATATTTTCTCCTTCTTCTTATTCATAAATCATTCTCCTCAACAGATTCAACTAACTCCTCTATCCAACCTGTTATTTCTTCGTAAATTTCATCAAAGTCCTCATGTCTGTCAAATCTATTAACAAATTTTTCTCTCCAATTATCTATAGTTAGATTACTTTTTTTTCCTACTATCATAAATCATTCTCCTAGCAATTCTGGCGTTTTTATAGGTTCTTCTCGCTTTCAGGTGT
>ERZ1292637.363-Hain-H14-01um-R3-363-length-29555-cov-6_pt1 | contig 29555 bp, 56 predicted proteins | sample MGYA00564405_ERZ1292637 | MGnify/ENA primary metagenome ERZ1292637 (study PRJEB36523, sample SAMEA6512645) | groundwater metagenome | collected 2019-01-09 | study: AquaDiva: Metagenomics assemblies of 32 groundwater samples | reverse complement strand
GCTCTTTCTTTATCTTTCATTAAAAGATCAATATAACCTGTTAATTCATCAATATTGTCTGAGAAAAAGCCATTGACACCATTACTTATAATATTAGGGATCTCATAATTAGGCCAATTGTATGGAGGTTCGTTATCACCTCTTAGTTTAGGCCCAGCAGCTACAACTGGAATACCAGTGAGCATTGCTTCGATCAAACTAAGGGTGTAAGGAGCGGGTTTTGTACCAAAATACCAAAATACTCTACATTCTCGTAAATCATTTTTAAGGTGTTGATAGTTAACTCTTCCCCCATTAATATCTCCTAAATCATCATTTTCAGGGCCAAAAACCTTTCGCGAGAAATTTGCAGTTACTCTATCAAAGATTGAAAATCCCAGATGATCTCCTCTTTGTTTAAAAGATTGAGCTATAGTAATTACCTGTAATTTATCCCCTTGCCAATCTTTAAATTCTTCTGGGTCTTTATAAAATCTAATCATTGCATCTGCTCCTGAAAACCCTGGTATCTTTTCTTCTAAAGGTGAATATCTGACAATATTCATCCCTTTATCTCTGTAAGGTTTAATTTCTGCTTCAATAGAGGGGTTACTTTGCCCAATAGATCGCCAAATAACTTTCTTATTTCCCTCTTTAAACAACCTCCAGTTATTAACTAACCAAGGTTGAAAATGTTTAGAACCTGGTAAAGCTGAATTGTGCATTAAGATAACTACATCAGCCCACTTAACTAAATCAGGATGAAGATTATCTTTGTCTGATTTCATATATAATTCATATAAATCAGGATAAAATCTACCCTTAGGAATTACTGATCTCATGTAATCGCCACTCTGAGTTGGGTTTGCAAATGCACCGCAAGAGAATACCTCAATGTTTAATCTTTCATTTTCAGGAAGAATATTATCAAGCTCTGTTAATAGAGATAATTCGTCCCACTCAAGTATAGAATGTGAACTTAAAAAAAGTATTTTCAGTTTCGATCTCCTTTTTTCATAAATTCTTTTCTATAGATTCTAAACGGGCACGCATCTGTAAACCAATTTTGTAAAATGAAAATGAATCCTTGACATAATTCTTAGCTTTTAATCCTTTAGCTCTGGCAAGTTCTTGGTTACAAAATACCCATTGCATTCCTTCTATAAGTTTCTTTTTATCTATCTCAGCCCAATTTTGGTCTGTGGTATAGTAAGGAATCCAAGGTTGTTGAATTACTGGTACATATTTAGAAGGAATGGGAAAATAATAATCATCGTTTAAGTATTCATGCAACCCCCCCCTAGCCGTTGAGATAACTGGTTTCCCTAGTAACAAAGCCTCTTGAATCGGTCTATTCCAACCATCACCATGAGATGCAGTTACATAACAGTCACCAGTATTATGAAGTTTCATAACTTGATCGTTGGTTAAAAGATTGGGAGCAAATAAAATTCTGGGAGTATTATTGTGTTTGAAGTCTCTTTTCCATGATTGAATCTCTGTAATAATTTTATCCTGCTCTTGTTTAGTGTAATTAACTCTATAAGTTTTTAAAAGAAGCGACACATCATCTCTTCCTGAAAATGCTTCCCAATAAGCTAGAATTAAAGTTTTAAAGTCGTATCTTTCAATCCATTGAGAAATAGTATAAAACATAAATCCCTTATGTCCTTCTATCTCAAAGGTATCATGGGGTTTATCTGCTTCAGATATATCAATGGGTTGGGGAAACCAATAGATAGGTACTTTAACCCCAGAAGCTTTAAAAAGTTCAGCCATAGCAGAGGAAGAAGTCCAAATTTCCGAAATTTGATTGCAAATATCAGCCCATCCTTGAGGTAATTTGTCTGTTTCCCAAAATAATCTTAGTATGTGATACTTTCCTTTTTCCATATAATTTAAGGCTGTATCGGGTGTTAAATGTGTCACTTTGATTTTATAGGGGATATTCCTATTCTCTAAATTAATACACAATTCTCCTTGCCATCCATAGGAAATACGTTCTGGCATTTGATAAATTGTTTGGCAACTAATATCAACTCCAACATTATAGAGAGCAGTAATGTCTTGTCTTGCGGCATTACCATAACCCGATGGGGAATTTGCTGAAGAACAATATAAAATTCCACTTTTCATAAAGATATTACCTCAAGTTTTTCTTTTTCCCCAAGATTTATTTCTACAGAAATAGGTAGAGCTTCCTGTCCTAATTTCTTTTGCAGATTACCATCATATTCAGGCCAGTAAGTTTTTTCAGGAAATTGATTAGCAGGAGGGAAAAGAACCCAATGCTCTTGTGATAATAACTCATTTAAAACTCTTTTATCCTTAATCCATCGAGGTTTACCATCTTGTTTATTTAGGACTGGTACATTGATTCCCTCCTCATTCATCGTTACACATACCACCTTTCTCTAATTTTTCGTATTCATTTAGTGCTGCTTCATAACACTCCCGACCATGAAAAATACCCTGTGCTTTAACGGTTTCATCACCAACTACTTGAGTGGCATACTTCTCTTTTTCAATCACATGGTGGCAAAAATCGCATCTTAACGGTGTGTCAACTTTAATTTTGCGTGCTAATAATGGTTGATCTGACATTTTATCCACCTCCCATCTTTGATAACATAGTTTCCTTTAAAGAAAGGTCCTTATCTATTAATGATTTTACAACAAATAAATTTCTAATTGTATCAGCTTTTTTATCCCAAACATGGACTGAGTAAATCTCATTTAATACTTCATAAATTTCACCTCTCGGTATTCCATTCTCATGTATAGTCAACAAATTACCTTCCAAAAGCGGGATGTCTGGTTCGTTAAACTCAGTTAATAAAGTAGGCTCCTTATTCTCCTCTAATAAAAAAAGACAGGTTTTCATCGATCTTGGGATACCTCCTCTATGGATGCCCTTTCTGGGTCTTCTATGATACCAAAATCGGCTATAACCTTTTGGACTGAGCTGTATGATTCTCCTTTTAATCTTCTCTCTATTTCACGAGTAGAAAGTTTTAGTATACTGTGTAGATATATAATAACCTGGACTTTAATTTCCCTATAAAAGTTTAAAACATCTTCGGGTAACATATGGTCAAAACTTGGTAAACTCACAGTGTTCCAAATAACTTCTCGTTCTGATAAACCAGCCTCCTTCAAGGCTTCTTTCATAGTGCTCACCGTTTGATGATAGTTTTCTAACAACTCTTGGATATTATCATTCATAATAAAACAATATCTCCTTTTTGGAATGGCATATTTTAGAGCAAAACGCTATCTCCTTTTTTTAAATCCAATTTTTGACTAACCCAGATCCAGTAATCCTTTACCGATGGGTTAGTAGTTTGTTCATAGTATTCTGGTAACATCTTCTGCATATAAACCAAGGTTAAACGGAGAAGATTTTTAAGAGGGAGTTGGCAATTACCGTCTTGGGTAGTCAGAGTGATACACTCATCTAAGTCCATACCTTATCTAAACATAAGGATATAACTTTGTCAATATTGGTTGACTTTTTTGATGATGCTTGTTACAGTAGCCTTATGGATGAAGTTACCCCATCAGAACTCAACACCAAACTCCAAGATGATATCAAGAAAGTTACATCTTACTTAAACCAGATTGCTAACTACCGCTATCATCTTTTAATTTATAAATTAGTGAAAAACGGACATGTAAAAATTAAAGACCTAGTAGAAGATTGTGGGTACAGCAAGCAGAATATCTACAATATTGTAGATACATTCGATTCCAAGGTCAGATAATAACCTCCGTTATAATTTTGATATTACACCAAGGAATAATAAACTTAGTTCCCCTAAACCTAAAGCTAATATAATTATCTAAAAACTCCGTTTCAGACCTATCCACATTATATATATCATTGTGGATGGTAATAATTCTATATTGTTTCAATGTAAGTTACAGATAACATTTCCCTAGCATCCTCTAAAGAAGTCTTAGATTTTACAGCATCCCTAATCCAGATTTTATTAGTTAAGGCTTCCATCCTTGCATCATAGTCGAGCTGATCCCATCTTTTAAATTCAAATAATGGTCGCCCAATTTTAATTGAGTTATAAATAATTACTAATGCTTCTTGTACTTGGTCATTAAATTCTTGAGATTTGTGTTCCATAGTCACCTCCTTTCATGATTCAAATTTATATTTAGTCTTTCGTATGAAATTTGCACAAGCGATCATAAGTTCAATATCGTATTTATTTTTGATCGGTTTCACTAATAATTTTCTGTATATTCTATTTACACATCTTGGACAAAGCCTACGGAGAATCCCCACATCATCTGAAATAATCTCCAGACAAGATCCTATTTTATCTAGCTTTACCCCACATATACAGCATACACTCATAATGTTTCATCGTTCTGATAGTTGTTTTAGTTCTAGTAATAGGTTTAAAAAATCATCGGCTGCGATTGCTACCATGATAGGACGATAATTAGCTGAGAATACTAGGGCTGGTGGTTTAAATGGTTTCCTCTGTCTTTCTGCTTGCTCCCACCAAGGCCAAAATTGGATTCGTTCTTGATTTTTCACTTCAAACGCCCAAGGGAGCTTGGTAAATATATCAGTCTCAAATCCAAAAGCTGCTCCTGATAAAACCATTCTTTTGGCATTATCATCTAATCCCTTATCTCTTATCATTTGAGCAAAGCGTTTTTCCAGCCTCGACCCTTTTGCCTTCTTACTCCTAAAAGCGATTGCCTTACCCATTCTTCCTCTCCCATAATAATTGGTCTAATTTCTTTTTCACACTATTAATGGCTTCTACTACAGCGTCACCTTGCAGTTTATATTGATGATACTCATTATTAGTGGCGACTACTGCTCTTTTATCAGCCTCTGCTACACTCATTTTCTTATCTCCTAAAGATGAGGAATCTAATAGGTCAACTACTGCTTGGTTTTCTGCTAACTCGGCCTGAGCTGTTTTTGTATTATGCCAGTAAAGGAGGGTTGAAAGTTGTACTGCTGCATCACTTAACCATTCTGGGTCTTCAAGGTGTTTGGGGTCATTTAATTGGCCTAATAACTCTTCAATAGTTATCATTATAGTGGGATTATTGGCTAGATAGAGTTTTTTCCAACTCCTCGTCTTCTAAAAATTCAATGGTACGCCCGTCATAGATAAACTTTACATACATATCTGCCTCTGCAATTAAATTCATGGGAGAAATTTGTTTGCCCATATTATTTCTACTAGCAGTATGTAAAGCTGATTCTCTGGCAATTCGCAAATCTTTATCTTCCCAAACTTTAGCAGAAACAGCTTTCTGTTGTTCCTCCACTACTGGAGTAGGAGTTAGTTGGACTGGTTGGTCTAATGATTGGGGGATTCCACCAGGGTTATAGTCGCACCATTCAACTACATTACCCTTGGAATCTTTAGTAATTGGAGTAGGACAAAAGAAACCATACTTCCCTCTCTTTAGTTCCTTATTATGAGTCGGACAAATACTAGGCATCCTTACACACCCTTTCTCCATTGACATCTTTACCGATTAAAGCATTCTTAATACGTGAGATATGGGTTGAACAAAGACCAAATTCTATACTTGCTTCTTCTAAGGTATGGTAAATTGGGGAACCACTATCTTTATGCCCCACTACTGTGCATAAAAATTCAACAATTTTTTGATCACGTTCCTGACGTTTAATTATATTCATATATATACTATACTACTTTACTTGGCATTTTGCAATACTTCTGGATGTTGGGCTATGACCCTTACTGCTGTCCTAGATACTTGTCCAAATATTCCACCAATACTAGTATTATATTTCAAAGCAATAGCTCTGATTGATTTGTCTACATCCTGAGTATAAGCCCGTAATAATTCTAATTCCTCGCTAGTTACAGGAATATTCAATCGTAGTCCCCTATTTACCCCTCCAACACCATATTGATTATCATGGTAACTTTTCATCAAGTTTTCGAGATCTTCTTTTTTCATGAACCGTACCATGATATCATACTGCAAAGTCTTAGGTGATTTATTTATCATGGATATAGTATAGCATAAATAAAAGCATTTGTCAACCCCTATCCTTTTCCACCTTGGGATTGGTCATAACTAAATGCTTTACCCGGTTTATCTGTTGTCCCAGCTGATTTTAACAGTTCACAGGTCTTACACTTACATTTTTTATTATGCCCCCCATTGGAGACTCCTAACAAGGAACCAACATCTATTCCTTTTTCTTTATATGGACTGGAGATATATGGATACTTTTTAGGCAAGTTTCCCCTCCTTTGAAAGTTGATCAAGAAGAGTAGACATATTTCTTAATCTATCAAAGAACCTGACCATAAAATCCTGTTGGTTATCTGATTCTTTTAATGCAATCTCGCCCATTTCCATTATCTCCTCCATTATTTTCTCCCTTTCTTTGGCTCTCTCTTCTGAGAGTAGATATTGGATGAAGGATTTCAACTCAACCCTAATCTGGTTATACCGTCCATCCATCACCCAAGGGAACTCCTTATTGAACTCTATAATCCACCCTGGTTTACCCTGAACTTGTCGAATGGGCTTCTTATTCATCTTGATCCCCCCATAGTTTTATTTACCCCTAAAACTGATATAGTCTGACCTACAACTCTTACAATCTCCATGCCTACAACCGACTTGACAAGATTTTTAGCTTCAATTTGTGCCTGGATAATGACCTTTTTAACACTTTGTACGCCTAAACTACAGGATAAACAGACCCCATGAGATAATAGACATATAGATTGTTCTATCAATCTAATTGCACTTTTACATGAAAGGAGGTGATATAAATGGGTGACTAAGGCAAATGCCACTGGTGTCTTAAACCCACTAAAGGAAAACTGACGTGGTGTTCTGAACACTGCAAAGAAAGGATCATGAAGACTTCTAAGAAGCAACTTAAGGTTCTTAGTGATTTCTTTAATAGACTCGGCGTCTAAGTAATTGGGCGGACCAACACTCCGCCCTTTTATTATACTCTTTTTTTGTTTATTCATCATTTAATCCTTTCTAAATATGTGCTGGGCTGCATCATCGACACTTAGAAGACGCATTGGGCTATTAGCCTCCGTCATCACCCAGCTTATTCATCCTTCCCCTTTTCTTAAAGAGGATAAAAGATCATCTAGGGCTTGGTTATAACCATGTAGTTGAGATAAATTTACTTCTCTGATATCCAAACTTTCTTCTGGTTTTCTTAAACTATCTACCAGCTCCTCCATTTTAGAGGTATGCCAGGAGAGGATAACCTGAGCAAAGTGGTCTCCCCATATATCTAAAGTCCATGTAATACCTGCTTTATTAAGTACCTTTTTAATCTCTTCCACTTCCTCCTGCCCTGTAGGTTTAACATTAGCAATCTTTTTCATATTAATTCCTTTTCTTGCCATGTACTATCTTCCTCGCAGTGATAGCAATAATTAGTCAAACCTTCTGCCAATTCTGGTTTTAGATCATGTCCGCACCCATACGAAGCATCAAAATGTTCATTATATGGATGTCCGCATTTGCAAACATTTTTTATCTCTTCTCTTCCAGAAGGACTATTTTTCATGGGTTACTAGTTCCTTTTTGTTTTTGCCATCGTTTAATCTCTTCAATTTTCTTTTCATCATAAATTCCACTAAATACAGCGTCTAAATACTGTTTAACTGTTAAAGTTGGTGTAGCCATCTTCTTTTTCCTCTCTTCTCTTCCAGAAGGGTTGGATTTCATACCCCTCCCAGATAATTTCTGTATATGTTTTTGGTATCTGGTGTATATAGCCATCATCACCAAGAATAACTACTAGACCATCTTTTTTCTCGTAAAACAACCATCCTTCTGCAGATGAGCGTTTGTAACTAAAAGACACCCTATCAGGTATTTTCTTTCCAGAAGGATTAGTCATTTTTTATTTCCTTGTCTTGAGGTAAAAGTGGATAAATTCTTTCCCCACACTTCCAACACTTTCTATTAAATTCCCTTTTTTGCCCCTCAAACATCATTATCTCGGTAGCAGTAATCTGATACGTTTTAGACCATAACCACATTGCAAATCTATGTAGTAAGTTTTTCATTTTTTCCTCCTCTTAGAGAGTCTCTTTTAATAGTCATGCCTCCAGACTTCCATGATAGAAATAAACAATAGCCCCAACATAATAAAAGGAAAGACTATTGCCAAACCTAATAGTTTAAATAATATTTTCATTTGTAGTACCTAAATAGACAGTAATTTTCTCTATAATCCATTCTAACTGTGCAGTAATGATGCCCCGCTCCATAACATCTATATCACTTAATGGTTTATCCTCTAATGCCAAGCCTAGTTTAGCTACTCCATTTAATATACGGTTAGAAGATATACTTTCCTTTGCTCTCTTTCTTTCCAAGGAAACCTGGGTCAAATCAGGAAATCGCTTGAGTATCATTACATCTTGCTCTATCTCTGATCTACTTTTATAATCACCAGACGCAATCTTTTTCTTTAGTTCTTCCTGAACCTCTAAGGGGGCAGAATCAGCCTCCCGATAGTAAGTACGCGGCCTACCCTCTGTAATGTCTTCCTGGGCGAAACTAGGCTGTTCTAGGAGCTTTAGATATTCCCAGATAGTCTCATACTCTACACCAATCTCCTGGGCAATCGGTTTAATTAATCCATAAGTTTCATCAAGAGATAATTCGCCCGGCTGATAATCTTTTCCTATTTTTAGACTAATAAGTCTGGCATAACCCTTAGCAGTATCTATCGGGTTCATCATCGCGTCATAAGATGAGCCTGATTGATGGACATTTTCAGCCATCTGGTGTCTTAATCTCTCATATTCAGAATAGTGAGTAGAGTTAACTCTAACAGGAACTTTGTCAAAATTTAGTAAGTGGGCAGCTTTTAACCTACACTCACCAGTTATGACCATAAAACCATCTTCTGTAGGGGTAACTTCAATCTCATTGATAAACCCTTCTTGTTTAATAGATGCTGCTAACCCCTCTATATGTTCACCACTAAAAACTTTTCGTGGTTGTGCGGGGTCGGGCTTTACTCTATTTATGTCTATCCAAGGCATATTTCTTTTTCCATCCTTCCTTTATAAGTATTTTTTGTTTTCCATCTCTTCTTCTTGCCAATAACCACATCTTTCGCAACGCCTTCGTTGATAAGTTTTATGAGGGTTTATATCCCATTTACCCCAACAATGTTTAGGTAATTTAGTTTCCCTAAATTCACATTTTAATGATATCGTGTCCATAATAATTAAATTCTAAAGATGGCTATGGACGCAAGGGGTCATCCATAACCAATTTCAAAACTCAACCCTTTTTCTTCTCATCTATCGGTGAAGGCAGAAGGAACTGCTTATCAGTAATTCCACTTGGTAGTAAACCCTTACTCTGAGCCTCACCCTTTAATGCCACTGCCCGGACTATGTTTCCTTTAATAAAGGAATAATACCTAATTAAAGAATACCTATACTCAGCCTCAGTTTCACATATCCCATATTGTCCAACATCGTTTATATTCCCAAACCAGACATGATGTATCGTCCAAAATCTACGTTTTAATGTCCCCAGCCATCTTCTTACCTGATCCTTAGCTAAAAGATAATGAACTGTATTATTCGCTTTTAGATATTCTGAAATTATATCATCAACTGAGAAACGTTCCCCATCTAAAAACCTAGCCTCCATCTCAGTGATAATTTCTTTAGCTCTTTTTTTATTTACAATAATCTTTAATCACCACCTTTACAAATGATATGTAATATACATTACCATATATCATATGGTTTGTCAAGTAGTAGATAATTGATGTTGTAATGCAGCATACAGATTAGAAGTAGGCGGAAGATCCTTCATATATGACTGCATGGAGATCACTTTACCTCTCCCATACTTTTTAAATAATTTATAAACAAAACTTGGCCGGATTTTTAGGTAATTGGCAACTTGTTGTGCTTGTTCCCAATCTAAATTTCTAGGTCGGGATTTTTTAGTAAGAGGCACAGACCTAATCTCCTGTATTTTTTTTACTAATACCTCACCTATCTTTTGCATAGTAACCTTAGTATATCTGCCTATGGGAGGAGGTGCATTATAGTGTAGCACATACTATAACCCATAGTGTGTGTATTACCCCTTACCTATTCTTACCGGCACACCTTCCCTCACTCCCTCCCTCCGAGGGTATATTTAACGTAAGTTCATTTGAGTGTTGACAAAGAAACAAATCCTCAAAAGAAAGAAAACAAATATATACCCTCCTCGGTCGGTCGTTTCGGTTGTCCTTAATCTCGTAACTTTTTATACTCTGTTACAACGCTAAGGATACGTTCCCAAGAGTTTCTGAACTTAACCAAACATGAATTTTCGCATGACAAGTGCCACACAGGGTAAGTAAATTTCTATTTCGGTTGTCACCACCATATAAAAGCATAATAATATGATGCCTGATTTCTCCTAATTGATTGCAAACGAAACATTTTCTATTAAATAATCGGGTAAATCGTTTATAGGGTTTAGTAAATTTACTCCTTAATCTGCTTCTGCTACCTCTTCTGATAAAATATCGTTTATGGGAATACTTTTTTAACCAACTTAATTTTTCTTCTTCTGGGAATCCTTTTCCATAATTTGCTTTACCACCAAAATGTCTCCAAAAATCTTGCAATTCTAGTTTAATTTGTTTAGGATGGGTATTTAGAAAACCCTGGTCTTTTTGGAGTAATATTTTATTCCATCCGCTATCTTGAAGGCTTAATTCGTGAAGAGTATTTGAATTTTTGGTCAATTTTTCCATAAAAAAGATCCCTCAAGGGTGGTGCCGTGTCGACGTTAGCAAAACAGCGACACCCTCGAAGGATCTTTGCTAACGTCATTTTACCCTAGTTATGATTCCGTCTGCTTATCACAACTCCCTAGACTATACCACTAAACCACATAAAAGTCAATATGTCAATACCTAGAATAATCTCCACCATGATTGATCCTCCTCATCCTCATTATCTTCCCCATATTCTTCTTGACTGGTTAGTAACCCATTAAAATATTCGCTGTATTTTTTTGTTGCCATCGGACTCAGTCCAGGAGCCGAATTTATTTCACACACTACTGCCTGGGGAAGTTGGGGATATAGGGGATCAGCCAAGATATCAACCGCTCCGAAGTCTAGCCCCACTACCTCTATCGCTTTTTTAGCTAGGTCAATAATATCCTTTCTTCTTTCTCCCCGGCCAATATGCTTGAACTTAAAACCTGTAATATCATGGTTCCAGATTACTGTTCCGAACTTATCCCCTAATTTCTCGCTATAGAGGATAACTTTCCCACATCCTATATGGACTCTAAACTCTTTAGTTTTAGGGTAGAATTGGGAAAAATAATCAGCTCCCTCCATTTTAGCTATTTCTATCTCTAGTGGAGTTTGGCAAAACCACAACCCTTTCCCACCGCTGTGTTTTCTAGTCCTTCCGATACAAGGGAATATGTCTGTGCCGTTTTGTGGTACAGGGACACCTGCAGCTGCTAATACTTGTCGGCAACGTGGCTTATCGGCAGTTAGTTTAATTGCCTGGATAGAGTTATAAGTAGTATTGGACATAGCTGGTCTGGTACTACCCCATCTTATAAGGATATCTATATTATCGGGTAATCTTCTCCTTATATAAACAGGGATACCAGATACATCTCGGATTTCCTTAATAGTTTTACTAGGTATAGATAACATTAAATTATTCATATTTTTAGTGCGGTAGTTAAGAGTTGAACTCAACGAGATTTAATCCAGCCCTGCCTGACTAGGACTTTACTCCTCCAAGTACCGCTAATTAACTGGCTGTAGTACGCCGTTTATCACTTTATGCCAACCACTCCCTCTTGGTGGTATTTCTATGGATATATGCTTATCATGGCACTTTATCTCCTTAATTATTGTTTCTTCAGGATCACATATTTCCGGTAATAAGAGTTGAGAGTCGTGGTTGCTGCCTAAATCTTTAGTAGTGGGCGAGAAGTAACTTGTATAGCTAGAAATTAGGTCTAGTTTATTAGAAAACTTAACTTTTTCTCTTTCCAACTTTCCATTTTCCCATTTGAAATGATAGAGTTTTGAACCCTTTGTTTCGCCGACACCTGATCGCACTCCTGCGGTTGTGAGGGCTTGTTTCAGGTGAGATTTTAAGCTGGAATAATATACTCCGCTTCCATCGGGCAAGACAGACAGGGCTAGAGGAGAGTTATGCTTAACAATGGTCAACTCGGTTTGCTTCTCAAGCTCGAAGTAAGGAACTGTAAACCAGCCACTCAAAAGTTCTGAAAACACTTCCTGTGGGGTATGTAGATTAAGCAGGTAGGCAATTATTTGGCTATCCACCTCATATCCTGTTTTATATTTTTCCTGTAGGTCGTCAAAGTTATAAATCACTCCATTGTGAGCCATAACAAACCGACCTATGCGGAATGGGTGGGCATTTTCTTTGGTTACCGCACCCCTGGTAGCTTTTCTGGTATGACCAATCACATTTACAAAATCATCATTTTTATATCCAGTTAGCATTTTTACTGTGGTTGGATCTTTAAGAAATTTTTTTGAGGTTTTGATATCTTTATGGAAAGAAAAATCTGTCCCATTAGAAATGACCAATCCTGCACTATCTGATCCCCTTTCCTCATTCATACAACCTAACAGGTATAGTACGGAAGCGGTTTTTTTTGTTGGCTTACCGCAGAAGCCATAGATGCCACACACTATAGAGTATTCTCCTTAATGCCACACATAAGTTTAATCTGTTCCCTCCAAATTTGGGTTCATAAAATATGGGTTTAGGTTTAATTCATATCCTGCTGTGTCGTAATTGTTATTATCCCAAGGGTTGAGAAGATTATTGATATTTCCGTTGAAATTATCCCCACTAAATTCTCTCAAGAGTTTTTTTTGCATTTTTTGAATAGCAGCCTGTTTAAGGTTTGTTTCTTTTTGTACTGTTTTACATTCCTTATTGGCTAGGTCAAGGATGTGTTGGGCTTTGACTTGAGCTGTGGAAAATATCTTATTGTTTTTAGATATTAGAGTAGCTATCATCTTTTTTTCAGGGGCAACTTTTTTATTGTAGGCTAGAATTTCCTTAGCTTTTTCCTGTTGTTGGGCTAATCTGGTAAGTAGAAATTTATCAATACGGTTGTTGAAGTATGTTGATAAATTTGGGGATAAGTTAATCATTTTCCATACTTTTTCTATCTTTTCATTTGAAGTAGGCATTAAAAAAATCTTATTAACTTCTCTCGCATTATAATTATATAAAGCATAATCATAAATGGCAGTTAATAGTTTAATCCAGTTAATAATTTTATCGGTGTTGGTAGTGCCAGCGTGTAGACGGCATTCGATTGTTCCATGTTGGGAAAGTGAAGCGAAATTTAGGGCATAATAGCGGTCTGATCTACCCAACTCCCGTACCATGTGTTGTTTTTCTTTTGGTAGTTTGGGAAAGCCAGCAATTACGTGTGAGGCAAGCCTTCTTTGGCAATACTTACTGTTTAACCTCGATTCTGGTTGGGTAGCAAACATTACATCCTCTATTGCAACCCATAGTCCTAAAAGTCTGTTTAAGTTGGTATTGATGTCAAAATCAGGGTGGGAAGCATGGACATGAAGTCCACAACTATCGTTAATGTCGGCATTGTATAGGTGACACAGACTATACATTTCTACCAGTAAGTATTCCAGTTCGGGTAGATTGTGAGGTGGTGTCCGTAACTCTAAGCCATGCCACCCATCCTGATTTTGAATTGAGCTATCATTCCCAACATTAACTCCCCTATTTTGCAGATGATCTATAAATATAGCTGCGTTTTCGTGGGGAACAATACACTCTATTTCGACTCCAAATCTATAAGGTGCGGTATGTGGCATGGTTTCCTGTTTGATTAACTAACTATTAAATAGTATAGCATACAGGTAGACATTTGTCAAGGGGTAATGTTTCCTGTTTCCTGTTCCAATGGTTTACCCATATTCCTGCTTCCTGCGTCACAATAAAAATAATTAAAATAAATAATATGGTTAAAAACATTATAGTTGGGACTTATTGCAGGGTAGAATAGTAGCCTGTTAGTAGATCAACCCACACCAGATCCATAGCCTCGAAGTCGTCTACACAATTATCGCAGTATACAGTGTTATAGTTGCCTATATTATGGTAACAGTCATCAATCGGGACTTCACCGCAGATAGTACAGCCATTTTTTGTAGCAATTTTACGCAAGTGTTTCAACCTATTGTCGGGTAGCCTGTCCTCATGTACTTTATTGGGTGGCGTGGTACTTGTTTGCGGGTCAAGATCATATTCCCATGCCGACTTGCCTGTACCGTAACTACTCCACATATAACTTGTCTTGAAAGTTACCTTAGTTTTATAGATATTACCTTCACCATCAATTTTAATGACTACGTTTTCCTCGCAGTCGTACACTTCATACTTATCTGTTCCGAGTGAGGCTTGCAGGATTGAATCAAGTGCCACAAACTCGGAAGTAAAAAATATCGTGTTAAGTGATGGTACAACCGCTACTGCTAGTGGGTTATCGTATGCCACAAGGTATAGGGAATTAGGGTCGTGGTCGTCAACCCATGCGATAGTAGCCGAACCGCTTATTTTACTGAAAGTTGATACATAATCATTATTATTAGCGTTAAGCAACTCAAAAATAACCTCACTATCAACTTTAATGTCGAATTTATGGGTAGTGGCAAGTTCAACATGGTTTGAGATGATGCCATTGTGTACGCCTGTTATACTTCCCTTAGTAAAGGGGTGGGCGTTTTCCTTAGTCACCGCACCTGTGGTGGCAAGTCGGGTGTGCCCTAGCATGAGGTGGCTATCCTTAGCGAATAGCTTTATAACGTCTTTTTCTCTAACAAACTTTGAAGCATGGCAAGTATTTTTAGACAATACATGGCGTTTACCATTCTGTAAGTAAACCCCCGTAGAATCCGTACCCCTTGACTCATTGGCTACCAGTAAGGCCTTGGCTATATTCGAGCGAATTTTGGCCTTTGTAGGGCTTAGTTGGGTATGTATTCTAGTGGTAAACCCGCATAATCCGCACATTATTTTTGTATCCTCATGTCACCATCATCAACCCACCATGTATATTCCATGTTGTTTGATGGTATCCACAAAATTTTATATAAATTTTTGTTATCGTATTTTGGGCAAACATGAATTATTATAGCTTTGCGTTTATTTATTTTTATAATATTGCCAATTTTGAATTTCATTTTTTTGTTTTCCGTTTAGGTAATTCGCCTAGACTATAATCAATATGCAAGGTTTTATGATTAAATTCTCTTGACCTAGCGTTGATATACCGCTCGATCACCTTGGAAAACTTGAATATATGTTGCATTTTATGGGTTTTATGCTTTGAAGCGTCAATTTTTAGCAAGCCCTCGACTGTACTATGGTTATAATGGTTTATTGCCCAGTCCACAATTGTTAGCAATAATTCACACCACTTGAGTATTTTATTGGGGTTAGTTGTACCGCTATGGCAACGTATTTCAAGGGTTCCTCGGTAAAATACACTATGGAAGTTGGAAGCCCTGTACCTTATATCATTATAATGTTCCTTCTTTAAGCATTGTAGGTCATACTTATTCTTGGTTTTATAGATAGCAGCGTCAAACTCTTTACTTATGTTACGACCATAAAAATCATAAAAATTATAATATTGGCGTAAGGGTTTACAATATGTATTGTCCAGCCTACTATCTGGTAACATAGAAAACATTACGTCTTCAATCGCATATAAAGTGCGTAAAACACGACTTAACTTGATATAATTCTCTTTAATTTCCCTAACGTCTATATGGATATGCAACCCACAACTTGAAGTAGCTGTAAACCCCGCTTGGTTTAATTGCTCACACGCTAGTTTTACATTTTTAACTAACGCCCCATCTTTACTCGGTGGTGTAGTTATCTCAACTCCGCTATCGTCTAAACTCCCATCATCTTGAACACCAAAAGAATCGGGCAAGCTAATATTAGAACGCTCCCCGTTTTCCGCTTCAATCTCTACCCCAACAAACCTATTGATTGTAATGAGGGGCGTTTTATTGCCCTCTTGGAAGTCTATATCTTGCTCTTGGTAGCCATCTTCATTGTGTTGGCAGTTTTCACAATAGGTATAACCGCAATCATCGCAAGAATAACTAGCATCTATTGAGATCCTTTCCCCACAATTATTGCAATCACAAGTAAGATCATCTAAACATTCATTACAATAGTATTCATTATTAAATTCAGTTAGATCGTTACTCCAAAATAATTTATCACAATTATGGCAATAACCACAATTGTCATCATAACAGTTTTCACAGATATTATTATTGTCAGGGTTGGTGCGTACTTCTTTTTTGGGTATTTTACAATCGCATTGTGAGCAAATAATTGATGTAGCCATAATTATATAATTGGCTTAGGTTCGGGGTTTATCCTACTCTTGATAAATGATCCCGAACCCAAACCCCAAACTGATATAAGTTAAGTAGTTGATGATGGTCTTGTGCTATAGTGCGTTTGTGACCCTATATATATAACTTAACTTATCTACAAGTAATATAGCATAAAATAAGGTATATGTCAAGTAGTAGATATAGAGTAAGTTTATAATCAGTTTGGATTCCTGTTACCGGTTGCAACTAGGGTAAGTCGTGAGGGGATCTAAAATAGCACATAAAATAAGGGGGATATAATAACCTATAGTGGATAATTGATAATTAAACATAGGTAAGTAAGCGTTTTGGATTGTTAAACCTATCCAGTAGGTCATCTCTAAACTGCTAGCCTACAAGTTCCCCCCTAGCGTAAGATCGGCTACCGTTTATTCGGTGTTTGTTTATGTATTCAATAAACTTACTTCGATCAAAGTTTGGGTTATCTTGTTTTAAGAGTCTTGCTAAATCTTCTGTTATAGTGACAATTTCGGTCAATGTATGATGTTTTTCGTCACTAAACTTCCAACCATCAACCTTATTGAATCTGTTGCCTATAACATCAGCTATCAAGATATAATCTTTCTTACTCATAGTCCTATGACTTGTGCGTACTTATCAAGTACCACCATTTTTTTAGAATAGCTCAGCCCTCGGTACCAGTTCTGGAAGTCTTGGCTAATAGCTTCACTTCCTAGCATTTTAGTCTCAAGTGGCTTATATTGAAAGCCTAACATCTCAAAAACTAACTTTCCGTTGTTTTTTGTCATCTGTAATCACCTCACTTTCTCCGGCTCACTCAACCGGTGAGGCATTACTTACCTATATTCAATTATCAATATTATGATTTCAAGGTACATAAGTAGGTTCTCATAAATTTATATAGTTGTCAAGTAGCAAACCATATACTATTAAAAATAATCACTAGGCACAACCCCATTAAATACACCTAAAATACAAGCCCCTACAACCCCCTTAAAACGCCGCTAAGACATACCACCAGTACGTTACATCATCTAACATACATCAAAAAAGTAAACCCCGGTTGACTATCCAGGCTCAAGCATAAAAGAAATGAGAATACAGATCCCAAACCTATCCAATTAAAAGAAAAAAAAGAATAAGGCTAATTTATATACATATATACAGTAGTAAGTAGTGTAAGTGCTAGGTACGTTGTGCGTGAGGTATACTAATCTACCCTATCACGCACGTTGCTAGGCACGTTTAACATAGCACCAACTTGGTGCAGCATAAGATACACAGTGGTATTATTACGTACTGTTACGTATACATCATCAGCCCGGCAGATTATCTATGTAACATATGTTTACAATGTTTACTAATACAGACGTACACTACATACATACATACTATATATGTGTACGTACATACATACGTACACAAGGAGGTAGGCAACATTTGTGGCTACGTTATGGGTAAGTTTGTTGGAAAATATATGTAGTCTTTCACATGCATTGTCTCTAAGTGCAGTAAACGTCAAACCCACGTTTACGCACGTATATGTACTAGGGAAGTACGAAATTTCTAGGAGTATGTGCGTACAGAATTAGGGAAGTTGAGAAATGATAGATATGTATTTGACATTTGCACCAAATTGGTGTAGGATTGGTGCATGAGAATATCAATTACAATCCCCGACCCAATGTATAGGGTAATTAAAGAAGAATATGAAAGAATTGGGTTTACTTCCTTAAACGACTTCATCTTAGATTCTATTCGTAGGAGTGAACTATATAAAGCGACACCAATGCACCAAAATGGTGCAACAATAGAACCAGAAGTACAGTATGCTAATACTCTGATTGTTGATGATCCAATGACTGAGGAGGAGGACGAGTATGGTATTTGCCCATTCTGTTTTGTTAAAAAGCCTAAGATAGTGAAATTGGTAACTTATAAGGATGAAGATATGGTAAGACAAGAAGGAAAACTGTGTGAAGTATGTATAAACAAGTCTAAGTCATCTGGGGCATTTATTGGCTATGGAGGCATAGAAGACAATGGCTGACCAAAAATTTAGAGATAACAGGGGTAGATTTTTATCTAGTATAAATCATTGGAACTGGAAAGGTGGGAAACCTGCGAAACGACCCTACAAGTATGGGGTATGGGCTACAATGAAGGCTCGTTGTAATAATCCTAATTTTTCGGAATACCCTAGATATGGAGGCAGGGGGATTAGGGTTTGTAAAGATTGGTCTATTTATGAGAATTTTGCTCGTGATATGTTACCCAGTTACAAGATAGGATTAAGTCTAGATAGAATTGATAATAATGGAAATTATTGCAAAGAAAATTGTAGGTGGGTTAATATTAAACAACAGGCAAACAATAGAAGAAACAACCGTCTAATAACTTTTAATGGTATAACGAAGACTATCTCTGAATGGTCAGATTATACTGGTATCAAATCAACTACTTTACGCCAAAGACTTGACACTTATAGATGGCCTATTGATAAAACTTTAACAGAAGGAGCAATTTATGTCGGCTGACCAGTACAGTGATTGGACATTAGATGATATTGATATTAAGGGTACTTATTTCCCCAACTGGCTTAGAGCTGGTTTTAATAGCCGCAGTGAGGCCATAGAGGGGATTTTAAGCTATATGAAACAAAGGCAGGGATTATTTGATAGATTAGGTCTTGTAGGGCCAATCATTAAACGGGAGAAAAAGAAAAAATGAAAAAAGTAATAGAAGAGTTATTTTCTCTTATATGCAGTTTACTTTTTATTACGGCGTTAATGTATGGGGCTGTCTACTTTACAATTTTAATGTATGAATTATTTGGGTCGTTTTAATTTGACTTCTGCACTATGAGGTGATATGTTCGTAAGGAATGGACACCCTAACGCTCCCCGAACTTGAACAAGACCTGTCGTTTTTAAAAGTCAGCGAATCAGACACCATGATTCCAATCCCATCCCCTGATTTTATTAAGAAGGTATACAAAGACCAGGCTACCCAAAAAGATACTGGACTAGGTAGGCCGTTTGAAAAAGAGAGGGAATATGATGCTTTTTGTAAATGGATTGCGTTGCCCAAGGATTTGAGGAAGCCTAAAAAGCTATACCAGTTTGAAGATCATTGGGGAATGCCTCGTGGGTATTCTGAAAGATTTAAAGAGAGGGAAGATTTTCAGCGGAGGCGGCTGCAATATTTCTGGGAATGGATGATGGATCTTTTCCCCGATGTTGTATATGCTATCTATAAACGAGCAACTAAAAATTCTTCAGTGGATGCTCGGGCTTTTGCAGAAATTATCCTGAAAAAGATTGATATTGAGAAACCCCGTGTTACTATTTCCCCAATGGTTTTAATGGGTGTACCACAGGATAAGATAGATGCCTTATTTGTGCCTAAAGATTACTCTAATGTGCAGGATATTGTACCTATTTCAAAAGAAGAATGAAGAAAAAGAACCAATTTGTTTTAGTGTACTGGAAAGATGCAGCCATGCATGGGACAGAACAGATGTCGAGAAAACACGCAAGCGAGAAAGGTTTAATAAAAGGAATATCGGGAGGGATATTAGTCCATGAAGATAATGCACAAATCACAATGGCAATAGATTGGTTCCATGAGTTTGATGAGTTTAGACAAGTTTCTTCTATCCCAAAATCAGGGATTTATAAGATTGCTAGATATTATTTTGAAGATAAAAAGAGAAGATAACATGAAATGTCTTGTCTGTTATAAAGAAGCTGATGTTATGTTCCAGGCTAGCACCTACTGTCAGGAACATTTCGAGAGTGTTTGGGGATATTTAAACCAAAAGTTTGGTAGTAAAAATATTTATCAGATGAAACAGGAATGTGATAAACAACAGGAGACTAAAAAATGAATGCTAATCAGATCCAACCTACTCCAAAACAGACAGAGTTTGTGACCTCTACGGCTAAATTTACCTGCTTTAATGGTGGATTTGGGTCTGGGAAAACATTAGCTGGGTGTTTGCGGGCTTTATTACTGTCTCAACATCCTAATAATTTTGGGCTGATTGGTAGGTTATCATACCCAGAGTTACGGGATACTACCCGAAGAACTTTTTTTGAGATTTGCCCACCAGAATTTTATGATGAAGCTAATGGTGGGCAATGGAAACCGTCTGAAAATCATTTACGTTTAGTTAATGGTTCTGAAATTATCTTTCGACATTTAGACAATGTTTCAGAAGCAGAGTTAAAGTCACTCAATTTAGGGTGGTTTTTTATAGATCAAGCTGAAGAGATAGGAGATAACGTCTTTAAGATTCTACAATCTAGGTTGCGTTTAAATACTGTTCCTAATAGATTTGGTTTTGTTGTTTGCAATCCTGAACCTAATAATTGGATAGATAAAACTTGGAGACAACCCATTATAGAAGGAAAACCTAATCCAGACTTTCATCTTATTGATTCATCATCCAGAGATAATCCCTACCTCCCTGCGGACTATATACCTACTTTATTAGCTTCTTATCCAGAAGATATGGTTAAGCGTTATATTGAGGGGAGATGGGATGTATTTGAAAATCAGATTTATTCTGAGTTTGTAAGAGAGATTCATGTAATTGATCCCTTTGAAATTCCAAAAGGATGGGAAAAGCTGGTTGCGGTAGATCATGGTATGGTTAATCCAACAGCTGCAATATTCGGAGCAATAGATTTTGATGGAAATATATTCATATGGGATGAATATTATTCACCTGGAGTGGTGTCAGATCACGCTAAAGAAATTATTAGAAGAACAGAGGGGCATGAAATTTCATTTTGGTTAATTGATCCTTCAACTGCTGCTAAGACTCGCGAGAAGGATGGAATGCCTTGGTCAGTTTTGGAAGAATATGAAGACTGTGGACTGTATTTTACACCTGCTAATAATGAAAAATTAGCAGGGATTAATAGGGTTAAGGAATTTCTAAAACCTTTGGAAAGTCGGAAACATCCAATTACTAAACAAACTCCTGCACCTAAACTTTATATCTTTAAAAATTGTGTTAATCTCTGTATGGAATTTCCCCAATATCAGTGGCGTAAAATGAGAAGTTTGGCTCAAAGAAATTCTCCTGAACAACCCAGAGATTTTAATGACCATGCCTTAGATGCGCTTCGGTATCTTATTATGAGCAGGTTTCCAGCCCCTTTAAAAAGACCAACGGGATTTGAAATGATTCTCCCAGAACATAGAAAAAATATGAATATGATGAGTCAACCTCTACCTGCAAACTATTCGGGTGATGATGAACTAGGGTTTTTTTATAATCAGGATTCTCAACCTTTAGTTTCAGATGTGGAGGCTAATAATTATGGGGAGGAAGGAATCTAAAACAACACCAATGTCAAAATCGGGTTATTATTTGCCTATATCGTTCTTGTCTTCATTGGCAACTTCTTTGGATTCTAAAGTACAGGCTTTAGCTGAAACTTATGGGTTTGGAAAAGTTAGTGTGACCTTGGTAATTCATAGGGGTAAAGTATCTGAAACATATTTTAATGATGAGGTGAGATTAAGGGGGCTAGTTGAACAGTATGAAAAACCTGGAGAAAACTTGACAAATGGTAACAATTCATGATATTGAATAGATAAGTTCTAACCTGAGAGGATTAATCCACACGGTAAGCCATAAACGGCTTGCCGTTTTTTTATGCTTTAAATATGGATTTTATATTACTTACCTTAGTTATTATTAGTGTTGTAGCTAACTTCTTTATTAGTAAATATTTTATTAATAGGATATTCAAATTATTCTCGGCTTATAGATCAGAAACATTAAAATTTTCAGAAACTCAGAAACAAAATACTGAAAAACTTGTGGCTCTTCTTAATAAATTATTTGTAACTTCGGAAACACCACCAGAACCTAATGATATTGGGAAAGTTAATGTTGATGAAATTGCTTTTTCAGAAGAAAACCCTATTAATTTACCAAAAGATTTGAAATTTGAAGTAGAAGGTGGGGATACAAGTATTCCAGCAGGGTATTCATAAAAGATGAGAGCTTTTATTTGGAAAATTAATGAATTTGGATTGAAAATTGCTTTAGATGATTTATTTATTGGGTTGCTTAAAAAATGGTTAGGAGCTAAGCGAATTCAAATCTCCTATTTTAGGGGCAAAAAATATGGCTAAAGAAGAGACACCAAAAACACCAGAAGAGATAGAGTCCGAAAGACAACGTAAGTTGGTTATGAAGTGTAGAAATTTAACTGAACAGGCAGCAGAAAATAGGCGTAAATTTGATTGGGAGTGGTTGGTTAGGATTCTCTATAAGAGAGGTTATCATTTTGCACGTTACAATAGAGCAACTTCTACAGTAGTTTTTTCTACAAGGACAGGGGTAAGAATCCCGATTAATTTGGTTGCTGCTCATGCTAGAGGAGTAAGAAACCAGGTAACTTCCTTCCAACCTAAATGGGAAGTTTTACCCAATGTAACAACTGAATCTGCTTTTGAGAATGCCAGATTTTCAGGAAAAACTTTAGATTATATTTATGATAAATCCCAAATTAAAAGGAAAATTAAAGAAGTAGTTGATGATGCTTTGTGGTCATCTATCGGTATTTGGTATTTTGATGTTGATAGAAAAAAGAATGTAACTATTTCCAGACTTGATCCTTTTGATGTTTATATTGACCCAAATGTTAAAAGTCCTGATCTAAACGATCCTGAATATGGGGCAGAGTTTGTTACCTTAAAACAGCAGGTATCAGTTGACGCTATCAAAAAAAATCCAGAATATAAAAATACCGAGGAACTTCATGCAGATAATTTTATTGCAGCAGCAGAATACAAAAGATTTCTTCTTCAAGTAACTACTCATCAGGTTCAAAGTCAAAAAGGAGAAAATGATACTAAAATTTTGAGTCTTACATGGTTAAGAACACGGGATGAAAGAGGAAATTTAAAAATAAAACTCATCACTTATGTAGATGGAGTCGAATTACCTTTAAATGAAGAAGAATTAGAAGACCCAGAATATCCAGTAGAAATTTTACAAGGCGATATAACTCCAGGTTCTCTATATGGTGAGAGCTGGATGAAACACTTAATCCCAGTTAATAGAGTGGTTGATGCTTTGGAATCTCATATTTTTGAGTATAACCATTTTTTCGCAAAAGGTAGATTCGTGGTTGATAAAAACTCAGGGGTAAGGGTTATTGTCAACCAACATGGACAGATTATTGAAAAGAATAGAGGTTCACAGGTAACTTCTTTGCCAATTACTCCCTTACCTCCATCTCCCAGAGAACAGATTAATGCAATGAGGCAATATATAGAAGATATTTCAGGGGTGCATGATGTGTCTTTGGGTAGATTACCAGGAACTATTAGATCAGGAACAGCAATCGCAGAACTTAGACAGTCTGATGCAACTAATCAATCAGATCTGGTAGATAACTTAGAAGACTTCTTATCAAGAGCAGGGAGGAGGATTTTGAAGCTAGTTTCAAAAAATTGGACTACTTCCAAACTTATTTCAGTAACCGGACTTGGTGGTAAACCAGAATACTTTATGGCTATCGGAGAGAAAGGCAGCATTAAGAAGGAAACTAATAAATATACTTTTGGTGAGATGAAACTTCCACTGGCAGTTATCGGTGCGGATAACGAGGTTAGAGTTCAAGTTGGAAGCTGGTTAGCTTATACCAAAGAAGCTCGTTTAGAAAAACTAAAAGAGTTATTTAGGTTAGGTGCAATAGATCAGAAGACTTATTTGGAGCATGCTGAATTTGCAGATATTGACGGGATCGTTGAAAGAACACGTTCAGAAGCACTTTTACAGGCAAAGCGAAATAGACCATCTTCTGCTGTAGAAAGAGAAACTGGGATTCAACTGGATGATGAGTCATTAGCTTTGGCTGAGAATGAGATGATGATTGAGGGACAGGATCAGCCAGTTTATCCAGATGATGACCATGAAGTGCATTTATCTGTTCATAAAGAACAGGAAAATAATGATTTGGTAAGAGCACATATGAATGAACATATCACTCAGATGAGATGGGTGCAGTCAACTCAGGCAACACCAATGGGTGTAGGGGGAGAAGGTGTTTCAATGGGAGAAGAACCAGAGACTTTTCCAATGCTTCCTCCTACGGGACCAGGAGCACCACCATTTAAGTCAGCTTTGGATATGATTCAGGAAGGTGGTTTGTAATGCCTAAATTACTAGAAAGGAAACTGATATCCCAAGCTAAAAAGAAAGGATTTGGTAAAAAAAGAATAGGAGCTTATGTGTACGGAAATAAAACTATGCAATCTTATTTAAAAAAAAAGAAATAATATGAATAAAAGACCATCAGTTACCAGATTTTTAAGAAAAAAAACTTATGCAGGGAGAGATGTGAAAAGAACAAGAGTGGTTAGGAGAAATACACTAAGAGAAAGAGGTAGAAAAATTAAACCAATGATGAAAGGAAGGTGATGAATATTGCACAATAATAAGACACGTATTCGATCAGATAGATTTGATGAGTATAAAAAATCCATGGAAGAATACGGAATGATGGATATGGAAAATATTATTCCTGTTGATTTATATGGGAAAAGGGTCACTCAAGGTAAGGACGGAAACTTGCAAAATATAGCTGAGGATATTAAGGAGTTTTACGATCTTGAAGGTGATGCGGGTTTAAGTTAGAAATTTACTTTGAAAGGAGGTGAATAAAATAGATAAGTTTACATACGTGGCTTCAGACAATTCTGCTGGTGATTCAACTAATCTCGAAACTAGAGATGAAGTTGCGGGTACAGGAGCGGGTAGGGATGTTTATGTGAAAAAAGTAATATTTGGTGTTCCCGCAAACGGAGAAAGAACTATGCTTCATGATGCACAGACTCAACCAGGTCATGCAAGTGGTATGGGTTCTGTGGCAACTGCGGAAGTAGCTTGGAACTTTACCCAACCAACAGCAGCAGCAGGACTTGATCTTGCAAAAGAAATTGATTTTACAAGTGCAAATTGTAAAGGCCTTAAACTGAATGGTGGATCAATCCACACTAACTCAGCTAGGGTTACTGTTATTTGGGCACCTGTAGAAGACTAGAAGCATTTGAATGTTTCCTTTGCTCTTTTAAAAGAGCAAAGATAAGCAGTTAAATCAAAAAAGGAGGTGATTTTAAATGATGATGACAGATGAAGGTATGAAAAAGAATCATAAAACGATGGATAAAAAATCTGATATGTCTATGAAACAACATGGTGGGGAAGGACATGGAATGTCAGGTGGAGATATGGGACTTATGGAAATGAAGGGTGAGGATTATTGTGGTCCAGGTAGGGGTTTAAAAAGTAAATAATATTCAGGGTATTTGACTACCCTGATTGGGAGTTGATCTTGGGCAGGGATTAGCTCTCATTCAGGATAGTTAAGGCTATCTTCGTATCGTCCCTACGTTATGGGCTGGTTGGCGAAAATTCGTCAAGGATTGGAGGTGAGTAAAATAAATCCAAACGAAGAAAATCAAGATGAAAATTTTGAGTCACCCTCGCAAAGTGAAGAAGAAGTTGTGCCTGAAGAAGAAAAGAAACCTTCAGCAGCCGAAGAACGGATCAACCAACTGGTTGGCAAAATTAAGGAGTTTGAGGAAAAGTTAGAAGCAGCAAAACAGCAACCCGTTGTACCTGCAAATAATGAATCTAATATAACCCCTGAAATGCAAAAGGCAGTTGATTATCTGAAATCGCTGGAATTTGTACGCTTAGACGATGTGAAAAAAATCGTTGCAGAAGAAACGGGAAAAGTCAGAGACCGATTTGCACTCGATACTGAACACATGCGTTTAGTAAATACCTACAGCGGTTCAGATGGTCGGCCTAAATACGATCAGGAGGAGGTGGAGAAGTTTATGCGAGAAAGGGCCATTTATGACCCACAGGTAGCATATGAACAACTTCATAAAACCGAACTTTTTGACTGGGAAATGAAACAACACGAGGAACAGTCTAAAAAACAACCTTATGTTGAGAAAAAAGGCTCTACTACAGCTACTCGTGAAGAAAATACTATTACACGAGAACAGATAGCTGACTGGATGAAAACTCCAGAAGGTAGGCTGAAATATGAGAAGAATAGGACTAAAATCCTTTCTCTCGTACAACAGGGACAGCTTTAAAAAGGAAGGGAGGTGAAAAAGTAAACATAATACTTATTCCTTAAATGGAATAGATATTATGTGAGAAAAATATGGGATTAGGTACAAGTCAACAAACAATTACGACAGGAGCAGTTTTTATTCCTGAAGTTTGGAGTCCTGAAATTCTTCGTGCTACGGAGAATGCCCTAGTCATGGCTCCTTTGGTTAAAAGGTTCGACAGTTTAGTTACCCAGAGAGGGGATACAATTCATATCCCTAATTTGTCTAATCTGACTGCAACTTCAAAGAGTGCTAATGTTCAGGTTGCTTTGCAGTCTCCGACTGAATCGGATACTACAATTTCTCTTAATCAGCACTATGAATCTTCATTCTTAGTGGAGGATATTCTGAAAGTTCAGAGTAATTACGACCTAAACAACATTGGGTCTTTCCATAGCGATATGGATAATAAAACTATTTCTAATCAATGGGGAACGCCTGAGATGGCTACCCTCAACAAGCAGGAGAAATCCGTGCAGTTGCAACGACTGAATGAAATGGCCCTGTTTTTACAGGTGAAGCGACAGTCTGAACTCCTGACAAATTAAAGCAGGAGAGTCTGGCAGAAATGTCCAGACCGCACATTAACAATTTAAGTAAAGAGTTTTAAAGAAGATAAGGAATTTTTAATTTCTTGTTGGCGATTAAGTTCTTCATCGGAGTACCATCTTCCTTGGAAACCATGTCGCTTACCACGAGATTTTAATTCTAAAAATTCTTGAAAAAGTTTAAATTCATTCTTTTTTTTAGCTGGCAATAAGCTTTGATTAAGAATCGCAATTACTTTTTTACAATTTTGTAATCCAACAAGTCGCCAGACACAGACGGGTTTATTAATATAACCATTTTTCATTTGTCTGGGGTGGAAGGAGTAAATATGACCACCAAATTCTGAATGACACCATTCAAGGATTTTACGATCATCATCTCTAAGAGAAATTTGGATTACAGGTTGATAACAAGGACGGGGATCATTCTTAGAGCGATTAGAAGCTTTATGAATAGATAAACATCCTTCTCCTAAGAAAAAACCGATAAACTCTATATACTCTTGTTTTAACATTAGCTTGAGTATAGCATACTTAGATTGTTTTTGTAAAGTAACAAAATTGGATGGGAGAATACACTTCTAAGGCAGGAGAATCTATTGCAAGAAGAATAGATACTGATCTTTTAGGTACATATTCCAGCTTCACTAATACTGACGTTGGAGCTTATGGATCAGATATTACTGATGCTGTCATTCTGGCAGCAGCAGAAGCAATCGACCTTGCAAATGCTCCGATGGAAGATCGGGCATTGGTGATTTACCCAACTCAGAAAACAGCTTTGGCACGAATTGATAAATTCGTTAAAGCTGATTACTTGGGTCAATACCAAAATGCAACCGTTGTAAGGACAGGTCCGAATAGCAGATTTTTGTGGGGTGACATTTATGGTATTCCTGTTTATTACACTAAACAGGTAACTTCCACTGCTGGTACTCCAACACAGTATCACAACATAATGTTCCACAAAGAGGCTATCGCTCTTGCGTTACAACAGGCTCCTAGAACTCAGAGTTCTTATATTCTTGAGTATCTTGGAAACCTTGTTGTTGTAGATACCATTTATGGTTATACAGCGATAAGACCCACCTTTGGGATAGAAATCAGATCCTAGGTGAGAAGCTGATTAGAGCTTTACAACAATCTAATCATGTTATTAGGAAGGAGGGTGAAATATCCCTCCTTCCTAATCAAGATAAAAATATGACTGAATTTTGTGACTTTCATCAAAAAAAACACAATGCTTCTCAATGGAGAAGCGTTTTTCGTGACGGGAGAAGTATCTGGAATTGTGTAGAGGCTTATGGAAGAAGTCTATTTGCTCCTAGTGTTTATGGGAAAAAAGAACAGAGAGTTAACCATTGGAAAGAGATAAAATCACGGGTTAGGAGCAGCGATGGGGAATTATTAACCGGGACTAGAGCAACACAATATCGAAAGAGATATTTAGGAGATACATCCACACAACCTGTAGACTTTAGTCATCCAGAGTATCAGAAAGAATTGGCGAAGACAGCATGATCGCAATTATTCTACCAACTAGGGGATTGGTATTTTCTGAGGTTGTGGAAGCAATAGAAAGAGAGAGGAATACAATTAATGAAGACACAGTCCTTTTTATGTCAACCGATAAACCAATTCCAGAGGCTCAAAATTTCTTAGTAGAACAAGCCTTAGAGAATCCAAATGTTACTCACATTTTTTCGGTTGAAGAAGATACAGTCCCTCCAGCTGGAGCTTTAGAACAGTTGTTGCGGTGTGATAGTGATATTGCTGCAATAGACTACGGAGTGTCTGGCTGGGGCTGTATTGCTAAGAATAAACAGGGAGAGATACTTTGGTGTGGACTTGGGTGCGTATTGATTAAGAGAAAGGTTTTTGAAACTATGGAATATCCTTATTTTAGGACAGATAAAGCTCTAAGATTAAATGATTGGACCTGGCAGGATTTACCAGAACAGTACACTAAAACTGGAGGTTATGGTGGATTAGACATTTGGTTTTGTTGTGAAGCTAGAAGATTAGGTTTTAAGATTAAGGAAATTGAGGATATGGAATGTAAACATCTTCAACTTGATAAATTAGGAGAAAAAGAATATAACAATGGTATACATATTATAAGTCAAAAACCGATGATAGAAAAATATCAGATTATAGAAGAAAGGAGGGAAAATGGCTTCTGATAAAAGAAACGAAACACGAGTATTAGCGGTAACTACTACAAATCAAATTGTAGATTGGGGAAATCCCCCATTGAGAAGATTGTATGTTTATGCTGATGCTGCAAATGTTCGAATTGATTTTGACCAACCAACTGATGCAGGTTCATTTGTAATACCGGCAACTACATTATTTGAATTAAATCTGGAAGTTAATAATTTACACGCATCAAC
>ERZ1292637.357-Hain-H14-01um-R3-357-length-29834-cov-6_pt1 | contig 29834 bp, 29 predicted proteins | sample MGYA00564405_ERZ1292637 | MGnify/ENA primary metagenome ERZ1292637 (study PRJEB36523, sample SAMEA6512645) | groundwater metagenome | collected 2019-01-09 | study: AquaDiva: Metagenomics assemblies of 32 groundwater samples | reverse complement strand
TATTCCGGGTTCCGGTACTCTCTGATCTGCTACGATTTTTCCACGTACCAGGCTCTAATTCGCATCTGGGCTCAGCAGTGGCAGTATGTGCCCTGCGTGTGCGCTCAATACGGACAGGGAGTAAATGGCTCGTTTTACGTGTACCCTATTCCATCGCAGGCGTATCAAATGGAATGGGATTGTTACTGCCTTCCACAGGACTTGATCACCGATCTCAGCGTCGAGGCTATCCCCGCCCCATGGGATGACGCGGTGGCGTACTGGGCCGCTCACCTCTGTTACCTCAGTCTTCAAAATTTCAACGCCGCAAAGTTCTATGAGGACATGTTCAATCGGCGCTGTTTAGGATACAGCAATGCCGCGAGGGTTTCTCGCAGGACGAACCCATACGGTCGCTACGGCGGGGGTAATTGATGTTCAAGTTCGCCAATCACGGGCACATGCTGTTTCCTGAGTATTTTCGACAGTCGATTCGTATTTCTCCATCCTTCTGGCGATGGGGAACCATGTGCAATAACGAGACTCTCGTTTTTATGGCGTGTCTTGCCAAGACAGTGAGTGCTCCGATTGTAGAATTCGGGACATTCATTGGACGTACTACGCGTGCCATGGCCATGAATACGGATCAGAAGATACACACGATAGACATCGGGTGGGGTGTTCAGGACCCTTCTAATTCCAGAGGATACGATTACTACATCCCTGGTGACGAGTTTAGAAAGACGCCGGAAGAAGCTCGTATCGAGCTTATCATAGGCGATTCCCGAGAAGTCGATTTATCCCGCCTCTATGGAACGATAGGACTGGTTTTTATCGACGGCGGACATTCCAAGGAGGTCGTCGAGTCCGATACACGAAAGGCTTTTCAGCTTATTCGTCCCGATGGCATGATCGTATGGGACGATTGTAGTGGAACTTGGCCTGAAGTCAGAGACTTCGTATGTGGTTTGAACGAGGATCGCATGTTGTTCATTGAGAAAGACAACATGATGCTTTACTGGGGTCCGGCAACGTCTCGCTTGGGATCGGTCGAGCAGTACGAGGCTGCTTGATGGCCGGTGAGCAAAATCCTTATTTGCCGTCGGATTTGCCACCACTCATTGCCGAGATGTGGCAAGGAATTCGCACGGACACCAATCGCGTCGGTGTTCCTGAGAATTACGATTTTTGGTTGGACGGCTTCTTTCCCTACGCTCCACGTCGTCTCCGGGCAATGCCCGATCTAGGAGCGTCGATCTACCATACGATCAATCCCACGATCGTATTCTACGAATTCGTCAATCTAGGCGCTCAGTCGCTTGATATCCTCGTCATGTCCGATGGCTCCATTCTCCAGTTGAACATGACGACGTTTGCTGTGACTACGATCCTGCCGGCCGGTACAATTCTTAATCCGTCGCAGGTTACGATGGATATAAACCAGTGGGGAGCGACCTATGTTCTCATAGTCGCGAATCAGCCGAATGGGTACTGGATATGGGATGGTTCTACGACTTACACGGCTGGTACGATCGGGCCTATAGTTATTATAACTAACGTTGGTTCTAACTATACGTCTCAGCCTGTTATCGGATTGGTTGGGGGTAGTGGCAGCGGTGCGGTTTTTTCAGCGGTTATAAATAACGGTCAGATTACTTCTGTCATCGTGACTAATCCTGGATCCGGTTACTCGTCGACGGATACTCCTACTTTGACTTTTAGCGGTGGTACTTCATCGGGTACTGGAGGTTCGATAACTGCGGGACTGGGAAGCATCACGGGTGGCTCTGGCGGTTCTATAAGCGTCACCATGATAAAATCAGGTGATCCTGGGTTTCCGTATTATTTCTCGATTCCCAGTCTGGTGGCAGGGGGTTCTGGATATTCTTCCAACACCAAGGTCAACGTTTCAGGCGGTAGCCCGTTATCCGGTAATGCGCTTCAGATTACTCCTCATGTATCAGCAGGAGCTATTGGAAGCATAACATATATACACGGAGTATATAATACTTCTATAGCGCCGCACGCTTCGATAACTGATACCGGATATTGGGCTATAAACAGCACTTCCATCATAGCTGGAGGCTCTGGATATGGTTTTCCAGTTCTAAGCGTGATAGATGTGACTGCAACCGTGCAAGCTTCTCCTATGCTCACTGCGGGTGTTTCTGGGGGAGCTATAGCATCGGTTTCTATTGTCAGTGGAGGCCAGTTCAAAGCGAGCGTTACTCCAACTGTAGTAATAACCGACGCCGCTATTACGGCAGTGGGGTCCGTTTCGTTGATGCCTTTTGGTATTCAGGGCAACGCGGTCGAGACCTATTCGGGCCAGGTGTGGATCGCCAACGGCGCCAGTCGCTATACTTCTGCGCCAGGGTCAGTGTCCGATTTCGCGACATCTGACGGAGGTCTATCCGTCAAGGACAATGATAGCTTCCTCAAGGTCGGTTACACGCGTTTTATCCAGATGAACGGTTTCTTGTGGATGGTCGCCGATTGCTCGATTAATTACATCGGAAACGTAACGACGACGGGATCACCGCCGGTCACGAATTATTCGAAGCAGAATGCCGATCCCGAGGTCGGGACGATCTGGCCGAATACGGTCATTCCGTGGGGCAACCAACTCCTGCTCGCCAATTCCTGGGGCGTGTTCCTGGGCTTGGGTTCGCGGATGCAGAAGGTCAGTGACGAACTTGACGGAATCTACCAGACGGTTCTCAATCCGTTGATCACGCCGAGCGTTGCCAAGATGACCTTGTTCGGTCGTAAGATTGTTTTCTTGCTTCTTCCGATCGTCGATCCCGTCAGCGGGGCGCAGCAGAACAAGCTTCTGATCTGGGATGGCAAGAAGTGGTGGGTGTCGAGCCAGTCCAAGACGCTCACGTACATCGCGACTCAAGAGATCAATTCGGTCTTGACGGCGTATGGGACCGATGGGAACGACATCTACCCTCTGTTTACGATCCCGTCTGCCGGGCTCATGAAGACGCTGCAAACGCGGCTGTGGGACGCGCCGGGGAGCTACCTTGTGACGAAGGCGGCGGGGCGCTTGTTTGGCGTGGCGCGCTACAACAGCGTCGTTAGCCCCAACCTGATCATTCGGGTCGACAACGAGGCGACGGACACGGGTTCGGCAATGGGTACGGCTTCCACCTACACGATTATCGGCCCAGCGGTGACTGGGAATTTTATCCTACCTCCCCAGGCGGTAGGGCAGACGGGCGTGTTCACGGGATTGACGTTGCAGACGAACGCGGCCGACGTGGAGATCGTCTCGCTGGCGATCGCCGATGAGATCGTGGGATATCGAGGATGAGTCTCGCCCAACTGTTCGAACTCCCCAAGAACGAGGCCGAGTGGGCCATGTGGTCGTTCGCCCACGCCTCGTTCCATCATGACGTGGACCAGGCTGTCGCGCGCACGTACTCCATCACGTTGCCTGAGTATGCTCTCGATCCCTTCAATCCCAAGGACACGACTTGGCTTTATAACCACCAGACCAACCACAACGCTAGGAATGCGGTCCTAGGCATCCAGGGCTACGATCTGACTTCTCTCGATTTGTCGGATGAGGGTTCCGTGCTAGATTGGATCAACCTGCACGCGTCGGAAGAACAGTATGCGGCGCAAGTGCTTAACCTGAGTTGAGGGCGCAATGTTTGGGATTCAGCTCTACATTTTGATCGGGGCTAAGAGGTGGGGCTTTCACTTCGTACCGTTTTCGTGGCATTTGGCTTTTAAGGTCGATTCCGTGTGGACGGTTGCAATGCTTGGGCCGCTGATGTTTACGGCGGAAGAATTGTTGACCTGGGAGTAGCGTATCATGCCTCCTGCCGAAGCTCTGAAGCCCGTTGCTTCCCCGCCCGTCCTCTTTGCTGAGGTGCGCCGGTTCTTTTTGCCTGATCTCGATCGCCATAGGCGTTGGTTCTTTCCGCGTTTTTTGCGCGAGTTCTCGCATCTCAATGAGCGCTCGGCGATCGGTTTTCTGAGAGGAATCCTGGAATCGAGCGAGTTTATGTTTCTGACTCTCCATGAAAACTCGTTTCAGAATGGTGTCGCGCTCTTTCAATCTATGTGGTCGGGTGGCCTCGAGCCCGAGCCGATCATCTGGGAGCGGTTCGTGTGGGTCGAAGACCCCGCCAACGTCGAGCAGCAGAAGGCCGCAGCGTTCTTCTACCCGAGGATCGAGAAGTGGGCGAAGGGATTGGGGACCAAGATCATCCACGTGGAATGTAAGTCGGACGTGTCACGCGAGCTGATCAAGGCCCAAGCAGGGCGCGTTTATGAGACCTCGCAAGCCTATTTGAGGTGCTGACGTGTCTTTTTTGAGCGATGCCTTCGAAGGTAATTGGTCTCATCTCGGGACCGATATCTCGCACGCCGGCTCCTCGCTTGCGAGTCACCCTGATCAGATGTGGGAAACGATTGGCGGCGCTGCCGCGCTCGCGACTGGCGGTTTGGCGCTAGGCGCTGGAGCGGGCCTATTCGGAGCAGGAGCGGGTGCTGGAGAAGGCATTTTGGCAGGTGGCGCAGCTCTCCCTGGAATCGCGCCAGAAGCCGCTGCTGCTTCGGGTGGTTTTGAAGCAGCCGCTGGAGGCGGTTTCGATGCGGCGACGGCAGGTTATGGAACAGCCGGATTAACGAATGCTGCGGGGGAGTCTTTGGGGGCTATTGATCCTCTGGCTCAGGGATCTGCTGATGCGGGCGGTTCTATTGGCGCGGAAGGCGCGAGTGTCGGTAAGGCCGGAGTGGGAGCTACCTCTTCGGCGGGCAATTTTATGGACACCTTGGCCAGTCCTTCGCAATGGACTCTCCCTGGTGTTGCCAAGGGTGCAGGTGTTCTGGCAGCCGGCGCCGGGCTCGGCATGAACTTGCTGCGCGGTAATCAGGTCGATCCCTACCAACAGAAATTGCAGGATTCGGCCAACCAGTTGGGGGCGCAGGGCCAGGTGCTGGAGTCGTATCTGCGGACCGGCAAGCTTCCTCCGGCGCTCCAGGCGCAACTGGATCAGTGGGAGACTTCGAAGAGGGCGCAGATCATTGCCGGCGCTGCCGCTCGTGGGCAGCCGACAGACCCGCTGATGAACTCGGCGCTTGCACAGGATCTCAGCAACCTGAAGCTCCAGGGGCTCGCCCAAATGGCGGAAACTCAGGTCAACCTGCTCAATGCCGGCCTCAAGGAGACGGGGATGTCGATGGATGCTTACAAGACGATAGCGCTGATGGATCAGAAGCAGCAAGAAGACTTGATGAAGTCGATTCAAAACATGGCCATGGCTCTGGCCGGCGGGTTCGGCGGTAGTGGTGGCGGAATGACGCTTAAGTTGGCATGATATGGTAAGGCTTAAATGATCATGGCAGGAGCGGACAACGTAACAGGACCTCGTACGGATGTCGGCACCATTCAGGTGGATGATGGGCCGCCTGTTGATTTTCCGCCGTACAAGGGCGGGGCTAACGCAGCGTACGAGGGCGCTAACGTCACGGGTTATATTACTGGGACGCCCCCACCAACTAATTTTTTATCTGATCTCGATGTCAGGGGAGATAAGGCTCAGGCGAAGATTCGAACGGCCGCGGGATATCAGGCGCGGGATGACTCGTACATCGGTCGCCAGCTTCGGGATGACACTGAGAAACATCAGAAACAGATGGAGGAGTCGTGGAATGCCGAGCGTTATGCGGCCCATGATCCTGCTCTCCGCCCCTGGAACGCTGACGAGGAGAAAGCCGCGCGTGTTCGGGGTCCCATGGAGCAATTCGGCTCGGTCGGCTTCATCTTCGCCATGGCGGCGAGCGCTTTCACCCGCTCTCCAATGACGAGTGCCCTCAACGCGGGCGCCGCGGCCATGACTGCCATTCAGGAGGGTGATGAGAAGGCGTACAAGTCCGCCTATCAAGCATGGAAGGACAATTCTGACCTCGCGTTGAAGCGCTTTGATATGGAGCACCGGCTATATGAGGACGCCAACCAGTTGCTGACGACTGACATGAACTTGTGGAAGACGAAAACGTCGATGATCGCTGCGCAATTCAACGATCAGACGACGCTCGCGATGCTGGATGCGGGGATGTACCCGCAAGTGGTGGAGATGAAGGAGAAGCTGGCCAATTCGGCGATCGCGGTGCGCAAGGCTCAAGAAGGATTTCAAGAATTTAACGGCGTAACTAGTTTGTGGACAGATTCATTCAAAGCGTGGAAAGAAGAACACCCAAAGGCTTCTCAGTTGGAACAGTATCAGGCGAAGATGCAGTTTATCGACGAAGCAAAAAAGGCTTATAAAGGTACATTGAACCAAAAACTGACACCAGCTCAAGAATTTTCGCAGCAATGGTGGGCAGAGCACCCGGATGGCACGTCCGAGCAGTTTAGCGAGGCATTTGGTAAGTTCGTGCAAGGGCAGAAATTGCCCGGCGGGGCGCATTCCGGCGTTGTTACTGAGGGACGCGTGCGAACAGCGGGTATTGAAGATGAAATCAAGGAAATGAAAGAGAGAGGTGAATTGAAGACCAAGAAAGAAGAAGACGATTACCGTGCTAAGCGAACAGGCGAATTGAAGACCGCGGGTGCAGGCATTACAGGGAATGAGCAGGTAAAGTTGAAGGAAAAGATTAATCAGTTTAAGCATTTCGAGGAAATTAGTAACAAAGTTGTCCAGGTTATTAATGCGCATCCTATGGCTACAGGCTTACCTGGTAAAGTTATGCGTGTCGAGGAGCGCCTGGCTAACTTGGTGTCTGCTGGGTACATCAAAGATAGTGACCGTGTCCAGATGATGCGTGATGTGCGTTTGTTGCAAGTTTGGGCAAATGAGCTGTTGACGAGCAGGAACAACAAACTGAAGACCGCTGGGGAGGCGATGAATGATATTGTCGGTGGTCTCAATGCGGGAGATACGAGAGATAACACACTTGCGTCTTTGAGAAGATTGAGTGGGCTTTTTCGAGAAATGAGCGCCGAGACGCAGGAAATTTTGGGTGGAGGAGCGGCACCGGCCGCGCCTGCTCCAGTACCTTCTAACAAGTTGCCGTGGGCCGATCTTCCCTCTAAAGGGCGCGTAGGGCAGTAATGGCTGATCCCGCACTCCAGACCCCGGAAGAACAGTCGGACGCTCTTGCTGGCAAGGGTCTGCAGACGGTTATGCGTCGCGCGCTTCCTGCAAGTGCGAAGCAACCGCTTTCGGAGAAGACAGAACCGCCGCCCAGGCTCCCAGAAGATGTCGAGGCCGCCAAGAGTTTCTATGAAACCTTGCCGATGGGAAAGGATTTTGTCGATCCTCAAGGCAATATCAAGACCAAGCCTTGGACGGTCGGGTTGGAGAACCCCGAAGAAGATTTCGCTCGTGTTCCCGAAGGTGCGGACTTCGTCACGCCAGAGGGGGAAATCAAGACTAAACCGGTTTATAAGAACGTCGATTTCACGGCGCAGACGCTCCACGGGATGGCGACTAATGACGCTGAGCGTCGCAAAGCGCTGGAGCGTTCGTATCCCGGCAAAGTGAAACAGGCGCCGGACGGCAGTTTCTACGTTGTCGAGGACGATGGCACGCGACGCAAGCCGCGCGGGGCTCTTTCCGGTACCAGCGTGACGGAGAACGTTCTTCCGGCGGCTGTTGCGGGCGCGGCTCCGACTGCCGGCGCGGTGGCGGGCGATATTCTCGGCGGTATCCCTGGCGCTGGACTTGGCGCGGTGCTCGGGCAAGGGCTTAACGATCTCGTCCTCAAGTGGGCCGGTATCTACGACCGGTCATTCGGGGAAGAGGCGAAGGAGTTGGGCACTGCTGGCGCTCTTTCCATGGCGGGGGGAGCCGTTGGCCGGGGAGCGGCTGCCGTGATCCCTTCTGCCGTTGCCGGAGCGGCGGCTGGCAGAGCGGCAGTGCCTGCTATGGCTGCAACGGCTCTAGGAGCCGAAAAAGAAACCCTTCAAACGGCGCTTCGCATCGCCGAGGAAGGCGAGCACGAGTCTTCAAGTCGCCTTCTGAAGTCTTTTGGGATGACTGATCCCGGCACGCCTGTTCCGATATCGTCCTGGGCGCCTCATGCGCCGATGCTGCAGTTGGAGCAGGAAGTTTTTCACCCTCGTTTCTTCCAGGAACAGCCGCTGAAGAAAGGCCGCACAGCCTTCATGGAGAAGCAGGGTAAAGGTCTTCTAGATGATATTGGCGCGCAAACTGAAGGGAGCTTGACCGAACCCGAATCGGCTGTGTCTGGTCGCGAGGCAGGACAAAAAGCGATCGATCGGGCGATGCAAGTGTCGTCTGACCGAGAAACTGAGTTGCGCAGACTGGCTGATGAACAAAGAGCTGCCGCGACTACGCAGGCACAGGAGGCTTCGGTCGGGCATGAAGCGCGAATGGCGACTTTGCGGGAAGCTGGACAGCAAGCGGATGTCGCCGCGACCCGAGTGATCGATGAAGGTTACAAGGCGATCGAGAAAGATGTCGAAAACGCGATGCGGACGGCGCGAGCCGGGCATAACAGTGGGGATTTCTGGAATTCCGTTGCCCAGAAGTTCAGGGATTTGCGCGGCATGATCGGTTTGCGTGCCAGCGCGCGCTATGACGGATGGCGGCAACAATTTGGATCAGTTCTCCCTGATGCTGGAGGGCTGGCGGAAGAAGCGAAGGGGTTCATCGAGGAGTTGCCCAAGTCTTTCCAAGAGAACCGGCCTGCGCTGATCAAGCAGCTTTCCAAGTTGGCAGGAAGTGAAGGCGTAGAACCAGCCACATTGGACCTCGCGGAAGTTCACAAGCTCAGAAGTCTGTTTCGACATCAGATAGATTGGAGCGATCTGCCGTCCGATATTCGTAACGGAGCCTTGAAGCGTTTCGAGTCTCAACTGAACCAGGTCATTCACGGCGCGAATGTGCCGTTGGCGGCGCGCAAGAGCCTCGACGATATCGATAAGTGGTACGGCAAGGTCATGCCGATTTGGAACGACAAGCGGATTCAGTCCGTCGTCGACGGCATCCGCAATGGCAAGCCCGCTGATCCTAAAGAACTCGTCGAGTTGATGATCAAGGAGGGGAACACCGATCTCAATAATAAGCTGCGCCGCATGCTCGGTCCTAATCTCTGGTCTGGGATCAGGGGGGCGCATGCCGAGAACCTTATTCGCAAGAACAGAGACCTGTTCGGCAACGTGAATGGGTCGGGTTTTGCGCGCGATGTGTTGGCGGACTCCAATTCCGGTCTTTTGCGATCGATTCACGGTGACGAAGGGGCTCAAAGGATACTTCGACAGGCGCAGCACGTATCGCTTTTGGAAGGTGACATGCCAATTCCTGTTCGTCAGGGCGATACCGCACTCGATGTGATAAATCGGGCTCGTGAAGCGCAGAAGGCGATCGAAGAAGAGGCCAAGAAAAACCCTCTCGGGCTTTTGAAGAAAGAGCTGCAGCGACTGAATCAGTATGAGCGACAATTTTTGAAGGACGAGCGCGCCAGGGTTGGCAAAGATCCGTTCAAGTTTCTCATTGATAAGTCCTTTGCTGCTAAGGAGGCTGCGGAAAAGATCGCTTCCAGCGAAGACTTGATCATCGCTTATGCTGCCCGAGTGGGAGAGAACTCGCCCGAGTGGGAAGCGATGAAGCAGTATATCGCCAAGCGTATTTTCACCGGCACGACTGACCCTGCGGATAAGCTGAAGGTGATATCGCCCGAGGTCAGTGAGCTTGTACTGGGCGCCAAGCTACAGGATGCTCGGCGTCTGGCCAAGGACATGGAATTCCTTAAGCCGCGCCCTGGTGGCGCCGGATCGTCTATGGCGGCCACGGAGAAAGTCACTCATCCCTTCGGGAGCGGGGTGGTTGGGAAGGCTGCTCAAGCGGCGCTTAAACTGGTTCCGGCAAGTGGGTTTGGTGCTCGTACTGTTTTATCCGAATACTACGACCTCATAGCTAAGCTGGCGCAGTCGCCATCGACCATGCGCTGGGTCATGAAGGGGCTGGAGGGCGATCCGCAGTCCCGACAAATGGTCAAGAACCAGATACAGCGTTGGATGAGTAGAGGCGGTACAATTGGCGCTGGAGTCGGAGAAGGCGCTCGACAGCTCGTTGAGCCCACCCCAGAAAATTCGGGGGGTGGTAACCAGATACCCCAATTCGCAGAAGGCGGCGTTGTGACCCAGCCGACAGTCGCCATGATCGGCGAGAAAGGCCCCGAGGCCGTGGTCCCTCTGGACAACCCTGCTGCGGCCCAGCAAGCGGCCGATGTGGCCGCTGCGCGCGTCCGGGCACCCTATGCCAAGGCTCAAGCAGAGCACGCGCCGAGCGGCTTACTGGACATCGGGAATTATTACGGCGACAAGCTCATGAGCGCGATGATGGCTCCTCACGATGCGCTCACGGGCTCGCTGCAGGTCACCGATCCCGAGACGGGGATGCCGACGCCCGAGGCGATGAAGCGCGGGCAGAGCGTAGCCAACATGGCGATGACGGGTGGGATCCCGATGGCGCAGCGTGGATCAGCCGGCATATTTGGCGGCAAGCTGGCGAAAGGCGCGAATTTGGGAGAGCAAGAGGTCGCAGAGACCTTCGCAAAGCATGGCGGGCATCCCGATGACATCTGGAAGGAAACAGGCTGGTTCCAGGGGTCTGATGGGCAGTGGCGTCACGAGATTCCTGATACGCTTGCGCAGTTCAACAAGAACCCGCCGGCCTCTGGCGGCAAATTACCGGAGCTGTTGACGGAGCACCCTTTGCTTTACTCGGCATATCCGGAATTGAAAGACGCAGAATTTAGAATTGTTCCAGGGGATGTTTCTTCGTATCAGGGTAAAATTGGGGGAAATCATTATTTTATGTTCGGTAGGGAAACGTTGAAAAACGACCCCTCTGTAGTACTGCATGAAATTCAGCACGCAATACAGAGTACGGAGGGCTTTGCTAAAGGCGGATCGCCAGCGAAAGGACCATTTAAGTCTCCGTTTGATGACGAATTAAGACCTCTTATGGAAGAACTGGATGCTTTGAACAAAAAATATTACAATAAATCGAATAAAGAAATTCCGTCCGAGGTACGTGAGCGGCTCAAATATCTTGATGAGGTGGCTATGACTAACTATCGCCTGCAGGAATCTTACAAAGACGAAGCTTTCAGTAATTACGAAAAGCTTTCCGGTGAGACTGAGGCTCGCAATGTCCAGGATCGTTTCATTCCAGGTGCGACTCCAACTCAGCACCCGCAACGGGGTGAAAGTGTTCCTCGGAGCGATCAGATTGTTTCTACATCTCCGATGTGGACAGGGCCGAAATCGGTCAATAGAGGACAAGGGGAGTTGCCAGTTGAGTCTATGAGGGGAGGATTTGATCCGTTTACCCATCAATCCTCTCCAATCGATCTTGGACCAGATTTCGAACAATTGCTTGGTAAGGGGAGTGGAATATCGCCGCGCTCGGAACCGGGTAACCGGATCAATTTCAAATCGGCTGGCGCCCAGCGTGGCGAGTCGGCCCCTGGCAAGCCTCAAACCGCGCGCCAGCCGATGACGCCTGAAGAGAAGGCGGAATGGAAGAAGAAAGCCGATGCGGAGATGCAGACGCACCTGGATAAGATGGCGAAGACCAAGGAAGGGCGTAAAATCATAACTGATCTCGCCAAGAAGATCGAAAAGGGCGAAAAGGGCGGCGAACGCGTAGGATTCAAGTCACTGGAAACCGATAAATGAACGCCAAGGAAAAGATCGAAGAACTCGCCTTCAAGGTGGCCATGGAAGCTCTTGGTCCCGACGTGTCTCCCGAGGACCGCCGGGAGGCATTGAAAATCCTCAACCCTCACTATACGATGTTGTTGAAAGGTAAGGTAAAAGACGAGCCGCCCACCGAGGGCGGGTTCGACTTCGATGCCTTCAACCGGGAGACCGAGCATGTCAACGCCGGAACGCAAGTGGGAGGTCATACAGGACGAGTCGCCGGAGCAAGAGGCGGCGTCATCCCGTCCTGAGCCTCACCTGGGGGTCGATCTTCTCGCCTTGGGCCTCAAAACGGTCTCCCAGCGCTTCATTGCCGCGCTCGTCAACCTGTTCACCCTCGTCACCATGGTCGGTGTCTGGTTCCTGTGGTACAAGACCCCGGACCCCAATCCGAGCCAAATCGTGTCCTTGTCGATCTTTGCCGCGTTCGTGCTCGCGGCCAACTGGCTGGTGAGACGGAAATGAGAGTTCTTTACGTCCTTTTAGCGTTGCTCGTAAGCGTGAATATCGCGCTAGCGCAGGGACAGGTCAGGTTGTGCTACGACGTTTCTGGGCAGACTTTCTGCACAGGGGTCACACCGACTACTCCGCTTCCCGTGACCCAGGCTACGGCGGTCGGGGCTATTCAAGGCAATTCTACCGGGACCACGGGAGCTGTTGTTGGAACGCTAGCCGGTGTGGCCGGAAAGACCACGTATATTTGTGGTTTTTCGGTATCGGCGATTGGTGGCACGGCTACGGTTGGACCGATCACGATCGCCGGTCCAACTACCAGTCTGGTATTTTATCTTGCATCGACGGCTACAGGCGTCGTTCTGAATCAGAGCTTTGCTCCTTGTATCCCAGCGAGTGCCGCTAATACGGCGATCACGACTACGACTACAGCGGATGGAACCGCCACAGCTGTCGCGGTTAATTCTTGGGGGTATCAGCAATGAGTACCTTCGAACCGGTCTCCACTACCCTGCGGGCCGATATCCCGGCTCTCGCGACCTATTCTTGGAAAGGTCTCAAAAAGCTCGAGACCGGAGCCCTGATGAAGGTCGATATCTTCCGGATGATATCGATCCAGGTCGAGGGGGAGTTCCACGGTTTTCAGGTTCAAATCGAGGGTTCCAATGACGGGGAACACTGGTACGTCCTGATCGATTCACAGGACAACCACATGCGGTTCTCTGAACCCGCGCTGGCCGATGTCGGGCAAGGTTGTCGCTTCCTGCGACCTGAAGTAATCGGTGGGGACGAGTTCACCGACGTGTCCGTGTGGGCTGTCTGTAGAGGTCTGTGATGAACGACGAGCAACAGCTCTGGCGCGATGTCCAGAAGTTCATGAACCAGTTCCCTGGTTTTATAACGGTCGCCAAGAAGATAGGGCAGATCGGAGACCTCGAATCCTGGCAGGCGGCCGAGCAGCGTAAATTGGATGCGATCACGCAGGAGATCGAGAAGCAGCGCCAGGCGATCAAGATCGAGCGTGATGCGGTGAACGTGGAGGTGGAGCGGAAATTGCAGGAGTCGGAAGATAGGTTGAAGGAACATCATGGTCGGATGCAAGCGGAGCAGGAATCCGTATCTACTGCGTCTAACGCCATTATTCAGGAAGCGAGATCGAAGGCGCACAAGATTGTCGATGAGGCTAAAGCCAAGGCCAAGGAGATCACCGACGGAGTCGCCATGACGGAATCAAGGAAGACCGAGCTGGAGCAGCAGATTGCCGACCTCATGGACGCCATGCTGGCGGTCAAGAATGAGCACGAGGCGACCGTGGGTGCCTTGGCGGCGACCAAGAACCAGCACGCCGAGTTCATCAAGCAGATCATCGGAACGGGTGGGTAATGTCTGCCCGCGTCGCTGTCACAGCTCCCCTCAGCGACGATCTCGCGATCATCCCGAACCGGGATGGATCGGTCAATGTCGCATGGATCGTCAGCACGCCGGCTGGCGGCGGCAAGGCCCCGATCAGCGTCGCCGGGGCGGGGGCTACGACCATCGTGGCGGCCGTGCCGGGCAAGATCATCCGGATCATTTCTGCCTATCTGGTCGTCGGTGGAGCTGTGAACATCAACTGGCAAAGCCACATCACGACCTCCGATGCGGACGGGGTACAGGATTTTGCACAGAACGGGGGAATTGTGCTACCGTTCAACCCCATAGGCTGGTTCGATACCGTGGCAGGCGAGGCGCTGGATATCGTCACGTCAACTGGAGCGCAGGTCGGCGGTAACCTGACGTATGCCACATTCTGAGGAGATAGGCGATGGCTTCATACGCATTCAATAATTCGGTGGGTGGCTCTCTGGTCAACCTCACTTCGGCAACGTACAAGACGACGATCATCGCGGGGTGCGTAACGGGAGCGACGACGCTTCGTCGCATATGGCTAACCGAGCTGGAGTGGGCCGCTAACGACGTACCGAACGCAACGGACTGCATGATCGCGACCGACATATCCAAGTTCACGGCAGCCGGTACAGCAACGGCAATTGTTCCTCCGGGGTCGGACGGGTTGATTGACGCAGCAGCTCTCGGCACCTACGCAGTCAATGCTTCGGTCGAGCCGACGTTTACGGCTACGACCAGCGTGTTTTTCAAGAACATCAACCAGCGTGCTTCAGACAAGCAGTGGTGGAGAGATAAAGCGACTTGCCCGATTTCCCCCGCTGTGACGGCCAACGGTCTCGGTGTCAGGCATAAGAGTTCGAATTACGCTTCGACAATGGTTGCTAACGTTCTTGTTGAGGAATGACCTGTGCAGTTGAATCCTTGCATCTACTGCGGGTTCCCAGCGGTCGAGCAGATTCGCGGGGAATTTCACAAGGGCAATCGTGTGGATGTCAAGGAGAACCATTACCCAGGAAACCTGCTGGTTGAAATGGGTCCTGATACGCAGGATGATTTTCGAATTGCTTGTTCTCAAGCGCGCGATCCGGATTATCGTAATCCCTCAAACTACCCTAAGTGTGTCAACGTAATGGGCTGGAATCTGCCGACCCTGAAGATCGCGGAGCAGATGCGGCGCAAGTGGAATGCGGATAATCCGAACGGTGAGCAGCAGTATGGAATACCGTGATGTTCAAGGGATACGGATATAACCGTGTCAATCTGGATGGTGTGACGATTGAAGAGCACGACACTTTTCAGTGTGCTCATTGCAACGATACTGTGTTCATCAAGCCATCTGATCCCTCGCCGTGGTGTTCATGTTGTGATCGGCAGTGGTGTGGGAGGCCGAGATGTCGCGAGTGCCGGCCTTTTATGAGGAAGATTGAAGCAGCAGAAGCAGCTTGTCGGGCAAAGCTGCTACTCTGGAAAGCGGCGGATAACGTGTGATGGCGCAGTTTTTTTGGAGAGGTCGTCGGCATGTACCGTCGGACAAAACCGCGCCGACCATCCCGACGAACTTGGCTGGAATCCCGACTACAACTACCGTCGCTCTGACGTGGGATGCCAGCACCGACAACGTCGCTGTTACCGGGTACAATATCTATCGTGACGGTGCGCTTGTGGGATCATCAGGAACTACTAGCTACACTGATACTGGTCTTACTGCATCAACAACTTATGCTTACGCGGTGTCTGCGTTTGACGCCGCGGGCAACGAATCCGCAAAATCAACTGCGATCAATGTGACTACTTCGTCAGGTGGATCGCCGCCCGCCGCACCTGGTGCCGGCACGGCCGAGCCACTTCCATATTAGATAGGGAAGATCAATGCTGCTTCGTACTCTTCTTTTCATCATCATGTCGGTCGTCGCCGCATCGGCGCAGACAAGACAGATTTACGTTACATGGGCAGCATCGGCATCGGTGGGGACGGCGGATTTTACCGGATATAAGGTTTACCGCTGTAATCCGTCCCCATGCACGCCGACTGTCCAGATCGGGACATCTACTACCAATACCTATTTTGATACCGGCCTCGCAAACAGCACGTCCTATGTCTACACCTGGTCTGCGTATGGCCCAGGTGGCGAGACGCCCAGCGGGCAGACTTCGACGGCTACGACTTACGGCGCGCCGACGACGCGTAACGTGACGTGTAGCGGGGATATTTCCTCTGCGGTCCAAACGGCGGCCAACGCGAGCGCAGACGGAGATATCGTCAATATTGGCGCAGGCTCGTGTACCATGAGCGGGCTTCTCATTCAGGACAAGGCCATAACCATACAGGGTCAAGGTCAAGGCGTCACCAACATCACCGGCAACATAGGGACGTGGGTGGTCAACACGAGCAATGCGCCAACATTCAGAATTACCGGGTTCTCCCTGACAGACACGGGAACGCCATCCAGCTCGCTGGTTCTCTTTGGGGATCAGGACGCGTCGTGGCGCGGTCCGTTCCGTATCGATCATGTTGATTTCAACTATCCAAATGCGGGACCTGACGGGATCATTCAAATCTATGGGCCGTTGTTCGGCCTCATAGATCACTGCAATTTCACCCAGTCATTCGAGGCCATGATACTGACGGCGCCACACCTGAATACGGAGGGCGGATCGGTCACCGATTTGAAAGGCGCATTTGTCGCGACGCTGCCCTATCAGCCTGGAGCCGGCAATTATTTGTATATCGAGGATTCGACATTTACCGCCAACAGCGCGTCCGGGGCTGCCGCATACGACACGGGATACAGCGGTGGCCGTCTTGTATTCAGGCACAACACAACGTCCAATTCAGGACTGTTCGCTCACTGGACATCAGCCAACAGCATCAATTCCATGTGGTGGGAGGTTTACAACAACACATTTTCGTTTTCGAACGCGTCGCCGGTCGAGTGGATGCGCATGGAGGGCGGGGGCTCCGGCATCATATACAACAACACGACCAGCGGGTTTGTGCCAAATTCAATGCAGCTCGGCGACGGCCGGCTGGAGAGTAACAGCGGCGCCCCCCTTCTGCTGTGCGATGGCACCCACAATTGGGACGGCAATGCGGGGGACGCTAGCGCGACGGGGTGGCCATGCCTGATGCAGACCGGGCGCGATGCGGGAAAAACGGTGGCCCAAATTCAGGCCGGAAATCGGCAGGCGAACTTTCCTCTCTACATGTGGAACAACGGTCCACAGGCCAAATGCTCGAACCCGGCGGCCGCTGGCGCAGCTTGCGACAACACGGCTGGCGTGACCCCGAACGAGGCCGCCTGGTTCAAGTCGACACCACACACAGTCAGCGGCGGCGGATATGGACAGGGTGACGTGGATTACTGCGTCAATACAAGCCAGCCCTCGGGGTGCGGGACTCACACATTGACTTACACGCCATATACTTATCCGCATCCGCTAAATCATTGAGACCACATGGCCATTACGCACTTCGGCATCGTGTGTTCAACGGTAAACGCGCAGATTAGACGCTACGTCTACCCAGACACAGATGCGCAAATGAATACAGCGGCCAATGTGGGAGTTGGAGAAACACTCGTGCTATGCGGCATTGGGCCATATCCTAACACGGCGGCGTGGTTTGCTGCCGTCAATGCTGCGGTAACGACGGCGCTCGGGAAGGCACCCGGTAACCCGCGTTGCGCCGTGATCGACGGTACCGGAAACGTCGTCGATGTCATCATGGCCGACCCGACCATCGACAGCGTCCCTGGGATGATGCTCGTTCTTGATGCCAACGCCGGGCCGGGATGGACATGGACCATAGACGGTGGGTTCGTTGCCCCACCTGGTAATCCGAATCCGAAGCCATGACTACGATCATCATCGTCAGCGGCACGTCCCAGACGAGTCCTGCCAATTGGAATAATGCCAGCAATAGTGTTGAGGGAATTGCAGGTGGTGGCGGCGGCGCTAACGGTATCTCGGGCTATGCGGGTGGTGGCGGGGAATACCGTAAGATTACCAACTTTAGCGTGGCAACGCCCGGCACAACGGCCTTCAATTACGTCATTGGTGCGGGTGGTGCTGGGGGAACATCAGCAGTCAGCGGCGTAGCTACAAGTGGCACAATCGGAGGTAATACTACATTCAATGTCAGCAGCCTTATTGCTGTTGGCGGTGGTCCGGGGCTCTCGACTTTTACACATGGCGCAGGCGGCACTGGCGGTACCGGTGCCGCTGGAAGTGCAGCCGGCGGCCCTGGCGGCGATGCCCCTGGAGATGGCGGCGGTGGTGGAGGCGGCGCAGGCGGTCCTCTTGGTGTCGGCGGTACCGGCGGCAACAGCGCAACTGGAGGCGGAGGCGGAGGCGGCAACGGTGGCGGCACTGCGGGGGCTACCGCATCGACAACCAGTGGCGGTAATGGCGGGGACAACCATGGAGGAACTGGACACGGCACTGGCGGCGTAGGAGGAAGCGGAACTGGCCCCACTGCTGGAACAAACGGCGGCGGCGGCGGGGGCGGGCAGGATACCGGAGCGGCTAATACAGGCGGTGCGCTAGGTGGGACAGGAACCGAATTCGACGCCACTCACGGCTCTGGTGGCGGCGGTGGCGGAGCATCCGGCCGTATTGCTACTGGTGTCGCAGGCGGAAATGGCGGTCTCTACGGTGGAGGCGGAGGTGCAGGCGGCCGGTATAATAATGTGGGGTCTGATGCAGGCGGGTCAGGCGCAGCCGGCATCATCTTCATTACTTACACGCCGGCGGGGTCGGCCCCTACATTAGGTTGGCAGAACACCTCGCCGGGTGCTCCTGGAGACGGGAACCCGTGGCAGCGGGTTTTGCAGCATTATCAGGCTCCATATTTTGCGGTATCTCCTAATCCAGTTCCAACAACGCGGTTTTTGCCGACAACCGGAGAGAACCGCGAACGCGCCTTGCCAGCCGTGCTGCGGACTTACCGGTCGCCATATTTCGCACGGTCTCCTAATCCGGTCCCAACTACGTTCTGGTCGCCGCCGATTTCCGATAGGGAGAGACTTCCGCCGGTTAAAGAGAATCCAGACCCAGCGAAACAGTGGTTTTCCAAGTCGCCAAATCCGGTTCCTGCCGCTTGGCAGCCGACTACAGGAGAGGATATCGAGAGGCGGCCTCCCTTTAAGCTTCCGGCTTATGAGGCACCATATTTTGCTCGGTCTTCAAATCCAGTTCCTACTGTATTCTGGTCACCCCCGACCTCGGATCGGGAGAAGCTTCCGCCGATCAAGGAGAATCCTGATCCTGGTAAGCAGTGGTTTGTGCGATCGCCTAATCCAGTTCCGACCACTTGGTTGCCCCAGCCATACGATCAGCTTCCTTATCGGGCAAAGTCTGATCAGTACGTCACGTGGTCGCCGCAGACAGTTGCGCCGCAGAGCACTATATCCGGCATTGCTTGGTGGCAGCCTTATGTTGATGTCAAGCCGCTACCAGCGTTAGATCGCTATCTCATAACGTGGCCAGGGAAAGTTCCTGCAGCAGTAGGCGTGGTCACCTGGGACCCTGTGAATATCAGTGTTAATCTTTCCCTGTCAAACGGCAACCTGACTGTCACATCTAGTAGCAGTGTTGGAAACAAGCACACTAGAGCTACAGTTTCACAGAGTAGCGGCACTTATTACAATGAGATACAAGTCAACGCCGCTCCTTTAGGAACTTCCGGGTGGGGCATTGGCCTGCTTAATTCATCCGAAATTTTTACCAATTACTTAGGTCAAACTAATAATTCCATCGGCTGGTTTGGTGATGGTCAAGTATTTCTAAACAACACGTCCATTATAACCATTCAAACATTTGCTGCCGGTGATACGTTGAGTATGGCGACTAATGTTTCATTGCAACTCGTATGGTTCCGTACTAATGGCGGAAATTGGAACAACGATATTCTTGCAAATCAAAACCCCGCAACGAACACAGGCGGTATCAGTTTTGCAGCGATCACAGGTTCTGTGTATCCTGGTAACGAAGTAGAAGACAACGGTGATATTGGAACTGTCAACTTCGGAGCGACTTCTTATGCGGAGTCCGTACCGACGGGGTATATAAATTGGGGTGGTGCTGCCGGTGTGTCTGTCGCCGGCATGGCATGGTGGAGGCCGTATAATGATGTTCGGCCACCAATTCAGCGTTCGCCTGACGAAGCATTTCCGTGGTTCGTGCGGTCGCCTAATCCGGTTCCTGTACTCTGGCCACCAAAGACTGGAGAGAACAGAGAGCGTGACCCTTCTCCGGTGAGGCGTCCAGACGAACCGCCCGGTCCGTGGTTTACTAGATCGCCCAATCCTGTTCTTGGTACTTGGCTGCCGACTACAGGAGAGGATATCGAAAAGGTTACTCCGGTCAAACTTCGGACTTACCGAGCACCGTATTTTGCTCGTTCGCCAAATCCAGTTCCAACGACATGGTTGACGCAGCCTTACGATCAGTCACGACCCGCATTAAAATATGATCAGTACGTCATATCGTGGATTCCACAGACGTTTGTTACGCAGAGCACAATCGCTGGGATAGCGTGGCAAATTTACAGGGATGATGCGCGCCCATCACGAGTGTTCGATCAATACACGACGTTGCTACCTGATCTTCCAATTGAAACTTTCATGGCGCAGACAAATGCGGATGATTTCAATCCGTTGCCGAAAAAGTTTCCTGGGGATGGAATTCCGGGATGGGTCGCACAACCGCCCATAGTGGCCGCCAGTACAATTGCCGGGATGGCGTGGTGGAGACCTTCGGTTGACGTTGGGCCGCTGCGTCAGTCTGACCAATATGTCACGTCATGGGCACCGCGAGTATTCGGTGTAGTCAGCACTATTGCTGGGATGGCTTGGCATATTTCTAAAGAGGAGCTTCGGCCGCCTCCTGTTATGCTTCGGACTTACCGTCGGCCATACTTCACACAGTCGCCTAATCCAGTTCCGACTACTTGGCTTCCGCAACCGTATGATCAAGCACCATTTCCAGCTAAGTATGATCAATATCGCATATCATGGATTCCGCAGACATTTGCAGTGCAGAGTACAATCGCTGGGATAGCGTGGCAAATTTACAGGGATGATGCGCGCCCATCACGAGTGTTCGATCAATACACGACGTTGCTACCTGATCTTCCAATTGAAACTTTCATGGCGCAGACGAATGCGGACGAGTTCAATCCGCTACCTCTGAAGTTTTCCGGAGATGAGGCCGTCAGATGGTTGCCGAAAGTGCCCATCGTAGTCAGCACTATTGCCGGCATGGCATGGCACATTTCCAAGGAGGAGATGCGACCGCCGAGACCGATTCTCAACCCCGACGAGTTCCGGCGATGGTTTGTGCGGTCTCCTGTACCTGTGCTGCAGACATGGCTTTCTCAGACTGGAAAGGATGTCGAACGCCGTCCTGCGCTTGGGATAATTTCTGACCGGTACGTTATTACCTGGAACCCGTTTTTACCGCCGCCGTCTCCACCACCGCCGACAGGCAACTTGAGGTTGCGAACCCTTGTTGGGACAGGTCTGTGAAGATGTGATATCAGTGCTTTAGGAGCAACTGATGGCTAAAATACCGCGCAGTCCGTACATAGAGCAATCCGGCACCATCACGCCCGGTCATTTGCTCAAGTGGGTGACCACCGGGGTCGCTGCAGATGGTGGTCCGGTAACCGGCGTTTCCGGTCCCACCGGACCGGCTGGCGCTGCGGGCGCTACCGGAAGTACCGGCCCTGCCGGTCCTACTGGCGCTACTGGTCCTGCTCTGGGTTCGACCGGTCCTACCGGGGCTACCGGTCCTCAAGGCCCCCCCGGTATGACGGGGGCGACAGGCCCGAGCGTGCCAGGTTCTACAGGTCCTACAGGCGCGACGGGTCCTACGGGTTCAACGGGGCCAACGGGTCCTATTGGCTTGAGCGTGACGGGGCCAACGGGTCCTACGGGCGCGACGGGGCCGACCGGAACGGTTTCCTCTGTCACCAATGCTGCCGCTGATACCAGCATCACCATCACGCCCACTACCGGCGCTGTTACCCTCAAGTTGCCGAATGTCGGTCCTGGGGCGTCGAGCTACAACAACGCCAACATCACGATCGACAAATACGGCCGCGTCACCAGTGCTGCGACCGGGAGTTCAGGCGCCGCCGGCAATTTAATCAATCTTGTAACGGCATATGGACTCGCCGCGGACGGATACAAAGTCGTCGGTAGCAGCGATCCGCCAACTGACAACGGCTCAGCCTTTTTGAACATGGTCGGGGCAAACGCGCCAGGTCTCGGCACCGGCCTAATTCCGAGCTGGAAGACGATAAATCCTGATTATGGCCCGCCTGTTCCTGTGATAGTTTCAGGTGACACTATTACCCCATATACGGATTCCGGTTATGGAACGCCGACGCCAAATTGCCTGCGAGTTGGCGATACGTTCATTCTAATCGCCCCTGGCGGAACACTTCCTAGTAATTACACTGCAAACCAGATTATATATGCCGCAAATAGCGGAATGGCCGTAAATTCGTTCAAAGCGACGCTAATTGATCCATTTGCTTATTTCTGCACTGTCAACATTAACGGTCCGAATCCGACGCCTATTACGTTTACGGGGTCGCCGTCCGGCGTGTACATGTGCACAGTCAACGCAGACTGGATCACTTTTTGGCTTCCAGCAGGCACGTATTATTCAACAAGTCTTTTCAGACTCGCTGGTCCTAGAAAATTTAAGTTATACGCCGATGGAGCGACAATCATCGGACCTGCAGGCGTAGCATACGGATTTTCTGGAGTTTCTTTTAGTGCTGGTTTCTTTCCGTTTCGAGGTTACCCAATCAATTCGGTATCGCCAGGGAGCACTAGCATTACGTTTCCAAACGCTGGCGATGCTGCTAATTTTACGGTTGGCGGATGGTTGATGCTTGGGATGGATGAAAAACAGAGCAATTGGGGAGCCGCGCAAGGTTTTCCTAGCAATATGTATGTCTTTGAGTATCTTCCTATTGCCAGCATTAGCGGAGCTACTATTAATTTTGGAACGACATACGGCCCAAATCCAGGCACGCAAGCTTATGTCAAAAACGGCTATTTGGATACAATACCTACAATACTGCCTAATGGCTTTCAAGCTGGAGTGTTCCCTCTAACTGGGCCTGCCTTAGCATATCCTTGTGCCCCGCCATGGGATGCCGACTTGGAAGTGTATGGGTTGCGCAATCGGTCTCCAGGACAATCATCAATATCTGGAAGGAATACTACGTTAGTTGACACAGTCTTTGATGCAAGCGTTGGCGGTGGTCCGGTTCCTACGCAAGCAAAAAAAGTCACGATTGAAAATGTAAGAAGCGGGATATCAGGAGTTGGAATAACGGCTATTGTGGTTGATAAACTGGTTGAACAGCTTGAAGTTCGCGATTGTGAGCAGTTGACAAGTATTCAGATCGAAGGTAGTGGCCCTGATCTAATGGTAATTGATAGCTGTAGTGTCCAGCAATTGAGTGGTACTGGTAAAAACACTTCAATCGTCAACAGCGCGTTTCCTCTAGGAATTCTTATTGGGCCGGCTTTCGGTGCAACAGAAACGCTTGTGCTTTCTGGGTCTAATCTGATCGGCAATTTTCAAGTCGCCTCGCGACTGGACGATAGCCCGACAAGCGGGTCATTCGGAAATGCGCTGCATAATTTTACATATTCTAACGGAATTTTTTCGCAACCATTCATCAAGTGGACAGCCAATTCGTGGATGTCGTTGGGGAGGAATGCATTTATCAACGACATGGCGCAGATATACCCGTATATGGGCGCGCCGTTCAAGATCAACAATATCTATCTGACATACGATAACAGCACCGGAAGTACCGTGACGGTTTCTGCCGCAAATCCTGCGGTGGTGACGTGGACTGGTTCTCCTACGGTAGTTAATGGCGATATCGTTTCGTTCTCTGATCTCTTGCCAACAGGACTGGTGGGAGGATTCCCTGGATTGCTGCCGTTTACACCATACTGGGTGGTCAACGTCGCCGGAACGACAACTAAGACATTCAATGTGGCGGCATTTTTGAATGGACCTCCACTACAAACAGCAGGAAGTCTTACATCACCAACGCTATATCAAAATTCGAAAATAAATATTGCGACGACACTGGCAACACTTCCGACAGGGTCGTCAACTTCCGTCACGGTAACCATATCCCAGGCCAGCCCCTTGGTGGTGACGGGCAGCGCTCCGGTCGCTAACGGAACGCGTGTTGCGTTCAAGACAACCGATACACTGCCAGCAATAGGAGCATCGCAAGGCGCTGGCTCGTGCCAAATATCCGGAAATCTCATGACCCTTTCCGGCACTTCCGGGTTCTTCCAGCCAGGGCAGACTATTGTTGGAGTCGGAATCGCGGCAGGAACCACCATTGTGGCGTACGGGACACTGACTTCCGGGTACGACGGAACTTATTACGTCAGCAAAAATAACACTGTAGGCCCAGGTCTTTCTATAAATGCCTACGCTACAGTGAGTACGAGCGTTCTTTATTACACACAGGGCGCCAGTGGAAATACGTACAACATATCTACGGATAGCGTCACCGCGATCAATGGGGTCGCCGGTGCATCAGCGGCCGGAACTGGTACGCATACCGCAATAACGAGCCCGCTCAAGCTGGCCCCTCATGGATGTCCATCTGTGTCCGTGTTCGGCAGCACTGGCCATCCATATACAGAAGACGCGCGCAGCGCCCCTCAACAGGGGAAGCCGTTATTCAGCTATGGCTCGCGTACTTTATCAGGTCAAATTTCTGCGACCCCTGGTGGACTATCGACGCCAATCCACGTACAAGGCATTCTCAAGCAGATGATCATCAACGTCGTGAAGACGGATACGTCCAGCGGCGGCGCGGCCACGTTGTACATTGGACAACAGAGGGCGACGTTTACGGGAACAGGTTCGGGGACCAACCTAACAACAAGCGCCGTAAGCGGTTTAATTCGTCCAGGTGATCTTGTGACAGGCACAGGCGCCCCAGCAGGGACAAAGATCGTTTCCGGTCCAGCTGATGGCGGGGCCGGCGTATATGTGACGAGCGGTGCGACTACTTCAAGTGGCGCCAGTTTAACCACGTATGCCAATGTAGGATTTGATCCAACGACGCTAGCGCCGCTTGACATGAGCGGCATAATTGACCTCAAGACAACCGGAATCCGCACCATTACGTCAAGTGCTGTTACCGGCTCTGCGGGTGCAGACATCATTGTCGCCTATACTGGCAGCTTAAGCGGTGATTTCGGGTTCTTGATGAACCCTGCCGCTGGTTCTCAGCCGAGCATTACATATGCTCAGGTGTTCATCAGCGTCGAGACCGACCAGGGCATCTTCACTGTGCCGTCGGTCGGTTACTATAACGATGTGAATTGGCCCAACACCGCGACGCAGATCGACACCACATCGCCTGGGTTTGGAACGAGTACGGGAATTTAACGAATGAAAAAAATCCTAGCAGTTCTGCTTAGTCTGATCTCCCCTGCTCTCGGGCAATCCGTCCAGCAGTCAGGTAACGTCACGCCTGGGCACGTTACCACGTGGATCACGGATGGCGTGGTCGGCGACGGGGGGCCTCTCGGAGGTAGCGCCAGCTGGAACGGCATGTTCAATGCTTTCGATTTCCTGTGCTCCAATTCGCTCTCCAACACCCCTCTCATCATTAGTTGCGGGTTGTCGGCGACCGGTCCCAATTCATGGTTGGCCCTTCAAACTTTTGTCGGAGGTGCTACCTTTACTGGAACTGCTACTTTCAATGGAGCCGTCGTTTTCAACGGTTCTGTATCTTCTCCTACGCGAGTTCTAGTTACCTCTCCACCTTATAATGCCGCGTGTAATGGCACCGCTGACGATACTGTGGCTCTGCAATTAGCGTTGAATACTGTTGGTGCGTTGGCTCAGGGTGGTGCGGTTCTGATTCCTTCGGCTATTTGCTACACGGCTTCTGGCATCACTGTTCCGTCGAATGTTAATCTTATCGGAAATGGTTTTTTCCCTGGAAATCCTCAATTCGGTTCACAGATAAAATGTGCCCTTTCGACGGCTGTTTGCGTTCAGGTAGGTACGACCGGTTCCAATGGATCGGTCAAGGTGTCCGATCTCGGAGTTACCCGAGCGGTTGGCACTCCTTCGTCGACTACTATCGGGGTCCTGGTCAAGGATTCCTACAACGTAAGCCTTAGCAATGTAGGTTCGTTTAATCACGGAATCTGCTTCGAGGCTCAATCGGACACTGTATTTGGCATTTCTCTCCATGTTGATCATCTTAGCACTGGGGCCTGTGTAGATGCACATTTTGTGGACAATTCTTGGCCTGAAGTATTTTTGTTAAATTCCCGTTTTGGCATGGACGGAGCAGGAGACTATAATTCCAACACCTATGTCAGACTCACTGGCGGAAGCGTTGGGCCAAATACATTCTATGCTCTTGGCAACCAGTTTAATCAAGGGAGTGGGTTAGTAGGAACGGCGATAGATTTTAAGTCGATGACTACTCCGACCAACGGAATTACCAGTGAATTTTCGTTCATCGGGAATCATTTTGAGACTATGAACCATGTGGTGCAAACCGATACTAGTGCCACTGAAATTCAACGTCTAAAACTGATCGGTAACACAGTCCTCAATACTCAGGGTTCTGGGCAGGAATTCTGGAATTTTGGCGCGGCTACGGCGATCTATGATCTTAATATTTCCGGTAACACGCTTTTTCAGAACTCCTTCACATTCAATCCGGGTGGACAGATCTCTAGTGCTATCGTCAGCCAGAATCAATTTTTGTTTGGAGGCATGTCTGCCACATTCAATGGTACCGGAGCCGGCAACGTGATGTCGGCCACGGGGAATGTCTACAATGGGTCAGTCACGCTTTCCGGGTCGTGGTCGATCGGCGAGTTTAGCGGGCTGATTCTCTCCGGCAGTCTGACCAACACAACAACTGGCGCGGTTAGCGTCAACTTCCCTGGGGAGGCCGGGCTGGCTTCCTGTCCTTCGCTCGGCATTGCATTCGGCGGTCTCTCAACTGGGATCACTTATGGAACCAGGGCGTGCACTTATCAACTTGTGGGCGACATCGTCACGATCCAGTACAGTCTAATTCTCACTTCCAAGGGCTCTGCAACTGGAGCTGCCACGCTCATTGGGCTCCCTTTTACCACGTCACCGACTGCCGGCATCGGCGGCGGAAACATTATTCCATACGCGACTAATTTTGTGTCGTTGGCGGGATTTGGTCTCTCATTGGTGCCGTCTGCCAATACAGTTCATGCGGACATATACACCGGAACATCGACAGGAATCACTGTGGCGCTGGATACGAATTTTACCAATACGTCGACAGTTGCCGGAACTTTCCAATACAGGATTAACCCATGAGACTCACTCTGTTATGGCTTATCGCAGCACTCTCGATTTTGCTTTTTTCCGCGTTGTGGGCTCGAGCGACAACGCACTATGCCGGTGAGTGGGATAACGTAGACCCCGCTGTGCGCAGCTGGTTCCGGAACCTGAAAAGCCCACATGGCGTGCCCTGTTGCTCGATCGCTGATGGGCACAAGACCCTGGAGGACTGGCGGGGGCAAAACGAGTACTGGATTCCTAATCCTTTGGCCGCTCAAGATACGTTTGCGCCCGAGTGGATACAGGTTCCCCCCGAAGCGGTGGTCTATGACGCTAAAAATCCGACCGGAGAGGCGGTTGTCTGGTACACCATACAGACACCGGGGCAGGTGTTTATCCGTTGCTTCGTTCCGGGAGGCGGAGTATGACATCACAGTTCGTACTGATAATTTTTTTACATGGAGACATGATGGGTCCGTTCCCATACGGCTCGCTAATAGACTGCAATCAGTCTCTTGCGTTAGCTCTGCGGATAGCAGAAAGCCAATTCCATGGTTTTTGTGTCGACACCAAGGAAATGAAGATCGGAAATGAATTTAACTGGAAACCTCCAGGAGGCAAATAAATGGACGCCGGCTTCGTCGCTCTCGCCTTTAGCTTCTGCGCTGCCATGGCGATGATCGGTAACCAGGATGTCGTCGCCTTTGGCTACGTGAGCGGCAAGGAGTGCGTTGTTCATGCCTATGTAGGCGACAGTCATGGTGAGACCGTCACAATCAATGAGCATTCCATCGGTATTGAGATGTTGGAGTCTGGCGCCGTTGTTCACATCGATGACTTGCGATTTGTGATCGCGAAGACGGAGGGAATATGACCAGCATATCCGCTCTCATCAAGATCAATCAAATCCGCTGGGATGCAATGAAACTGGATGGCAACCGGGTGCATGATCTGGATGCGACGGCAAAACGGCTCGTCGAGGCTAAACCAAATTACGAGGCGGTTGAAAAACGCTTGGTATCACTCGGTTACTACGTTCCTTGGTGGTTCGTCGCGATATGCAGCGAGCGAGAGTACGGAGGGCCTCCACACTGGAACAGGCAGCTCGCGCAGGGTGACCCGCTGGACAGAGTGTCCTGGCATGAACCAGCCGGTCGAGGCCCCTTCAAATACCACGATGCCGTGTCCATGACGGATGCATGGCAGAGGGGATGCCTGGATGCGCTGATCGACTGCGCTCCTCATGCTGCGAAATGGGGCGATTGGTCGCCCGGAGGCACTGCCACGATCTTCGAGGAATACAATGGTCTCGGCTACGCCAACATGGGCGTGCCCTCTGCTTATGTCTGGAGCGGAAGCGATCAGTACATTACCGGCAAATACGTTGCCGATCACGATTACCGGGCCGGAGTGAAGGACGTGCAAGAAGGTTGTATGCCCATACTGGCGCGTATGATAGAGCTAGACAAGAGCATCAAATTCGGAGGACGAGCTCTGGAAAAACTGGCTGTGCCGCCCTCATCACAAACACCTCCAACGAAAGAGCAAAAAACATGATTGCTCCCACCCCCACTGTTCCTACGATCGTGACAGTTCCCGTCCAGTCGGCCTGGTACTCCAAGATCAACTGGACCCAGGCTATCGGGCTGGCGATCTCTGGTGCAGCAGCTCTCTCCGGAATCCTTCCGCCGCAATATGGGGTTCCGGTAGCGCTTGGTGTGCAAGCGGCCCAATCGGTAGCAACCTGGTACTTCAAGACGTTTGCCACGACGACAATCACCCCCTCATCAGCAGTAAAAGTGTAACATAGGAGAAACCCAAATGAAGATGCTTTTGATTGCTCTCGGTATGCTCTCGCTGTCGATTGTGCCGAGCCTTGCTCAGGACAACGACTCGAACTGCGAGGAATTGGCGGATGGCGTCTGGAAATGCGCGCTTCCGACCAAGCCCCCGGCTCCCCCGACCTGCCACGTTTACGGTGACAACCTCATCTGCACAGCGCCGGTAGTCATCCAGGCGCCCGTCGAGAAGAAATCGCCGACGAACTGTGGTTGGAGCAACAAGCGCGGCCGGTACGTCTGCTGGTAATGAAAACGTGACCTTTATCCTTGTCAGTGCCAGTTCGTGGCAATCGCTGCTGGACGCGATCACCCGCATCGATAAGAACGTCACCTCGATCGCAACCACAGTAAATCAACTGGAGAAGCAAATGTCTGACCTTTCGGATGCAGTCACCGCAGTTTCCGCCGATCTCGACAGCTTGAGCACCAAGCTCGACACCGAAACCACCGAGATCGCCAAGGTAATCGCGCTTTTACAGACGGCTAGCCCGGACATTCCGGCCGCCGTCACCGCACTTCAGGGCATCCACACGCGTGTGGGAACCCTATCGGGCACGGTCGACCAGCACGTGACCACCCTTGATGCAGCGTTGCCGAAAACGCCCTGACGGGAAGTGCAACCCCCCACTCCCGCCGCACACCGTCAGAGCGTGAGCGGCCCCGGTTCGCCGGGGCTGCCTTGCTTCAAAGGAGAACGACAATGGCGTGCTTCACCAGTCCGGATTTTTGGGTGTACATAATTATGTTAATCGGGGGCATCATCATAATTCGCAAGGTTGTCCCATGGTTTATCTCATTTTTTGCGTTCCCTGAACCAGTTGGGTCTATCCTCATGATCATTTTGTGGATCGTGATAGCGTGTGCGGGTGTTTACTTGTTCTTCTCGATTCTCGGTTGCTTTGGTGGGCTCCATCTGCCGACATTGCCGGCTCACCGGTAATGGAACACAAGGATTTCATCCTCGGCGTAGCAGTTGGGCTTGTCCCCGTGCTATGTTTTTGGCTAGGGTGGATTGCTTACTGGTGTAGCAGACGATGAATCCTGGTCCAACAGAAGAAGGCATCAAGGTTGCGGGGTCTTTCGTCGACGCCTTGAAGCGCGAGCCGTTGAGCTTGTCCCTCGTG
>ERZ1292637.356-Hain-H14-01um-R3-356-length-29885-cov-23_pt1 | contig 29885 bp, 41 predicted proteins | sample MGYA00564405_ERZ1292637 | MGnify/ENA primary metagenome ERZ1292637 (study PRJEB36523, sample SAMEA6512645) | groundwater metagenome | collected 2019-01-09 | study: AquaDiva: Metagenomics assemblies of 32 groundwater samples | reverse complement strand
GACATCAGCCTGTACACTCGTCATTTCGCGGAACTCGCCGCCCACCCGCCGGAAGCCCCGACGAAACTCCGGGGGCCCAATCACCGTAACCCCTTCTATCGGGTCTTTCGGGAGTTCCTGCGGGCGAACCACTGGCGGCCCTCCCGAACGGATGACCGGGTGTTCACTCACCCCACCATGCGATTCGAGGTCCCCTTCTCGAACGCGGTGATTCTCACGCTTCGGCATCGCCCATGATTCACATTCTTCTCGCAATCGTGCTGCTGGAAATGGCCGCGTGGCTCGGACTCGGACTCGCGGAGAAGTACACGGGCTTCGTCGATGCGGCCCACTGGCAACGCGAGGCCCGCATGAACCAATGGGAACTCAACGTCTGTGAGAAGAAACTAGCGCGACGGCGGTAACAGGGGGTTCTATGCTCATCATCACGTTTCACAACGATGGAACCGGAACCGACGAGGCCGCTAACTACAATGTCGAGGTGTCCGTCACGCTCACGCCACGGCAGCTTCAGACTCTCTGGACCGGGAGGATCGAGAACCACAATCGAGCACACGGGTGGGGGTCCCTTCTTCGAGACCTAGCAGACAAGACCACATAGACCAATGCGACTTGCACTACTGGTTCTCTTGTTCAGCATCCTCGGGTTCCTCGGATTCATGCTCTGGCGACTTCCTTTTACCGTATACCCCAAGGTTCCTAAAAAGCGGGGTTAGGGGAGGAGAGATCCATGCTCATCAAGCTCACGGATACGGGGGACCAGACGTACAACGGAACACGGTGGGGCGAGAACGTGACACATGGTCCTACGTCGGGACAGGGACCATTGTGCTCTTCCGGGTGGCTCCATTTCTACGAAGGGCTCGGCGTGGCGTTGTTTCACAATCCTAACGGGGCGGCATTCCAGACGCCTCACGCCTGGGAGGCCCGTGCAACGGTTGAGAAGCGAGAGGGACTGAAAGCGGGGACACGCCGCTTGACGACCGTTCGGCGTGTGGAATACCTGCCCCCGACCACCGAGCAGCTGGTGACTGTGGCGATCCTGCTTGCGTTCGATGTGTACGATGCCGAGCAGGATAACGGAAAATGGGCCACGTGGGCGATAGACTGGCTCTCTGGTGCTGATAGGACCACCGCCTACGCCACCAACGCCGCCTACGCCGCCTCCTACGCCGCCCACGCCGCCTCCTACGCCGCCGCCTACGCCACCAACGCCGCCTACGCCGCCCACGCCGCCTCCTACGCCGCCCCCTACGCCGCCAACGCCGCCGAATGGGTCAAACACGCGGACGCGGTAGCCTGCGCCGTGTTTGGGTACTAGCCCGATGCGGCGTCAAGTTGTCGCCACGACCTCGCCCTGCCCACACTGCCACATGATTCCTCCTTTCGGGGGGATGTGGGTAGCGGCAATTCGAGATTACCACACCGCCGGACTGTGTCGCGAAATCCGGTGCGGGTGCGGGGGGCTATTTCGATCCCTGTGGCGATTCCTTTGGCACCGCTTCACTCGGCACAAAAAGGGGTTCCGTCCATGAACACCCCCCCAATCGTGATGGGGTTGGCAACGACAGCCAACACCGTTCTTCTCGACCCCAGCTACTGCAAAGAGTACATTCTCGACTCCGTCTACAGGCTTGTTCAGGGAGAGCCAAAGCGGTTGGCACGGCCGTATCCGCTCCTGATCATTGCCGGGCGGAAGGGGACAACGTGGGCGGCCCCCACGCTCCAGTATCTTCACGCGTGGGAGAACCGGCTAGGGTTTCCGCCGAGTCGTCTAGGGCGTTGGCGAAATCAACAGGCCTTTGCGCCATACGGGACATCATACCTCTTTCTGCCCGCGAACCCTTGGTGCCGATGCCCCATACTTCTGAGTGCCTATACCCTATTTCTTCGTACTGGCCTCCTGTGGAAAAACTCCGACACCCTCGAAACATATCTGGCGCCGTTCTACACACTGGACAACAACCGGCCTTACGACGCGAACATCAGTATTCATCTAGCGGCGAAACCCCGGTTGACTCGTATGTTGAAGGGAGACAGCGCCTTCAAGCAGACTTGGGCAGGCGTTTCCGCGCCTTATGTCCATGGCGCAGGAGTTGCCAATGGCCATGAAATCGTCTAAAGGCGCGTGCCCGCATTGTGGGGCAGCTACGCTTCGGTGTATCGAGGTGCAGTGGGAAGCCTACGCCTGCCGCACCTGTGGGGCGGTGCTTGACCGCACGGGAGAAGATTTCGAGTTCGACGGGACCTCCGCAGACCTCAAGTTCCTTCGCGAACTCTTTCGAATCCCACTCAAGCGAGTTGCCAATTCGAAACCTCCAATGCCGAGTCCTCTCGATGAGGTGTTGGAATGAATCCATTCGTAGCAAAGGGGTTTGGAGATTGTCGCCGCTGTCAAGACCGGCGGGATGTTGTGCTGTGTGAACTCCAAGCATGTCTTCGATGCTGTACACTCATCCATGACCATGGCGCACCTCCACACCAGACACCCACGGCCCAGGATGAAAACACGCAACCCCCGGAGCCAGAACCGTTGACCGAGCTTACCGAAGCGGAATGGCCCTGGGCTCTTCGGTTTTCGCCAGACCAAGAGATTCTCTGGGCCCTCATGGAGAATGTGACGGAGGAAACACCATGAAACCGACGATCCCAAGATACTGCACACTGGTCCCTACGCTCGGGGCTGATCCGGAGTTTGCTCTTCGAAAGTACGGCCGGTGGATTTCGCCACACCGTCGATTCCCCACGATTCACGACAAAATCCAACATTCGCGGGGACAGCTATTCCGAGATGGCTTTTCCGTGGAGCTAAACCCGGAGGCTTCATTCTGTCGAGAAGCCCTTGTCTATTCGGTTCGGCAGCTTCTCCGCGAGGCCAAAACACGAGGCCGGGCGTCTCTCCGAGCACCCCACTACATTCGACTCGGCCCCCACACTCTTCGCCACGCCCCCCCAGACATGTTTCAGGCGGGATGCGAACCGGCCCTTTCGGCCTACCATGAGGAATTGGTCACTCCCGAAGTGGATTACGCGACGCACCCCTTTCGATACTTTGGGGGCCACATGCACCTCGCCTACCCCAAATCAAGTGGGGCCCCCTTTCATGATCCGGAACTTGGAAGAGCCCTCATTCAACTCTGTGACCGCTATCTGGGGGTTCCGCTCACGTATATCTGGGGGTGTCCCGGAATGTTTCAGCGCCGCCAAATCTATGGTAGGGCTGGCGAGTTTCGGTTTCAGAGCTATGGGCGAACAGACACCGTCGGAATAGAGTATCGAACTCCCGGGCCTGAAATCTGGTGGACATCGTGGTCCGCGTCTCTTGCCTTTGGGATTTTTCGAGACCTTGCTCGGCACTTCCCAATGTACCACCGGCGGCATAGCCGGGCTACGCAAACTGAGCTTCTCGCGATCCAGAATGCCATAAACACGGGCGAGGACATCGGGCGGTTTCTCCCGCCCCACGGCCCATTGGGAACCGTGCAGCAGTTTCGAAGGCTCCGTTCTCAAATTGTCAATCGAGGCCTCGGGCGTTTGAAGGCGCCGATTCCCCGCATTGAGTATGGCCAGCGGGGGTGGGAGTGGTTTCAGGGGTTACCACCCGACCGCCAAATCCAGGAGCTTCCCTAATGTGTGGCATTGCTGGGTTCTATAGTTGGGATCATCGCCGCCCAACGCCGGAAACGGTTCGCCGTCTTTGGGGCATTCAAGAGTCGCGGGGCCGTGACGCCGCGGGCGTGGCCTTCGTGGGCACCGACTCAACGATCCGGCTGATCAAGCGAAAAGGGCCCGTCCATACTCTTCTGCGGGACTTGGGAGATGCAAAGATCGCGGAGATCGCGGCGAGCCCACGAGCACTGTTTCATGCTCGGGCAAGCACGAAGGGAAGCGAAAACGACGCGGAAAACAACCACCCAGTCACGTGGGGTGGGTGGACGGTCACCCATAATGGCAATGTGAATAACGACGACGCTTTATTCAAGGTCTACAAAACCGAACGATTTGCCGCGGTTGATACGGCGGCGATTCCGCTGGTTCTGGCCCAAGGAAAAACCTATCTTGAGAGCCTTCAATATGTGGGGGTGCTGGCCGGCGGCGTGTCCGCAGCAGCCTGGGGAACTCACGAGCCCGAAAAGATTGCATTGTGGCGTCTGGGGCACAATGACGTACATCTGTATTACCACGAGGGAATTCTCTACTGGTCGAGTTCCGATATGGCGGGGCGCATTTTCTTCACCCACCGCATTGGCACGATCCCTATGGGCCTTTCGGGAAAACTCGAAGTGAACCGCCTCCTGGTCTTGGCGCCGGGAGAAACCCCCGGGGTTCCCAACATCCGAACCTTTGAAATTACCCCCCGGCCCTACAGCGACTCCCGCATTGTCACGATAACCCACGTCGTCGGCAGCTCGTCGCTGCGACCCACGTACACCACGACACCCACAACCCCCCCCCCAGGAATTCTCGATCTCAAGGTCGAAACAAAGGGGGTCGGTCCACTCCTGCATGTTCCGTCAATCAAGGGCTTTTTACTCCGAGGCCATGAGCACGAGGCGCTCTGCCGAATGGCGTTTGCGGCTAAGTCGCCGTACATGACCGTAGAAACCATGCTGGGGTCGTGGACATTTCATCGAGAAGAAGTCGCGGGGGGCGCTAACAGCCTCACACGCACATTCAAACCGTTCAAGGGTACTCGAAAGTTCTGGAAACGGGCAAATGTGGCCGTGGTGCTGCCCGCAATCCTCACAGAAGGCCGGGGCCCCCTCGATGGGCTCGCCAAGGCCCACCTAATCACGGTCCGAGAGCCACTCAACAACCAGAAAGGCGTATGGATCGAAACGGGGTATGGGTGTCCCTGGTGCGGAGCGTGGTACATCGCGCGATACTGGGACCAACGAGCCGGACGCTGTGCTCTCTGCCGCGTTCAAAGTGAGAAATAGCCATGGCAGATCCAGTGAGTGACCTCACCGCGTCTATCACTACAAAGGACATCCTCGGGGCGCCAAGAATTACGCATAGGCTTCTGAGGGCGGTGGTCCAATCACCGCTGAGTATCGCGGCCCTCATCCAGCGCCTCGCTCGGGGGTTTGCGGACGATGGGTTGTCTCCTACCCGCCCAGCGGTGTTCCTTAGAGACTCCTACCTCACAACCCCCAAAGCCATCGTCGAAAAGTTTCATCGACAGCACTTTATCCACGACGACGAAAGGCTGGCCAGTCACATTTCCGCTCTAGGCTGGGGAATGTGTGCGGGATGCGCAGAGCCTCTTTACCCCACATGGTATCCGACGAAAGAGAACCCGTGGACGTTTGCGCAACCCTGCATCCCAGAAAGCCTCACCGAGCGCCGATTTGCTGGGCAGGTTTTACCGGAAGCACTTCCGGGACTTCGGGGTGGGTCCCTCGTCGGACACCATGCAACGTGTAAGCCGACGCTCTGCCCCAACTGTCTAGCACCAATCCGAACAGCCCTGGAGCTTTTTGTCGCGATGCGAAACGGGCGCGCAGTGTGCGATACCTGCTTTGCCGGCTTGATCATCAGTGTACAGCCACCGAAGCTTTCGATAACCCACCGCCGCCACCTTTCGGGAAGGAATCTCTGGTGATACACAAACTTCGACTTCACTTAGCTGGATCTGACCCCGAATGGATCATTGGGCAAGCCGACCTCGATGGGTGGGATGTCCAAACACAAGACGCGGTAGTAATTCTTGGGGTAGCGCGGGCCGACGCCCTTCAAACATACATTGGAGTCGATGGGCATGCGACGGTAGGAGAGTTCCGTCCCCCCCCAAGCCACAACGTCCGGCTCCATCTGTTCCATTTGGCCCACGCGATTAACCGAGTCGCGGCGTTTCTCGAAACCCACCCACAGAAGCGCCTGGGACTCTATGCGAGCCCCATGTTCCAGGGGGAACCTATGGGGGGCCATCTTCACCTGAGCGTTCAATTCCATGACCCAAAGTTTTTCCCCGTATTCAATCAAGCGAACCTCCTGCGGTATCGAGGTCGCGATGTCTCTCTTTCTCCACAGAAAAAGATTTCTGTACCCGAACCGCTCATCGGTCTCGCCACAGCATATAGACAAGCCGAGTGTGAACCGCTTGTTTTCACTGGCGATTGGATTCTTTCGCTTCTTCAGACACTCTTAGTACCGTGGGAATATGCCATTCAACCCTGGCACGCCCGCCGTGACCGACATGCTCACTACGGGCAGGACCACGATATCATTCGGTGGGGGGACAGTGTCCGGCCTGGGACCGTCCCTCCCGAGTGGTCGTACTGCCATCTGGAATATCGAACTCCATCAACGTGGCTCAAAAGCCCCCGGCTCGCCTATTCGTATCTGGGGCTCCTCAAGTTTGCGATTCTGAATTGGAGAATCTTGTCAGAATTTTCGCCCAAGCTGCCACCTCTAGAAAGCCGAATCGACGCCGAGAAATGTTTCCGGGCGTTTTGGGAGCACGTGCGGACCCAGGCTCCGCGATACACTCCGGACCTTGTCGCGCTCGATGACGCCCTCAAATCGCTTTTAGAAAACCGGCGATCGGACATGAATCCCCATAGCCCAATCGACATCCCCGCGTGGAGGAGGCTCCTCGGATGATTTACGTGTACTGCGGAAGAAACAGCGAAGCCGCCGATGCTCTCGTAGCCACGTTGGGTCGGGCCGGGTCTCGTCTCCGAAACCTGGCAAACATTCGGGCCGAATCGGGGGTGGTCGTGAATTGGGGAACCACCACCCAGGCCTGGCCGAGAGGATTCACCATCGTGAATCCCCGAGTGCTCGGCAACAAGCGCCTGGAACTAACTCGATTTCAGCAGCACCGAGTTCCGACCTTGACCGTGAGCGACACGTATCGAGAGGGCTGGTTCGGGCGCCACCTGATGCACGAAGACGGCAATGACCTGGGGGCCGACCCGCACAACGCCGACTACTGGACGCAACCCCTTGATATCATTGATGAATTCCGCGTCCACAGCTTCCAAGGCACCAGTCTCGGGGTACTGAAAAAGACTCCCCGGCCCGGCATCCGGGCCCACCCGACCATCCGGTCCTATAGCCACGGGTGGACATTCGGCTACCGATTCGATCGGACTCTGATTCCCCCCGACCTCCGGGAGACCGCCCACAGGGCCGTGGCGGCTCTAGGTTACGACTTTGGGGCCGTGGACATCGGAACGGTGCGGGGGGGTGGCCTGGCCGTCTTTGAGGTGAACAGCGCCCCCGGAATCGAGGGGGACGAACTCGACGCCTACGCAGAAGCCCTCAAAACGCTGCACAGTGGAGGCTAACCTTGTCAGAGACGTATGAAATCGGGGATTTGTTCAGTCCGCACGACCGCCCCTACATCGAAGTAACAGAGACGCAAGTCAGAGTCGTGACTCGGTGGCGCGCGGATATCCCGAAATACGGGGGAGAGCCCTTGTGTGCGATTCTTGTCATCGGCATCAAAGATGGCAAAATGAACGTTGAGGATTGGTGGGGCTGGGGTGCCGGGTAACAAGAGATCTCTTGACAAAACCCCGTCTTTCTTGGAGGTCCTATGATCCTACGCTGTCCCATTGACGGGACCTTACGTCTCCCATGCGGATGTAGTGCAGAATCGTATGGGTCAGGCCACGATGAAGACCATTGTGCCTGCCCCCGCTGTGGCACAATCATGGCGCTTAAGCGATTTCCCTTGACAAAGACTCCGTCCTGTGGTATAATCGTAGCCATAAGGGCGGGATGAGGAGTAAGGGCGAACAAGGAGTAGTTATCTAGGTACCAGAGAATGGTACCAGAGAGGATACATTCGGTGTCGATGATCGAAGGCAACCTCAAAGAGCGGCTGCGCGAAGCCATTAGCGAGGTCTTGAGCGCGTGGGAAGGAACCACGTCCACTGAAGAGGGAATGCTGGATGAGTTGACTGACGAAGTGTACCAAGTCTTCACGGACGAAGAGGGGATCGATGACCTCATGTTCGAGATCCCGATCCCCGAACGCTTGGGCGAAGAGGAGTCGGCGCCACCACGGTAACTGATACTTACCGGGCGACGCTCCCGCCGCGTGGCCGGGGGATCAACCCCCCGGGTGAAGGGTGGCTGGGGCCACGAAAATGGTGTTGGGGTTCGTGGCAACGCGGTCCAACAATGTTGTCGGAGGTGCCATGTACGAATTTGAGCGACGCGAAGCCGCCGAACCCCCGCGGGCCAAGCCATTCTGTACCGCTCGTCCGGCGCACGATGCCTCGTTGGATGCCAGCATGAGCGCCTATCTCGACCAGCGAGGACTTTCCCCCGGGCTTGCGTTCAACAACGGCTGGTACCCCAGCCGGATGGCTGGCGACGCCCTTCCCCGGGTTGTGATCCCCGCGAGCTCACGCCAACCGGGAAACCACTACTGGCAGGCCCGTGCCATGATCGAGACACCCCAACGGTTCGAGAGCCCCCACGGAGTCGCGCGCGGCGATGCGTTGGTGTTCGTAGCGCCGTGGCAAGTGCGGGCGGGGCCGGTCGTGATCGTCGAAGGGCCTATGGATGCCTTGGCTGCCGCGGGCGAGGGCTTCCCCGCACTCGCTCTTCTGGGGGCTACGCCACCCGACGAGGTTATTGAGTACGCTGCGGCTCTGCTGGGGGGAACCTTGGGGATTCTGGTCCTTGACGCTGACGGAAGGGTGGCTCGGGTGGCGCCCCGACTCTCGGTGTGTGGCGTGAGGATTCGACTTCGACTTCCCTATCCCTACAAAGATTTGGCGGCGGCACCCTTCCAGGAACGTCACCGTATCCTGATAGGAGATACCCCGTGACATGTCCCCAGTGTCGAGACGAGGGGAAGGAAACGCGCGTAGATATCGTGAACCTCACGCATGACAAGCGGTCGGTCGAGGCCAAGTTCAAGGTGCTCTGCCCCGAGTGTGGGTGGGAAGGAGGGCCTTATGCCCTATGAGGAAGGGATCAACGACCAAGCGACCACCGTTCGAGCAACCGAAGTGTACCGAACCCAGACGGGACGAGACCGACAGACCCCCGCGATCCTGAACGAGTTTCTCACCGCGGTCGAAGACAAGAACCACCTGCTGGCTCTTCGGATTCTGCTGGCTAACTTCGAAATGTTTCCGGCCCGGCTTCTTCAGCCCGGGCTGGCACGAATTGGGATTGAGGTTCGGTGTCTCCTGAATAAAGGAGGATGGTAGCATGTGTTACGACGCGGCGGTGGAGCAGCCATGAGGCGATATACGGTAAGCCAGCGTGAAGCGTTGCGGGTGTCTCGTCGGGTGCTGACGCTTGTCAATAAGTACCTCTATCGCCAGCGCCAAGACCTCCTTGTGACCGATGGCCGTGGGCTCATGACGTGGGGCGAAATACGCCACCATGTTCGAGCCGCACTGTCGTTGCGGGTACGGCCATGACCGACTCGCTGGCCGAGCGTCTCGGGAGGTGGGGGGATGAAACGGTGTATCTGGTGTAATAGCAAGGTGTGGGCATGTGTTTGGTGCGGTATTGTCAACGCCGTCACACTGAAAAGGTGTAAGCGATGCCGACGCCCACGATGACCCCCGAGGCGCTGCGCGAGCGGGCGAGAGCTATACTCGACGCCGAATACTACCCAGAGGTAGATGACACGCCTCAGCGGTTGGAGAATGCTCTAGTAGTTGCGTTCACCGCCCTCGTCGCCGAGGCGCGGCGGGAGCAGCGGGAGGCGTTGAACAAGTGGGGGCGCCATTGGGAGACGTGTCCGGGTTCCCATCCGGCGTACTGCACCTGTGGTCTCACCGCCGCCCTCCGCGCGCAGGAGCAGAAATAACTTGACATCGCTAGCATTCTGTGGTAGAATGAGGGGGTGGGTAAGAAGACTGTCCTCAAGCTGACTCCCGACATTCCCGAACCCCTGTCGGCTGCGACCCCCGAACGGGCCGGCTGTGCTGCGTGTGGCCTGTTCAAATCCTGCCATACCCCCTACCTCCGGCCCTATATTCCCCGGGATTGGACCCACAAACTCCTCCTCGTGGGTGAAGCTCCGGGAGAGGACGAAGATGAGCACAGTGGCCGACCCTTCACTGGACGCGCTGGCCAGTTGTTGCGCCGGCTGTGGTCTTTGGCTGGCTACCAGGACTGCGATATTGCTCTGGTCAACGCCGTACGCTGTAGACCCCGCCGGAACGCGACTCCAACTATGCAACAGGTGCGAGGATGCCGTCCGTTCCTGCTGCAAGTATTGCGAAAGACGGCTCCCCTGTTTATCGTTGGGCTTGGAGGAACTGCCCTCCGGGCCCTCAGAAATACGGGCGATGCCAATGTCACCCGAGCCCGGGGCCGGGTCCTGGAAGTACCGGGACTATCGAGTCTCCAATCACCCGGATCAGGATTGCCTTCAACGACTCCGCAACCAGAAGTTTTCGTAACCTATCACCCGGCGGCGATTCTTCATGGTAATACTGGCTTGGCTGACCGAATTGTGGCGGATCTACGCTCGTTGGACACGCGACGAGTATCAGTTCCTGTGGCGACGAGCTTCCCACGTGGAGCCGTGGCCTGTGGTGTCGATACTGAGTATAGCAATTCCGATCTACTTACTGTTGGGCTTGCTACGGATAGCGTGGCCCACGCTGAAGAGTGTCCGCCGAGTCCGGCGTTTTCAGAGGCACTTCGGGAGACTCGGGTCTTTGTCGCGCACTCAGCGGCGGGCGATATTGAACAACTCGTGGCTGCGGGATTCCCGATCCGTGACGCCTGGGCTCGAGGCGAAGCCGTTCGGGACAGCCTGTTGCTGGCGCGGATGGTGGATGAGAATGGCGAGAGGGGGGCCTACGAGCTAGAAAACCTGACATTGTCTATCCTCCGAACTGCCCCGTGGAAAGCCGCGACGAAGGCCATCAGCGAGACCGACGCGGCTCTGTGGGGGCCGGAGCTCCGCGTAGCCCGGTGTCGAACCGACGCCTGGGCCACCTATGTCGTTGCGAAACACTTCGCGGAGAAGCTCCTCAACAAACAGGCCCTGATCACATTCACCCACCGCATTGCCGCCACGCTGTCTCGCTTGACCCTGGCGGGGGCCATCATTGACCTTCCAGTTTTTGAGAGGCTGGGGGCTGAGCTCGCTCACGAGCGGGAAACGGCTAGCGCCCAAGTTTTGGATGTCGCGCGGGAAGCCGGGATGCCCGAATTCGTTCTCACGAACGACGACAACATTCGCGAGTTGCTCTTTAAACGCCTGGGGTTGCCGGTGTTGTCAAAGACCCCGATTGACCGCCTGCCCTCGGTGAACCAGGATGTACTGTCGCAACTGGACCACCCGGTTGCCGCCCTCCTTCGAGCCTATAACAAAGCCGACAAGCTGTTCTCCACCAATGTTGAGGGCCTGCGGCCGCTCATCCATCCGGCGGGGGAATCGGTGGGGTTTCTTCCCTTCAACATCAACCCCTTGGCGGCTCGGACGGGACGGCGAACGAGCTCGAAGCCAAACAGTCAAAATTGGGCGAAGCGAGTGCGGGGCATGGTGCGTAGTCGGTGGCCCAATGGTACGATCGGAGCCTTCGACTACAGCAAGCTGGAGCCCGTGTTGCTGGCGTGGTACGCGAAGGACGCCACGCTCTACCGAGCGTTTACCACCGGGGGTGGGTACGCCTTCTTTGCCAAGGAACTCTGGGGCTTCGAGTGCGGGGACGACACCCCCGAATATCGAGCCACCAAAAGCATTATCCTCGGGGTCCACTACAACATGCAAACGCCCCTCATGGCGAAGGAGCTCTGGCTCCTGGGAGTACGATTTAGTGCCGACTTCACGGAACACGAGCGGACTACAGATCGACTTCGTCGCAAATACCTACACTTGGTCCCCGGTGTTAAGCGATACATGGATCAACGGGAGGATGAACTTCTACGGAGTGGGCACGTTATCAGCGCGGACGGCGCGATCCGCCATCTACCGTTGCCTGAGGGACGGGCTACCAAAGGTTTTGGCCATGCGCTCAACCAAGCGATCAACTTCCCAGTCCAGCGCCTCGCGTCGTCGGTCACGGGCTCGGCCCTCGTCGAAATTGAAGACGAGCTCCTAAAGCTCCGTGGTCTATCCCACACCGAGTACATTCGACTGTTGCTCGACGCGCGAAAAAAGGTCTTGACAACGGGCCTCGGAAGTGGTATAATGTACCCATTGAGTGTGATTTTCAACGAAGTCCACGACGAAATCACGGTGGACCTCCACCCCGATACCCAAGCGAGGGATACCGAAGTCATCATCGAAACGATGCGAGCGGTCTCGCTGCTGCGTAAACTCGTGCCAACATTGAAGATTCCCTTCGCCGTAAAGCCGAAGTTTGGCACCCATTGGGGAGGCGACTAGGGGACAAATACCCCGCGGGCTCAACCCTCACAATGGGTGGCCACCCGAAATGGGCTCGCGGGTTTAAGGGCCGGTGGGTGTGAGGCCGTGAGCTCCGGCCCACCACGCCCTATTCAACGTAGCTGAGCGATACAGGAGGTACCTTGTGGCGTACGGAAAAAAGAAGTTCACGAGCATTCGCTTGACAGGGCTCTTTAAGACGAAGAAGCCGGGCCTCTTCGTAGGGTCGGTAGCCTTGAAGGACCTGGACGGCTTGATCGGCAAGATCAAAGAGGCCCGCGAGAAGAAGCTTGGCCTCACGTTCTTCGCGTGGAAGAATGACCCCACGCAGTATACCGGAGACGGAAATCCCCCGGCCCTCAATCTGACCGTGGATGTTGAACGTCCCCGCGAACAGCGGGATGCGCGCCGTCCTATCGCTGATGACCCCTTCGCGGACACAACGGCCGACGAGCCGAGGGCCGGGCGTGACCCGTTCGATCTCGACTAGTCACGTGAATCGTTCGGATTGGACTAGAGCCATGATTGTGTGGGGGCTGGTACTCTTGGCGGTGCTGTGGTGATCCCTATTCCAGAGGGAGTCACCCTTGGCCGCAACAAGCGGGATGAGCGGTGGCTTCTCGAACAGAGCCGGGCGTGGCTAGAATCGGGCGAGCGGGCCAAGGGTCTCCACGCCAGCGACTTGCTCGCGATTCGGAAGGCCTTTTGGCGAACGGTCGATCCTCGGCCGCTCACTGATCGGGAGATTGGGTTGTTCCTCCCGGGCAAGATCCTCCACGCCTTTGTGCTCGGGGCCGCTGCGGGAACAACGCCCGATATCGCCACGAGCGACGAGGGGTCTCGGTTCAACGAAGAGCTTGGCATCTGGTATAGTCCGGACTGGGACAAGAGCGATCTTGCTGAGTTCAAGACGGCTCGAAATTTCGTGGAGCCTACCACCCTTGAGGATCTGGATACCTACATCCAGCAACTCCTGGTGTACATGGCGTGCGAAAAGAAATTGGCCGCGAAGATTTGGGTGCTCTTCCTGAATCTGCGGGACCCCGTCACCCGTCGGACGACCCCGACCTTTCGGTGTTACGAAGTCACGGCGTCAGAGGAAAACCTGGCGGAAGTTCGGGCTCACATTCAGTCCACCAAGGCCGATTTCGAACAAGCCATCGCCACCCAAACGTGGCGGCATCTTGATCTGTGCCCCTCGTGGATGTGCGGAAGAACGAACTGTTTGTGGTACGACAAGTGCCAACCGGAGGATCGTTACGGAACGAAAGATTTCGACAAGTAAGCGGATTCCGCTCAGCGCGGAGCTCGAAGCGGCCCTGCTCTCGGCGATCCTTCGGGGCCAGGTGCCGCCGGACGTTGTCACACCCGAGGAGCTCAGCAAAGCCGGCCGCACGGTCCACGCCGCGGTCATCCTGCTTCGAAGTTCGAAAACCCCCGAAGCGGTGACGGATCTCGCCGCGCTGTTGGCCGCGACCGACGTGCTGGGAGCGGATCGCGGGTTTATGACTGAGTACATCCGGAAGATCCGGGCGGTAGAAGCCACTACGGACAGCGCCGAGATTCTTCGCCTGGTCCGCGATAAGCAATTGCTCGTCGAGGTCGTCAACGAAGCGACCAAGCAACTCCAGGGTACATTGGACCTCGGCGCCTTTGGCGAATTGCTCCATCGTTCATCGGGAGAGAGCGCACTCCAGAGTGTCGCCACGCGCCTCGCGGCGGGATTCCCGCCACCCCCGAAAGGGCTCGCCATCACCAGCCTTCCCACCCTCACCGAACGGACGGGGGGAATCTACGGAACATGGGTCATCGGGGGTGAGCCCAAACTTGGCAAGAGCACCATCGCGTGGCAAATCGCGCTCGATGTCGCCCGGAACCTCGCGGTGCTCTACTACGACCTGGAAAATGGATTCGCGGTCATGATGGACCACACGGCCTCGATCTTCGAGGGTAATTTAGAGGCGGTACGGGACGCCACGCAGCGGGTCTACTACCGGGAGGGCATTCGATCGTTGGACAGCGATCTCGCGGGGGTGAAACCCCCGGCGTTGGTGGTGGTGGATAGCATCCAACGCCTTCCCGCGAGCATGGAGTACCGTCGGTCCAGCCTGGACCGCTGGCTCGTCCGTCTTGATGCGCTCAAGCGCCGCGGTTATTCGGTGTTACTCATCAGTGAGATCGGGCGAAGCCAGTACGGGGACGATGCCTACATTGGGTCGTACAAAGAGACCGGCGAAATTGAGTACATTGTCGATACCGGCCTTCAACTCGTGCCCTACCATGAGGGGGTGGTATCCCTGCATGTGGTGGCGAATCGACACCGGAAATTCCGGGGATATCTCGAAAACCTGGTTCGCCGCCGCTCCTGGCTGTGGCGAGAAAGTGATGCACAGCCCATTCCCATGGAGACATCCTAGTGCAATTGCCCGCGCAAGATTTCCTTCGTCTGACTGAGCTTGCTGGAACCCTCGGGTTCTTGGACATCGAGTCCACCGGACTTCGAGGTGACTATAACAGCGTTCTCGTTGCATCACTCAAGCCCTTTGGAGAGAGCCCCGAAAGCTTCTTCGTTGAACAGCCGGGGAATGACCAGGGAGTTGTGACCAAGATCAAACACCGGCTGGAACAGTGTGACTGTTGGGTCACGTACTATGGCAAGGGATTCGATATCCCCATGCTCAACACCCGCCTGCTTCGGTGGCACAAGAAACCCATTGAGAAGCGGCCCCATCTGGATCTGTACTTCGCCCTCAAATACAATCTCCTCACCGCCCGAAAGTCACAGGGCCATTTGCTGTCGTGGCTCGAAGGCCCCGAACAAAAGATGACGGTGGGAGCCGAAGTGTGGAATCGAATTCTCGCGAATCCGCAGAAGGAGATTCGGCGGATGATTGCGCGCTGTGAAAGCGATGTTGAGGGGCTTGAGAGCCTCTATCGACGAACCAAGCACGTTGTCAACGATGTCAAACGCTAACGTGACTGACCAGAGCCTGGCGTGCGCTCACCGCGGGTTCGCCTTGTGGGCCAATGACTGGCAATGGTATTGTCCCATCTGCGGATTTCTCGGGTCGGTGCCGGCCATTCGTGGCATGGGCAAATTTGTTAAGGGGGACCTTGTCGACTTTGGACCTTAGATACTGGGCCACCTATATTCTCTGGCAGGTTCTTATCATGGCCTTCGCCTGGGCGAGTGGGAGAACCATGGGGTTACTCAAATGAGGGTGTACATCGCGGGTCGATTCGAGGATCGGGCCCGGCTGGCGGCCGAAGCCCAGCGTCTTCAAAACTTGGGGCCGGTCTGTACGGTGATAAGTTCCTGGCTAAAGGAATTCGATCCGGTTGGCATGACTGAGCATACAGTCGCGACAGCCGCGATTACTCCCGCGGAAGCCCGGGCCTACGCGGTGCGGGACATCCAGGAAGTCAAAACGGCGAATGTTTTTATCCTGGACTCCCAGGGGACGAATATCCGGGCTGGTCGCGAAGTGGAGTGGGGCATTGCGCTGACCCGCATGATCCCTCGGTATATCGTGGGGCCTGCCCGCAACGTCTTTCATGAGCTTGCAACCCGGCGGTATGATACCTGGGATGCTTTTTTGGAAGAGTTTGCTCCTGTGTGTCGAGAGGGGCTCTCCTAATGAGTGACGGTCGGACGGATCTCGCTAACGCGGGCGCGAAGTACGACGGGGAAAAGGTTCGCTGGGAGCTCCTTCCCTACGATGCGTTGGAAGCCGTGGCCCAAGTCTTCACCCTGGGGGCCCACAAGTACGCCGATCGAAACTGGGAACACGGCATCGCCTATAGCCGCATTGTAGGGGCTCTCCATCGACACTTGGCGGCGTGGTTTCAGGGCGAACGCTACGATCCGGAGAATGGACAGCCCCACCTCGCGTCGGTCGCGTGGAATGCGTTGGCTCTTCTGGCGTATGAGCTTCGGGGCATGAACGGGGGGTCGTTCGACGATCGCCCCATTAGTGAAAGGAAGAAACTACGTGGATAAGGCCATGTTCGTGGTTCGACCCCCGGCTGTCGATGATCCAGGACGGTATATCCTGATTATCCAGCGCGCCGGAGGCATGATGTCACCAGGAAGTGCAACCGCCTATGCAATTGAGCGGCTTGATCTCACGTTTCGCGGTGAGGTTCCGCTGTTGCACCAGGGGTTTATTGAAGACCGGCTCATTGTTGAATTCCCCTACGGGACTCCGTACACCCTCGTTGACCGAACCCTCATCAAGCAGCTTTCGCGAGCCGATGCCGCGGTTGAAGAGTGGACGGACGAGAAGGAGCTCCAGATTCTGGAGCAGGCGTGGCGAGAGGCCAATCCTCAGCCAACCCCGACCCAGAGCGCCGGGGGTGAGCCGGTTGTTATGGGCCTAGAAACGGGGATGTATCTGTAGCCGTGATTGTCTTGGGGGTTGATCCGGGTCTACGTCACACTGGGTATGCCGTCCTGCGGGACGGCCGCCCGGTGGAAACGGGCGTCCTGGTGCCCCCGGGGGCCCTGTCTCTAGAAGTGGTCATTCGGTTTGTGACCGAACAGCTTCGAGGAATTGTCCATCAATGGAAACCCGAGTACGCCGCCGTCGAGCAGGTCGCGTGGTTCGGCCGACAGCGCCGAGTCACCATGCCACTCAGCCATATCGCCGGAGCTATCGCCGGATTCCTGCTCGGGCGGGGGATCTCCACGTGTCTGTTGCTGCCGACCATGAAGGGGGAACGGCGCATCAAGATCCCCCGGGTGGGCCGCTCCTGGAGCGAGCACGAGAAGGATGCGTTTCGCCTCGCGACGATTGCCCACGAATATGCCGAAGGGTTGGCTGCGGGCGCCGGTTCCTCCCTTCGCAAACTGTCAGCGGTCGAACGACGGTTCATTATTGCTCCGACGCCTGCGCGTGGGAAGCGATGAAACGGAGAGTGTCGTGGTCCTAGCGACGGTTCTCAGTATCGTAGTGTACCTGTCTCCCCTGTTTGGGGGAACCATTCGGGCTAACGATCTCGTGTTCGAAACTCCGCAACTCTGCGAGACGTTTGTGAAAGAGCTTGCGGCCTTCTCGATCAAACATGAAATTGTCAGCCCCTGCGCTCCGCGGGACGTATCCCGCTAGATCCCATGGTCCGCTCCTGGCTGCTTGAACGACACCCGCCGTATACCACAAAGCCCACCGGAGATCATCGTCTCTGGTGGGCCATGATACGTCTCGCCGCGAAAGATGTGCTCGACGCACATGAGTCGTTGGCGCTTGACGGACTCGAATTTCTAAGGACTACTGGCTTATGGCTAGGAACCTCGTTGTTTCAGATTCCGGAGAGCGAGTGGCGGGACGCCGTCGTCGGCCTCGTCGCTCGAAGAAATCGAAGAACATCCCGGGCGCTGTCTATCAATTCACTGTCACCGTCAGTGGGTATCCGGTCGGAGTCTTTCACGCCCCGCATCTGAGTGAAGCGGACAACGTGGGGGAGTACGATAACCAGGAGATCCACTTGCGGTCGGACACACCCGGCGGGGTTGTCTATGCCGATCGCCTACTCCACGAGGCTATACACGCCATTTCCTCGATTGCCATGTCCAGCGAAGATCGCCTCACGGAGCGGCAAGTCAACGCTCTGTCGACTGTGCTGGTCGACACGCTTCGACGCAACCCAGATTTTAGGAGTCGCTTCCTGGCGTGTCTGACAGCCGAAGAGCCTGTTTGAGATCGGCCAGGTCTTTGCGCACCACAGCAAGCTCTTTCTCCAAATGCAGTATGTGGTTATGAAGAAGCCGGTCGAGTTTTCGATCGATGCGCAAGAACGCTCCAACCGTGAATAGATACGACCCCAGGATCAGGGTTGTGAGAAGGGATTCAAGGGTCATGAAAGGTAACCCCACGTATGCAGCTGTTTGATCAACGCGGGAATGTCGTGAAGGATACCGTCACCGAGGCGGTGCTCCAACCCATAGAGGCCGGTCAATCGCTGAAGCTCCGCGTCAGCCTTGCTCGACAACTGCCCCCATTCACGATCGCGAACGACCAACGCGCCCGCTATGAAGTCGCGAGTGGCCCCCCCGGATTGCGGGTGGTCCCGCTCGGGGTGCTGGAACTGGAAGCCGAACACGCCGGGCTCGTGGAGCAACTCATCCAGGGCAGCGGGGCTCTCTGTATCGAAGCGGTGGAAGAGAGTCGTGACCAGGGCGGGCGCCCGCGATGGTTCCTGTTGGGAAGCCCGCTGGTCTTCGCGATCAACAACACCCCCCGCGCTGTCCAGAACCCCGAGCAGGTCGCCTAGATGCGCAAACACCGCCGGATACATCTGCCCCGCGTGTGCGCCTACAACGTACACATCCGTCGCCGTCACGGCGAGATCGAGATTGAAATACGTGCTATGGCGAGTAATGTCGAGCAAGCTCTGAAGCAGGCCCACCGAGCGGTGGCTCAGGGCGCATGGTTGGAGGGGAAGGACGACGTCTCCTGTGACCACCTCACCATAGAAACCTTCTCTGAACCCCAGGCTCAGTTGGCCGAATGGGCCAAGCGAGAGAGTGACAGGGACTACGAACGCGCCCTCTCGTTCCGCGGGTAACAAAGACAAGCCACACTTGGCGAGAGTCTTTCGAAGATATCGCCGGTCGTTCTGGAGAAGCTCGGTTGTGGGGGTTGGGCCAATGACCGAGACTCCGTGGTGACGAAGGCCCTGGAGCGCAAAGGACAAATCGCTCGGCTCCCAGCTTCGGCGGGTTTGCCGACTCGCGGGGGTCGCATCCACTAGAACCACGTCGGAACGTTTCGCGTAGTCGATCCACTCGGCGCCGCTCTCCAATCGAGGGAGATACCCGGCGCCGTTCGTGTTTTCGGGGTCGGGACACCAGTAGACAACTTTGTGCCCGCTTTCCCGCAGCTTATAGGCGATACTCCATCCCTCGCCGTAGGGCGACACCCACAGAATCTTCGCCATGCTCACCGCCTCCTAGGGCTCGTTCGGTCGCTGTCCGCGATGGAACTCTAGAATCAACCGCTTGACTTTCGCCATTTCGTTTCGAGGGGAGCCCCCCCGCCCAGCCTCATTCATGCGGGTGAGCTCGTTCCGATGGGCACGCGAAGCTGCGGGGTTCATCACCATCTCGCCCTCGTGGGCCATAATGGGCTCTTCGCCTCCTGGCCGTCGGCTCCGATCGCGGACGAGCCCACCTCGACCAAAAAAGCCGGGCCCCGACTCCGGCGCCTCGTTCACATAGGTTGCGGTGCCCGGAACAGTTGTTGGGTCTGGCGGAGGTGGCATGGGCGGAGCCGCCCCCGTCCCCGGCTGTTTGTAGTAGTCTTCCCAACCCGTTGTAAACGACTGGCCTTGCCGAATGTAGTCGGCCATTTCGTTCTGGACCATGGCCCGGGTCAAGGACTCGATGTCCCCGAATGTGTGGGGCTGGGGCCCTGCCTGGATACTAGCCTGGAGGCTGGCTGGGTCCCGCCACATTTGCTCGAAGAAATACTCCGGTTTCCACGTCGCGTAGTGCTCGTTCGGCTTGCCAACGAGGGCGCCGACGTTGCTCTCGGGCCCCGTGTAGCCCGATCCCAATTGGGCATTGACCCCGTAGGTGGGGGCAATGTACTTGTTGGGGTCGCTCGTGTTGGCCCACAGACCCACTGAGGGGCTCCGGGCGCCCCCCGTGTTGCCCGATCCGGCCCACACCATACGGTCCCACAGTTCTCGGAAATTCGTGGAGCTTTGAAGCTCAGCCGGCAAGGTGTTCACCTTGGGGGTTTGGGTGGCGACATCGAGAGCCTGGCGCTGTTCGTTGGTGAGCCCCTTGCGCCCCATACCCAGGAAGCCCCCGATCAATGGAATCAGAGCCGTCGCTCCATAGGTAAAGGGCGCCGCGGCATAGGCCGCGCTGTAGATGCCTTTGGTCATGTCTTCAAGGCCAGAGTCGGCGGCGGTCGACCCAATCCCGTACAGGGCCGCCAGGTAGCCCCCAATCTCAGCAAGCTGGGCCGCGTTGAGGGCCCCGGAACTGGCGGCAGCCGCCGTTCCCCCGTGTTCCGCAAGGGCCGCCAGCGAAGCCTCCGCACCGCTGAGACCACTAAAGCCCCCACTGGCAGCCGCAGCAGCCCCCATGGGGATATCCTGGGTGAAGCCGGCCCCAGCAAAGAGGGGGTCTTCGGCCGGGAAACCGCCGGTCACAATGGGGAGTTCGCTGAGGCCACCGGGGTCATTGGGGGGAAACTCAGATAGGCCCCCGGGGTCGTTCGGGGCGGGCCCCGCCGCTGGGGCTTCCAGAAGCTTGTCCAGGAGCCCCCGAACGGGGAGCCCCTCGAACCCCGACTTCCCGGCTCGTTGGGCAATTTCGAGGAAGGGGTTCGAGGAGGCCAGCGAGGAGCCCCCCCCCAAACCGGGAGCCGCCCCTTTGGCCCGAGCCTCTCCGGCGGGAGCCGAGAGATAACTGAACTCTGATTCCGGTGTCGTGGAGAACCGGCTCTTCAGACGACGAATCGCGGGAGATTTCGCGGCAACCGCCATGGCTAGTCTTTGCCCTTTCGGAATTCCTCAATCATGTTATTGATCCACCGCTCCCGATCAGATGTGGGGATTGACGGATTTCTACGAGTGCCCCGTAGATTGCGGCGAATCTCACCTTGCTGGCCTCGTTGCGCCGCGCGGCCCTGGCGTTCATACTCCTCGGTGGTCTTTGCTTCGAAGGTGGGAAACAGGCTATAGAGCGCAGCCGCGGGGCCCGATTCCGGCTCCGCGAATCGACGGGGTGGGATGCCTTCGACGGCCCGGCGCCCCCGCTCATAGCCGCTGATGATCGCCGGGGGCATGGGGGTTGCGTCGCGAATCAGCATCTTCAAACCGTCGATCCAGCTATGACCCTTGGCGGGATCGTACAGGTCGCTCCCGGTTTGAAGGTTTTTATTAAGAAGAAGGGAAAACCCGGTCCAGGCGGGGCCACTACCCCAGAGGTCCCCTCCGATCTGGGGAAACTCGGTCCCCAGCACGCTACTCGCGTTCTCCGAGTGGGTAAACCACCGGGCTCCGGGCACAATGTTCGTCGCATCAATCCACCGACTATCACCACTCCAGGTTCCCACTGGGAGCAGTGTTTTTCCCCGATGCTGGGGCGCCAGGTTCTGTTGGAAGGCGTGGTAGTCTTCGAGTGTCATGCCGTTGGCGCCAAGCCCCAGGAGGGTCATGCTCAGGGGGAGCATGGAGGCCGCTGCCAACTGGAGCGGCCGTTCTCGCGCTGCCCAGGCATAGATTCGGGCCGTCTCTAGGGGGAAACTCACAAACGGGTTCCCAATGAGGCCGCCGACACCCCCCGCTGATTCTCCACGAAGAAAACGACCGGCGGGGCTACTGACGGCGTACGAGGGGTACACCTGGTTGACAAAGGTGGCGGCCTGCTCGGGGGTCATCCGTCCGGATTTCACTTGTTTAAGGTAGGTCGCATAGCGATAGACCTGGTCCTCAAGGTCGTAGATCGCGCGGGCTTTTGCGACCCCCGGATTAGATGTGAAAAGTGCTAGCGAGGCCTCCAGCCATGTTCGGTCGGGTCGAAGAGCCGGGAGTCGATCGGCGAGCGATGTGAGCTCGTGAGCCGCGAATCCCGGACGAACCGCCCCGAGCCGCACTGCTTGACTAAGCTCCGCGTTGGTAGCAAGCGTCAGGGGATTCATAGCAAAGGGCAGGAGTTGTTTTAGCGCGCCGATAAACCCCGCGGTATTTTTGGGGTTCAGGGGGTTCATCCCCCCAATGATCCCAAACATCGGGTTTCCGAGGAAGTTATTGATGTGCGTTTGTGGACTCAACGACGTGTGAGCGGCTTTCCAAGCCGTGATGTACTGACGAAGGATTCCAGCGAATGGTTGCGGACTAAACGCGGGAATAATGTCTACCACGTCCGGGTGGACGTAGGCACCTTGCCACCGCCCGAAAGCCAATTCCCCCGGCTTCAACTCAACATAGTCGCCATAGGGAACCCGCGATCCCGCCGGCCGCTGGACCAGAAGGGGTCGGCCATCGAAAGCCCGCGACGTGGTCATCGCCGCGAAGGCGCGGTCATTGGCCAAAATTCGAGCTTGGGCATCGAGAGTAGCGCCCAATCGGACGGCATTCTGTTCACCAGTGAGCGGGCCCAGAAAGGCCTCGATTTCGGGCGGAAGGGCCCCACGCTTGAGCAGGACGTTGGCCGGGTTGGACCACCCGCCTAGTGTAAGGAGCCGATCGGGCGAGCTATAGAGGCGCTGCCCGTCCCCGAGAATTCGAGAGAGTGTCGCAAACACCTGTTCGGTAGGGACCGCACCCCCCGGTGTGACTCGCAGATTATCCTCCACCCAACGGTAGGCATCGCGAAACAGGGGGTTCGTTGGAGTCATAGCTTCGCGGCGCCAACGCTCTGGATTAAAGTAAGCTGAGTACATTTTGTGGACATATGACCACAAATGGGGCTCAATCTTCTCCGCGGGAAGAATCCCCAACCGAGCGATCTCCGCGGTGCCTTGATCGATGACATTGCGAACATGGGTCACGTGGGCCTGTACGCTTGGGGGGAGGCGGGAGAAGTCTCTCGCGTGCGTATAGGAGATCACCCCGTTGACATCGACCGTGAGCTCCAAGTTTCGGCCACTGAAAGTAAAGGGCCGGACGGGGCCTATGGCGGGGGCATTGAGCTCGTATGCTTTCTGGAATCTCTCCAAATTCTTCCGGCTCATTTCAAGGGCCGGGGCGTAGAATTTCATGGCATCGGGATTGGTTTTGGCAATGTCCAGGGCCCCCCGCACCGCCGGCTCCGTTTCGAGGGCCGAGGCCGACAGATGTTCTCCCGCCCGGGCTGCCTCAATCCGGTACATGTCGTCGGTCCACATGTATTTCGGGATGATTTTCGACAGGGGCCGGTCGGTCGTCGCGAGCACTTTTTCTGCGAGCGGGGATGCCCGGCGGAGTTTGCTCGCGCCCGACAACGTCATCGCGGTCGCGGGCATTAGCGTCTGGGGGACCGCGAAGAGCAGTTGCGCGAGCGTCCCATAGGGGTCTTCCGCGATGGGGCCCATGGTGCCGGCCGCAACCGCTTTACCAATGTTCTCTCCCGCGACCAGAGAGGCCGCCGCACTTCCGGGGCGCTGGACAACTGCCGATCCCAGGGCCTTCATGAAATCGGAAGCCTGCGCGATATCATCCTGCGCGGCCCCAAGAAGCGGGTCGGTAGGATCGAGCAAGTGTTTAAGAAATGTGGCACCCCACGCCGCCATAGACCCCAGGCCCACTAATTGCTTCCCCGCCTCGTGAACCGTCGCTCCCGTGAGCTTGACGGGGGCCAGAAAGGTCTCTCGGGCTCCGGACATAAGCCGCTGCGTTAGTGTGGGCTCGGGGGCGGGAGTCGGGGTGGCGACTGGGGGGGTAGTCTCCTGCTGAGACAGGTCCGCAATCGCTCGGTCGAGGGGGTCACCCTCGCTCGCCGAGAGTTCGAGGATCATCTGGTTAGGATCGGCCATTACTTCCCGGGGGGAGTTGGAGTCACAGCCCGACGGGCCTTGAGGCCCTCAAACCGCTTTGCGGCTTCCGCCTTGATTTCCTCTAGCTCCGACGGCTTCAAGTCCGACCACTTACGCTTGGCATACTTGGGAGTGCCCTTCTTGTCAGCAAGTTCCTGTTTCACGGCCTGGAGGAGTTGCTTGTAGGTCGCGTCATCGTCCGCAGGCGATGTCAACCCGGCATCGGGAGACATGTTGCTGATGCGGGCGAGTTGAGCAGACACCGCCTCATAGGAGGCTTCGAGCTCGGCCTTTCGCTGGCGGCCCGCCGCAATCTGGCCCTGGAGAGTCTGGGCCATCGCGGGCGTGGTATCGGGACTCGCGGCTTGCTGGAGGAGGTTCTGTTCCGCGGTGTTGAGGTAGCTCAGGTGATCCTTGATAGCCTGTCGGTGTTTCCCAAGAGTATCAAGGGATGCCTTGTCATGTTTCAGAATGTTGGCCGCATCTGCGGCATACTTCTTGGCATCCGCCGCGATTCTCGCAGCCTCTACGCGGAACGAGCCATAGGCCGAGAACTGCTGGCGCTTCAGGCGGTTTGCTTCGAGGGCCATGGCAGCTTTGTCCGTAAAGGTCTCGAATTCCTTCCGGGAGTTGACACCCGCCTGAAGGGTCTTGAGCCGCTTACTGAACGCATTGCCAGGATCAAAGGTGTCGAGTTCGGTCGCTAGACTTCCCGCTTGGGCAGCGTGGGCGTCGGTCATGAGGCCCAGTTGATCCAGAAGCCGTGCCTTCTCGGCCTCTGCGGTGACCCCGTAGGTCAGGGCTCGCTTATCGAAGTGGGCCTTCAAGGCGTTGGTGAACATGTCCTTGAGTAGACCAGCCCCCCCAATGGGCGGCGCTGTCACAAGGCTTCCGGCCGGTCGACCCGTGGCCTGGCTGGTCTCGGGGCTTTCCGTGATCAAGCCCCCGAGATCCGCCCCTTGGGCGTGGAGCTCCGGCGCCGCTGTCCCGAGCACATCGAGCATGCCCTGGCCACGCTTTGTTTCGAGCTCCGTTTGAAGATCGTGGGTCTTGGCAAGCTCGGCGAGTCGATTCTGGCTGCGCAATGCCTCCAGAGCGGTATTGAACCCCGAGGCTTGCGTGGCCTCTTTCATGCGGAGATCGCTCTGAATCGTTTCCTTCGCCTTGAACTTTTCGAGGTCTTTAGTTTCTGACAGCATTTTGAACAAAGCGTCGGCGGCGCCCGAGGGGGCGGTCCCCGGAATGGTCTGGAGCACGCGGCTTTCATTCGGCATTTAGATCCACCACTTGTTGGCGACTGCCCCGAAGCCTTTTCCCACCGAGGGCGCGAGGACCCCCGCGAGAATCTCGGCCCACGGATTCTTGATACCCGGGACCACGTTGACCGCCAGGGGGGTATACCCGCCGGTGAGAGTCCCTACCTGACCGTACAGGTCTTGGGTCCGTTGCCGATTCGCGTCCGACAGGGCGGTTGTTTCCCGATAGGCACTGCCCCCGGTCTCCAGGGCTCCTCGGGCCGCGTCGGCGCTTCGGCTGGTCTTTCGGATTCGCTCCTGTTCCTCGGGGCTCAAGGCCCCGTAGGGATCGGTGAACGATCGCTGCAACTGGGTATTAGCGGTTTGGGCAGCCTGGAGGCGGAGATCCTCCGCGCCCCGGCCTGCGGTTGTGCGGGGGTCTGTTCCAATGACCTGGGCGTTGGACCCCGGCATCATCAGATTAAGTAGTCCGCCAGTTGCGGCGGCGCCAATACCTGGGGCAAGTTCCTTCCCGAACGCCTTGAAGCCGCCCCCCCAATCGATCGGTTCCCGAGCGGGCGCACGGATTTCGTTTTCTAGCTCACCGAATCCTCGACTCCCCCCCTCGCCCGATCCCCCCGTGGGACCCGAGGCGGAACGAAAGAAGTCGGCAAGACTATCAAGCCACCCCACGATTAGCCTCCCGTATTCTTGTTGCCAGGATCAAACTCCAGGTGGAAATGCTCCGCGGGGAGGTTTTTGTTCTCCCAGATCAAATCGTACTCCCGATCATAGAACCGCTTGAAACCGTCGAGAACCTGTTGGACCTTATCTCGGGGATAGGGCTTGGTTCGGATATCCACCGCCTGGCCAAAGTAGTGCAAACTCAGGCGCTTGTGGACCCCCTCGTTGACACTCGTAATCCACACCTCCCGAAGCCCCAGGACCTCTTCCATCATTTGACACAGCGAGAGAAGTCCCGGCAGGAGTTGGGTATCCAGGGTATGCACCCGAACGCCATCTTTGAATCGCAAGACCACCATCGTTATTTCTCTTTCACGGCTCCCCGGAGGGTCCGGGCTTCGAGGGTTTCATCGGTAAATTCGAGGCGGAGTCGATAGTCCAATCCGTCCACCCGAAACGTGATCTCGGCGTTGCGCTCGGCCGCGACATTGTTTCGGAACATGACCACGGTGGTAATGGAGTGGGTTGTGACCCCTACGATATCGCGGATTTGTACCCCGAGGGTGGTCCCCAACTTTCCCGAGAATGCCTCATCGAGTGCCATAGGTTCCTGGGGGGCTTTTGTAGACCGACTTGCCGGTCACCGTGGTTTGCACAAAGGCGGGGTCACTAAACTCCAAGCGGATCTCCAGAGTTCGGGTCCCCGCCTCCAGGGCTATGAAAATCGAAGCCACTCGCCGCTCTTCTGGGCTCCCTCGAAAGCTACCGCTCAGGAATACCACGGGGTCCACGGCAGTCAGATTCGTCGCTTCCAGCAGGAGGCTACTCTGGTCGCCAGCCAAATGGACGCTGTTCGTCGCCATCGCTACACTCGGCGGTCGGTGTCAAGGTAGTCAATTACCACGGGAAGCTGCAACGTGAAGGCGCCGCTCGTCGCTCGGAAGCGTACTTGAATCCACCGGGACGTCACCCCGAGATATGCAAATCCCTTGTCGCCATCCGGCGTCGCCGTGATGCTTCCGTACGTTGTGAAACTGGCGGTCTCAAACTCGCTTGGGTCGTCCGCAAAGCGGGCATCGACGTTCACCGTAGCCGTCCCACTCACATAGCCCGTAATGCGAAGCCACCGCGACACGGTGTCCATGTTCGAGCCCGCGTCCGTTTGCAGATACGGCAGCGTCACGTAGCTGACGATCGCCGTGCCGTCAAAGGTCGTCCCGACATCGACCCGCCGAATGTAGCCATCGTACTGGCTACAAAGAATCTCTCGAACCCCGCTGATGACCCCCCGGGTATAGTAACTCACTTTCGGCGTGTACTTCGACGCCCATGCATCGAGTTGGTAGTCGTAGATGAGCCCCAGGTCGTTCGAGGTAGCTGGGCTTGCGGTGGTAGTCCGAAAGGCCCACCGAACGGTATGAGTCCGATCATGTCGGAGGCTGATGATCTTGTCGAGGTTCGTTCCGTCGATGGAGGCCAACAAGCTACTGATGTTACTGCTGATAAGCCCTCGACTGGTGAGCCGGGCCCCGAAGATGTTGTTTTCGAAGCTGAATTGCAACGACCAGGGGGTTTCAACAATCCCTCGGTGGCCATCAATCCCAATTGTGAGAGGCAGCGCACTGATGCTCGTGTTGGACCCGGTTCCACTGAAGGTCCACCCGCTATTCACCTTTCCCACAATGAGCTCGTCGAAATAGGATCGAAGCGCGGTGATTTCGTCCCGCTTTTCCAATGCGTGACGGCCTCCGCTGAAGCGCGCAAAGTTCGCGGCGGGGAATATATCAATCGTTCCGGGGTCACTGTAGTAGATCGCCACCCGATCCGCAGGCACCGCGGAGACCACCAACTGCTGATTGTAGAGCTCTACCAGGCCGCCAACCGGAGGCCGCAGAAGGTATTGCCAGTGGCAATCGTCGAAGGTAATGGTGTCAACCGTATCGACGTAGATCGTCAGGCGGGCAATGCTGCTCCAGACCGGAGCGCCGGCTCCGACCGCGAAGGCGGAGCGGGCGAGACTGACTTGGGTAAATGTGGCGCTGGTGACGGTCGTGGTCGCTTCAAAATACGCTGCGCTGGCGGCATCGCCAAAGCGAAAGCGAACAGTACCAACCCCCGCTCCGGCGGTTCGGATCGCCTTGATACGGAACAGGTCGGTCGCCGCAAAGTTCGTCGCTCCGTTAATCCCGGTAAGAAAATCCTTCACGGGGCTATAGGCGAGGAAGGCATTGGCGGCTCCGGCAATACTCCAACCCCGAACACCCTCGCGAAAGTTGGTCGTGTCTGCGGAACCACCCGACCACGTCTCATCTGATTCAAAGTCTGCGACGAGCAGAGATCCCACTGGGATCGCGTTGGTCCCATCATACTTGTAGGGGGCTTCGTCGAGGCCACTACTGAGGACAAGGGTGCCACGAAACGGCACGTGAGTCCACACTTGGTAGCCGGTTGTGAGGCCCGTCCGAAGAGTCGTCCAGGTATCCGTCCCGACCACGTACTTGTAGAGACGCCCGGTATCATCGGCCACGATCATGGTCGTGGTGGCACTACTGTCGGTGTAGGGCTCAAACCACACGATGACGCCACTGTTGGGGCACGTCGTCGTATTGAACTTCGTGAGCCCCCCAACCGTCACTGGGGTTTTGCCCGTGAGAAGCATGTTCTCACAATCGACGTAGAACCCCTTGCCGACCCGCGACGCCGGGTCATACGTATTTAGGCCTTTGCTCAGGTCATCGATGACCAGGTTCTTGGCGTTCGCCTGGGGAATGTTGGGCACTAGGGGGTCTCGTAGGGCTCCACGGGGACGCTGTCCTGCATCTGGCGTTGACTGACTTCGGGAGTGATCTCCGACATTAGCTGCGCCTCCAGCGTTTTGCGCGAGGCGTCACTGACCTCGATGCTCACCTTCCGGTACAGGATGGCCCCCGACATTTGGGCCAGCCACGCATGGTATCCGATGGGAATCTGTGGGACCATCGCGATCCGGTAGACACTCGCATCGGTGATCGACCGAGCCTTCGCCAGCGTGAGGGCGGTGTTACTCGTGATCGTTGAAATCGTAGGGTAATAGAGGCCCAAGTCCACCGCGGTCGCGACAGCCCCAAGAACAAGCTCGGCCGGAGTCTTGAGGCCTACATCAACCCACGTGGTAGTCGTCCCCGTCACGCCCACTTGGGAAACGCCTCCGTTGCCCACCGTCCCCGTACTGTAGACCATCAATTTCGAGGGTTGATAGTTATACATCAACTCGATGTCGATTGTGTCCTGGGGAGTCGGCACAATCCGCAATGTGCGGGCGCCGATAATCAGGTAGAAGTAGGTCATGTCCCCGCCGTTGACCGACCCTAGGTCGGTGTTGGGGATCGACCGCTGTTCCACGTAGAGTTTCTGGCTGCTCCGGAGGGGGCTAAAGGTGATGCCATCAAAGCCCGAGGTCACGGGGCGGATATTCAGAACACTCACAAAATCGGGCGGGAGCGTGTAATCGACGGTCCCACTTACGATCTGGAGTGACGAGCCCACGTAGGACTCCGTGATGTAATCGGCCGCCGCGGCTGTGCTCAGAATCGTTTTGGCGACCGCTTCACTCTGGGCCAGGCGAAACACCCGGTAGGCACTCTCCAGAGCCGTGTTGATCGCGCTGTAGACCTCCTCGTCGCTCCAGAGCGCGGAGGTGGTGCCGCCCGTACGAATCGCGTCCACTTCCAGGCGGGCTTGACGAGCGATCTGAAGAAGATTCACGCTACCCTCTAGTCATTGTAAATCAAGTTCACGTACTGGATACTCGCGTGGTGGAGCGAAAGTCGAAGCGGGTCAATCTTGGTTCGATAGAGGGACTTCCCTCCCTCCAGCAGTTCAACCTCTGTGGCAGGGCCGTCCCACAGGAGAGGACCTTGGGGGATCGTGAACCGTAGCGTAAGGACAAAGTCGCCCCGATCGGGGTTCGCGGGGTCCGTGTCCCCGAGCTTCGGGTACCCCGGGTCCACGGGAAAGAGCCGCTCCACGCGGACCCCGGAGCAGGAGAACCGGGCTTGCGCGGCACTCCACGCCGTCCGCAGGGCCGCTAGGAGCGAGAGGCGGCCGTAAGCCGTAAACACGGAAGAGCCTCCCGTGACGATGAAAGTCCGGGGGAGTCATTCGGGCCCCGAACAACAAATTCCCGCAACG
>ERZ1292637.195-Hain-H14-01um-R3-195-length-41343-cov-5_pt1 | contig 29905 bp, 54 predicted proteins | sample MGYA00564405_ERZ1292637 | MGnify/ENA primary metagenome ERZ1292637 (study PRJEB36523, sample SAMEA6512645) | groundwater metagenome | collected 2019-01-09 | study: AquaDiva: Metagenomics assemblies of 32 groundwater samples | reverse complement strand
TTTGCGAGGTTTTTTATAGCCCGTGTAATTTGTGCCCCAGAGTTACGCAGCATAGATGCCTCGTCAACGACCAGGACAGTCAAGTGGCCCACCAATATTTTAATTTCGGCAAGATCCCTCAGTACCAATTCAGGATTTACTACGTAAATATCTGCAATAGTTTTATATTGCAAGGACCGCGTGGCCTTGTTTCCGCTAATGATCTGTACTTTGTAGCCAGACCACTTTTCTATTTCTCTGGCCCAGACCAGTTCCTTGATGGAGGAGGGGCACACGATCATGGCCCCCCCGAACTCTGTGAATCGTGACTTTTCTTGTTCAATGATCTTGAGTGCGGTTATAATCGTCAACGATTTCCCGGCACCCAATCTCAGTGGGAGGATAGCCTTGCCCATTTCCACCAGGAAAGTTGCTCCGTCTGTCTGGTAGTGGCGAGGCTTGAGCCCATTGTGTATCAGGTACTGTGGTACTTCTACTACCTCAATGGTACCAGTGCCATCTCGAATGCCTTCAATCTTTTTAATGCGGGCCAGCATTGCCTGTCCGACTTCGTCAAATTCTTTGGGGTGGAACTTTGGGGGTAGCCACAGATCCAGATCTGGATTTGATAACATGTTCATGAGGAGCCGTTCTAGCATATTGCCTTGTACGGCCCACATTTTCATTCGCATGTCATAATTTGTTCCGGGGATCCCTGTAATGAAACGGTGGTCCCAAGTATCCGGTGGGAGTTGCACCCACAACAGTGGCCCAGATTTATATACCCTTAACTCGTGTTTGTCTATCTCTTTCTTTGGTGGTATCTTTCCACTATAAGGTGTCGAATCTTCATCCGGCAACAGCACCCATGGAAGGTTGTCTGTGTTGTCTGTGTTGTTCATGGATGCCTGAATAAGTTCTCAATTCGTAGGGCATATTCTAGAGAAGGTACGGACCCTTTGCCCCAATTGCGGATTGTTTGATCGTTTATTTTGAGTTTCTTTCTTTCTTCGTGTGTAAATCTCACTTTTGGCAAGATTTCCATGAATTCTTCAACCGTTACTCCATCCGGATCTGGTGGTGGGGTATACCCCTGTGCTGTAAGTGCAGCCTCTAACTTCTTACAAGTTACCAGATCTGGTCGCGTGTCCCACAATTCCCATCGCGATACTAGATTAAGGTGGCATCCGGTATTACGCGCCAGCGCGTCCATACTTAGCCCCAGTGTTACCCTTATAATTCTTAGATTGTCTACAACGTAGTTACATTGACGCAGTGTCCATGTGCATACGGAGCCATCTTCATTTGCGGTGTATGCTTTTTTGTCTCGGTGTATCAAAAGACACTCTTTTACCTTACCTCATGTGGAAATCATAGCCGGGCACCCCAACCAATGCTACGATTATAAGCTATTATAGTCTCATAAATGAGACTTGTCAAGCTACTCAATCGGCATCCAGGTTGGGACTAGGGTATACTGTCTCCACTGGACTGGTACCTTGTACGCTACTATGGGGTGTATGCTCACTATCTAGTAATTTCCTGGATGTCTCATTTAACACCTCATCCAATGCGGATTGTTTCATCCTGAGTTTCTTTCTGGATGAAATCAATATCGCGCTGGACATGCCCAGGCATGCCATCCAGTGATCCATTATATCTCTCCTACTGTGTGGACCCCCGCCATCCATCAGTCCACGTATCTCCATATAAATATTCCTGATCCTGAATATCCAATCCCATGACGGTACGGCTTTACGCGCCACGTCTTGACACCTCCTTCTCTGGTGTGGGAACCAGGGGAATCATGTCAATCGTGATCCCGATTACTCGTTTGAATCCGATGAAGTTATAGCGAAGGGTGATCCCATTCTTCGTATGCTCTATCATGGCTGGCATGTAGTCTCGGTATTCTCGCTTCATCTTGGCGTATATTGGATGAATATTGTAGCCGAGGAGTCTACTGATCATGGACATAGGTAAAACCGTGATCATTTCATCCCCCTCCAGATCATCGAATCTGTCAAGAAGATCCTTGATAGAATTCCACACCTCCCGTTGTATAATTACCCCGGGCCCGGCCTTGTCGGCGTGGATAATCTTGCCGGATCCTGGCCATATCCTGTTAAGCTCTCGAAGTTGTTCGGGAATGGGTATCTGGTTGGTGGAGAACCAGATGATTCTTTTGCTCATTTAATTCTTTCTCCTTATACATTGATGGATTATATTACAACTATTGTTGGCCGGGTTATTTTGGATTGAAGGTTGGCGTTATTTTAATAACCTCTTTCGTGGTAGTGGACGTGAAGGGCGCTAAAATATTTGCTCCTTCCGGATCCGCACATGCGGCATCAATATCCAGCACAGGCACCATCTTAATGTATCTGTCTAAAGCTTTTCTAACTTCCCTATGGGACAACGCCTCATCCACGTCTACCTGAGTTGTCTCCTTACTGTATGCGGTCTTGGTAAGCTGGTATGACCCGTCTGGTAGGCGAAGTCTGCCCGTTGCCTTACCCTCTATTTCTTTACATGATGTTGAGAAGTCCAATGCATTCTCGATGGTGACCAATATTCCCTTCAGGCCGACTATTTCGCTCTCCAATCGTCGAATTTCTATGAGGCGATCCCGATGCTTTGTGAGGAGATCTTCTTGGGCAAGCCCAGCCTCCTCCGCGAGTTCCCTCATCCGCAGTTCCGCAGGTCCCATTACGCTACACCACACGGAGATGAGACCTGGATGATACGACGTGGACCCTTCTTTCTTTCAGCTTCATACTCCGCTTTGACGGCGGCAATTTTCAACTCAAGATCCTCAATATTCGTAGGTACATTGATTGAGAGGGCGCCCATCAACTCCATGTTGGCCTTCAGGTTCTCCAGGGTACAAGTCCACTCTTTAATGACCCCCTTCGTCAATCCGCTTACCTGCTTCTGGGCTTCGAGAACAGCTATCATGATGCCATTGATTTGATCGGAGATGGTGGTTTGTACTTCCTCCTTGATTACCTCTACATTCTTAGGAGTATTTGCAATCTCCAAAAGTGAGATGGTTAGACTACCATTGTCCAGGTTATCGAAGCACGGGGCAACATGGGCTTCTAAGAATTCCTTCCTGTTGTTTGGAATGAAGTGCCCCCACCCAATGGCAATAGGCTTGGACACCGAAGACAATACATCATTGATGCAGTAGCGAAGCTTCGACTGTTCCGCAGTGACCATGAGATGATCAGTTAGTTCCACCACTTCGGATTCCAAGCCGCCGGGGATACTGATTGCCCCTTCTAAAGAGAGGGAGGCATGCCCAACCAGGGTATAGGCTACCTCCTGGTACTCAGCGTTGCGCTCTCGACGGTGGATTGCCCACTTCTGCGGTTCTGAATTCTCCGCTTTCTTGTCACGGGGAATCTCCACCACTACCAGTTCCGTGGTGCCACCGTGGTCGACTTGCCTTACGGATTCCTTCATGACTCGCCCGAAAGCAAGACGCAGTGCGTCCGCCCTACTCCGTGGGGATGGTGCGTAACTCCCCAGGCCGATGTTTTCCAGACGTGACTTCAACACACTGATTGATAACTCACAGTTCATTGGCACGTTGATGCGGACGAGGGCCCCAAGGAGTAGCGCCTGTTTAGTGTTAATCGTCATGTTACTTCACCTTCCTATAGATATTCAGTCCCAGTACGGCCCCGCCGCCCTCTGGAATTGTTTGATTACCCTCTGAAGAGGCCACAATGACGCTCTTCCCAGAAGTGGATTTGCCAAAGTCTTTCGACAAATCCACTTTGATGGTTAGCACATTACCCTTTATGGTGATTTCTACGTTTTTCATGTCACATTACTTCCTTTCTTTTTATGGTCCTTTGTCATTCCATGCGCAACACACTACGCTGCTCATGGAATTCGGGTTTGATATTCTCGGTGAGTTTTACACCGATGGCTTCCGCAACTATTTGTGTTGGGAGGGTACATCCCTCTCCTACAAAGTTGCTTGCCTCTACTTGTCCACCCATTGATACTTCTACAGTGCCCATTTGTCCCGTGGCGTCATCCCAAATAGAGATGACGATGCCCCCATCAATCCTTTGTGTGGTCCACCCTTGTTGAGATGCCACCAGTTCGGCCATGCGGAGCGCATAAGCACCCTCAAGTCTTGCGTAGTTGTTCCCAGCAATTCCCACATGATGAGATATAGACTTACCAGACCTGCCGTAGAAATCATGGATCACCCCGTAGCTTCCATCGACTTCCCGGTAAATGCCCAACTCGTAGTCTTCGGCAACGCTGCCCTCTACTTGCGCGGCATGATCACATCTACCGAGGATGCGATCAGTCTTGTTGATTATATTTCTGGGGCAACTCCATCCATCCGGTATTGGGTAGTCCCCTACAGAATGACCGAACCACCTGTAAGTTTCCTGCCCCTCCGCAAATACCATACCGCAGTCCTGGAGTGCAGCAACCAGCACTCCAAGTTCCTTGAACTTAATCTTTGACTTGATCACATGTGACATTACAATCGTTCCTCCAACCATCTTACTTCGGAAGAAATTACAGCTTTACGATTTGTCCCCTGTGCAATTACTTGCCCAGAGTTAACATGTGTAGCCACCCATTCACGTTTGATGTGGTCGTACTCTACATTCGAAGCACGTTTGATGCTGAGCACACCCAATGCGATGAACAAGGGCATCAGGCGATCATCATACACACCAGACACATACCCATCTGGCGTGACTACGATTTTTTGGGCGCTCATCCAGGACGGCATGGGAAAATCTGGATCAGGTTCAGCAGTAGGACCTTCAGCAGCAGGACCGGAACCATCAAAGCAACCGAAGCCGTCACCACCAGCAGAACCATAACCAGAGCCGAGACCGTAGTCACACCCATAACCAAAACCAGGGCCAGAATCGAAGCTGTATCTACGACCGGTACCAAGGCCAGAACTGTAGGTAGAGCCGGAACCGTAGCCATAATCAGGGCCCAGGCCATAGCTGTCGATACCTATGCCCATGGTTCAGCCTCCCAGGCAAGTACGGCTTTCTCTGTTGCACAAGTAACGGAGGTTACGCCCCGAAGGGTGATTTCCGAAACTGCGGGGGAGATACGGCACCCTGGTTGTGGTCCGATAAAGGCCAACCCTAGAAATCCGCGTGTCGCAGGGATCCAATAGACACACATTCGAGCATCGGTCAAAGTAATGGTTGAACGGGTGTAATCCACACCATCTAACACATAGCCAAAGAATACACCCTTATGCTTTGTGGTTACTACTACAGCTTTCATTATTGTTTTCCTTTCTTGTTTTACCGGCATGCTAATTAACATGTACCAGTAGCTTATCGCCATAGATGATATGCACAACAAGTTCTATTGGCATAGCCGCCATGGTGCAGTCAAGCAGCACATAGTGGGCAACACATTTGTGGCACATACAAATCTTGTACATATTCATCATGTACTAACTGTTTGCTGAATACGTCGCGCAGATTGTTTGGACGTTATTGATACTTCTGGCGTATTGGCAATTCTCACAGTGTCGTGACCCCATTTACGCAGTGCAGCGATTTCCTCCGCCCTGGTGATGGCAATTGGTTTTACCGAGGACGCGGCGTCCTTGAGAGACTCGGCGGTAATATTTCCTCTGGTACGTCTTGCCGCGGATAAGATGCACTTGCGGATCTCATCGCCAGTCCAGTCTCTAGACAGGTTTGCCAGCAGGTCGCACAATGCTGACGTAGCCGTATTACCATTCAGGCGCAGGTGTACTGCGGCAATTTCCTTCCTTTCTTGTGTAGAAGGAAGATCTACAAAGAATATCTCGTCGAAGCGTCGGACGATCTTTGTTGGGATCTTGAAGAAGTCATTTGCAGTAGCCACCACAATGGTGTCTTGCTTCTGCTTTTCTTCAAGCCACGTCGCAAAGATTCCCACCATTGAACCGGTGGTGGACCCAGTACGGGCTGAGGACTCAGCATCCCCAAACGCGTCGTCAATTTCATCAAACCATGCAACTACTGGGGTTACTGCGTTTACCAGGTTAAGCATGGCTGAGATATTCTTTTCTGAATCCCCAACCAGACTGCCCTTTAATTTGGAGAATGGACATTCCAGAACTGGGATCTGCAAATAAGCGCCCAATGCCTTGGAGCTAAGCGATTTTCCGGTATTGTGATGGAACATATCCACAGCCCAATAGTTATTGTAATTGGGTACGTGGAAATCGTAGTAATTATGCGTACCTACTTGTCGTGCGGATACTATTTCCACAGTTTGGCCGTGGCCGCTCCAGTTGGTTTGGAACCAGTAGGATCCATATTTCTGAATCCAAATGTAAATTTCGGAGGCACAAGTATAGTCGACCCCAGCCCAGAAACGGTGGGCTGGAGTCACCGTAATTGTTTTGCCATTCCCAAGCGTGAATTCTATCATGTCTGCGGGCCCGTAGTTATGGGGGGGCATAGCCGTTGCTATTATTGGTCCCCCGGTGCCCAGTGCAATTACGTTAAATTCCCCACCTGCTCTTTCACGTTCAGCCACGGTTTTAGTAGTACCGTCAATTGGATCGTAAATCGGTGTGTCTCCATGTAGACATCCCGGGAGTCCCACTAGGAGTACACGCTTCACTGACAACGGTGTACCCATCGCTGGGATGATTTCCTGTTCCACAAATTCCTTCCAGCCGGCCAACCCTCCCACGTCTTCTACAGGTACCGGATTCGAGATGTCAACCAATCCGGACTGCCTTACTTGATCCATCTTTACATCTGCCACCACAGATGGATCGATATGCCCTAGCTTTACAAGGGCCAGTGCAATGGCATCCTCCGCCTGGCTCAACGTAAGCCCCTTGGCTGCGCTCAATACGGCGTCGTAAATCGATTCTTCCAGCAGGATACCGGTACTGGACAAGATGGTATCCAGTGCTGCAGCTAACCCATCCCTCTCTGGCAATGGCATCTTCACGATCTTGACGTCGTGTTTGATCTCATCCGGCAACCCTACCCACGAGGGCCCTACAAGCAGGATTCTGGAGTAGGTGGACTTCAAGCCCGCCAGGGATTCCTTTAGATCCCTGTAGGCTTTGGGTTGCTTCATCATGGATTGCCAGTCATGAACCAGCAGCAGCCAGTTACCCTCTCGTACTGCCGCTGCGAAGGCTCCTACATATCCCTCGGGCATCTTTCCGATGTCCGTATAGACAAGCTCACCCTCCGTGATCTCCACCCTCTGCATCATAAATTGTATGGTGATCCGCATCACCACGTATGGTGTCATGACCCCATCTTTGTCCTGATACGTACCTGTGGTGGCCATGCGGGCGAGTCGCTGCTCTTCGCATGTCTCGACCGCCAACACGGGGAATCCGGCCCGTAAATATGGGTTGAACTCCTTATTAAATATGTCCATTATTTTATTCTCCTTCCCTCCTGTGTATTTCGTCTGGCACTTCATCTGTACCCCAGTCTTTTCCACGACGGTACCATGCAGCCACACCGGCAGCCAGATGCCAGGTGGCCTCGATCTCGGCATCCCAATACCCTTCTATTATTTGTGTAATGGAAGGCAATATATTTCCGGCTATTTGTGTAAATTTCTGTACGAGATTCTCTGGCAGGCACCGTGCATCATCGTAGCAATACCCCATCTCTGTGCCGTCATCATATTTCTGGACTAGATACGGTTTGACTGCATAGAATCGGGAGGCAATCGCCTTCCCGACTAGCTCATACATGGAGGACTTCATTTCGTGCAAATCAGCCTCAAATATGTCAGGATTTATTGGTCTTAATTTTCCTGTCGGCCATCGCCCAGGCTATTGCTATACGTACACGATTCCAGGTAACGGCTTCCCCATATTCAGCTTCAATGCAACATGCTTGTTCTATTTCATTCTCGGCCCAACCCCAGTCTCCCATGCGAATAGACGACATTGCGTTACGTGCATGACGCTCCGCCTTACGGGCGTCTTTGCGGGCCGTGTTACAAACGTCACAACGCACACCTGGATGCGGAGGGCCCTCGCAATAGACCACGTATCCGCTCAATTCGTATACGTAATCTCCTTTTACTCGTCGTTCATGCCGCCAGTCGGCCCCTGTCCAAGATCCATGGGCACGATCATAGGCTTCGAGTACAAGTTCCGGTATTTGTACCATGTTAATCCACTATCCATTCTGCGTCTACGTCTTCCCACGACCCATATTCTTTGGTCGGAAGCTCATGACATCTTGAGAAGTCAGCCATATATATGTTGCTCAGATATACATGGGGTCCCCTTCCCACCACCAAGAATCCCTCAGTCCACAATGCTGATGCCTTTAATCTATTCAACAATGGCAGTACCGGATACCATAACCAACGAATCTGTGGATTAGCCATCAAAAAACTGACAGTGGGGATGTCTTGATGAATCATGACGATACTGCTTTCTTTATTTTTTCTATTCCGTAGCGTGTATGATCGTGGTAGTCATATTTACGACTATCGGAATCCAGGCGCCTGTGGCATTCTGAATGTGCAATATCTAACAATTCTTCGCGGGAGGGGTCCTCGGCCACAATCCCCCATTCCCATGACGCGATCCACCCTGATTCCGTGTAAGTCAGGTCGGCGTCAGCCCGTGATAGGACTTTCTCGGACACCTCGTCGATGACGCCGCACGCGGAGATCTCCTCCCAGGTCACATCCTGCGGGATCTTCCCCTCCTTTTGCAGGTCCTCCAGGGCATCGGCATAGTCCGGCTCGGTGAAGAGCCCGATCCATCCCTGCTCCCGGAGTTCCTGGGCGGCGTCCTCCAGGGCGGACTCCAGGCTATCTGCATACACCAGGACCCGGGTGTCGGCGTACACGCCGAACCACAGGATGTACCGGTGCATGGGGCGCCCAATCCCCCACTTATTTGGCATTGCCCACTCGGCGTGGTTGTGGGAGTTAACAACGGCATGGATGCTCATGGACTGGTCCTCCCTTTCATTATTTCATTTCATTTATTTACGGGAGCGTTGAAGCCCCGCTTCTAAATCAGTAACACGGGCCGCCAGAGCACTAAGCCCCTCCAACATAGTGAAATAGGTATATGCATCGATCGGTCGTTTTGTAGCCATTCCAAACAACTGGTCAATGCTGACCCCAAGAAACCTGGACAACTTCACCAGGATTGTACCTCTAGGTATGCTGTCCTGGGTCCAATGCAATACTGTGGTGGTATGTACCCCAAGTTGCTCCGCCAGGGCTTTTTGGGTGAGTCCACGTTGCCGGAGAATATCCCGCAACCCTACGAGATATTTACCCGAAGGGTAATCTGACATTATTTCCCCCCGGTTTCTAAGTTTCTTTCAATGGTAGATACATGTCTGGCAGGACAGTATCTTTGTTACCCACATATTGGCACTTGGCCAGAACCAGCGCCTCATATCCCTTGTAAGCACGATCTCTCTGAGATCGTGACGGGAACATGATTTCTACCGCATCGTGATGTTCCATCGTTGCGGCTGCGGCTCTCCATAGCAGACGGGCCTGGTAGGCTGTCATCTTAATTGTCACATGTGGGTTTCTCATGATTCCTCTTCCGTTATCACGGGGGGCAGTGCACCCTGGACGATCAAGAAATGCAGCGAGAGCACACGCCCATTGTCCAAGAGTGCGCTGAAATATCTCGTGCTGCCCCGCGTAGAGGGCTCGACGTCAAGCACACATCTCCCCCGCAAGAGGTTTCCTCGCAGCTTTATGCCGGTGTATTGCCGCTTCAACGCAGCAAGCCCGGCAGCGCGGATGTGTTCATATTCATGGATGTCGGGCCGTACCTGCATGCCTACCCCTCCCCTATTGACAATCGTAGCATTGGCAGTTCCGTCGCCCACAGCAGTATCCACCCGGGCGCCCACTACACTGGCATTCCCTGGGCTTCCTCCAGTAGGTGCATGGAGTGACCGGCAGGGTCTGTGATGCCCCGGCCAACGCCCGCATGGCATCGGTCGACGCATGGTCCGGCATGAGCCAGACCTTCTGGAGTGAATCCCAGATGCCCCCTGCCTCCTTGATTTTGTCCCGGACGTCATACCCGCCCGAGACCACGAACCCGGCCGCCTTGCGGCGCCTGCACTCGGCAATAAATTCGGCTTTACTCATAGTCATTATTTTCCCTCCCTTTTAATTACCAGTTTCCTATTGCCTATTGCCTCTGCGAGGGAGTGGTCATCTTAAATCACTGTCACCCCCCTACCGTAGGATGTTGAACGAAGCAACGTTGCAACGTTTGCACGTTGCCCGCCAACAGAATATTCACATCCTGCGGGGACTATAACATCCCCATCTGAATCTTCGATGCCCAGGAAGAAGGAAGGACATTTCCCGTAGAGGAGGATCTTCCCGCTCCCATCCTGTGCAATATCCGCACCTGCGGCACGCAATGTGCAGAGAAGTTCCCCCTGAGATCCCATCCAGCCATCATTCATAGACATTACATCATCCCTCTCTTCCTTTTTTTCGGTTTAGCCCTGGTATCATGAAGTCCTCCACTATTTTGTGTGGGGGGCAGCAGAGGAAGCCAACGCTCATACCGAGACCACACTTCAGGACGCTTTGCAATGCAAGCCTCCAACTCTTCGCGCGTCAGCCCATCCATCACAAATTCCTGGAATAACTTGTCACACTCGGCTGCCTTTCGCAATGCCTCGTAGTACATCTGTTTCTGCGACGGCGTTGTCATGGCTAAACATCCTCCGGGTTCATGTCCTGGATAGCAAAGGCCAATTGCCGCAATTCCGTCAGCAATCCTGCTTTTTCCTCTTCGTATACCTCATTGAGGTAGTCCCCAGCATCAGATTCGATCCCCCACAAACCACCGGATAGCTCATGAAATCGGTAGTTTTTTCCAGTTGCATCCACCCCGTACCTAGAGAAACCAACGTTTGCTGCCAGGCCCGGAGTGCCGCCAACATGGCGCTCAACTCACGGTCGGTTAATGCCATTAAAAAGCCCACGGGGTAGGCGGGGGGGCCATGCCGTCACCTACGGCCACCGGATCGCCCGTCCGAGATCCGGCGTCTGCGCCTGAATCTCGGCCAGCGCTTCCCGGAAATACCGGGACATCCTGCCATCCCGGTAGGACCACGTGATGGTTCCGTCGGCATCAAGTGTCCCCGCCGTCTCGGTGTAACGCCATTCATTGACGTTATACTTATCGAGCGAATCCGTCGCCCACCGCGGGTGCTGCTGACGGTAGAGCAGGACGCCGTCGTCCTGCCACGTCGCCTCCTGCGCGCACTTGGAGACGGTCCGCACGCCATCACATGCCACCACTGTGCCACCCTCGATAGCGGGCAACACGATGGGCGCGGCGCGCAGCAGCACCAGTCGCCGCGCCCATTCGGCGGCGCAGTGGGCGTGGTGCGCCGCGTCGGCCTTGCAGCGCCAATAATGCAGGTCGAGTCCGAGCCCTGCCCCGGACTCGACCCATTTCTCGACCAGACCGGGACGGGCCAGCGCCCATTTCTCGATCTGGCAGGCCCGCGCCCACACGCGGGCCTCCGGGTCGGTCGGGAGGGAGGCCTCGTCGATGCCGGCCAGTTCGGCGAGGCCGGCACCCGCCTGAATCTCGGCGAGAATCAGGCGCCCCTCCTGATCGGGGGCCTCCTCGATCAGGAGGCGACCGGGGGCATCCTCACGGATCATGAGGATGGCTGCCAGGTTCCACCGGAATTCCTCAGACGAGTCCCGGCGGTAGCCATCGAGAGACCAACTCTCGGTCACCCACACGACCTCCGCAACCCGCACCAGGAAGGCCCCTGCCAGAGGCCGGCGCTGACCCGGGGTCTCCTCCCCCACGGGGGACATGAGTACCTCCGGGAATGCCCCCCACCCCTCGATATGGGCCCGCGCCCAAATCTGGGGCAGGCCGACATTGAGGCCGTCGTGCGCCCGTGCGCTTACCTTCACGCGGTCGATGCCGAATGGCTCGCCGGCGTAGTGGACGCCGGCAAGGGAGGATACGCTAGATTGCGGCACTAGCGCACCTCCCCCCGGACGTCAGGAAACCCCTGCACGGCGTATCCGGGCAGAACATCAGACCGCCGCCTCCACAGGGGCCGCGACGTACCGCCGCAGGAACCGGACTGCCGCGATCTGGCCGGGCTCGGCAAGCCCGGCCGCCTCGTCTTCCGCCGTGAAGCGGATGGGCCCGAGCGGGCCCGGACCGGTGTAGGGGGAGCACAGGTCCTCGATCGTGCGCCCCTCGGATCGGGCGGCATCCACCACAATCTCACTCACGAGGTAGAGGCTCCCGTCCTCCGGGGCCGGGAGCCCCTCCACCCTGCCGCGCTGGACGGTGACGGCCGGCCGGCCGTCGAACGTGCCGTCCGGGGTGACGGTTTCGGCGACGCGGGCCGGATTGGGCTTGCCGTCCGGCCCGAGCCGGGGCGGGATGGGCTCGAACCCCTCCTGGGTTATGGGGTGCGGCGTCAGGTTCACTATCATGACTCCTCCTTCTCCTGGCCCACCTACTGCCATCGCCAGGCGGGCTGAATCTCTCGCATGACCCGCTTCGCGACACGGGCGGGATCGGGCTCCCAGGCCGACACCTCCTCGTGGCGCCCGTTGATCAACCGGCGGCGGCTCAGGCCGCAGCGAAAACAGATGTCCTGTACCTCCACGTTTCCGTGGGCGGCCCGGTTTTCCGTCCCCTCCCGGCCCGCGACCGACCCGAGGAACGGGCCGGGGTCCGAGGTGCAGAACTTTTCGTGGCCGCATCCCCGCCCTACCTGTATCATTTCCTCCGTTAGCTGCTTTGCCCGCTCCGCGCGGGCCTGGGCTAACGTCTTCATCTTCAGAGACGGAGACCATCATCGGTCTCCGCGCACGCATGCGGCATCTGGCCGCCGAATGCCCACCGCTTACACTCCCCTCGGGAGGAATGCTCGTGCTGCTTAGCCACCGCATACGCCGCGGGCCACCTTGATGCGGTGATCATGGCGCGGACCGGGCATCCCCCGGCGCCGGGGGATGCCCGTCGCAATCATTGGGCCTCGAATAATATGACCCTGTCCGGGTCGAAGCCCACCCCCCTCGGGGGAAATCGTGGGCTTCGCGGAGGCACCGTGCTACCATACGGTATTCATCCGCAATCTTTTGGGCTGTTGCCGTGCTTATCGCGGCCGCGGCCACGGCAAACCGATCATAAATGTCGGCCTCCCGGTCCCACCATTCCTGGTAGCATGGTGTCCTCCGTGCCCGCCGGGTGGCATCCCCGTCGGCGTAAGCGGCCAAATAGACCGGATCCGGGATTAGATACGGTCCTTCGGGTGGGGCGCCCCGATTGCCCCGGGACCACGCCGCCTCTATGATGGCGCATTCCCAGGGGGATGCCCCTGGAGAGAGTCCCCAGGCCCGGGCGTCGCCACAGGCGAACGTCCTCTCGACTCCCTCGGAGTCGACGTAGGGGCCGGTGTACGTCGACTCATCCACCAGCGCGAACACCGGGGAGACCATTATGTCCCGGCCGACATCGTCGGTAGAGACGATCTGGACGGGCCAGGCCGGGTTGGTCCCGAACTGGACCAGTTCGGGGTCATCCGGAGCATACCGCTTCGAATGGCCTCCCTCCGCATAGACCGAGGCCCATGCGGAGTTGTCTGTCCTGATGTCCACCTGCCACCCGGACAAATAAACCCGGGTGATTTTCCCGGGATCCCACCCCCCCTTGAGGGCGGACTCCAGACCTGCTGGGGTGGCCGGGAAGAGGGCCTCATCCCCGAAGGCCCCGCGGGCCCGGAGAAATGTGATCATGACTCCCTCCTTCTTCCGGTCTAACCAGGCCACCCCATGGCGCCCTCTCTGGGCGTGCAGAATGGGGCCTCCCTGGTGTTGGGGGGAGGGTCACCGGCTCTAGCCTCGTGGCGGAACCCGGCGAGCCGCTCCACCAGCGTGGTGAGCCATACCTGTGCACCGCCGGGACGGGACTCCATCCAGTCCACGACCTTGTATGGCAGGTCGAAGGTGATTTTCATCCTCCTTCTCCCGGTCTACGCTGCCGAGTCCGGCGGGTAGTACTCCTCGGAGGAGGTGTCAGGGGGCACCTCCTCGGAGCACCATCCCTGCGAGATCTCCTCGATCCGGGCCAAGGCCGCGGCCTGGGCAGCTTCCGCGGCCACGGCAGCTTCCGCCGTGGCCCGGGCCCGGGCCGCGGCTACGGCAGTAGTCAGAGCCAGGGCGGTGGCCACCTCCCCAGCCTCGTACAGCACCTTGGCTGCCCGCAGCGCGGGCGATCCGTCCCCCAGTTCCGCCAGGGCTCCGGCCGACACGAGCCCCTGCAAGCCCACGTGGGCCAGAAATTCATCTGGCGCTATGAGCACCACGCCGAGGAAGGTGCCCATAGCGTAGGCGCTCCCCCGGAACGCCGCGTGGATGGCGGCGTCGTACGCCTGCCCATCCGTCGCGTGCCTGCGGCCTTTTCCCAGCCGGTTGAACCCGGGGAGACGGCGCGTCCCCCCGCCGAAGGCGCCACCGCACTCGGCGGCGAGGGCGGTGGCGGCGACGAGCCCGTACCAGGGCTCCAGCCACACCCCGGTCTCGTCGGTGGGGACGGCGTCCCCCACCGCGGACCACGCATCTGCCGCTGCTCGGGCCGCGACGATTCGCGCCGCCACCCGGGGCGGCGCCGTCATCTTCCTTAGGAGCACGTAACCGGCGTGCTCCTCCGCGGTCGCTTCACGGGGCACCTGCAGCGCGCGAGGCACCGCCGGGGGGGTGAACTCCGCGGGCGGGGGGATGAATCCGGTAATCATGATTTTTCCTCCCTTCCGGCCGTCATCGCGATGTCATCAAGCACTTGCTTGATTAAATCCCGGGCAACAGCCCGTGACTTTTGCCGAGTAATCCCGGCAGGCACCCAGGCAGCCCCCCAATATCCCCGGTGGTCCTGATCGAAGGAGGAATCCCCGGTGTGGATCTGGTATTCCTCATTTTTGTAGACCTGCAGGCGAATATCTCCGCCCGGGTCATCCGACTCGGTAATGTCGGCCGGGTTAAACTCCCGGAGGTACTGCCCATAGGCATATACCTCCTCCGCCAATTCGGCGCAGGTGGGTCTTAAGGTCGCCTTTTTCATGATGGTCCCTCCCTCCCTTTCTTTCGCCTCTTCCAGAAGCATCTTGGAGATCTCCGCGGCCTCCTCCATGGAGCATCCTGCGGAGATCCACCCTGATGCCAGGATATTTTCGCGGTCCCAGTCATAATAGCACAGGGACCCCGTGAGGAGATTCCAGGATCCTCTATGAATGCGCAGATGGCATTCAGTACCCGGTCCATCTCCCCGATCGATTTCCTGCGGGTTAAATAACTCCGCAAGATGCTCCCCGACCTTGAAAATCTCCTCAGCCAGATCGGAGGGCCAACTTTCCGGGATCATGCGACTCATACTGGCGTCCCCCGCATGATCATGGTAGAGGGGACATCAACGATGAACATGTCATCTGTCGTGTCCTCATCGGGATCATGGGGCATGATGCACACCTGTGCCACCACGTTTTCAATTGTGGCACATCGTTCCGCTTCCCAGCGGCTCCCATGTAGGGAAATAATTCCCTCATTCCTTAAAGAGAAATTGGGCGCGATGACTGCCCACAACAAGAGTTGTGACATCACCGCGTGTACCTCACGCGCAGGATTTTTCCCCCGGTCGCTGATTGGGCGGCGTCTCGGAGGGTTCGGCACCAGAGTTCGGACCCGGTCCGTCGCCACCATCGGCGGACTCCACCCCGTGGCCCCACCTCGTCCCAGATCTGGACGCTGGCGGCCTCCTCGCCTACGGTACCAGATCCGTATTGTACCGTCACATTGATAGTGCGGTACCTTCCCTTCGGGTTGGCGTGGGCATGCATCTCCCTGCGGATTCTTTCAACATCCGCAGCAGGTACCCATCCCCCCGGGGAATCCTCCATGAAGTATTCATCCAGGTCTTTCAGACCCGGATGTACATTCGAGGGCTTGAAGAAACTCCCATGCTCCAGGAAGATTCCCACTTCGTAGGAATCATATTCCTCGAATGACAGCCCGTCAGTCCGCGGGCTGCAGTAGTGGTGCCTACTGCATTGCACGGACAAGCTCCACTTGCCTATCCGTTCATGGGCACGCAATGGCTTTATCATTGCACGCCCGCCCCTTGTGGGGCAGGGGGCTTCGTCAGGGCCTTCCTGGCGGCGCGGTCCTCGTCCAAATTCTCATTGTCCGGACGGAAGGCCTCGCATTCCGAACACAGGCGGCCGATTACGCGCAGATCGGCCATCACTATGTGATGCGAGGCACGCACCCTACAACTGCGGCAGTTGTAATAAAAGCCCCAATTGACGAACGAAGCCGGCATAGCCATGCTCATTCGCCTTCGCCCTCGCATTCACATGATGGCCACGCGAATCCGCACTTCACACAGGTCTCTGCACAGTCGATGCAGAGACCTGACGGGGTATATGCGAACCCGTCGCATCTCTTCCCGTCAATTGGAAGTATCGCGGCACATCGTCGCGACCCATGGCAGGTTTCTCCCCGCCGTCCGATCCAATGGGTCATTTTATTCCACAGACCCGCGGCCGGATGGGCGCAACCAGGCCGGGACCCTTTTTTGGTCCTTCGGGTTGTCCGCTTCAACCCAAACCGACCAATACCGCCCCGACATCCGTTCGTCAGATGCTCTCTGACAAGCGGCATCGAGGGTCATGCTCTCCGTGTAGAATACACGGCGATCCCAGGACATGTTATGTCCTGATTCCGTGTAGCCTACGGAGAATTTCATGACACCGCCTGGGAGGAAGGTACCGGTCGTGCCTTCCTCTTTTTGAGTTCACGGGCAAGGATGTTCGGGTTGCCGAACATCTGCCCCTGCAGCACCCACCCATGGTACCGCACGAATTCCACCGCCAGGATGTTCCCGTTGGGCAGTATCCAACGGGAATCCCGCGCCGGCATGGGGAAATTCATCCCCTATTCCCCCATACTGGTACTGCGTACCAGTAACGCCCCACGTCATCCACGTGGGATGACTCAAGGGTGTTCCCGTCCATCCCCTGCTGGAATAACTCCTCAAGTTCGGACACATTCATGTGCCCGATTTCGGTATGCCCCTCCGCATACACAGAGGCATACGCAGAGTCGGTACTGTCCACATGGACACGCCAACCCTTGAGTTCTACAGGCACCAGGCTGCCGGGCGCGTACCCCTTCGCCAGGGCAGCCTCAATTGAGGTAGCCCTTATAATGGATGGTCCAGGCCATCCATTAAACCGGAAGGCGGTTACACCTTCCGTGGACCATGCAAGCATGGTAGTCATGCTTCCCCACCTACGCCTGCCTGCCAGGCAAGCTCCAGGTAGGGTAGCCCCGTATAGTCCTGGGGCTTGCGGCCGTTGCGTCCCCGCAACCATGCAGCTTCTACTGTGCTGCATGTGAAGGGGCTCGCACCTGGAGCGAGGCCAATCCGGAAGGCAAAGCGCACGCTGAACGTGCGCTCACGCCCCTCCGTATCGACGTAGGGGCCCACGTCATCCTGGTGCATGTTCATATGGGCACCACAAGAGACTTGCGGGTCCACTTGACCCACTTCCGCCCTTTCCACACCAGGATTATCATTCTGGTGTGTTGGCGGGGAGACCGCATGCCTGCGCAAAGCATACGTTGCACAACCATGGGAAATTCAATTCCCCACAGTTGCAAACGTGGCAGGGCATTATTTGCCATGCCCCCAGATCGGCGTGGCGACAGGTACGCTGGTTAAGCATAACCCTTCCATGAAGGGCAGACTGCGCATATGCAATGCTGCTTCTTCCAAGGAGGCATGCCGGGACAATTCCACAGCGCCTACGCCGACCAGTAACTGCCCTACCGACCAGTAACACCCATACTGGTCGGTCTTGTCGGTATACCCTACCACGACGGGCCCCCAATTACCATGGCCCGCTCCATGGCGGGGTTGGGCGCCATGGCCACAACCCGGGGCATGATGGCACCCACCCCAGTCCAGGGCGCCATGACGCCGGACTTTTCCTCCTGGACCGGGGCGTGGAAGACCGGCACGTGGGCCGTTTCCTCCATCCAAGTTACCCGGTCCGCCACCTTTTCGGCATAGGCCCTGCGGGCTGTTTCATACGCGGTGTGCTTCGCGGCGAGGGCAGCAGCGTTGCGCATCGCATTCGCCGCGACCCGCATGCGCCTTTCAGCGCGGGCCGCTGCCTCCCTTTCCATCCGGGGTGCCAGGAAGGCTTCGGCGCGTGCATTGCGGCAGACGACGGGCCGTCGGCTCCCCTGGCGCGGCATGGATGGCTTGTGTCCTGCCGGGGTCGCCGGGATGGGCATGGGTGCCGGCATCACGAAGCCTGCCGGCACCAATCTCACCGGCTTCGGAGCCACCGGCATCACCCCCATTTCCGCCTCCGTCCTCACCGGGGCCGGTGCCAGCATCACCGGCATCACCACCGGCTTCACTACCGGCTTGTAGTTGGACTTTCGCGTCGGTCTCGGCGGGCGCATGGAGGCAATAGACACCGGCTTTACCGGTGAAGGGACAGCGGCGAAGGCCGCCGCGACAGCGGCCTTCTTCTCCTCGTGGATGGAAGTTGCATGCTGGAGAAACTCACATCCCTCCTCCAACACGGCGTAGACCATACGGAGGTGTGCCCGGTCGGCCATTGGCCGCACACGGTTAAGGAAGGAATGCGCACCCGCAAAGCGGGCCCGCAGGTCATTGGTGAGGTTGGCAATTTCCCGGGCTTCCACCCGGATGGGCTCAATGCTACGGAGCATCTTGCGATGCTCCTGCAGGGTAGTCTCATACTGGCGCTCTCTCTTCGGAAGGGAGCGCATATACGAGACTACATGCTCTCCCTTCCGGATATTGAGGAGACGCTCGGCTTCCGCCGACGCCTCCTCTTCTTCTTCAACATCCCAGGACGGAGGGGCTTCAAACCCCTTGTCCTGGGAATTAAGCGGCCGCACAGACGCGGCCAGGGTCTCCAGGACCCCGGTGAGCGCTGCTGCCAACCGCTCTCCCATCTTCTTGAGACTCGTCATTTTATTGAGTCTCCTCTTCTTTAATGTGTGCTGTCCTTCTCTTCTCCGAAGCACAGAGACAGCACCTGTCTCCAATATCCCCTCGTAGGGGGTGGGAGAAAACTCTCAGAATTTCTGAGAGTTTTCACTTCTCTTACTGACATCACCGTCCTTTCTTCTCGTAGTACATATGTACCAAACCTAGTCTAGGATTAGTACATATGTCCTACTTATATTATATCATACATTCCCCCAGTGGTCAAGTCTACACAGCGATAAACAAACAAAATTGACAAATACTTTTATTCGGATAATCATGCGACGGCATGACAGGAAGAAAGAGGAATATATTGCAATAGAATATATCGGTATTCTTGCGCAGCATGGAGAGCATGACATGATTATAAGATAATACAGAGGGGAATAAAATTGGCAGTATGCTCGCATCATGCTATTAGGAGAATATCCCTTTACAGGGATATTTGATAACAGGGCAGTTCAGGAAGAAAGAGGAATATTGCAATCAGGCGGACAGGCGGCCCCCAGGCCGGTGTCTGGTCGACGGGGAATATAAACTGACCCAGAGGACCATGGCGACCTTCCCGCTGGTCACCCACCCCAGGGCAGGGGGGGGGACGGAATGAAAAAGCCCCCCGCCCACCTTTGCAGGGGGCGGGGGGCTTCGGCTGGGGACCGGTAGGGATCTGCTACTTGGTGTACTCGAGGAGGCTTATCCTCCCACAGACCGTGCAATACCCTTCTGGTTTCCCAGTTGCGTCGTGGACGCCGACCACGACGCGGACGCTCCCACAGACCGGGCAGGTCACTGGAGTCTGTGTCATTATCCTGGTCCTCCTCGTTTAATCGGGCCAGACTTGAGACTGGCCCTGTCCTTTAATCCGCTGGCGGGATGTTATACACCCCACCAGCGAACCTCTCAGGAGGGGCTACGCGGCGACCTGTGCGGCGACCTTCGCGGTGGTCTTGGCTTCGGTGGTCAGGTTCAGCTTGAGCGCCTTCGCCAGGAGCGTCCGGATCTTCGTGACGGCATTAAATGCTGTCAGGAGATCCTTGCGCTCCTCCCCTTCCAGGTCCTTCACCCTCTCCACTGCGGATACCAGTCTGCTGAGAGGCGTGCCGGTGGCGCGGGCGGTGGCGGTGGTGCTGCTGGGGGCCTTCTCGGGGCGCGCGGCCGCGCCCCAGGCCTGCACTGCGCTGTGGCGGGTGCTGGGGGACATCTCTGCCCACCCGGGCATGTGCCCTTCCAGGAAGGCTGCGATTCCCAGACTACCCTTTCTCTGACCCGGCTTGATCAGCCCGCCGACGAGAAAGGCTTCGGCGTGAACCCGACGGGCTGCCGCCCGCTCGGCCGTGGTGAAGGAGGACAGGATCGCCCCGTCCTCCTTCAGGAATTCGACTGCTGCCCTCAGCGCGGCCACCTTTGCCGCGACCCTTGCTGCCTTCTCTGCTGCGGTTGCCTTCGTCTTGGTTGCCATTGTGTCCTCCTTCTTTAATCTGGGTCGGGAGCCTGGAGGCTACCGCCCTCCACTACTATAATACACCCTAGGCGAGGGTGGTGTCAATAGGCCTGGCAGGAATATTCGACCATACGGTCGTGGGCTCGATCGGTTACTCTCAGAAATTCTGAGAGTTATCGAATATCCTTCAATTGAATATACGGTGCATTATTTATATTCGACGAATATAACATATCGATTGGTATCGATACTTGTTTTGGAACTTTGGGTGATGTTCGTCATTATTTATATTCGCTGAATATGTATATTCGCCTGACAATTATATTCGTGAGTATTTATATTCATGCTCAGCAATATCCTTATATACGGGTTTAATCATATATGGATATTGACATGGGGTATTGGTGGACATGGGACGACAGGGGAATGTTTATATCCAGTCTCATAAACGAGAATGTCACACTAGAATACGACAAGAGAGACATGGGACATGAGGAAGATAAATTTAGTCATTCTCACTAATGAGACTACAGTACAGATAAGATGATCAGATAATAAAGGAATATAAACTGAGACGACAAGCAGCCTTATCTATGAGTCCGATTATAATCTGCTGCACACTATAAGATAGTATATAATACTCATAGAGTATTATATTAACACTACCATCTGCAGCTACTGCATGCAATGGTAGATGTAGTCATAGTAGATGAGATGATGGAAGATTAAGTCTCTGCGGGATCATTATATTCATTATTTATTATTGTGTATCAGATTTGTAAATGTGAGATGTATCACAAGTGTAATCGTAGTGTTCCAGAACCATCATAATATCTGCAGTTTATTATTCTTGTACCACGTTTACGTTTGTGGTGTGTGTACGTGCACGAATAAAAGATTGGTAACTGTGAAGCTGCGAGCCAAAAAAAGTAAGAAGTGGAGGATGGAAGGAAGGGAGTCTCATCATAGAGAATGAAGCCGTTGTACACCAGCGCTACGAAAAAGGGAGAAGGCAGTGGCAAAAGATGTGTCGCGAGGTATAGAGTTTGGTCTAAAGATAATCAAAGAATTTGAAGGCCTGTCTCTTACAGCATACCCAGATGTGATTGAAGGATGGAAGATACCCACGATAGGATATGGTACTACGGTGTATCGATCTGGAGTGGGGGTACATCGTAACGATACTATCACACAAGAAATTGCGGAGGATGAGCTTAGATCCTTCGTGATAACGAAGATACTTCGCAAGCTCAAGAATATTCCGCAGTTTGGTGACATGCATTACATGATGCAAGGAGCCCTCATATCCTTCGCCTACAACCTTGGATCCGGGTTTTACAGTGCGGAAGGTTTTGACACAATATCACGTAAGTTGCGAGAGGGCTTGTGGAAGGAAGTAGGAGAAGCCTTTAAGTTATATGTGAACAAAGGGTCTCCCGCAGAAGCTGGGCTGCGTAGACGAAGGTATAGAGAAGCCTCTGTGTGGAATGCGGGATTTGGTGAGCTAACTATGTATGCATGTAAGTCTTCTTCTGTTGGTATAAGCGCACTAAAAATAAGGGAAGGGGTATATTCGATGAAGATCAAGCTCGACGTGCCTTACTATTCACAACGAGACAGTAAAGTACCGGGACAATGGAGTCGATCATGTTACAGCAGTGCCAATGCCATGCTGTTGAGCTTCCTTAAACCATCAGCGTTGCCTGACGGCACCAATGCCGATGATGTCTATTTGAAGAAGGTCATGGAGTACGGAGACTCGACAGATGTCGTTGCACAGATGCGAGCATTGAAGTTCTTTGGTATAGAGGCTCGCCTGACTCAGGACTTCTCGATGGACGGCCTGTGCAGGCAACTAAACCTTGGGCGCCCTATCCCAATTGGTATCCTGCATAAAGGTCCCGTGTCGGCTCCCAGTGGAGGGGGTCACTGGATTATTGTGGTTGGGCACACTATCGACGTCTCCCAGTTTTACGTTCATGATCCATTTGGGGAACTGGATCTGGTTAATGGAGGATACGCGGACGTATCTGGGAAATTCTTGAAGTACAGCGCGAAGAATCTCATGCCACGCTGGATGGTGGATGGGCCAGCCACGGGGTGGGCTATAAATGTGACAAAGGTACTGTGAGAAAGGAAAAGAAGAAAGGTAGGTGGGGTAAACCCAATGACTGAAAACACAGAGGTAAGAAACAAAAGATACGTGTTTGAGATGGTGTACCAGAAAACCTGGCTTACCCGTAAGCAGTGCCGAGATGCCATGGAGGCGTTCTTCGATACGATATACGAGGCTCTGATCAAAGGGATGTCAGTGAGAACGGATCTCGGTACGTTTGTGACGGCGGAAAGTCGTGAGCATGCAGGGAGAAATCCGGCGACCGGGCTTCCTATCGTCGTGCCGGCAAGGAAATTCCCCAGGCTGAAGTTCGCTATTGACGTCATCGAAGTCGTTAATGGAGATCGTACCCACTTCAACAACTGAAATCATGTATAGAAAGGTAGTATGACATAATCATGAAGATCGTATCTGAGTTGATCAAGATATTCCTCCTCTTTATTCCCATCGTGGGTGGGCTTGAGGGTGACGCCGACGGCGGTGCAAAAAAGGCGGAGGCCATCGCCCAGATGAAAGCAATTCTCAGCGACCCGAACGAGCCGTTGAACTGGCCTTCCTTCCTCAAAGGGACGGAGGACCTGTTCCTGGGGGTCATGGTGAACGGGGCCGTGAGGTTGGCAAAGGCGATAGGTTTTTTCGGATCTGCCAAGAGTTCGTCGTCGCCTACCGTGCCGCAGTAGCGGCTTACCAGGTAGCCGGTGCTGCCGCGAGTGGTACGGTAGGCTTTACCATGTCGTGGGTTCCCGGAGAAGACTTAAAGCTCAGCTACAAGCCTCCGGAAATCAAAGGAGATCGCCCACCAGATAGTCTGTCGACCTCTACTGACTATTTCATTGCTGGCCAGCATGCGGTTCATCTGCCCCCCATCGACTTCTCACGTGTCCAGCATGGTGCCGTGCCGGGCGAGTTTATTCGCGACCCGGCGGACATCACGCCGCCCACCTGGCAGGAACTGCAACAGAAATTCTTTCCACGTCCCCCGTCGGAATGATGACGTTGTTCTTTGTACAAAGGAGGTAAGTCGTGCTACCTGCATTCTTCGGGTTTCTTAACAACACGGCCGACGCCGCCCACGACTTCACTGCATGCATGCTGCCTTCAGAGGCACAGGAGCCGTTCGACGTGGCGCACGAGGTGGCCATGACGCCGACGCGCCTGTTGGCGGGCGACACCGGCCGGGTGCCGAACCGATTCCGCAGGGATAGCAGCGACCCACACCGTTACAGGTGAAGTAGCTCAAGATAATGGGAAACCCCCGTATCGTCCCTTACTACGATGCGGGGGTTTCTTTTACTGATCTGTGCTGTTGTATTGTGTTGTTGAGACTCTGTGCTTAGTTAATTCCTTCCATACTACGCTCTGGCAATGAATCCCTTTACAATTTCGCGGGCATCTGTTGACAGTGTTGGGATAATCTGCACCAGTGCCGCCGCATGTGTCAGGGCTGCGTTTACAGAAGTTTCCCATGGAGTCGAATGCTGGGCGACGGTGGTGGTGGAGTCGGTGGCATTTTTCTTGGCCAGCCTGCCTTGCTTTGTGGTGGTTACTACTGGTGTGGGAGCATCTTTTCTGGGTCTGCCACGTCCACGCTTTACCGGCGGACTTCCCCCATTGGAAGGAGGGTTGGCGGGGGTAGAATTGGTTTTCGTTATTGATCCTTTAGGTCTGCCGCGTCCACGCTTAGGCGCCACGGGTTCAGGTACGCTGTTGTCCTGTTCGTCTTCGGCAGCCGCAGTATCTTCGTTTACTTCCAAGGTAGTTGTCATGTTAAATCCCCTCTTCAAGTCTGTTGCTATTCAACATATTATCATGACGTGTAGATTTGTCAATACATGTTTATCTTGTTGCTATTCTTCTGTAGGCAACCTCCCCCCCATACCCCGCCTCCAGAATTTGCCATGCAAGTTCGTCTAGATCGTCGAAGATGTTATTGCCGGTCACGTCGTATCCGAGGCATATCCATCCTGGTCGTTGGCGCGTTGCAAACAACTCTACTTTGGTATATCTTTCCAGGTATGGGTCTAGCCACAGGTCGATCATGTTTTGTATAGATTCTGGTTTTCTGCTATGTACTATTTTTCCAGCCTTACATGCGCGGCATTGGTAACATCTTAGTCTCTTTGTTAATGGTGTACATGGGGTACTTAGTATATTGTGGAAGTCTATATCCCATTCCATGGAATCGATGTCTTTGGGGTAACGTTTGTGTGGCTCCATGATTTCCATGGTGTGTTGTGGGTTGTTAAATATTCTAAGCTGGTCTTCGTATTCTGCGGACCACATTACTTGTGGGGGTTTGTACTTTGGGTTGTTTGGATGCCACAATTTAGTATCTGGCCAGCGCAACAACCAGACTTCCTCCACATTAGAAAACCCATATGATCCGCCGCCGCAAAATTGTGTGTTGGCTATGTTGTTGCGTTTAACCCATATAAATGGCTTTGTTTTGAACTCAGTACCCCATAACCCGGGGTCCCTGGTTTCCCCAGCCAGCTTACCACAAAAGGTTGAATTAGGTACAGTTACCCACTGAAAGATATACCCATCCGATGCAGATATTCTTTGCATGCACACACCTAACCGTATTATATTTTCTCTACTCATGCATCCTAAAGAATAGTTACCGGAGGCACCCATTCCGAATCGTGTGGTGTTCCCATCATGCCGCAGCTTTCTCACATTGTTATAAAATTGTGGCTGATCTATTAGGACTATCCTGGCGGGTTTCATATTATTTTTTGCCGATGTCATCTAATATGGCTTCCGGAGACAGATTGAGTAGTCTGGACAAGGCAATCAAGTTTCTTCCATTTGGGGTACGGGCACCCAATTCCCACATGGAAATCTCTTGCCTGGAGACTTTAATGATGGCTGACACTTCTTCCAATGTCATGCCACAATCTTTCCTTGTATTTCTAAGGAGGTTGCCCATTATAATGCATCTCTCTTCTTTTGAATTGTGTTTGACATCTTATCCAGCAAGTCTTGTGGATTTTCCAGGATACCAGGCTCTACGCCAAATAACAGACTCGGTATATTTCTCATCTTTTTGAAAACAAGCCAGTAGCAATGGGTTTTCCTGGCATGTACTTGCCTGTCATGGTTGTGCCCCTTAATGCCAGACTTGTGGTGTCCGAGTATAAATAGGTCTTTGAGATCAAATCCACATAGATAACAAAAGTTTATCAGGAAGACATGAGTCCAATTTTGTTTCCCAGATTCTACAATATCTTGTGCTTTCCAGATTAAACATCCTCCCATTACCAAGACCCTGTTTGCTTCTTCAGCAGCACCACGATATACCCTACGGAGTTCTTGTTGAGACTTGAATCCAGAAAATCTGTTACCCATTATGGAAGCCTTACCAGGAGCGTGAATAAATGGAAGGTCCAGTAACATTGAGCTTATAGATGCAGACGGGATCCACAAACGCATATCACGACAATCAGCTTGTAGGGTATCGTTAGTCTGTGGGTTAATATCTATCTTGATTGTTGGCTGAGGTACTTGGCCGTTCTTGTAAAAACCGCCAGTGGAGTATGTTGCGTCCAGGTCTAATGTACTCCTATTGCAGTGTAGTTCAAGTATGGCCAGGATGATTTCTTCGTTGGTGGGGTAGATAGTTGTGATCATGATATGAAGCATAGCATACCTATGACAACTTGTAAAGTCTTGTTGACATAGCTGTTTTGTTGTGATAAGCTGTATCGAGGGGCGTAGGTAATTTATAACGTGGAGGTTGTGAATGCGTACAATATATGTTGCTGGACCTATGAGTGCACCTACCGGTAATGGTAGATTACGCAATTCGGAACATGGAATGGATGTGGGTTATGCCTTGATGCAATTGGGGTGGGCTCCTCATATTCCTCACGTTATGGAGCTATTTACTCGCTATATTGAGGGGGAGGGTTATAACAATCTCATTGGTAATTACGAATTTTGGATGGCTTTAGACTTTGAGTGGATAAGGCGATGTGATGCTTTCTTTTACATGAGTACATCCCCAGGGGCTGATCGAGAGCTAGAGCTTGCTAAATCACTAGGTAAGGTGATTTACTATTACTTGTCTGATGTTCCGGATATGATGGGCGGGATGGATTATGGTTTGTCGAATGTTCAAAGCGAAGCTGGTGTTTAATCATGGTGGAGGAAGTAGATGGCCCCTCTCATTACGGGGGAAAAGAGAATCCTTATGAGGCCATAAAGATTATTGAGGCTTGGAACCTCGGGTTTAACCTGGGTAATGCTGTTAAGTACATACTCCGTGCAGGTAGGAAGGGCAACAGAGTTACTGATTTGAAAAAGAGTATATGGTATTTGAATAGGGAAATAAAGAAGCTGGAGGAGCTACGAGGTACAGATGAAGCAGTATCTTGAATTACTAGACCGTGTAATGCGGGATGGCGTGGATCGCCCCAACCGTACTGGTATTGATACCAGGGCGTTGTTTGGGCAGACGTTACGTTTTGACTTGCGGGGTGGATTCCCGGCAGTTACTACGAAAAAATTAAGCTTCAAGTCTGTGGTTGCTGAGCTACTTTGGTTCCTGTCTGGTTCGTGTAATGTAAAAGACCTGCAAGCTATGGGATGTCACATTTGGGATGCTAATGCTGAGGCCCCATACTGGAAACCACAGGCAGCATTTGATGGGGATGTGGGTCGTATCTACGGTGTGGAATGGGTAGATTGGGTGGGTTGGCGTGGGGTATCAATAAATCAGATCAAGAATCTTATAAATGGGCTACAGAATGATCCGTTCGACCGTCGCCATATTGTTACAGCATGGAATCCGGATGATGTGATAAATAAACGTATGTGCCTCCCCCCATGCCATATTATGTTCCAGTGTCACGTGGAACCACAACAACAACAGCGTTCGTTACAACATGTTATTCATTTGGAGATGTATCAAAGATCCTGTGATTTGTTCCTGGGTGTGCCATTTAATGTTGCAAGTTATGCATTACTTACCCACATGTTAGCCGGGGTTTGCGGGTATAGCCCTGGTGAGTTGATTATTCACCTGGCGGATTGTCACATCTATCACAATCATTTTGACCAGGTTAGTGAACAGTTAAGTCGTACACCGTATGACTTACCAACTCTGGAGTTGAGAGAAGGCGTAAATCACATAGACAAATTTTTAGTTGGGGATTTCTCGCTGTCCAACTACAACTTCCATCCCGCCATATCTGCCCCCATGGCAGTTTGATTACACTAATCCGATAGAATTGGTGTGATCAATAGCTACATTGTAGCTTACTTGGCATGGTTGTTGCTGTCGGCCATTGGGCAATCTGGTCGTAGGCAGGTAGATTGCCCCCCGTTGTTGGAATTTATCTCCGCCGGGTCGTTTTCATTTCCTTGTTGAATCAACGATCTCATTTTCGAGATGCATTTATCTGCTGCTTCTGCCATTGCCTCTGTGGCTTTTGTGTTAAGCTTATAAGCTTCTCGTAGTCGCTCCCTTGACTTGGCGCTTACCTTAAGCCTCATTTGTCGATTCCCCCCTTGCTATATTGTGATTCCGGTTATTTTGTGCATGAATTTTCCAGATTACTTCCGACATTTCATTTATAGAATCCGCTACCTTTTGTTTTGCAATGGCCTCGTTGATTCTGGATTCTGTGCCGTCCTGTATCAACTTGTGTAACGTGTCGGTGTGCCGTACATGTACCCATCCACCCGCCAGTATCAGTATGAATGCTACCCCAAGTGCCCCGTAGTCTAGTGCCAGCTTCAGGATGTTGTAGTCCATTGGCCCACCTGTCTTATGACCCGGTCATCGGGTTGTGAGTTGTAATCTTCCACGGAAAGGAAAACGGCCCCTGCCTGAACCTTGCGGCTCCGGTAGAGACCGATTCCACCCAGAATTGAGAGACCTTTGTAAGATGGAACACTCGGTATACTCGTACCCTAGGGCTGAGCAACGATTCCAGTTACCTGCTGTAACGTTATCGTTCCGGTTTACTTTAGTCATGTCCTAGCAAGAGTTGGCCTTGCTTCCAGTATCTTGCCTTGCCCGTCTGGGACGGGGGTGCCCCCCGCTTGCAGTTGTTTCGGGGGTACGGACGTTAGGTTACCACATGGCTTGTCGTGTTGTCAACCCCTTTGTGCGGCGGCGGGTCCATGGTTCTAAAGTATAGCTCATCCGAGCATTCTTCTTTATGAGATAGCCCGGCAGTTACCAGTGGGTTTCTGTTGCTGGGTGGGTATTCTCCTAACAGCGCCAGTAGTCCGACGCTCAATAATAGCATCTGTTTTCTGTCATTTCTTTTCAATACATTTCGTGCATACGTGTTTCTGCAGTAGGAAAACAGATCTATTATTGGCTTCACGAATTCTTTTGGGAGTACAGGGAACCTGTCTTTATATACACCCCACAAAGGGCAATCCCAGGATAGGGGAGTTGATACGCTGGACAATTTGCAGATGAAGGGACGATGTTGGTGTATCCCACAAGAATGTACTCCATGGGTATCCTTTTCCAACATAGGACATGAGACACCCTCTCCGGTGATTGGGTTGGTGTAGGTTTGTGAGGCTGCCTTTCTGCACTTCCACCTTAGCTTGTCTTGATTCTTCTTTGGCATGTGCGGTATAGCCTCGGTCGCATGTGCCAGTTCGAATACCGATACTCTGGGCACTTGCTTGGAGCAGCATCTACCGGACCTTTTACACCCCATAGTGGGCATAGTATCCTGGTGTTCGTCCGATATGGCATCCCATAGGACCCCCAGGCAACTCCATGCGTCCTCATTCCACTGCGAGGATTCCTCTTCGCCCATGAGGAATTCTTCCATCTCTGTGGATACTGTTTGCATGGTCAATGCGGTGGCTTTGTGTGATAGTAAAAGGCGCCAACTGTGTAGTTTGGAAATATACATGCGTAATACCTTAGAGGAAAATTCTGGCTTGCTGGATCTTCTAGATTGTCTGGAGGAGAGTCCTCCTTCTAGAAAGGAGGGGTATGGTGGAAAGATTCAAGACATGCTGTCTATAAACAATGTTCCATTGCACGGCCCCGGCATATATTTCTCTCTGAGCAGTATAAATCTGCAGGCAGTACACACAGCTATTGTTCTAAGACATCTTGGTGGGGCTGTGGTAAAGCGGGCTGGGGGTAATCGCTCAAAGGCCAGAATGTTCGGCAGGCATCAGTTGGAAGTAATGGCGATTATGGGGCTGACACATGGCGGGCGTTTGCCCAGTGGTAGTCTTCTCAACAGTGTGATTAGCATAGGAGCCGTGTTAAAGTTCTCAGGATTTCTTGGGGTGCACCCAATACAAC
>ERZ1292637.355-Hain-H14-01um-R3-355-length-29947-cov-8_pt1 | contig 29947 bp, 44 predicted proteins | sample MGYA00564405_ERZ1292637 | MGnify/ENA primary metagenome ERZ1292637 (study PRJEB36523, sample SAMEA6512645) | groundwater metagenome | collected 2019-01-09 | study: AquaDiva: Metagenomics assemblies of 32 groundwater samples | reverse complement strand
CAAGTTGGCTTACAAGGATTTAACATAGAAGCGGTAGCAACACCAATAGTTAAAAAGTTCTACCAAGTAAAAACAGGTGACGAAATTAAAGAAGCATACGAACTTGCAACAACAGACAGAAAGGGGCCAGTATGGGTCGAGTGTGCGCTCGATATCCAGTCGAAGAAAGCATGAAACATAAAGACCATAAGCGAGGTGATTGGCCTTGTTGCGATCCTACTTGTTGGCCAACTGTGGTAAATATAAATACTCCTGGTGACTATGCCTCGGCACAACAATGTCCTAATTGTGGGCATAACCTTGAATATTATGAGCAGGTACGTGAGAATCTAGGACTTATTAAAAGAAAAAAATGACCTACTCTAAACCCTTACTAATAATCGGCAACGGTGCCAGAGGCTTAGACTGGACTAAGTTTGGTATTCCCATAGTCACAACACGCTTAGGGATAGACTTAATTGAAACATCGAATCCTTTATTCGCTGGCAGATATGGTTTGTTTACGGATATCCCTAGTTACTTAGCAGTTAAAAATGCTAATTTTATAGTAGCAGTAGGTGCAAGATTAGATCCAGGTTTTAGTGGATATAATTTTAAAGATTTTGCACCAAATGCTTATAAGATTGTATTTGATATAGATAAAAATGAATTAGAAAAATTAGATGTTGATGAAAAATATCAAATGACTGCACAAGAAGTTTTTAACAAAAGTGATTGGGGGCCTTATAATCATAAAGAATGGTTAGACCAAATCCACGTCTGGCAAACGAAATATCCGCTTAAACTTACAGGTTCTTACAAAGTAATTAGGGAAATATCCAATCAAGCGAAAAAAGACGACGTAATTGTTGTAGATACTTCTTCCTCGTTTCATACCGCAGCACAAGTTTGGGAAATAAAAAAGGGGCAGCGATATATAACAACAGGAGGGATATCCACAATGGGATATTGGCCAGCTTCAATTGGAGCTTGTTTAGCATCGGGTAGACGGGTTATTTGTATCACGGGGGACGGGTGTTTGCAAATGAACATCCAAGAGTTGGCAACAGTAGTTAAAAACAAACTCAATATTAAAATCTTTGTACTTAATAATGACGGGTATTTACTTATCAGGCATACCCAAAAGAAATACTTTCACAATATAATGGGGGAATCACCGAAGACGGGGTTAGGGTTTCCGAACTTTAAGTTAATTGCTAAAGCCTATCGAATCAGATATGCGACTAATATCAGGCAAGCTTTAAATTATAAAGGGCCCGTGCTTTGTGAATTATTTACCCCGAAATGGGAGCGTTTAAGAGGTCGCTTAGATGAAATTGTGAAACTGCCTCTTGCAAACGCTTCTTAAATCTGCTTATAGTTAATTCCAGCTTAGTTGTGTCTGCCCGAGAGATAAGCCAACAAATTATTGATTGCTTCAAAAATGGGGGCAAGTTACTTTTAGCGGGATGTGGGGGATCGGCCGCCGAAAGCCAGCACTTTGCCGCCGAACTTGTAGGGAAGTTTGAACATAAACGAAAAGCACTTCCGGCCATTGCTTTAACTACCGATTCTTCTATTTTAACCGCTATTTCCAACGACTGGGGATTTTCTTATGTATTCTCACGACAGATTGAAGCACTTGGAAACCCCAAAGATTTAGTTATTGGAATTTCTACATCCGGTAAATCCCACAGCGTAATTAACGCAAAATTAACGGCGGAAGAATACGGCCTTACATATATTGATCTTCCAAGGCAAGGTAATTCAACCGCCAAGATTCAAGAGTACCAATTAAAACTAATCCACGATATTTGTAGGTTAGTAGAAAGAGCATATTTATGAAAATATTTGCACAAGCTCCATGCCGTTTAGGAATTGTAGGAGGTGGCACAGATGTCTCACCATTTTGTGATTTATATGGCGGTGCAACGGTATCTTTAGCAATAAATATTAGACAAAAATTTACTTTATATACGGGTGATGATATGTGGCAAGTAGAAAATTCAGTGCCTTATGGCTGCAAACCAGAATTTGTTTATGCTTTCCGTGAAAGATTCGGAGTCAATTCCATGCACCACAATAGATTCATTTCCGAAAGTGATGGGGGAATTAACGGCGGGATAGGTTCATCTGCCGCTATTGCAGTTGCCATTGTTGGAGCTTTGGCAAAATCACAGGATAAAACCATGTCACGCTCAGAAATAGCTGAACTTGCGTGGGAAATTGAAACCAAAGATTTAGGAATGTTTGGAGGGAAACAAGATCAATATTCTGCCGTTTATGGCGGGCTTAATTTATTTGAATTTACCGACAAAGTATTCATAGATCCTTTTAAAAAATATCATGCTGAGGCTATTTTGCCTTCAATTGTATTATTCCATACAAATATTGAAAGAAAAGATCCTAAAATACAGGAAGGATTTAAAAAATTAGACAGTAAACAAATAAGAGCATTGAAACAAATTAAATCTTTAGTCGAACCGACTGTTGAGGCTATAGTGCATAATGATTTTCAAGCATTAGGTGAAATATTGGATACTGCATGGAATTATAAAAAGCAATCCAATAAGGGTATATCAAATCCAATAATAGATGAAATTTATGCTAAAGCTAAAAGTTTAGGGGCAATAGGCGGGAAAATTTGTGGGGCGGGGCAAGGGGGATACATATTTTTTATAACAAAAGATCGTGAAAAGCTAATTAAAAAACTAGGACTTGACTATTGGGAATTCTTACCAGATTACAATGGTTTAGAAGTAAGGATATTACTAAAATGAAATTTCAAGGAATGCAAAAGATTATTGGTTTTAATATTTTAAATAGATGGTTTTCCATTCAAAAATATATTGGAACATCTGCATATTTAATCAGTATAGAAAAATTTAAGAAAAATGGGATGATTTTTATTTGCTTTTATCCTTTAGGTATTTTAAGAAAATTAAAATTAATTAAATGAATGCTATAGTTTTAGCGGCAGGATTAGGTACAAGGCTTAGACCTTTGACTTTAGAAACACCTAAGCCTGCTTTAGTTGTTAAAGGTAAACCAATAATCCGTTACGTGTTAGACTGGCTCGAAGATGCGGGTTTTGGTGATATTCTCATCAAATTATATTATCTAAGCGATATTATAATAGAAGCAGTAGGCGACGATAGAAATGTTGAATTTATTGTGGAAGGGGAATTACGGCCAACCGCCGAGTTTCTAAAAAGATATCAAAATAAATTAGAAGAGTCATTTTTGGTTACTAATGGTGATACTTTAACTAATTTGAATCTCTTGGAGTTTATTGAATTTCATTTAATAAATAAAAATATAGCTACAGTTTTTACTAAACATGATGCGATTTATACAGGAGGTACATATATATTTGATAAAGAAATATTAAAATATATCAAAAAAGGCGATAACATACCCGATTTGATGAAACGTCTGAATGAACTGGATATTCCTATAAATCTATATTTTAATAAGGCTAAATATTTTGATACAGCTACAATTGAAAAGTTGGAAATAGCTAGAAAGAATTTTGAAAAATGACTGAAGATAAATGGATTCCCCAAATAGACCAGCCTTTAACTAACCGTAAGGCTAGGCGGCATCCACAAAGAGAACATTCTAAAAAAGGGTATACTAAATCGAATAAATCTAAAAGATGAAAAATATTCTTGTTGGCGCAACGGTCTATGGCTCCAAAGAAATTGATGCTGTGAATAAAGTCTTAAAAGAAGGTTGGCTTGGTGTTGGTAAGTATACTGATCTTTTTGAAAAAAGAGTTGCCAAATATGTAGGTCATGAATATGCAATTGCCACAAATAGCGGCTCATCTGCCCTGTTATTGGCCGTTCAAGCTCTTAACTTGCCTAAAGGAAGCAAGGTAATAGTTTGTGCAGCAGGATTCCCCGCAACTGTAGCACCAATCATCCATGCTGGCTTAATTCCTGTTTTTGTTGATGCTGAAATGATTTCATATTCAATTGACCCCGAACAAATAAAGATTGCTTTCAAAACAAACGACTGTAAAGCTATCGTGTTTGCCCATACAGTAGGTAACGTGGCAAACATGGAAGAAATTATGGAAATAGCCGCTAAAAACAGGATTTGGTTAATTGAAGATATTTGTGATGCTTTGGGCGCTAAGTGGAAAAACCCTTGGCAAGAACGACAAGTAGGTAGTTTCGGTGCAATTGCTTGTTTATCTTTTTATCCATCCCATCATATCACAGCAGGTGGATTAGGCGGGATGGTGTTAACATCAAACGAACAAATTGCAACAGATGTTATTTCTCTGCGTGATTGGGGTAAGATGCATGAAACTCCTGAATACTACAATGCCTATACAACTGAAACTAAATATTATATTGATATTGATGGCATTTCTTATGATTATAGATATTCATATTCTCATTTAGGTTACAACCTAAAGCCAAGTGACATGAATTCGGCTTTTGGATTGGCTCAAATGGATAGACTAGACGATTTTATTGAAAAGCGTAATGAGAATTTTAACAAATTATTTAATATATTCACAAAATATGATAGGCAATTCGTTTTGCCTCGTTGGTATGCTACTGCAAAGCCATCGTGGTTCAATTATCCCGTAGTCGTGGCTGAGAATATACCATTTACAAGAGACGAGTTGGTTAAATACTTTGAATCTAAAAGAATTCATTGCCGTTTATTCTTCGCAGGTAATATAACTCGCCACCTTGCTTTTAAAGGTAAGGGTATAATTATTGGTGATTTGCCAGTCTCAGATTATTTAATGAAAAATGCTTTCTTAATTGGCTGTCATCCAGCAATAACTGATGCTAATATCAAATATATAGAAGATACTCTTGCTATGTTTATTAAAGGAAAAGGTAAAGATTACATATGATTTTGAAGTGTGCCTATTGTGAATACAATGATGGGCAAATACAGAATTTAGCCGAACTCCAGCCAAGTGGTATAATCTCAGTAAGACGGTGGTTTAATCCCCATACACAAAAACAAGATAATACTTTAATTGTAGGGGATAATTTTAAACTATTATGCGGAAGGTGCCAGACGATGGCATTCCAACGGCAACTTGAGGTATTTACTATAGGGACATTACAAATAACTTATGCTCAGTTTAGCTTAATCGGATCAGTATGACACAAAAACAAGCACAAGCAATTCAAAATTCTATGGAAAATGCTGGAAATATTAGCCAAGCAATGTTAAAAGCTGGTTATTCACCTGCTACTGCCAAAAACCCAAAAGAATTAACTCAATCTAAAGCATGGCAGGAAGTAATGAAAGAATATTTGCCTGATGCCGAATTATTCCAGGCGCATAAAGAAGCCTTAAAAGCAACGAAGTGGAATGACTTTACAGGAGAACGAGAAGAAGATCATGCAATTAGACTTAGAGCGGCAACAGAAGGTTATAAACTTAAAGGGTATAATTTAGAAGATTCAAATGGTTTAACTATTAACGGCCCAGTCCAAATTAAAATAATAGCTGATAAACAATTAAAAGAAAATGATCGAACTCCCAATCAAAAACTTTCCGAGCCAACAAGCGATCTTTGATTCCCCTAAACGTTTCAAGATAGTAGTCAAAGGAAGAAGGTTTGGTTTAACCAAAGGCGCCACTAATGATTTCGTCCGTCAAGCCTTAGAAGAAAAGTTTGAGAAAGGTCTATGGGTTGATGTTATTAATGGCAATATCGAAAAATATATTGAGAGGTATTTCTTGCCTGTTTTGCGAAAATTGCCAAGAGGATTATGGCGATGGCGGCAGCAACAAAAGGTTTTAGAAATTAATAAAGCCTACATTGATTTCAGAAGCGCAGATAGGCCGGAAAACATGGAAGGATTCGGCTATGACAAGTCTTTCTTAAATGAAGCAGGTATTATTTTAAAAGATGAATATCTTTGGGATAATGCCATACGGCCTATGTTTTGGGATTTTCCTGGCCGTCATGTTATTGGCGGTACTCCAAAAGGCAAAGGCGGCAAATTTTACGGATTATATCAGTTAGGTTTAAACCCCAATAATCCTTTTTATCAATCTTTCCATTTTTCTTCTTTTGATTCACCGTTTAAACAAATCCATGATCTGATTAATGAAGATATAGCAGCAATGCCGGATAGAGTTATCCAGCAGGAAATTTATGCGAACTTCCTTGAGGATACTGGTGTAGTTTTTAGAGGGTTTATGGAGATTATGGATGCTGAACCAAAAGAACCATATCGGGATCATTTATACGTGATAGGCTGTGACCTTGCCAAAGTCCAAGATTTCACTGTCGTAGCAGTTTATGACATGGCTAGAAATTCACAAGTTTATCAGGCAAGATGGAACAAGCTGGATTGGGGAATGACTAAAGCTAGAATCGCCCAAACATCAAAATATTTTAATGGAGCTAGAGTAATGATTGACGCAACAGGTTTAGGTGATCCGATTGTTGATGATTTGGCAAGGATGAATACGCCGGTTGAACCAATTAAATTCACTAACGAAATGAAACGCCAATTAATTGAAAAGCTGGCTACGTGGATTGAAACGAAAAAAATTCACATGATTAATATCCCTGAGACTGTATCTGAACTCTCTAACTTTACTTATGACATTTCGGAACAAACTGGCAGGATCAGATATGAAGCGCCAGTTGGTTTTAATGATGATATTGTAATTGCCCATGCCTTAGCGGTTTGGGGTTTAGTGCCACAAATGGCTAGTGAAAGCGATAAAGAACCAACAGCTATTAAAAGAGAATTTCAAAAAAGACTCATGAAGCAAATGTATCAATACTCAGAGGATGCAGAGTGGGGAGAGTGGGAGGATGTGATATAATCTTTCTATGTGCGCTCAGTGTAAATCCAACGCTCCTGATGATCTTCATGCTGCTCTTCGTGATGTATTCGATCTCTTTGAGTCATTAGGCGGCATTAAGTGCCTTCTTTTAGGCAAAACAGCCCAAAGTGCCAAGAAAGGCAAACTTGAAGGAGACAAAATAACAGTGGGTATTAGAGAATTGGAACTAACAGGCAAGGGTTCTACAAATAGAAAAGGACAAATTTATTCATGGATTGCCAATTATTTTAGGCGGGGTTATTCAAAAACAATGCTATTTGAGCCGGAACTTGAACATATCATTTCTTATGATTTTCATGGTATTCCTATTGAAATTAAGGTAATCCAAAGGAAATATAACTTTCTTAAAAATCCTGAGCCGATTATTTACAATTATGACGATTATATTATTCCTAATCCATTGGATAAGTATCTAAAAACCCAGTATATTGTGCAATGATTGAAACAATTGCCCTTGTCGTTCTTGCTCTAACTAATATTGCCACTCTTGCTTACCATGCTTGGTATGTCTATCTGGAAAGCAAGAATAAAAACAAGCTGATTAATTCTTTAGTAGCTAAAAGCTCGCAGGACTTTTCCAATTTTGAATTTACCGACAAAATGAAGGAAGCGCCTAAAGTCGAACCTTTGCTTGATGACGCTTTCTTGAAGGATCATACGCCTGTTGAGGAATTGGATGATGAGGAATTTGACTCTAAAGTAATCAAAAGTTAAAATTAAACAAGATTAAGGAGTTTAGACGGCCTTTTGTGACCGTCTTTTTTTGTGATAATTCCAACAGCGATTAAAATAGCAACACAAGCAGTTAAATCACCAACTGGCAGAAAATATAGCGAGAAAGCAATCCAATATGTTTCTCAACTTGCTAAACCTTGGCGCAGTAGGGTTGAGATGTTAAGGAATAAAGGGGCAAGGAAATTAATTAGAACGGATGACGGGAGATTGATCCCGGTTAAAGGTAAAGGGAAATAAATGGCGAGTAGCAATATAAACGAATACCAAACAGCACGAGTAGAGACAGATGATATCGGCCAGGTTGTTGATGAGCTTAAAAATGTAGCTGAGGGCAATCGCAGGTCATTTGAAAGGCGCTGGTATGATAATAAATTCTTTGATGACGGTTATCACTTCAGGTTTCTTCAAAGGTCAACCAATAAAATCATAGATCTTTCCGAAAGAACCAATATCTATAATCCCACAAGGGCTATTCCTAAGGCATCACGACAAATTAGAGGCGTTGCCAATCTTCTTATGAGTAATGACCCAACTCCGATTGTTTACCCTGAGAAGGTAAGTATCCTGCAAAACCCTGATGAGGCCAAAAGAATTGCCAAACTTGCCGGACATTGGGTTGAGGAGGAATTTAAACGCCAAGAGCTTAATGAAAAACTGGCTCACATGCTTCTCCTGACAGGTATTTATGGCGTATCTTTTCTGCAAATATGGCCGGATGCGGTCGAAGAAGCTATCAGAAGCCAGGTTTTTGATGCTTTCGACATCTATCTGGATGGTACTTTAACCGATATTCAGGATTGTCCCTATATTATTAAGGGAACCCCACGTCTAATAGCCCAAATTAAGGCTGATGAGCGGTTTGACCCGGCCCAAAGGGAAAAGATCAATGCCGATAATAAAGCGGCATCATCGGAAATTAAAGAAGCATACCTTCGGGCAAGGTATGGAACGGACAGGACAGCCGAGTTTATGCACACAATTATTCAAAAAGAGGCTTTCTTGAAAGAATATCTTAATTCTCAAAACATAGGACGGATTAAAAGCCAAGAAAATGGCGGGGATATCCTTAAAAACAAAAAGGATGGCGATGTAGTTATTAGACATTCCTTTGTAGCCGGTAATATTTGGCTTTACGATGAATATTTAGACATTGACAAGTATCCTTTTGTTGACTTCAGGATGGAGCCGGGGCCAATTTACCAAGTTCCGCTTATGGAACGCTTTATCCCGGCAAATAAGTCATTGGATTTGATAGTTTCAAGGGTTGAAAGGTATTCTCACATAATGGTAACTGGTTCCTGGTCAATTAAGGCAGGGGAAGAGGACAAACCAACCAACACCGCAGGAGGGCAGATATTCAAGTATAAAACTACGCCGCCAACTCAAAACCCTATTGCCAATATCCCCCCATTTGTATTCAACTTTATTTCACTTTTAAACTCTTTTATCGAAGAACAGGGAGTAACGACTACAACTATAGGTAAAATCCCGGCAGGCGTTAAAGCGGCACGTGCTATTGAATCCTTAAAGGAATCCGAATACGCCAGTTTAGTTATTGCACAAAGAAGGTTTAAGCAAGTAGTCAGGCGAATAGCCGAAAGGTTTTTGGATATTGCCGATGACTATTTTGCTACTCCTCAAACTATTGAATATCTTGAGAAAGGCGAACCGCAGTATTTTGATGTTATGGGTAAATCAATTATGAAAAAAAGAAAGAATATTAAAGTAGAAAATCCCGAAAATGTTATCCCGCTCTCCAAAGAATACCGTGTTGAGATTGATGTTGAACAAGGGTTTGGCTATACAAGGCAAGGCAGACAGCAAACAGCTTTAGAACTTGCACAATTCATGGGGCCATTAGTTGAAGCTGGTTTTATTCCCCCACAAGCCTTCCAAGCATTTATTGAGAAATTACTTGAAACATACCAGTTTGGGGCAACAGCAGAGTTTATGGAGGCATTTAAAAGCCAAACAGGAGGATTAACTGATAAACAATTGGATGCCATCAAAGTTGCAGTAATGGAAGTTATGAAAGATTTGAAGGGATCTGAAATATTACCTGATTCCGAAATGCGTATTCAAGAAACTCAAGTAGGGGTAGCCCAAGTTATGAAAGATTCAGGAATTATGGATCAAAAACAGCCTGAAGCCCAAGCTAAAGAGCCATCCAAATCTATTTCTTTTAAAGACTTACCCCCTTCTGGCCAACAACAATTAGCTCAACAAGCAGGAATAGCCATTTCAGAAGATGAAATTGAACAGCAAGGAGAACAACAGCAAGAGGAGGCGACACAACGTGCCGTTGACAAAAACCGGGCGTAAGGTAATGGCTAGCATGCGTGCCAAATATGGTAAGGGTGCTAAGCAGGTTTTCTATGCGTCAATAAATTCAAAAAAAGCAGAAAGTAGCAAATGGCACAAATGAAAGGAGGCAAATAATGCCTGAATTAAATAATAAGCATTTTGCGTACAGTAAGGCAGGTTTTAGAGCTTACAGAAAGGCTAAGAAGAGAAAGAATCCATCGAAGCGGGGATACTCTCACAACGTCTTAGAGATGGCAAGGAGAATGCAAGAACATGGCTAAGGTTTTATTGGAATATCTTTTTTTCTTTGACCCTGTTAATACTTGGCAGCATTTAAGCCAATTTGAGGGTGATTTTGCCAAATTCCTTATAGAACATGGGATGGAGGCTGAATTTGTTAATGCTATTAATGGTGGGAATGGCAGACGGGTAGTTTTGATTAAAAAGAAAGAGAATTTTGTTCCTAATATTGTTTCAAAATCAGGGCAACCTCCTCAAATAAGTATTAAAGAACAGATAGCAAGAGTTATGCCTCAAGATAACCCCAAAATTTCTGAGAAAGCCACAAAATTTAAAAAAGGAAGGTTTTTAAGAACCAAAGGTTATCTTAAAAAATAAATGCCAGGATCAAGTATACCTCCATATGTAGCCCACTTCGATAGTAACGGTGTTCCAACCATGTTGGGCGTAGTAGGAACGCAAGGCACTTCTGATACCGCAGGCACGGCTAATGTTTTGCCAATAGCAATCAATCCCCTTACTGGTGCGGCTTATGTCGAAGATTTATCAACAGGTGGGGCTAACCCCACGGCGGGAACTCTCGATTTATTAAAAGCAGGAACCATAACAAGCATTCAAGGCGGGACTTTAAATGCTGGGACTATAACCACGGGATCACTTTCTAATATAGCTACTTTAGGAACAATCCAAAATTTGAATACAGGTACTTTAGCTGTAGTTGCCGCTGGTTCTCATGTTCATACCGCAGGGACTTTAACAACAGGCACATTACAAAATCTAGTAAGTGGTTCAGTAGTCCAGACAGCAGGGACACTTACCACAATGATTGCAGGAACTTTAACTGCTCTTGCTAATGGGACTATTACCGCAGGCACGATTAGACAACAATGGCAACCTGTTAATCAAGTAACTTCATTTGGAACATTAGGTACGGCAAGTGGTTCTCTATTTGCCACAATTTCAGGAACTAGTGGTGCGGGTACGAAACATATGATTTCTGGAATATCAATCGTTGAAGAATCAGGAACGGCAGATGTGAGAGTTTTAATCGGTTCAGCGATTGTAGGTGGTTCAGTATTAGCAGCAGGCAAATTCGTACCTTCTGCTGGTATTGTCAGAGATTTTAACCCGCCTATTGAATCAGGCACAAATTCCGAGCTTATTTATCATTTTGTTGGAGCGGGAACAGCTTATATAACTTGCCAATATTGGAAATCAATACTATAAATTATGGCAAACATCGCAATCTTTAAACCAAACCAACAACCTCAATATTTAACCAGTGTTAATACGCCTGATTATTCCAGTGATCCAGACGTAATTGTGAATCCAGACATTTCAGCAGTCCAAAATGTGCCTTTAAAGTATTGGAAGCGAGTAGGCAATCAAGTTAAAGAAATGACTTTAGCCGAAAAAGCTCAAGTTGATTTAACAGAAAAAACAGCCAGAATCACGGCAATTAGCAATTATCAATTTGAGGGTGGTCAATTGGCAGAGGCATTAGTTAGTGCAGGACTTATCACAAAAATCCAGATAGTTAATTTTATTAGACAAAAGGAGGGTATCTAAATCGCTTCAGGTGATGTTTTAGCTGTTTTTACGCCTCATAGTAATATGCCGCCTAGTGCCGCTTACATGACGCTGGATACTAGGGCGGGCTATTTAGTTCTTGACGCTGATGATACTACTGACGAGAGTGCCATTTTTATGGGTTTTATACCTAACAATTATAGCGGCGGAGGATTTACAGTAAAAGTTTTATGGATGGCAACTTCGGCAACCTCGGGGACAATTTCTTTAGATGTGGCTTTTATGTCGGTTACTGATGATGCGGATGATCTTGATACCAAAGCGTTTGCAGCAGCTAATAACGCTAACCCGACAGCAGCTTCGGCTACAGGAGAGGTAGATTATGTAAGTGTTACCTTTACGGATGGAGCAGACTCAGATTCAGTTGCAGCCAGTGAGATGTTTCTTATCAAGATAACAAGAGATGCAGATGGGACGACAAGTACGGATAATATGGTTGGCGACATGGAGCTAGTTGAAGTTGTAGTTACGGAAACTTAATATGTTATGCAAAAAAATTTCTTTGAACCACCACTAGGGATAATTACTTTTATCCTGCTTCTTCCTGTGATTTTCTTATACTTATTTCTTTTTAGAAAGGAATTGAAAGGAGGCAATAATGGCACTAAGTTTTGATGGCGTTAATGATAATGTAGATTTTGGTACGAATATAGATTTAGAATCTCTTGCTGCGATATCTGTTAGCATTTGGATTTATCAAGCCAATATTACCCAAGATCATCAAATATTTGAGTTTGGTTCAGGAACGGGATCAGATGGTTTTTTTACTTTCTATTTTGATGACGTTGGATCAATAAGTGGCAGAACGGATACTTTCAAAATTTCTGTTCAGGAAACTACAGGAGCGGGTGGGACAGTAGTAAGTAAGGAGATGTCTACGGGTGCTGGTTTAAATGTAACATGGCAACATGTTGTATTGACCATATTAACAAATGATGCTTCTGGAGTTAACTTTTGGGTAGATGGAGCAGAAGATGCTCAAAGTCCTTTTGCTACTACCAATGTAGATAATTGGGGGAACACTGCTGGTAAGCTTATTTTAGGTGAAACCCCTGGAGGTGGAAGAGATAGGAATGGTTATCTGGCTGAATGCGGTGTTTGGAATAGAGTAATAACTGATGCGGAGATTGTTATTCTTTCAAAAGCATACTCTCCACTTTTTTTACCTCGTGGATTGATTTTTTACGCACCACTTATTGGCAGAAATTCACCAGAAACAGATATAAAAGGTGGTTTGACGGGGACAGTAACAGGTGCGGTTGCCATTGCCCATCCCCGCATCATCTATCCTTCTCCCCCTCAGATAAGAAGATTTACAACGGCAGTGGGAGAAGCGGTATTTCTTTCTCGCCTTAATCTTCTTGGTGTGGGTTAAAATTTGACATAAAAGAAAAGCTAATTTAAAATATATTTAAGTAAGTGCGAAACAGACGACGCAAGTTGCCTGTTTTTTTGTGGTAAACCCCACCGCTCCAAAGAGGGTAGTCGGGAGGTGATAAAAATGCCAAATGATTTTTTTGAAGAAACAAAAACAGACGAAAAGGAAACACCAGAGGAAGTTGAAAAGATTAAGTTAGGCGAGAAGGAATATACACAGGAAGAACTTAACAAAAAAATAGGGTTGGCTGACATAGCCGAAGAATATGAAACCAAATGGAACTCACCCATTAAGGACATATATAAAGGCTATACCCAATCAACCCAGAAGGTTAAGGATTTAGAGTCTGAACTTGAGCAGCTTAAAACCAAAGCAGTAGCGGCAAAACCGCAGGAGGAATTGACTCTTGAGGAGATAAAAGAAAGAGCTTTAGCTGAAGCAAAAGATTTAGGTTTGGTAGCCGTTAGAGATATTGACCAATATATAAAAGTACATCTTGAGGCTAAAGACCTTTGGGATGATATCGAAGCTACGTCAGGGTTAGCAAAAGAGGAAGGAAAACCGGAAGTTAATCCTAATGATTTGCTTGCCTATATGCGGGAATCAGGTGTTAAGAATCCGCAGGATGCTTATGACTTAATGTTTAAAAATGATCTTAAAAAATGGGAAGCTAAACAACTTGAGTCCATTAAAAAGCCAGGAATGGTTACTGAAACTGCATCCACAGCCGGAGCTAAACAACCTTCCAGGGTTCAACCCAGTAATGAAAATCTCGAAAAACTTGTCGAAGAGGCAATGTTTCGAGAGCAATAATCTTTTGTCTATCTTGCCTTTTAATTCAAATGAATATTTTATAAAGGTGAGGGGGGTGAATAAAGACTAATAGAAATATTAGTTCTTTCGCAAAATTGCATTTATACTCGCAAACGCAACTGCGGTACTTAAAGAAGTAATACTTCCTTATGTACAGGACAACTTTCCAAAGCAAACGATAACTCTCAATGTTATGAAGCGAAATGCTGGTGTGACGACTATTAATAATGCGTTCCACGCAGCAGTTAGAACTTCAAGACATGGTGGAGTTACCAATTTGGCTAATGAAAATAACAATCTTAACGCAACAAACGGAGCTACTTATTCAAGGGGTTCTGTTTCTGTTAAACAGGTCACTGGAGCTTTCAATATCTCAAAATTGGCTATTGATGCCTCACAGGGCGACAGACGGGCGATTGTTAATACTTTCACTCAGCAAGCTAAGGATTTAGTTTCCGACTTCGCACGGGATATTAACAGACAACTTTACTACGATGCCACAGGTATCGTAGCCCAGGTTAACGGATCAACTTCTTCATCAGAATTTACTATTAGGTATCCTAATGCTTCACTTGACGATGGCCGATCAATTGATTGGTACGGTACAGTCAATGGTGATATTGCACCAGGTGAATGGCTGACAGGAGGGATGAGAATTGGTGTTGGAACAGCTGCAGCAGCCAATGGTACTATCGGTACCGTTACAAATGACGGTGCAGGTGTAGCTACTGGAACGGTTACTTTAACTGCGGCAGGAACTTGTGCATCAGCAGCCAATGATGCCGTCTTTATCTTAGACGGATCAGGTGAAGGTGCTGGTACCAATATGCTTAACGGTATCCATGAAGTCCTTGATTCAAGGGCTGGTACTAACCAATACGCAGGTCTTGCAAGAAGCAACACAGGATGGACACCGCAATTCGGGTCTATTTCTGAGGCTTTGACACTAGGCCGCATGGAAGGTGCTTACCTTTCTGCAAAGAAATATTCTCGTGAAGGAGATCAATACGCAATCTTCTGTAATAGGACACTTTACCAAAAGTATGGTGATCTATTAACTGCAATGAGAAGGACTGTCAATTCAACCGAATTAATGGGTGGTTGGACAGGACTTGAATTTGCAGCAGGAGCAGGCAAAGTCGCAGTATATCTTGATTACCAAGTGCCGGATGGTGAGGTTGTTGGACTTAACCTTGACACATGGACACTTTGTCAAGTTGACGACATGAACTGGCTCGAAGAGGGTGCAGATTCGCTTTTAAGGTTACAAAACACTATCAATTACCAGGCTGTTATGGTTTGGTTCTTGAATGTAATGTGTTTGGCACCGGCAGCGAATTTCAGGGAGACACAGAAAACAAATTAGTGCTTTGGTTAGTTGGGCACTAGATAGGCAATCTGAAACGAATCCATAAGTTAAGAAACACCTAACCAACTAACATGAAGATTGTAGCTCAGAGGTAGAGCGCAGCCCTGTGAAGGCTGAGGCGGGATTTCAAAACTCCTCAATCTTCCATGAAAGCTAGAGGCCCGAAATTATATCCGCATTTAAAAACAAGCGGGCAAATAGACGAAAAAGACTTTAAATATGTTCCTGCCGAACCCGAACCTGGGTTTAGTGTCGAGCATAACCGTAGAGTCATTGAGGAATCTATTAAGAAAAATGACCGTTTGATGAGGCAAAAACAAAAGGAATTTGATGAAGCTATTGAGGAAAGGACAGATGCCAGTGTTTCTTTTTTACAAGCCTTAATAAGGGGGAAATACAATTCGTCTGATCCGCATACTGCCGCTATGAAATATTTTGGCAAAAAAGAATTGGCAAGACTTAGAGGTGAGGAAATTAGACAGCAATTAATGGATAACCTCAACCAAAATAAATGGATGGTTGAGGATATTATTCGAGCGAAGAAAAACAACTGAAATGTGTCACGGAAAAATCCGAGGAGAAATTATGATACACGGCTTAGTTTTACAGAATTATGTTATCGAATGGGGATTGGCCCTCGTGAGAGGATCAGACTTATTCGATATTTTAAGCGCAAAATGCGCCAAGGGAGGTGAAATTTAAATATGGGTAATTATGGAAGAACAAACCCAAGTTTAGCTTGGGGAGTTGACAAAATTGACCCACTTAGGGAAATCCGCAATGCTGGTATCTTAACTACCGGGAATGTCGTTTGGGTAAAACATCCAAGCGATGCTGATTACAGAACGGTAAAAGATGCTGTCGGCAAAGAATTTTTTGCTGATGATCCGCAGGCAGGTATAGATTCTGCAAAAATCAGGGATGGAAAAAACGATTGTATAATCGTTTGCCCACGTGATAACCAATCGCCTTGGGTCGTTTCAGGTACACCAGCAGGTATTACTTTAAATAAGGATAACGTCCATATGGTCGGGCTTGGCTATTTGCAAAGTTCATTTGGTAGCAATTCTGTTCAATTGGAACAGCCAGGAACAGCAGGAACTATCGGAACTTTGGGTATCTTGCGAGTTACAGGTGATGCTTGTGAGGTTGCAGGATTCCATGTTTTGGGAACAGCCGGTACTTCAGCAGGTGGAACTATGGGCGATGGCGGTGATGGAGGCTTGATAACTATCGGTGCAGGAGTCCAGGGGCTTGATTTACATGACTTTGTTGTCGAGAAATCAGGTATCCAGTGGGATTCAGGCACAACTGGTGTTACAGGTACTCCAACTGCAGCAATTGTTGTCGGATCGGCAGCCAGAGATATTACCATCAGAGATGGCTTCGTTGATCTTGGTACAGGACTTTTGGCTTCCGCTTCACACGGCATTGACTTGAATTTCAATAACTTGAATGTTCGAGTTAAAAATGTTGAGTTTTATGCCAATAAAGATGCGGCAGCGGCAAGATTCATTGATGCCTCACCGGGAACGGCTAACGGACTTTCATTATGGGCAGAACGATGCACATTCGTTAATACTAACGGTACAGCCATTTCTTCTGCTTATGCAGGAACAATGGGAGTTGGTATGTTTGCGGTAATGAAAGAATGTATGGCAGTTAGATGTACGGAGGCCGGAACCCCAGGTTCCACTTTCATAGCACCAGTTTACGGAACGGCAACAGTTGTCAAGAATCCGTATATTGCTATCGGTACGTCAGCAATCATATCAGCTTAATCTTGACTTTTGTTAAGATTTGTTGGTACGCTAGGACTATCCGAGGAATAGTCGCAGATTAATACGCCTATTTTTCCTCGGATTATAGGCGTATTTTATGAAATTTAAACTTCTCAAAGATATTAGAGTTGATAATCCATATCAAGATAAAGATTGGTGTAAATGTGGTAAGAAAGTAGTAATGAAAAAGGGAACGATTTTTGTCCCATTGGATGAAGGAGAATACAAATCAACTTTTGCAGCTTCTTGGCAAGAGGGTAAAAATGTAAATAACGCACATTTATTTGCAGGTAAATTAATTCACTTTAAAAAAGACCCAAAAACTTATGAACAAATCACAAATTAAGAAAAAACCCCTTGCTATCCTTGTCACGGGTATTGGCCCTCTTTATTTCGACTACTCCAAGAAAATGATGAATTCCCTTGTTAAAACTAACCCCGACATTGCCAAAAAAGCTGATGTAATTTTGATGACTGATAAGGATTTTAACCAATTAGGCGGTACACCCCGTGAAATGCTCTATATGACACCTTGGTTTGCTAAACACTTGATGAAAGATTATGAATGTGTGGTTAGAATTGACAGCGATGCCATAGTCACAGGCGATATATCAAGTTGTTGGGAAGGCGACTTTGACGTTGCGGTAGCGCAAAATGCCAATCCTCGGGAAATTGTTGCCCAGCAACAGATGATGGGCAGAACTGTACAAGTTTGGGATATTGATGCTCTAAAAGAGTATGTTAATTGTGGATTTGTAGTCATGAAATCTGAAGAATTTGTCGATCACTGGCTTTCACTTTGTACACCTGAAAGGCAGGGTAGATACCAATTTTATGAACAGGATTTTCTAAATATCCTTTGTTTTTACGGCAATTACAAAGTTAAACTCTTGGATAAACTGCCTGACAATAAATTCTGGGGGCTTTCATCTAAGGGATATTGGAGCGAGATTATTATGGATAAGGACAAAAAGTTAATTTTACCTAAAAATTCTGGTAACGAATTTGACGCTTGGCCTACGGATAATGATAAGGAGATTGTTTACATACACATGGCGGGTGGGAATCAGCCAGGGAAGTTTGATAAACTTGACACACAATTTCAGCCAAAAGTAGCTTCATATCTTAAATTTTTAATCTCCGATGAGAAATCCTGATGAACCTTTAATTTTAATTGAAATATGGCCGGATGGGGCAAGAATGAAAGCTAATGATCTTAGTGCAGATGATTTGAAAAGAGTAGTTTTTGAATTAGAACATTTTAAATTTCGGATAATGGCAGACTTTATTAATCAATCCCCAACTATAGATTTAAAAAAATTAAAAAAGAATTAAGAATGCAACAAAAACGGCGTGATCTTAAAATAATTTTTTGTGGGGATGCTTTATGGAGCCAAAGTGGGTATGGGAATGAATTAGATTGGTTAATGAGGCGTTTCCTTGCTGATGGCTGGCAAGTAGCCCAAGCCGCTAAAGCAGGTCTGCTTGGGCATTGGATTGACTATCGTTTAGATGAAGGAGTTCTCCGAATGTATCCTTCTATAAACCATCCCCATGGTTCGGATATTATGTTTCATGGAGCTAAACATTTTGGCGCTCATGTTGCTATTTCTATGATTGATGTCTGGGTAATAGAAAATGAACACTTAAATGCACTTTCCCAAATTGGTTGTAAGTGGATTCCCTATATGCCTGTTGATTCTATGCCTCCAAGCCCTGCAATTCTTCGACCTTTACCTTTTGCCCATAAAATATTAACTTTCTCCAAATTCGGTCAACAAGAGCTTATTAAAAGCGGGTTTGTGTCTGATATGATCTATGAGGGTATAGATGTTAACCAGTTGAAGCCTAAGGATAAATATGAAGCTAGAAAAAAGCTAGGTATTCCGGCAGAAGGTTTTATATGGGGAATGATAGCCGCCAATAAGGAAAACCCGCCAAGGAAGAGTTTCCAAGAGGCGCTTGAGGCTTTTAAGATGTTTGCAACCGCCCATGACGATGCCAGGCTTTTTATCCATACCCAACAGATAAGCCCTGGTAATTTCCCAATCCGTGAATATGCGGGATATTTAGGAATATTGGATAAAATATATTTTCTTGACCAATTACATGCCACTATTTTTGCTACTCGTGAAGATATTGAAACCCAATTTAATGCTATGGATGCCCTTTTGCACCCGTCACAAACCGAAGGCTTTGGACTTACAATTATTGAAGCTCAAGCCTGCGGTAAGCCGGTTGTGATACACAACGTACATAGTATGCCTGAGCTTATTATAGAAGGTAAGACGGGTGAAAAGGCCCAAACCGCATCAAGGCGCTGGACCAGTATGCTTAACTTCTGGGAAGTACCCCAACCGACTAGCGTTTGGTATGCGATGGAAAAAGTTTACAGGCGAGTTCTTGAAGCGCCACAAGAGGTTATTGCTAATTGCAGGCAAAATGTAGTTGAAAACTTTAACATAGATAAGATATTTAGAGAAAAATGGGTTCCTTTAATAGAACAATTACAAGATGAATTAATTCCTGAAGGGAGGTGAATAAAATGAATGAGCCAGAACTTGAAAGAGAAATACAAGTGAGAGTCGAGAAGAAATTCAGAGATAGTCGGGAACCACTTGATCCTCGAATAAAATGGGCAATTTTTGGTGGATTATTATTGATAGGTTCTTGGATAGTTTGGTCTGTTGCGATTAACCCTATTTACCAGATATGGGTAAAGGCAAGATATGGGGAGGCCCAACTCAGGGAAGCGGAATATAATAGGCAAATTAAAGTTACTGAGGCTCAAGCTACTTTAGAATCCGAGAGATTGAATAAGCAATCAGAAGTAGTAAGAGCAGAAGGTGTATCAGCAGCTAATCAAATAATTGTGGGTTCAATTAATGAGCAATATATTCGCTATCTTTGGGTTAAAACTTTGGATGGTGCAAGCAAAGAAATTATTTATGTGCCAACTGAAGCCAATTTGCCAATTACTGAAGCGAATAGGTTAAAACCGAGTCAACCTTAATTGACATCAAATTATTTCATAATAATAATTTCGTTTGACACCTTTTCCCTAAAAGTTTAAAATAAATTAAGTTCTGGTGAAACAGACGACACCTTGTGTGTCGTTTTTTTTAAGGAAGGAGGATTATGAATCAACCCGTTGCACAAGGTCTATTATTTTCCAGGGTATCAGGTGGCACAAGCCAGACTATTGTTTCCTCAACAGGAGTCTATGTTGAAAGAGTAATATTGCCTGGGACTTATGTTGGTACGCTTGCACTTTATAATAGCGCAACAGTGGCAGGAACTACGGCTGCTAATAACTTTTTAACGCTTGGGCTTCCGACTTCCAGTATTCCACAGTCAATCGAAGTAGGCATAAATTGTAATGCAGGGCTTGTTTATGATGCGACTGGAACGCCTTTAGCTACCATAGCTTACGGAAAATAAATGGCTGATACATTTGATTCTAAGCCCAAAAGTAATCCAGCTTTGGATGCCAAGCCGATTAATACGCAGACTTTTGATGAAAAACCAAAAGGAATTATTTATGACCCGAATTTTAATGAGGATGAAACAATTAATAGTGTGATTACGGTGGGAGCATATGCAGGCCTACCCTTTTTAATTTATACTGTAGCTGGAACTGTAACTTTCACGCAACCAAAAGGAGGACGAGCAGGATGAAGTTTCAAAAAGGTCAATTTGCAAAACACAATAATCCAAATTGCAAATGCTTTAGGTGTACCAAAGTACCCTGGAAAGGCGGTATTACTCCTATGAACGCAGCCATTAGAAATTCACTAGAGTATGAAGATTGGCGTAAAGCTGTTTTTGAACGTGATAACTATACTTGTCAGATTTGTTATCAAGTTGGAGGCTATCTTCATGTAGATCACATTAAACCATTTGCATTATTCCCAGAATTAAGATTCGAGTTATCAAATGGTCGAACACTTTGTGTATCTTGTCATAGAAAAACAGAAACTTATGGAGGGAGAGTGATGCAACTTGGCCGATAATTTTGCCGTTTCCGCTGGCACGGGCGTAACTTTGGCTGCGGACGACATTGGTGGCGTTTACACACCTCGTATCAAACTTGATGTTGGTGCAGACGGCTTAACCTCTGCTTTTACAGGTACTTTAGCATCAATTACAAATCTTGCCGCAGGAACAGTGACCTCAGTTGCTAACTTAGCCGCAGGTACGGTAACCCGATTAAATGGTGGTACACTTACCGCTTTAGGAATTGGGACTATATCTGTAGGTACAGTTTTAGATATTGGGCTTAGACATGGGGATGAGTTTGCAACAGTTGTTACAGGAACTGGTACAGCAACAGGAACTGTTAGGGCGGCAGTTGCAGGTTCGGCCATTTATGTTACAACGGCAATTATTTCAGCAGGAACCGCAACCACGAATATTGGGCTTTCCAGTGGAACTCCTACATCCAATAACGTACTTGGAACATTAACTTTTGCTGCGAATGGAGGTCTTGCAGCAATGCCTCTTAACCCTCCTTTGAGAACGACTAGCGGTTCTGCATTGGTTTGGTCACAAAGTGGGACAAGTAATGTAAGCCTTACAATTTCGGGTTATATAGATTAGATTATTAGAATGGCATTTAAAAATCCTACAATTGAAAAAACTTGTGCAATTTGCAAAACAGTTTTTTTTGTTTACCCATATCGTAAAGATATAGCTCAATTTTGTTCACACAAATGTTATGCAAAAACTGTCCATTTACAAACTAAAACAGAAAACTGGTATAAGGCAATGCAGAATCATACTGTGTGGAATAAAGGGCTTTCTTGGTCCAAAAAAATGAAGCAAAAACTTAGTAAATCTCAAAAAAAGAGATTTGAAAGTCAGTCTGTTTGGAACAAAGGTTTAAAAGGATTTAGAGCAGGAGAAAAGAGTCATCTTTGGAAAGGTGGAATTACTCCTGAAAATCGACAAGAAAGAATGAAATTTAGATTAACAATGCAAAAATTAGTTTTTGAACGAGATAATTATACTTGTGTTCTTTGTGGTTCTCAAAAAGATTTACAAGTAGATCATATTCAACCGTGGGCAGAATATGTAGACCAAAGATTCAATATTAATAATTGTCAGACTTTATGTGCTAAATGCCATTACGAAATTACTTTTGGTAAACCTATGCCTGAAAATGTTAAAGCCTGGGGGCATAATTTAGGAAAGGTGGTGTTTCAAAATTCCTAATACTCAAAGTTTAGATTTAGAATCCACATCTTCCCAATATGCCCATGTTGCTGATGCAGCAGGCAATTCCGTGACTGGTGATTGTACGCTTGAATGTTGGTTAAAAATAGAAACCTTATCTAGTACACTTGGGGTAAACCAACAATTTATAAATAAACGATCAAGTACGGGAGCTCCCAATGTTTATAGTTATCGCACTTTTACAAGTACAAGTGATGACCGTTATTATTTCGCCTATTCTAATAATGGTACACAAGTCTCAACTGGTTCTACCAATGACTTATTAACAGCAGGTGTCTGGACCCATTTGGCAGTTGCCTTTTATGCCGCAGCTGGTAGTGCCTTGTTTTATAAAAACGGAACTGTTAATGGTACTTTTACGGGAGGTTCCACATCAATAGAAGATGGTACTGCGCCTTTACAAATTGGTGCAACTGCCGGAACAGTTTCGCCAGTTGAATTCATGGATGGTTTAATTGATGAAGTAAGAATATGGAATGTTACCAGAACAGCGGCACAGATTGCAGCCAATTACAATATAGAAATAGGTACGCAAACAGGTTTAATTGCTTATTATAAATTGAATAATGATTATGTCGATACGGCAAACGCTAATAATATGGCTGCGGCTGGTGCACCTGTTTTTTCAAATGATATACCATTTGATAGATCATCATCTGGTTTACAAAATAAATTTTGGTAGGAGGAAAATACAATTATTGTTAGAAACGAAAATAATCTTACAAATATAGCTCCTAAATCCTATCTCTCCAATTTGGAAGTGGCGGGAACTAATATTTTTAGGATCAAAAATACAAATAGTTTTGGCTCTTCTTGGGCAGTTCAACTAGGTAATACTGGCGAAGCACAAGCTGAAGTATTGCTTTTATCAGGCGATCCAGGGGCAGGTACATTAGGCACCACAACTGCCAATTCAAGATTTGAACATCCTGCTGATACTCCTATTTATGCTATCAAGTGGAACCAGGTTGTCTTTGAAGTTTCTACTACTGGTACCGCCGGTACCGCTGTACAACACGCCAATGGGACTATTACTATTACCCCTAACAATTGGGATTGGGAAACCCAAAAGAGTTATACACTTTTTGATGATTCCGATGGGTCAGTTTCTTATACTTACAAAACATATCTTAGAAATTCGGCTATTCCCTTAACTTCGACCGAAAGTGATTGGATTGTTATAACGCCTTCTTTTTATTCTCTATCATATTTGAGAAATAGGGTTAAGGATAAACTTTGGAATCCGCAATTTGTTGTTGATAGAGTAGTTGATAATTGGATAAACGAATGGAAGGATGAAATGACCAATGCAGTAGTACAGGTTAATGAAGACTATGCTTTAGGAACTGTCAATGTGGCTTTTGGTACAAATGGCTATGGAACAATAACAACTACGGATTTTAAATATCCCAGGAAAATGGAAGTAACTTATGATGGATCTACTTACGTACTTTCCACGAAACAGCCGATTTCAGAGTTTTCGCCAAATAGTGAATTTAACAGTTCCCGGCCCCAACATAATTGGGAAGGTGATAATGTTTTCCAGGTTAAACCATCCTCTACTGCCGGTACTGCCAAAGTTTACTTTTACAGGACAGGTACGCCAATGATTAATGACACAGATGAATTGCCATACCCGATGAGAAGCTATACCAAATCTTTTGTCGATTATGGGCTTGCCCAGGCTTTCCAAAAAGACGGCAAGATGCCTGAAGCAGAAGCGAGGCTTGCTGAAGCAAGATTTCAAAAAGATATGTTTGTTAACCAGCTTACGCCAAGAGATAAAACGGGGCCGACAATGATCGAACTGATTGAACAGATAGCTGGTGAGGAGGATGTTCCCTATTAATGATAAAGCCCGTTTTTAATCTCCAAGGTTTGAATTTGCGTGTCTCACCATTTGCTAATGCTAATGACGGGCAAATGATACGTTGTCTTAATGTTGAAGACGATATGGTCGGTGCAAAAAAAAAACGTCCAGGTTACACTACATATTTATCTTCCCTTGGCACTGAAGTAAAAAATCTTTTTAATTGGACAACTAATACCGGCACCCAATTTTGGAATTATGCTTTTGCAGGAGGCACTCTTTTCTATTCCCAACAAGGTACAGGTGCATGGACAGTTTGCGGCAATGGTACATTAACTGCTAATGAGGCCAAAGTTGGCTATGTTGATGTGCATGGTACGTTTTTAATGGTTGGTGATGGTACGGCTGTTACTCGCCATTCAACCGATGGTACGTCATTTACCAATACTGTATCGGCTCCGCTTGCTCCACAATTTGTTCATTATGGGCAACGAGTTTATGCAATGGGATCGGTTGCTTTCCATTGGTCAACTACTGGAACACCGCAAGATTGGACTAGCGATTCGTCTTCTATCGATGTTCCTGGTGGCGGTGCACCATCGACAATGTTTAAAGTTGCAGATCGGGTGACAGTAACTAAAACAACAGGCAATATAATCCGTTATGATGGGTATAACGTACAGGATTTAGCCACAAATTTAGGGCCGACAACAAAGTTTGTACCCGAAGTAGAAGATTACAAGTTTTTGTTAAACAGGCAAGGTGTTTTTGGATATGGCGGCGGTGTGCCTGAAATTGTTTCCAACCCAATTGAAAGGCAGATTTTCAATGATGCCGGTTCTGGCGTAGTCGGAACGGTTTTTGATAATGCCCCAGGTATTGTCAACAGGTATGATCTTTTGTATTCAGTAGGCACAGTCACGGATAATTTAACTGATGAAACTATCGCTGACTGTATTTTGAAATATGATTATCAGCTCGATCAGTGGAGTAATTGGAAATTCGCTGATAGGCCAACCGCTTTTGGAACTTATGTTGATGCCAGCGGCGACAGACAAATGATTTTTGGGGACACGACAGGCCAGTGTTATACATTTGGCGGGAATAATACTACTGATAATGGTGATCCCGTTGAAGTCGTAATGGAAGGCGTTTTGCATTTTAATATTCCCCATATAGACAAAAAGTTTAATTATATTTGGGCTTTTGCAAATCCTGGTTGCGAAGCCCGTATTCAAGTGGCGATTGGCAAGTCATTTACCAAAGCTACCAAAAATTGGGTATCTTTGGGAGATTTTAATGATGGTATTGCAGAAATGAGATTTCCGGCAGGTTCGGAAGGTAAATTGCTTTTTTGGAAAGTGACTGAAGCATCCTTAAATGCCAGGTTTTCACTATATGGATTTGTTGTGGATTATGATGCACTGGAAGGACGAAAATGAATGACTATACCAATTTAGGTTTAAACCACCGGTTAAGAACTGGTATCGCCGCTAGAGGCAGAGAATATGTAAGGGCTTTGGACGAAGACTTGCGAGTTGAAAAGACCCCATATTTGAATACAGCTATTTCAAAAGGCACTATTCAAACTACTTCTGGTGGGCTTGTTGAATTTAATTCTACATCTGGCGGGACGATTCTTCTAACTGTTGATCCTCTGACTGGAACGGTGACACTCGCAGGACCAGTTTTGGCTAATGTAACTTTAAATGTTGGTTCAATGAACAATGGTGCTATTACAGGGGCATCATCTTTAATAGGTACATTAACATCAACTGGTATAGTTTCAGGTGGAACTTTTAACAATATTACAATCGGAACTTCACGCTCGGTGGGTGGTACAATTAACACGGTCAAAATTGAATCGCCTACTTTAAACGTAAATACAGGATCAGCTCCTTTAGGAGTAGATGGTGCAATTGAGATTCAGACATTTGGTGGTTCAGCAATCTTAGCTATTAGAACAGCAGGGATTACTTATAGATTCAGCCCAGCAGGAACAATTGTTTGACACTCTTTTAACAAAGTTCTAAAATTAACTAAGTATTGGAATCAGACAGCCTTTTGTAAGGCCGTTTTTTATTTAAAATGCCACAAGGATTGCCATATTTTGAAGTACCACAAGAATTAGCGGGACGATCATTACGCAATATTGGCGTTGGGCGTAATGTTGAAGATATTTCCAGATATACGGGCTTATCTACTGAAACCCCATTGACAGCAGGCCAAGCTTTTGCTTTAACCGATCCGGGTGGCGGTGTACCTTACAAAGACTTAATCCAGCTAGGGTTTAAAGAAACTTCTCCCTATGCCGCATCAGAATCAGCTTTAGCAGCCAGTAAGCCAATTACCGAGCAGGCTTATGCCGAACGTGGCAGGCAACTCGAAGCTGAAAAAGATCCCCTAAAAGCAAGATATAGTGCATTGTTAGATGAGCTGACCAGGCGGGAAACTAAAGAAACTGGACTGAAATCTACAGCTTTGGCCCGAGAATATGGCAAACGAGGAGTACCGTTATCAAGTGGTGCTTATGAACAAGACTTGCTTGGTAAAACAGGGGATATCTCACAATTTTATGGCGGGCAAAGAAAAGAAGTAGGATTTGAACAAGAAGATAAACTTAGAGAACTTGGCAATTTGCTTGCTGATCTTCCAATTAAAAAAGCCCAAGAACTTAACCTTATCGACCAAAAAATTGGTGAACTTAAATCCACGGGAGCTAACCAGCAATTGCAATTTGCTCTTGAAATGTATAGACAACAAAAAAGTGATGAATATAATAATAAATTATTAGACCTTCAAAATCAGGAATTTCAACTTAAAAAGTATATATCAGAACAACCTGCGAAAGAAGACCGTTATGTAACATTAGGCGAGGGACAGACTTTATTTGATCTTATTACTCGGCAAGGTATTTATAAGAATCCTAAGACATATAAACCGGGTGATGGAAGTAGTGATGATCCTTTGATGATCCTTTAGGGATATTGAGTTAATATGGATCCTGTGACTTTTGGTAAAAAAATTAAACAGTATTATCCGCAATATACAAATATTGATGATGCTTTATTGGGACAAAAATATTTACAAAAATATGGCCCAGCTATTGAATCTTTAAAAGGTGGATTCCAAACTTTAAAAGATTTACCAGAAAAACAACAAACAGCAATTGGAGCTTTCGGTAAAGAAATTGGGCTTGAACCAATTGCAGCAAAAGAAAACCGTCCTGCGGAAATAGTCGCCAAAGAAGAAGGTAGAAAGTTATTAAGTTCTGCTGCTCAAGATGCTTTAAATTCTCTTGACCAATATCGTAAACAAGGCAAGGATGTAACTGGAATAACACAGACTGCTTTCAGGAAATATCGTGAACAATTAGGCTTAGTTTCTCCAGAATCAGTTGATTTTCAGGCTAGACTTGGGAATGTAGGTGCAACTTATGCTTTTTCCACAGGTGGTAAACAATTTACAGAAACAGAATTAAGACTAATCTCACCACTCTTACCAGAACCAGAAGAAGATGAAAAAGTAATTGAACGAAAGTTAAAAACCTTAATTGGTATATTAAGTACACTTGATACTAAAAGACCAGATATAAATTCATTCAATAGATAATATGGCATTTGATAGAGAAGAAGCACGAAAAGCAGGTTATACAAACGAAGAGATTGATGCTTACTTAGAAGCACGGAAATTCGGTGAGGAGAAAACCAAAAAAGAAAGCGGGGGAATTCTTCAAAAAGTATTAGGATTTGGGAAAGAATTAATTAGCCCTTTTGCTCAAACAGGGAAAAGAGTTATTTCGGCGGTTGAACAATTACCTACTTTGGCTGGTCAGCCAGCTTTAGGCTCTACACAATTACCTTTTACTAACATTAATTTAGGTCTAAATCAACAAGAATTAGAACGTGCTTCACAACCTAAAACAGCACTTGAGGATACAGCTAGATCAACAGTGGGGCTTGCTTCTTATGCTGTACCTTTTGGCAAGGGAATGAATATACTTAATTTGGGGGGAAGAGCAGGACTTACAGGAGGTCTTTATACAGCTTCAAGACCTGAAACAGGAGCAAAGGAAATTGTACAAGGAGCGGTAACATCTGCTGCAACAGCAGGACTATTAAGAGGAGCAACAAATTTAGGTGGAGCTTTGCTTGGCAATGCTAATCGTTATATTAAACAACTATTTAAACCAACTGCTAATGAATTAACCAAATTTCAAGGTAAAACTAATTTGAATTTCGTAAATGAAGTTTCCAAAAGAGATTTAAAAAATATCATAGGCAAAAACTTAAATGAAATTGGGGCTTATTTTGATGATGCCTATAATAAGGTTGAAAGTTCTGCGGACGAATTCCTACGATCTACAGGTAAAACAGCTACTAAACAAGATATTTTAAATATTATTAAAGATGAGATTTCCAAGTTACGACCTAAATCAGGAAGATTTTTACAATCACAAGGCATTGGTGAATTAAATACATTAAAAAGAGAACTTAGGAAATATGGAGATGATTTTGGACTTGATGTAGTTAACCAACTCAAACGTGATGCTCAAAGCAAAGGTCGAGCGGCTTTTGGCCCTACCGGTACTCCTTCTGCTGCTTCAAATGCTTTAGATAATATTCAAAAAAGGCTAAATGATTTTCTTGAAGGAAAAGCTGAAGGTATTAAAGATATTAATAAAACTATTCAGTATTATAGATTTACGAGAGATTTAATTACCAAAAAGATCAATCAGCAAAAAGGAGGTATTGGACTTATGGATTTACTTGGAAGTACAGGTGCAATTGGAGCTGGTATGGCTTTTGGCCCTCAAGCAGGGATTGCAACAGCAACACCTTTTTTAGCGAGAAAATTATCCCAACAACCTCAATTCCAAACTAAAGCAGCTCAAGTTGCACCGGCTATCACAGAACGAGGAATGCCAGATGTTCTTAAAAGATTACTTTTCCAACAAACAGGAAATTTAGGAAGTAGATTTTAAGAATCTTGTTCTAAAAAAGAACCAATAATAACAAGAGCAATTCCGAAAAGAAAGGCAAGTATTATTATCATAAAAACATTAAATAGCATAAAATTTTAAAAAAAGCAAGTTATGAGCAAGTTATGACAGAATCTTTAGCCGTTAAACTAGCCAAAGTTGAACAACAAGTGACAGATCAAAGCTCAAAAATAGGTGAGATATATACAGACGTTAAGGAAATTAAAGAGTGTATCGCCAATGGTAATTATGATAAAAGGCTCACAAGATTGGAAAATAAAAGTAATTTTTGGATGTGGCTTTCTCCAACTTTAGCGGCAATTTTTGGATCATTTATAACATTTTTAATAATTAAATATTTTGAGTCAATCAAATGATCGAAAATCCGCAATTTGAACCTTTAGCGCAGAATAGTCCTTTAAGTGAACACGATAGACGCTTTAATGCTTTGCCTTTATACGCTCAAATGTATCTCGGCTTGGGTAAAACCCTTATCAGGCCAGAGCTAACGGAAGAAGTTAAAAGGGAGTTGAGAGGCGAACAATGCAATATTTTTAACAGAATGACACCGGATGAAAAATTAGCGATGGCTCTTTTTGTTGATTGGGGGAGAAATGTTGGATCGAGAAAGCAGCATGAACCATTATTTCCTTTTGAGAGCTACTGATGAAAGAAACCGTTGAGGCGATAGTTTTATCCGATCACGATACCTTTTATAGGGCTGAAGTTAATTTCAGCTTCGGTTGTCCGAGAGTTTTCTTTGACCCTGAATTGCATCCTTACATCAATGACGATGATTTAGTACCGACTAAAGCGATATTGTTGCCATATGCGGGAGTAAAATTTATATCAGATAATTAAATGGGGCATCGCAGAAAAGGCA